>CECA01013636.1_pt1 | contig 17387 bp, 13 predicted proteins | sample 557351 | NCBI WGS metagenome assembly CECA01 (sample SAMEA3182051, study PRJEB8094) | gut metagenome | biome: human; feature: gut; material: Stool; isolation source: human stools | place: Canada | collected 2012-03-07 | reverse complement strand
GACGCGGGACCGACCTCGAGAATTCGGATGTCTCCGGGGAAAGCCGGCGCGAGGAGCGCGGTACCCGGGGCTTCCTCGGCTTCAATCCACTGCTGGAAGAACGTTTCGTCGTTCAGAAACTTTCTCGCAATGGAATTGAGGAACCCGCCCCGGGTCTTTCCTCGAAGCGAAAGCGACGCATCCATCGCCACCATGGCGCCCGATTCCGTGGCAACCGAGTCGCCTTTTTCAAGCGTTACGCGCAGGAGCGGATCAACGCCGCCTTCAGCTTCAAAGCGAACCATTTACTATCCTTCTTCCATTAGGGGATGATGCGAACCGTGAGCGTCACCGTGAGCGCAACGTCCGCCGTGCCAGAGCTTACTACCGGCGCAGCGTCATTCATCGCTGCGCGGGCCATGAGCATCTGCGGCTGCGCATAGTAGCGGGGAGAAGGACCGGAAGCGCCCGATACCTGGATGCCTTCGATGCGGACATTCTTTTCCCCAAGTCCGAGAGACTTTGCCGCAATCACGGCGCGGTCAGAAGCATTCCTGATGGCTTCCGAAAGGAGCGCATCCGTTGCCGCCTGACGCACCGGGCGCGAAACGGAGAAGGCGACGCCGTCAAACTTCATTGTTTTTCCGGCCGCTTCCATGACCTTGGAAGAGAGCGCAATGTCGCGCACCGTCACGCGAATCGACTGCTTGGCGCTCCAGGCGCCGATCTGAGAGACCTCGCCTTCCTTCGCCTTCGTCATCACGGGCCAGGTGGAAAAGTCCGTCGTCCTCACGTCGACCTTGTCGCCGAAGACCTTGAGCGCTTCAATCGCGGCATTGCCCGCCTTCACGACTTCTTCCGTGGCCGCGGCCGAATCCTTCGTCTGGATTTCGATCGAGAACGTGAGGGACGCTTCGTCATTGGGAAGCGTCTTCGAAGCCTCGCCCGCGACATTCATGACGAGGCCGGCTTCAGCCACGCGCGGCATGGCGAATGCGGCGTCTGAAAAACCAAGCGCCAGAGCGCCTGAACAAAGCGCGGCGGCAAGGATCGTACGGGTGGCAGCGGATTTCGGCGACATATTTCTCTCCTTCTGTTTTTTGAGGATCCTGAGGAAGGAGCGGAACCGCGAGGCTAACGCTTCTCCCCAAGCAGAATTTCCCATCTCTTTGGTTCCTTCAACTATGAGGCATTCGAGACTCTTGAGCCTCAAGGATCTGCAACGGTTCTTTTCGAGGTGTTGGCGCAGAGGAACTCCGGGCATCCCTTTCGATTCAATCGAATCCAATCAAATTTCAGATTTAACAAATATCTGCGGAATAGAATCCTCATTTCGTCAGAAAAGATAGATATTTTCCCGTAGCGCATCGTTACAATCGACGGTCGGCTGAGCCGTTTGCGCTCTTTCCCTCAGTTTTTTACCAAGGACATCGTTTCCTAACCCATTCATTCATGTCCACTGCGAACGCTGCGGCTTCCGTGCAATGGAGCTCGCGCCTCGGCTTCATTCTCGCCTCGGCCGGCTCTGCGATCGGCCTCGGAGCCATCTGGAAATTCCCTTTCTGGGCCGGCGCCAACGGCGGAGGAGCCTTCATTCTTCCCTACGTCGTCTTTACGCTCACGACGGGCCTCGTGCTCCTCATGGCGGAGATTGCGATCGGCCGGCGCGGCAGAGGCTCGGCCGTCAGCGCCATGCGCCGCATCGGGGGAAGACCCTTTGCGTTCCTGGGCGCCTTTGCAGTCCTCACCTCTTTTCTGATTCTTGCCTACTACTGCGTCGTCGGCGGCTGGTGCGTCGCCTACCTGGCCCAGTCCCTGACGGTGGGCGTCGTTACGGAAAATGCGCAGACCCTGAGGAACGACTTCCGGGAAATCGTCTCCACCGGCTGGATCAACATTGCCTGGCTTTTTTCCTTTCTCTCCCTCACGGCACTCACCGTGGGCTGCGGCATTGAGAAGGGAATCGAGCGCGTTTCCAAACTGCTGATGCCGATGCTCTTCGTGATGATGCTCGCCGTCATCATCCGCGGACTCACACTCGATGGCGCCATGGAAGGCGTGAAGTACCTTCTGAGCTTCAGACCGGAAGACCTGTCGCCCGGGGCAATCCTGAGCGCAATGGGATACACCTTCTTTTCGCTCTCCCTCGGCGCCGGCATTCTCATCACGTACGGCACCTATCTTCCGAAGCGCGCCGACATTCCGGCGGCTTCGCTCTGGGTTGCGCTTCTCTCGATTCAAGCCTCGCTTCTCGCCGGCCTCATGGTGATGCCCGCCGTATTCGCGTTCGGCGTCGCGCCGGATGCGGGCCCGGGACTCGTCTTCATTACGCTCCCGATGATCTTCGCGCACATTCCGGGCGGGAGCATCTTCGCCGCAATCTTCTACGTCTGCCTGCTCGTTGCCGCGCTGACCTCCTCGGTGTCGCTCCTTGAAGTGGTCGTCGCATTTCTTCATAACGAATGGCGGCTCTCAAGAAGCACGGCAACCATCGTGAGCTTCGTGCTGCTCTTCTTCCTCGGGTCCCTGAGCGCGCTCTCCTTCGGAGAATTGAGCGAATTCACGCTCCTCGGGCGGAATTTCTTCGACTTCTTCGATTTTGTCTGCACGAACTTCATGATGCCGGTGGGCGGCCTCGCCGTTGCCGCGCTCATGGCCTGGAAGGCCTGGCCGGCGATGCGGGAGGAGCTCACGTCTGCCAAGCCGCTTTCCTCCGGGGTGCTCTTCGCCATCCGCGTGGTTCTCGGCGTTCTCGCGCCGATCCTCGTCCTCACGACGATGTATCAGGGACTTTTCCTTTAAAAACCTTTGCATGGAGCCGTCGAGCTCTGCTTTAAATCAAGGCGGCTCCTCATGCTCCCGAAGCCTCGCAAACACTTTTTGCCGGCAATCCTTCGTATGATGTCCTGAAAGCAGGCTCGCTCCTTCTTCGCGGCCGTCAGGCTTCTCACTATTTTTCAAGCAGAATAAATAAGGCTCAGGCTAAACATGGCGAATGAACGCATAACCTGGACAAGCCGCATCGGCTTCGTGCTCGCAAGCGCGGGCGCGGCCGTCGGACTCGGCGCCATCTGGAAGTTCCCGTATATGGCGGGAACGAACGGCGGGAGCGTCTTCCTCTTTCCCTACATCCTTCTCACCTTCACCGTCGGCCTCGCGCTCCTCATCGCGGAAATTGCGCTCGGGCGCTTGGGCAAGGGCGGCATCGTCACGACCTACCGGCGCCTCGCCGGCAAAGCCTTCCTCCCGGCCGGATACCTCGGCGTCGTGACGGGCTTTCTGGTTCTTTCCTTCTATTCGGCGATCGGCGGCTGGACCCTTTCCTACTTCTGCGAAGCGCTCGTGGGTCAGGGGCTGATTGCGGACCAGTCGCAGCTCGGCGCTCACTTTGCCGAATTCACCGCCAACCCGGTAACAGCGCTTGGGTTCCAGTGGCTCTTTCTTGTTCTGAACGGCCTCATCGTCGCCTTCGACGTCACGAAGGGCATTGAGCGCGTGAGCAAGATCCTCATGCCGCTTCTCTTCATCCTCATGCTCGTCGTGATCGTGAGGGGCCTCATGCTTCCCGGCGCCTGGGCCGGGGTTGAATTCCTCTTCAAATTTGATCCCGACGCCTTCACGCTTTCGGGCCTTCTGCAGGCGATGGGCTTCACCTTCTTCTCGCTCTGCGTGGGCTGCGGCTGCATGATGACCTACGGCTCCTACCTCAACGAGAAGACGAACCTCGTGCGCTCCTGCGTCTGGATTGCCTTCCTCGCGGTCATTGCGTCCCTCATGGGCGGCCTCATGATCATGCCGTCCGTCTTCGCCTTCGGGCTTGATCCGACGGCGGGTCCGGGCCTCACCTTCATCACGATGCCTGCGGTCTTCGCGCAGCTCCCGGGCGGGCAGATCTTCGCCGTGATCTTCTACCTCTGCCTTGCGGTCGCGGCGATCACCTCGTCGGTCTCGATGATTGAAATCATCGTCGCCTTCCTCGTGGACGAAAAGAGCTATACGCGCCCGAAGGCAGCCGTTCTTTCCACGATTGCGCTCGCCGTCGTGGGGGCGCTTCCCTGCCTCTCCTTCGGCGTGCTGTCGGACGTCAAATTCTTCGGCACGAAGACCTTCTTCGACATCTTCGACTTCTTTACGAGCAACCTTTCGCTTCCGATCGGCGGTCTCGTCATTCTCTTCCTCGCGGGCTTCCGCTGCTGGAGCCGGGTTGAGGCGGATCTCGCGGGCGGTGCTCCCGCATCGGGGTGGCTGCCGGCGCTGCGCTTCACCATGCGCTATCTCGCCCCGCTTCTCGTCCTCGCCGTGCTGATCACCGGCCTGATGTAAACAGAAACGCGGCGCTCTTTTTCCGTTCCCAACGGGCGGCTCTCCTTTCTGGAGCCGCCCGTTTTCATTGAGCGGCAGCGGAATCCGGGTTTTCCTTCACTCTCCCTAGGCAGGCAAAAATATCGTTACAATCGAAAAATTCTTTGTTTTTCGGGAATTTTTCAATGTCTCAGGAAATGAATCGTTCCGCCTGGACCTCCAGGATCGGATTCATCCTCGCATCGGCGGGTTCCGCGGTCGGTCTCGGAGCCATCTGGAAGTTCCCGTACATGGCGGGCACGAACGGGGGCTCCATCTTCATGCTCCCCACCATTGCCTTTTCGCTCACGATCGGTCTCGCGCTCCTCATGGCCGAAATGTGCATGGGACGGCACGCAAGGGGCGGCGCAGGCACGGCCTTCAGAAAACTCGGCGGCAGCCGCTGGAGCATCATCGGCCTTATTTCGGTGGCAACCGGCGCTCTGGTGCTCGGGTTTTATTCCGTGGTGGGCGGCTGGTGCGTCCACTATCTGATTGAGGCGCTCCTCGGGCGCGCGGCGGTCACGGACCCCACGGTCATGCGCGGCGCGTTTGAAGCGTTTGCGGCCGACCCGATTCAATCGGTCGGAAGCCACGTGCTCTTTCTTTCCGCTACCGCTGCCGTTGTTCTCGCAGGCGTGGAAAAAGGAATCGAGCGCGTGGGGAAGATCCTCATGCCGCTCCTTTTCATCCTGATGCTCGTTCTCATCATCCGCGGGCTCATGCTCCCGGGCGCGATGGAAGGCGTCAAATTCCTCTTCAAGCCCGACCCGGAAGCCTTCACGGGCGAGGCGCTCCTGAACGCCATGGGCTTTGCCTTCTTCTCGCTCTCCGTGGGCTCGGGCTCCATGATGAATTACGGGAGCTACCTCTCCGACAAGGTGAGCATCGGTCCCTCGACGGCCTGGATCGTCTGTCTCGCCGTGATGGCCTCCATCCTCGGCGGCCTCATGATCATGCCGGCCGTTTTCGCCTTCGGACTTTCGCCGGATGCCGGTCCGGGCCTCACCTTTGCGACGATGCCCGCCGTCTTTGGAAGAATGCCCTTCGGCGATCTTTTTGCCGTCGCGTTCTTCCTCTGCCTCTTCGTCGCAGCGCTCACCTCCGCCATCTCGATTCTGGAGATGACGTCGCAGCACTTCGTCGACCGCCATGGCCTGAAGCGCCGCACGTCCGTTCTCCTCGTTTCCACCGTTCTCGGACTCATCGGCATCGTCTGCGCGCTCTCCTTCGGACCGCTCTCAGACGTAAAGCTCTTCGGGAAAACGGCGTTCGATCTCCTCGACTACGTTACTTCCAACATCGGCATGCCTATCGGCTGCATGGGGATTGCATTCGTTGCGTGCTTCGTTTCCTGGAAAACGACGGAAGCCGAACTCTCCATGAACGCCGCCTGGCGTCCCTGGGCGCTTCGCGCCTTCCGGCTCTTTGCCGGCATTCTGGCGCCGCTCCTCATTCTGGTTGTGGCGGCCAAGGGCATCGGTCTTTTTTAAATCACGGACGGGAAGATGCCTTAAGTCTTAATCCCAAAGGCGCTCGTCAGCTTCGGCTTGCTAAGATTCCAAGCTCACACGCATTAAACCGGCAGGCAACCCGTACTGCCCCTCGCATTTTTTCAACTATCAAGAAGAACACATCATGTCGCAGAACATGACAACCGGCGGCTGGGGCTCCCGCCTCGGTTTCATCCTCGCCTCCGCCGGATCCGCTGTGGGTCTCGGCGCCATCTGGAAATTCCCCTACATGGCAGGAACGAACGGCGGCGCCGTCTTCATGCTGCCCTTCATTTTCTTCACGCTCACGATCGGCGTGTCGCTCCTCATTGCTGAATTCGCGATGGGGCGCGCAGGCCGTCAGGGCGCCGTGGGAAGCCTGAACCGCGTGGCCGGGAAGCCCTGGGGCATCTTCGGCGGCATCGGCGTCTTCACCGTCTTTCTGATTCTGTCGTTTTATTCCGCGGTCGGCGGCTGGTGCCTCAAGTACCTCTGGGACGCCGTGCTCGGAAACGGCCTCATCACGGATACCGCGAAGCTCGGCGAATACTTCGGGGGCTTTGTCTCGAACGCCTTCGACTCCTACGGGTACCTGCTCCTCTTCCTTGCCGTCACGGCCTACGTCGTGATGAACGGCATCGAAAAGGGCATTGAAAAGGTCGCGAAGATCCTGATGCCCGCACTCTTCATCCTGATGCTCATCCTGATCGTCCGCGGCGTCACGCTCCCGGGCGGCTGGAAGGGCGTCGAATTCCTCTTCACGCCCCGCTGGGAAGACTTCAACGGAAGCGCGCTCTTCAACGCCATGGGCTTCTGCTTCTTCTCGCTCTCCCTGGGCGCCGGGACGATGATCACCTACGGCTCCTACCTCAACCCCAAGGCGGATCTGCCCTCTTCCGTGGGCTGGGTGGCGTTCCTCGCCATCATGGCGGCCATTCTCGGCGGCCTCATGGTGATGCCTGCCGTCTTCGCCTTCAATCTCGATCCGGCTGCGGGCCCCGGCCTCACCTTCGTGACGATGCCTGCGGTCTTCGCGCAGATGCCCTTCGGCCACGGCTTCGCGATTGCCTTCTACGCCTGCCTGACGGTCGCGGCGCTCACCTCATCGGTCTCGATGCTCGAAGCCTGCGCGACGCTCCTCGTTCAGGAATGCCGCCTCACGCGCCGCACGGCGATCCTTGCGACCCTTGCGGGCTGCGCCCTCGTGGGCTTTGCCGCCAACATGTCCTTCGGACCCTGGGCCGACGTGAAGTTCTTCGGCAAGAACATTTTCGACCTCCTCGACTACGTCACCTCGAACGTCGGCATGCCGCTCTCCTCCTTCGGCATCGCCATTGCCGCGGCCTGGATTGCCTGGCCCGCCATGCAGCGCGAACTTCAGACGACGCGCATGCTGCCGCCTTCCGTTCTCACGACGATCCGCATCCTTACGGGCTTCTGCGCGCCGCTCTTCGTGGCGGTTGTGGCCCTCGGCTCCCTCTGATCCTTTCTTCAGTTCCCGAGCTTATCCGTGCTTCCGGCGCTCAATTGCCGCCGGAAGCACTATTCTTATGGGATCCCAAATCAACGGAGACCCTTTCCCGATGACCGACTCCAAATCCGCTTCCACGGAGCCTCTTCTTTCGCTCTCCGACCTCGGCGGAGGCCGCGCATGCCTCGACAATGCCATCACCAAGGAATGGAACGACCACCGGAATGTCTGGCTCGGCGGGAGCGGCATCGCACTCGTCCTCGCCGTTCTGCTCACCTTCATTCAGGGAGCCAATCCCTGGTGGGCGGGGATGATCTACAACATCGCCTGCGTCGCGCTCCTCATTGCCTTCTTTGCGCTCATCGGCATCATGCTCGTCTGGCGCCACATCCGCGGACTCGCCTCTAAGCTCCATTTCGAGGAGCGCCGCGTTTTCCTTGAGGATGCCGGCCGGGGGCTTCTGAAGTACCTGGGCGGCGTCGTTGCCGCCGTCATCGCTGCTGAAGCCGTCATCTACTGCCTTCCGCTCATGGTTCTCCCGTGAAGAAAGGCGCAAGGAATTGTTCGAAGGCTGCCGCGCCATTGCTTTCTGCCGGTCCGATCCGCGTGACCGGCATGGATGCGGGCGGCGCCGGCCTTATTCGCCTGCCCGACGGACTCGAAGTCATTGTTCCGGGAGCGCTTCCGGGCGACGAAATCACCCTCGCCTACCGGCCTCCGCAGCCGGGCGGCCGCCGGGGGCTCGCCGAATCCTTTGAGACGCTTGCCGGTTCTCCCTATGAGGCGCACGACCGCTGCGCCCTCGCCGGCGACTGCGGCGGGTGCCCCATGGCGCGGCTCAATTACTCCAAAGAGCTCGAACTCAAGCGCGAACTTCTCGTCGTGGAGCCCCTGCGCACTCAGGGACTTCTGGACGCTGAAAACGCCCCTGTCGTCGAAGCCGCGGTCGGCCTCCCCGAGGAAAAGCTCAGAGGCTTTCGCAACAAAGCCGTGCTTTATCCGGGCGTTCTTGACGGCATCCCGCACTTCGGCTACTACCGTGCGCGCTCGCAGGAGCTTGTGCCTGCGGAAGCGTGCCCGCAGACGCCGAAGTGGATGGAAGATGCCGCCCAGACGCTAGCGCCATTCCTCACCGATCCCGCATTCGCCCCCTGGAGCGAACGCACGGACGAAGGGATTTTGAGAACCCTGATTCTGCGCGAAGCCCCGGGAACGGGAGAACGGATGGCCGTACTCGTCGTGAGAAGGCTTGCGGCTGATTTTGCTGCGTTGGAAAAGAAGCTCATTGACGCGCTCGCGCCCATCGGACTCGCCGCGCTGCTCCTCAACCTCCATGAAGCGCCGGGGAGCGCCGTCCTCTCCTTTGCGCCCGGCTCAACCCGCGTGCTCCTTGGAAAATCCGGCATTGAAGCGAATCTTCTCGGCCTTGCCTTTTCGCTCGGCGCCGAAACCTTCCTGCAGGTGAATACCCCGCAGACGCCGGTGCTCTACAGCCTTGCGCTCGACCAGCTCGGAATTGCCGAAGGCGACCGGGTGCTCGACCTTTACTGCGGCGTCGGCACCCTGACGCTTCTCGCCGCACGGCGGGCCCGAAAAGCACTCGGCATTGAGCGCGTTCCCCACTCGATTGAATGCGCCCGCACGAATGCCCGCGCCAATCATCTCGGGAACGCGGAGTTTCTCGCGCTCCCCGTTGAGAAGGCGCTCGAACGCGAGGACGTAAAGGCCTTCGCTCCGACCCTCGTCATCGCCGACCCGGCTTATCAGGGCCTCGCCGGCGGCGCCGCGGAAGCGCTTGGGAAACTCATGAAGGCCTCGGGCGCGAAGCGTCTCGCCTACATTTCCTGCAATCCGAAGAGCTTCGCGCGCGATGCGGCAGTGCTTTCGTCCTCCGGCCTCAGGCTTCGTTCCGTCACGCCGGTCGACATGTTCCCGGGCGCCATGCACCTTGAGGTCGTCGGCATCTTCGAAGCCGAAGCCTGAGAACAACTCATTGATAGAGCGACTCGTGCCAGCGCTTCGGGTCCTTGAAGAATTGAATGGCCTTCTCGAGATTTCTCGTTCTGAAGAAATCCGGAAGGCTCTTCATGACGGACTTGCCGTAGCTCTTCTCGGCAATTCTTGCGTCGCAGAGCATGAAGACGCCGCGGTCGGTTTCCGAACGGATGAGGCGGCCTGCGCCCTGCTTGAGGGAAATGATGGCTTCAGGAAGCGCATAGACCCCGAAGGGACTCCCGCCCCTGCGGCGGATCGCGTCCGAGCGCGCGGAGACAATCGGGTCGTCGGGCGGCGCAAAGGGAAGCTTGTCGATGACGACGAGAGAGAGCGCATCGCCCCGTACGTCGACGCCTTCCCAGAAGCTCATGGACCCCACGAGGATGGCGTTTCCGTGCCGGCGGAATTCTGCGACGAGCGCGGCCTTGGGCATTTCGCCCTGAACGAGAAGCGGATAGGGGTTCCCCGCCGTCTCGAGCTTGTCGCGGAGCTCCTCGGCCATTCGCGTCACGGCCGCGAGCGACGTGCAGAGGAAGAAGGTTTTGCCGCCCGCCGCGAGAACGAGCGGCCACGCGGCCTCAACGACCCGCGAGGCGTGCTCGACCGTATTGACGGGAGCCGGAAGCTTCGGGAGATAAAAGCACCCCTGCTCCCAGTAGTTGAAGGGACTCTCCCAGGTGAGGGCCCTGGGCGAATCAATGCCTGTTTCCGCACAAAAGTGCGAAAAGTCTCCCGCGGCCGAAAGCGTGGCCGACGTGAAGACCCAGGCGCCGCCCTCGGCTTCGCGCATTTCGCGGAATTCCCCGGCAAAGGAAAGGGGCGTATTGTTGAACCGCAGGCCCGTTGCCGAAACCGAAATCCACTGCACAGAGGATTCCTGCTTCTTCAATGCGAATTCGTCCGTCTTTTCGACGCCCGGAGCTGCTGACTCAGAAGAGGATGCCTCGCCCGCCGTCTCGTCGTCAGCCGCCTCATCCCCGTGGGCGAGCTTTCGGATGATCGATTCCCAGCCGGCCATTTCACGGTCAACCTCTCCCGCATAGCTTAAAAGCGCGTCCAATTCGTCATGCCGCCCCTTATTGGCTTCGAGCGCGCGCACGAGCGCGCCGAACGTTCGGAGCACCTGAGCAAAAGGTTCCTCGAGTTCGCCGAAGCGCTCAATGGTCTTCACGGCCTTCCTGTCGCCTTCCTTGAGTCCGATGGCATTGGCTTCAATTCTGAGGTCGTAGACGGCTTTCCTCGCATCGTGCGAGAGCTTGTCCCAGTCCGCGCCGTCGCGCGCATGGTTGATGCCGAGATAGCGCGATTCGTCTGAGATCTGCTCAATCTGCCAGGTGCTGAAAAACGTGCCGAAAAAGTCCGTGGCAATGCCCGGCAATTGATGCGCTTCATCAAAGACCGTGAGGTTCGCGGACGGAAGCATCCCGTCGATCTGGCCGCCCGCGCTCGACTTGAGCGCAAGGGACGACAAATAGAGATGGTGGTTCACGACCACGATCTGGCTCTGGAGCGCCTTTTCGCGCGCGGCGCGCACGAAGCAGTCCTCCCAGTGCGTGCATTTGTCCTTTCCGAGGCAGTTTTCGCGCGTGCTCGTCACCAGAGGCCACAAGGGGTCGTCTTCGGGCACCGTCGGGAGTTCCGAGCGGTCGCCCGTCGGCGAAACGGCGGCAAAGCGCTTGATTTCGCGAAGCTTCCGGTAGCTGTCCCGCTGCGGGAGGAGCCCCTCCTCTTCCGTGCGCTCGAGACGATAGGGACAGATGTAGTTGGCGCGGCCCTTGAGCACCGCTGTCGGAATGTTGACGCCGAAGGCGGCCGAAAGCGCCGGGATGTCCTTCTGAAAGAGCTGATCCTGGAGGGGCTTCCCGGCCGTGGAAATCACGACGACAGAGCCCGAAAGGATCGCCGGAATCAGATAGGCGAAGCTTTTGCCCGTGCCGGTGCCGGCCTCAGCGAGAAGCGTTTCCTTGCCTTCGAGCGCCTCGGCAACCGCAAGCGCAAATTCAATCTGACTCTGCCGGGGACGGAACCCCGGCGTTGCGCGCGCGAGGGGGCCGTCCTCAGCAAAGGCGAGCGCAACGCGCTCGGAAAGGGGCTTTCCCGAATCAAAAAGCGAAGGGAAATTTCTGCGCATGTTTCACTGACCCGCTTTCTCAGAAGTACTTGGCAAGACCGCTCGACTTTTCCTTCTGCCGGTCTTCATAGCGCTTCTGCGCTTCGGATCGCTCCTCGAGGCTCTTCTCGAACTGCTGCTGCTTGGCCTCGCGGTCCTTTCTGCGCTTCTCGGCGCGCTCCTCGGCCTCGCGCTGGCGTTGAGCGGCCTGCGCCTGCTTTTCGGCGTACCAGGCCTCGTTCGCATCCTCAAGGTCCTTTCTCGTGGCATCAGACGGCACTTCGACCTTAGACCCCGGAATCAGCGCGGGGAGCGAAGCATCCTTCACTTCCTTAGGCTGAATGCCGGCGGGCTCCGACGGCGCCTTCACCTCCTTCGGCTTCAGGTCGACGGGTTCCGACGCTTTTCGCCCATCCGCGCCGTCAAGCTTCATGGGAAGGGACGGCTCGGAAGGTTTTTTAGGCGCAATGCGAATGGGTTCGGGCCGATCGGTCTTCACTTCCTTCGGGGTGATCTTCATCGGCGGCTCGCGCTTCGCAGCTGCATTTTTGGCGCGGTTCTCCTCCATCTTTCTCACGCGCTCGGCGCGGATCACTTCGTCGGCCGCGACAATCACGCGGCGGATTTCGCGCTCGCGCGAAAAGGAGAGGCGCCTCGCATCATCGATGCATTTATTCACGAGGAATTTTTCCGTGCACGCCGCCTGCACGTCCTTCATGGCGCGCTCGACGCGGCTCAATTCCTTATCCGCAGCATCCTTCACCTTCTCGGCGGTAGCAGGCGAATCAATGGCGCCCTTCGCATTCCAGCGGTCATAGAAAGCGGTGTCGTTAAGCACCGTCTGAGCCTTCTCCGCGCGCGCCTCAAGCTCCTCTTCCGAGAGTTCCGCGGCGTTGGCCGCCCCCGAAGCGATGAGGCTGCAGGAAATGAGCGCAAGGGCAGAAAGCGTGGGGAATCGAAGAGTGCGGAGCATGATGAAATTCTCGGGAACAAAAAGGCTGCCGGGCAGAGAGTTTAGCAACCCGCCGCGGCAGCCTCGCTTAATTGCGCACCGAGAGATTCGTTAGAGAATTGTTGCGACCTCTTCAAAAGGAAAGCGCGACTTCGGACGCGACGCATTCGCGTCGTCGGCTGAATGGTGCCCGAGCGCAATGCCGATGACGGCATGCCGCCCGGCCTTCCCGAGCCCGAGGATTTCATCAACCTTGTCGAACCAGAGGCCGCCCAGCGTCGTTGCATCCACGCCCATGCCGCCCGCGGCAAAAAGAAGGAAGCCGAGCGCGATCCCGATCTGCTCGAGCGCCCAGATTTCGCCCTTGTCGGGGCCGGCGCAGTAGGCCTTCACGGCTTCGCCGCGGACGCGCTTCACCACCTTGTCGAAGCCGCTCGCGATCGTCGCCTCATCAAAGCGCCCATCAAGCGTCTCCTGGCGGTTGAGCTTCTCGACCCGTCCGACGAGATCGCGCTCGAGCGCGATGATGATGACCGCGCCCGCATTGCGGATGCGCTCGACATTAAAGTCCTTCACGGCGGGCGCAAGCGCCTCGATCGCCGATTCCGAGCGGATCACGTAGAAGTGCCAGGGCTGGATGTTGACCGACGAGGGCGCGAGGCGCATGATCTCGAGGAGATCATGGAGATCCTCGTCCGAGAGGGGCTTTGCGGGATCGTAGTGCTTCGCCGTATAGCGGCGGCGGGCAATGTCGAGCATCGGGTTCATCGGACCTTTCCTTTCAGAAATCACTCGATCTCGGTGAAGAGCTCTTCGGTCGCGAGACGAGACTTCGGACGCATGGCGTTCCCGTCGTTGGGATTGCGGTAGCCGAGCGAGAGGAGCACGACGGCCGTGAGTCCCTTTTCCCTGAGACCGAGGATCTCGTCGACCTTCTTGAAGTCGACGCCTTCGAGGCAGGTCGAGTCAATGCCCATGCCGGCAGCGGCGTAGAGCATGATGCCCATGCCGATGTAGGCCTGGCGGGCTTCCCACTCAACGAGGTCCTTTTCCGAACCCATGTGCAGGCCAGCAAAATAGCGGTGGCCCTGATCCTGCTGCTTCCGGATCTCATCGTTGGGGAAGCGCCCGTCGGCGGCTTCCTTTTCAAGAACGCGCTCGAAGTGCGCGTCGGTCAGCTTCGTCGGCACCGTGAAGACGACGACGTCGCTCGCGCCCGTCACGCGGTCGTGGTTGAAGTCGGGAAGCGCCGGAAGAAGCTTCGCGCGGGCTTCAGCCGTATGGGCCGTAAAGAAGTGCCAGGCCTGCGCATTCACCGACGTGGGCGCGAGGCGAAGGATTTCGCAGAGGGTCGCAAACTGCTCGCGCGGAATCATCTTCCCGTTGTAGTGCTTCGTGGTGTAGCGTTCTTCGGCAAGGCGCAGAAAGACATTCTTTTCCATTTTTATTGAATCTCCAAATATTTGGGAAAGGATGCGGAGATTCGGGAGCCCCTCGAGAGGTTCGAGAGGCGCGCCCGGGTCCCTGATCCCGAATGAAGGGAAGACTAGCAAACCTTCCGTTTGTTCGTCATCGACCAATCGAGGTAGATGGAGCGGTTTTCCGCAACATATTGTGTTTGAGGAGCTTCGTCCGGCCATAGAAAAATGCAAATCCGAGAGTCTTCCTCCTATGAAGCGCATAAGAAGGTTCTTTTCGGGCGCTCTCCCCTGGCGTTTCATTGTTTTTTCCACGAAAGATAGGAAGCCCTCGGCGCGCGACCTTCCCTGCGGGCGTTCTCACAAGAACGTCCAGCATGGTATCTGCTGCTTCTCAGGCTGCTGAAGCTACGCTAACTGCTGACGACTGCGCCTAGGATCGCACCCGTTTTCGTCTCCACAACCAGGCCGTCAGCGATCACGTATTTCGTACCTTTGAGTTTCAGCAACTGCTTTACGCCGTTCTTCGCTCGTTCAATCAAGGCGTCCCGAAACGCCGTTGACAAGTAAGGCTCAAAGCCTTTCTGATGAGTGAGAACGGAATAAATGATGCGGGCAAGCAGGTGTGCGAAGGCGACCATGGCACGCCTGTAGCCGCGCCGCATCTTGAGCACCTGGAATTTTTCCTTCAGCGCAGCGGTACCGCCGACCACAAGTCCTCTGGCGGCTTCAATCAGCGTGCGCCTCAGGTGTTTGTTCCCTTTCGGGCATTTTCCACTTTTCTGTTTGCCGGCAGATGTGTTGTCCCCCGGGCAAATGCCGAGCCAGGAAGCGAACTGCTCTGACGTCGGGAAATGCTCCTTCAAATCCGGACAGAGTTCGGCGTAAATCATGCGGGCCGAGCGTTCCTGAATTCCCGTTATGGTAATGAGCAGCTGGATGTCCTTCTCGTAGGGGGCCTGAAGCTGGCGGAGCCTTTCGAAAGTGCTTCGGTCGTACTCCTCGAGCTGATCGATCTTTTTCCGGAGCGCCAGAATCTGCTCCTTCATCATTGGCTCGATTTCGAAGTCGAGCGCCTGCATGATCTGTTCAGGGCTTGCCCGCAGCCGGCGGCTGTTTTGCTTGATGACATCAAACAAGTGCGGATCATCTCTGAGCTTGGCCATCAGGATGAGGCTGGCAGCTTTGCCTCCGCGGATGTCGCTGAATACCGTTGTAGGCCGGCATCCGGTGAGATTCAGAGACTTGCCGAAACGATTGGAAGTTCGGGAAATGTCATTCCTGTTCTTCTGCAGATCACGTGAAATGACGCGCTGCAGACGAAAGGCCTTCTCCGGCACGAAGGATTTTTTGAAGTTTCCCGTTCGGGCAAGAGACGCCAGACGTGATGCGTCCTTGCGGTCTGTTTTGCGGCCGGCTGCCGCTTTGGCGTCGCGGGCATTGATCAGAGCCAGCTGCTCAGAAGTGAAGCCGGCTCTCTCGAGGGCTTCGTACGGGCTCTGCCACAATGACCCGGTTGATTCCATAAGGATGATGTCGGGATTGCATTCACGGCACCAGGCGGCGAAAGCATCGATGCTTGCGCGGTCGGTATTGAAATCCCGGCTCTCAGATTGTTCACGATGACCTGCAACCTGCTTCTGATGGCAGCAGACGAGTAGGTTGAGATGAACGTCAATGCCTATGGCCGAGCGGTACATCGCGTGAACAGTAATTTCGGGATTACTGATCTGCGCACGGGCAGCTCGCAATGGCGTATCGGTACGGTTAGACTTACTCATAGCCCCTCCATTAAGAAATGATTGGGGTTCGAGGAAGCCCTGGCAACCACGAAGATGTTGGAGAAACAGGTAGACGCAGCAACCACCCGGAAGCTACGCTCATTTTTCCACACGCCTAGTCACCAGCGTTCAAGCCAGCGAACAGAGCAATATAGGGTGCGAAAGTTCCGCTGCAATTTTTTGACGGCAAGCGTCAGAAACGTTACCAAAAAAACGTACGCAGACAGGTCGCGCGCCGAGGGCTTCCTCATCTTTCATGATAGAGGGTGAGGAAGCCCTTTACTCATCACGATTTTTTGAGAACGTTCAGGAAAGCGCTTTGAATAAGCTTCTCTGAAGCCGTTCGTTTGACCGAGACAGAACATGCCTGAAAATCATCCCCGGCGCCGTGCCTTTGAAATGCAGAAGCCCCGCCGTACGGAGCGCGCCGAACCGGGCCGCCGCCGCACGGAACGCCAGATTGCCGCCGATAAGCGCCGCCGCGAGGAACGCGCCCGCGAAGGGTTCGTGAAAAAAGCCGGCCCGAAGACGCCGGAACACCGCATGGCGCCCCGCGCGCCCGGCCGCGTCCGCGTGACGACCCTGATCGTTGACGAGCTCGCCCGCGCGCTCAAGGTGATCCTTAAGTTTGACGGCCCTGCCGACGTGCTCATGAAGCTCTTCTTCAAGAGCAATCCGCAGCTCGGCATGCGCGACCGCGGCATCATCGCCGAAGGCATCTACGATGCGCTTCGCCGCTACGGCACGCTGCGCGCCGCCATGCGCCCGGTCCATCCGGATCGTGCTCCGAAGCTCGCGGCTCTTGCCGTTCTCGCGCGCCAGCACGGCATCGAAGCGATTTCGCCCGCCGCCATCGGATCCGAGGAAGGCCCCCTGAAGAATGTCCTCGCTTTTGATGCCTCCAAGGCGCCCGCGCACGTGCGCGCCGAGCTTCCGCAGTGGATGTTTGATCTGATTGAGGCGCAGTATCCGGATTCGCAGGACCTCTACCGCGCGATGACGGAAGGCGCTCCCCTTGACCTTCGCGTGAATCTCCTCAAGGCGACGCGCGAGGAAGTGCTCGCCGAACTCGAAAAGAACGGCGTTGAAGCGCTTCCGACGCCGCTTTCGCCCGACGGCGTTCGTCTGCCGACGAAGCCCGGCCTCACCCGCTGGCCGATTTACAAGGACGGCCTTGTTGACGTGCAGGATGAGGGCTCGCAGCTCATCGCGCGCCTTCTCACGCCCCGCCGCCGCGAGATGGTCTGCGACTTCTGCGCAGGCGCGGGCGGAAAGACCCTTGCGTTGGGCGCTCTCATGCGCTCGACGGGCAGCCTCTACGCCTTTGACGTGAATGAAAAGCGCCTGGCGGGTCTCGCTCCTCGCATGCGCCGCGCCGGTCTCACGAACGTTCATCCGATCGCGATCAGGAGCGAACAGGATCAGCGCGTGAGGAGACTGAACGGCAAGTTCGACCGCGTTCTCGTCGATGCGCCCTGCACGGGCACCGGTACGCTGAGGCGCAACCCCGACCTCAAGTGGCGTTTGTCGCCCGAGGAGCTCGAGCGCATCAACGCCATTCAGAAGAGCGTGCTCGCAAGCGCTGCGAAGCTCGTGAAGAAGGGCGGGCGCCTCGTCTATGCGACCTGCTCGCTTCTGAAGCGCGAAAACCAGGACGTGGTGGAAGCCTTCCTCGCCGCCAATCCCGGCTGGCGTCTCGTCCCCGTGAAGGAAGTCTTCGAGCAGCAGGGGATTCACTTTGGTCCCGGCCAGCTCGAGCGTTTTGAAGGCTACATGCAGCTTCTGCCGCACGTGAACAACACGGACGGTTTCTTCGCTGCCGTGCTCGAGCGCGATGAATAAGGCGC
>CECA01026446.1_pt1 | contig 17530 bp, 16 predicted proteins | sample 557351 | NCBI WGS metagenome assembly CECA01 (sample SAMEA3182051, study PRJEB8094) | gut metagenome | biome: human; feature: gut; material: Stool; isolation source: human stools | place: Canada | collected 2012-03-07 | reverse complement strand
ACCCTGGTGGTGCTGTTCCAGCCGGAGATCCGCCGTGCTCTGGAGCGCATGGGCCAGACCGACCAGTGGGCCGCAAAGCTGTTCAACGTGAAAGGCCGCTACAACGACCCCAGCCTGAAAGGGGCCTGGCGCAGCGCCATCATTGCCATCTGCGACGCGGCAGAGCGCTTTTCGGAGACCAAGACCGGTGCGCTCATCGTGCTGGAACGCCACACCAACCTGTCTGAGATCGTGCGCACCGGCACCCCGGTGAACAGCGCGGTGAATCTGGAAGTGCTGGGCACCATCTTTTACGAGGGCACCCCCCTGCACGACGGTGCCGCCATCATCGAGAACGGCCGCATCAAGGCCGCAGGCTGCGTGCTGCCGCTTTCCAATAATCTGGATCTGGGCAAGGACATGGGCACCCGCCACCGCGCCTGCCTGGGCATTGCCGAAAACTCGGACGCCATCGCCATCGTGGTCAGCGAGGAGACGGGCATCATCTCCATGGCAAAAAATGGCGTGCTGATCCGTCATTTTGACCGCCAGACCCTGTACACCCGCCTGATCGACGAGATGATCCCCAAGGAGCCTGTGGTGGAAAAGAGCACGGCCGACACCTGGAAGGACCGCGCAAAGAGCCTGATGAAGTGGGTCAGCCAGAAAGGGGAGGACGAGCAGCAATGACCAATCAACCCAAGAATACCAGCGGCGCAAAGCCTGCTGTTCCCCACAAAAAGAACTTTTTGGACGACCGCCGCATCCGGCTGGCACTGTCCATTCTGGGTGCCATTGTGGCCTGGATGATCGTGACCATCATCGTGCAGCCCGGCACCACCAACACCATCTACAATGTGCCGGTGGACTATACCTACGATTCCTCCGTTTATACCTCCCGTGGACTGAGCATCGTCAGCGCCGAGGACAAGACGGTGAACCTGAAGATCTCCGGCGACGGCTACACCATCGGCAGCCTGACGGCCTCCGATTTTGTGGTCTACCCGGACTGGTCCAGCGTGCGGGACAGCGGTGAAAAGACCCTGCGCCTGCTGGTGCGGGGGGCCAACGGCATGCTCAGTGGCGTCACCGTGACCATCGACGGCTCCGACAACATGGTGGACGTGGTGTTCGATGTGGTGGAGGAAAAGACCCTTCCCGTCACCGTGACCACCAATTACCTGGCCATCTCAGACGGGTATATCCTCTACAGCACCGGGGTGTCCAAGGATATGGTCACTCTGTCCGGCCCCAGCAGTGAGCTGGACAAGGTGACCACCTGCACCGCCGAGGTGACCTACTCCGGCGAGCTGGACAGCTCGGTCACCCTGGCAACGCCGCTGCGGTTCTACACCTCCGGCGGCACGGAAGTGAACTTTGAGTACACCGAGCTGGAAGAAAGCAGTGTGGACGTGACCTTGCAGGTGTACAAGATGGCCACCCTGCCGGTGAACGTGAGCTTCATCAACGCGCCCCGTGACTTTGACGAGTCAGTGCTGGTACATGAGCTCAGCCGCAAGCAGCTCAAGGTGGCCGGCCCGGCGGAAAAGATCGACGCGTTGTCCACCCTGTCCATCGGCACCATCGACCTGTCCACCTTCACGCTGAACAAGGTCTATGAGCTGCCCATTGAGCTGCCCAGCGACATCTACCTGCTGGACAACATTTCCACCATCACCCTCAGCTTTGACTGCTCCGGTCTGGAGACCAAGACCATGAACCTGCCTTCCAGCTGTGTGCAGGTGGTGAATCTGCCGTCCACCTATCAGCTCACGGTGGAGACCGAACGGCTGATGAACGTGACCCTCTGCGGCCCGAAGACTGCATTGGAGACCCTGACCCCGGAACAGGTGGTCGTGGAGATCGACGCAGAGGACTTCTCGGTGGCCACCGGCCAGCAGAACATCGCCTGCCGCCTGTATGTGCCCTCCAACGGCAAGATCTTTGCACTGGGCAGCTATGTGCTGCAGTGCCGCATTGAAAGCAACTGATAAAAAGGAACACACTGTACTATGATTCTCGTTCGCAACATCCGTCTGCCGCTCTCCGCCGGGGAACCGCAGGCATTTGAAAAGGCCCTGCGGGAGGCACGCATCCCCCGCGCAAAGGTGCAGCATCTGGGCGTGGCAAAGCTGTCGGTGGACGCCCGCCGCGGCCAGCCCAAGCTGGTGTACACCGTGGCTGTCACCCTGAAAAACGAAGCCGAAGAACCCGCCTTCGCCGGGGCATCGGCCAACGTGTCCCTGCACAGCAGGACCGACTTCCGGGTGCAACGGGGCACGCAGAAGCTGCCCCACCGCCCGGTGGTGTGCGGCCTGGGGCCTGCCGGTCTGTTTGCGGCGCTGCTGCTGGCCCGGCAGGGCTACCGGCCCATCGTGCTGGAGCGCGGCCCGGCGCTGGACGAGCGGGTGCAGGCGGTGGAACACTTTTCTGCCACCGGCGAGCTGGACCCCAACGCGAACATCCAGTTCGGTGAGGGCGGCGCAGGCACCTTCTCGGACGGCAAGCTGACCACCCGCATCGGTGACGAGCTGTGCGGCCTTGTCACGGAAGTGTTTTTGCAGCACGGTGCCCCGGCGGAGATCGCCTGGAAGCAGAAGCCCCATGTGGGCACCGACCTGCTGCGGGGGGTCATCACCTCCATCCGCAAAGAGATCGAATCCCTGGGCGGTGAGGTGCATTTCAACACGGCCCTCACCGGTCTGGAACAGAAAAACGGACACATTACCGGAATTTTCACAACGGATGGTTCCTTTGCCTGCGAAGCACTGGTGTTTGCGGTGGGCCACTCGGCCCGCGATACCTTTGCCATGCTCATGGACAGCGGCCTTGTGCTGGAGTGCAAGCCCTTCAGCGTGGGCTTCCGCGCAGAGCATCTGCAGAGCGAGATCGAAAAGAGCCTGTATCACGAGGCGGCAGGCCACCCGGCCCTGCCCCGCGGCGAATACCAGCTGTCCCAGCATGTGGGGGAGCGGTGCGTGTATACCTTCTGCATGTGCCCCGGCGGGCAGGTGGTGGCCTCGGCCAGTGAGGAAGGCCGTGTGGTGACCAACGGCATGAGCTACCACGCCCGCAGCGGCAAAAATGCAAACGCCGCCGTGGTGGTGAGCGTGAACGGCACCGACTTTGCAAACGACCCCCGGCAGGCCATCGCGTTTCAGCGGGAGCTGGAAGCAAAGGCCTACGCGGCAGGCCATGCGGCCGGGCCTTACGCCGCCCCGGCCGAGAACATCCGGAGCTTTCTGGAAGGGCAGGGGCAGCTGCACATCGGCAGCGTGGAACCGACCTACGACCGCGGCGTGACCGCAGCCGACCTGGGCAGCCTGCTGCCTGCGGAGCTGGCCGACACCCTGCGGGCCGGTCTGCGTGCCTATGAGCACAAGATCGCGGGCTACACCGCACCGGATGCCATCCTCACCGGCCTGGAGACCCGCACCAGCAGCCCGGTGCGGCTGAAGCGGGAAGAGAACTTCGAGTGCACCCAGCTGGCAGGGCTTTACCCCTGCGGCGAGGGCGCGGGATATGCGGGCGGCATCATGAGCGCCGCCGTGGATGGCCTGCGGGTGGCCCGCGCCATCATCAGCCGGTATGCACCGGCAGAAGGGTGAGAAGATTTTGATGAACGATCGTGAAAACGACAACCGGATCAAGGACGAGGGCCGTCAGGTGCAGCAGGAGCTGGAGGACCAGCTGCGCGCCTTTGGCGACACCATGACCGACGCCTTTGCCCATGGCTTTGAGGGCCGGGGCATGGAGATCGGTGACCGGGCCTGGGATGTGGGAAAAGCAGCCGTCCATGCGGCCAACTATGGCATCGGGGAGGCAGGCAAAGCCTTCCGCAAGTCGTGGGGCGAGGCACGGCAGAACTGGGCAAAGCAGACCTTCAACGAGGGCTATGCGGAGGCCGACACCGGCGGGATGCCCGGCTGGTTCCGGCAGATTTTTGCAAAACCGGAGCCGACCCCGGTGGAAAGTATCCGTATCAGCGCAAAAAAACGCTATAGCGCGGGCTGCACTCTGCTGGCCGTGGGCATCACCTTTGCGGTGATCTTCGGGCTGGGGACGCTGGGCTGCCTCATCGGGCTGGGCACTATTTCGCCGGCTGCTTTGGGTGACGTTGTGGTGTCGGCTACTGAGGGCGGCGGCATCCTGATGACGGGCACGGACTACGTTATGAACACCGCCTACAACGTGCTGGGCATCGTCAGCAGCGTGCTGGGCCTTGCCACGGCGGGCTTTGGCTGGATGACGGCCTGTGGTGCAGCCCGGATGAAGGCGGGCAGACAGATGGGCCAGTTTGCCGACTACGCCGACAGCGTGGACTACCACCAGGGCCTTTCGGTTCGGATGCTGGCCGACCTCGTCCACCAGAACCGGAAAAAAATGCTGAAGAAGCTGCAAAAGTACATCCGCAAAGGCTGGCTTGCCGCCTGGCTGGATGAAAAAACAGAAAAACTCTACCTGACGGCGGAGGACTACCGCGCCGCTCAGGAAACGGCGGCTGCACCCCAGGCACAGCCGCAGCCGGAACCGGCTCCGGAGCAGCGCGAGGAAACGCCTCTCAATCTGGAAACGGCCCGCCGCTTTGCCGCTGTGCTGGAACAGGAAAAGCAGCTCATGCAGGACGCGCAGGGCGTGGAGGAGCTGGCCCACATGCAGAAGACCACTGAGGCCATCTGCGACTGGCTGGAAGCTCACCCGGAGAGCCTGCCCAAGGCCCGCCGCTTTGCGGAATACTATATCCCCACCACCCTCAAGCTGCTGCACACCTACAACGACGTGCAGGGCCAGCAGGGAGCCAACGCCGAGAGCATCCGCCGGGACATTGCAGGCATCCTGCACACGCTGAACCAGGCCTTTGACAACCTCTACGACAATCTGCTGTCGGACGTGGCCATGGATGTTTCCAGCGAGATCGCGGCATTGCAGGGAATGCTGGCCAACGACGGCCTGACCGGGAGGGATTTCCAATGACCTACCGTGCCTGGGACCTGAAAACGCTGGACCGCGCTGCCGTCCGGGAGCTAACCCATGCCATCGCGGAGCAGCGTACCGAAGAACTGGAATACAGCGCCATGGACGAGGAGCCCTGGAGCGAACAGAAATATGCCGCCACGCTGGCTGCCCAGCAGAAGGAGACGGCCTTGCTGGCCGGCATCCTGGCGGCCCGCGGCATCACCGACCCGGCCGACGCGCTCACCCTGCTGGCCGGGGAAGAGGAGCTGAGCGACCCCGCCCTGCTCACCGATATGGAAAAAGCCTGCCAGCGCATCTGGCAGGCCATCGACAATGGCGAGACCATCGTGGTGTTCGGCGACTACGACGTGGACGGCGTGACTGCCACGGCATTGCTGTATCAGCACCTCAAGGGCATGGGCGCCGCCGTCAAGTGCATGCTGCCCAGCCGCGAGGGCGATGGCTACGGCCTGTCGCGCAACGCCATCCAGTCCATCCACGACAAGGGCTATCGGCTCATCGTGACGGTGGACAACGGCATCTCCGCCGTAGCCGAGGCCGACTTTGCCGCCCAGCTGGGCATCGACCTTATCATCACCGACCACCATCTGCCGCCCGAGACCCTGCCCAAGGCAGTGGCCGTGGTGGACCCCCGCCGGGAGGACGATACCAGCCCCTTCAAAGGGCTGTGCGGCGCAGGCGTGGCCTTTAAGCTGTGCGCCGCGCTGGACGACTGCACCCCGGAGGAAATGCTGGATTACTGCGGCGACCTGGCCGCTGTGGGCACCGTGGCGGACGTGATGCCCCTGACCGGAGAGAACCGCACCCTGGTCAAGGCCGGCCTGCGGCAGCTGCAGCAGACCGACCGCCCCGGCATGGAAGCCTTGCTGGAAGAAGTGGGCCTTGCCGGAAAACCCGTCACAGCGGAGAATATCAGCTACGCCATTGCGCCCCGCATCAACGCGGCCGGCCGCATGGACAGCGCGGTGACGGCCCTGCAGCTGGTGCTGTGTGAGGACCCGGACCGCGCCGAGGAGCTGGCCCATAAACTCAACGAGATCAACGCGAAACGGCAGGAGACCGAACTGCAGATCTTCAAGGCCGCTGAGGAATTGCTGGAGCAGCAGCCGGAGCGGCTGGAGGATCGGGTGATCCTGCTGTGGGGCCGGGACTGGCACCCCGGCGTCATCGGCATCGTGGCGTCCCGGCTGGTGGAGCGCACCGGCCGCCCGGTCATCGTGGTCACGGTGGACGAGCACGGCGAGTGCAAGGGCAGCGGCCGCAGCGTGCAGGGGTTCAACCTGCACGCCTGCATCGGGGCCTGCGCCGACCTGCTCATCCGCTACGGCGGCCACGCCATGGCGGCGGGCCTCTCGGTGCGGGAAGAAAATCTGGAAGCCCTGCGCCGCCGCCTGAACGAGTGGGCGGCAAGGGAGTGCCCCGTGCTGCAGATCCCGCCGCTGACCTGCGATCTGTCCATTCATCTGGACCGGGTCACGGTGGACGCCGTGCGCCGTCTGGATCAGCTGGCCCCCTTCGGGGCTGAGAACCCCACCCCGGTGTTCCTGCTGCAGAATGCCGTGCTGGACGGGGTATACCCGGTGTCGGACGGCAAACACAGCCGCCTGCGTCTGCGGCAGGGCAATGCCAGCCTGTACGCCGTGTGGTTCGGCATGCGGCCGGAGCAGCTGCCCTATGCCACGGGTGACGTGGTAGACACTGCCCTGAATCTTTCGGTCTACGATGCGCCCCGTGGCGCGCAGCTTTCGGGCCGCATCATCGACCTGCACCCGGCGGGCCTTGGCAGTGCCATGCCGCAGCAGGCAGCGCTGGTGCAGGCACTGCGCCGCGGCACCCCGCTGACAACCGAACAGAAAAATCTCATCACCCCGGCCCGCAGCGATATCATCGCGGTATACCGGGAGCTGCAGGCCCGCCGCTGGCACGCGGAGGATCTGCAGCCCCTGTGCGCGAAGCTGGGAGAAGAAAATACCGGCAAAACGCTGGTGGCGGTCACGGCACTGGAACAGGTGGGGCTGATCGCTGCTGCAGAAAAGGGCGGAGCCAAAGTGTGGGAGCTGGTGCCCACGGCCGGCAAGAAAAACCTTGCCGACGCCCCGATCCTGAAATGTTTGGAGGGAATGTAAATGCCTGAGGGAAAGAAACTGCCTGCCCCCGCCCCGGTGCGGGAGGAGGATTCGTATTCGGCCAAGACCCACCTGCACCAGCCGGTGCAGGAGACGGCCACCGTGGCTGCCACGGCGCAGCCGGCAGATGCCCCGGAAGGTGCTCTGCCCTCTGAGGTGCGCCCGGAGATCGTCACCTGGGACAAACTCTGTGAGGCCATCAAGGCCAGCGGCAGGGCCTACGATATGGACATGATCGAAAAGGCCTATAACCTTGCCAATGACGCCCACAAGGGCGTGTGCCGCCGTAGCGGCGAACCCTATATCTGCCACCCGCTGGCCGTGGCCCGTCTGGTGCTGGATCTGGGCATGGACTCCGAGAGCATCGCTGCTGCCCTGCTGCACGATGTGGTGGAGGACACCCCCACCACCCTGGACGACCTGACCGCACAGTTCGGCTCCGAGGTGGCCCAGATGGTGGACGGCGTCACCAAGCTGACCAAGATCCAGTTCTCCAACATCGAGGAGCTGCAGGCCGAGAACCTGCGTAAGATGCTGCTGGCCATGAGCCGCGACGTGCGCGTGATGATCATCAAGCTGTGCGACCGGCTGCACAATATGCGCACCGGTGACGCCTGGCCGGAGCAGAAGCGCCGCGACAAGGCCCGTGAGACCATGGAGGTGTATGCCCCCATCGCCAACCGGCTGGGCATCCTGAACGTGAAGGAAGAGCTGGAGGACCGCAGCCTGCATTACCTCGACCCCGTGGGTTACGAGGACATCAGCAAGATGCTGAGCGAGCGGGCCGGGGAGGAGTTTCTGGCCAAGGTGTCCGGCGTCATCGAGCGCCGCCTGATCGAGAGCGGCATCGAGGGTGCCACCATCAAGCGCCGGGTCAAGAGCATCTACGGCATCTACCGCAAGACCATCATGCAGAACAAGTCCTTTGATGAAATCTACGATATTTACGCCGTTCGTGTGATTCTGGACAGTCTGGCCGAGTGCTACAGCACCCTGGGCCTCATCCACGATATGTACCACCCGCTGCCCAACCGCTTCAAGGACTATATCTCCACCCCCAAGCCCAACGGCTACCAGAGCCTGCACACTACGGTCATCGGTCACGAGGGCATCCCCTTTGAGGTGCAAATCCGCACCCGTGCCATGGACGAGCAGGCCGAGTACGGCGTTGCCGCACACTGGAAGTACAAGGAGGGCCTGGGCGGCCACGACAAGCTGGACGAGCGTCTGGCCTGGGTGAGCCAGCTGCTGGAAAACCAGCGCGTCAGCGAGGATTCCGGCAACCTGCTGCATGACCTCAAGAGCGACCTGCTGCCGGAGGAAGTGTTTGCCTTCACCCCCAAGGGCGACGTGATCAACCTGCCCACCGGTGCCACCTGCATCGACTTCGCCTACGCCATCCATTCGGCGGTGGGCAACCGCATGGTGGGCTGCAAGGTGAACAACCGCATGGTGCCCATCGACCACATCGTGTCCACCGGCGAGATCATCGAGGTCATCCTCGGCCCGGCGGACAAGGGCCCCAGCCGCGACTGGCTCAAGATCGTGCGCACCAGCGAGGCCAAGAGCAAGATTCGCAACTGGTTCAAGAAGATGCGCCGGGAGGAGAACATCCAGCAGGGCCGCGATGCGCTGGCCCGTGAACTGCGGCGCGAGATGATCATCATTCCGGACGACCAGCTGGACGAGTTCATCAACAGCTGCTGCCGCCGCCTGCGCCAGAACAACGCCGAGGAGCTGTATGCCGCCATCGGTTATGGCGGCATGACCATTGCCAACTGCCTGCCCAAACTCAAGGAGGAGTGGACCAAGCTGAAGGCCACAGAGGAGCGGTCTGAGGAGGACCTGCCCAAGGTGGACCTGAGCAAGGTGCACGCCACCGACGGTGTGGTGGTGGAGGGCTTTGACAACACCCCCATCAAGTTTGCCAAATGCTGCAGTCCGCTGCCCGGGGACCCCATCGTGGGCTTCATCACCCGCGGCTTTGGCGTGTCCATCCACAAGCAGAGCTGTGCCAACGCCATTTCCAGCATGAAGGACCCCACCAACGCGCCCCGCTGGGTCAAGGCCTACTGGGCCGACAGCGTCAAGGACAGCTACAAGGCCGGCCTTGAAATTATTGCCCTGAACCGCAACGAGCTGCTGCAGGATGTGCTGGCCGCCCTGGCGGACATCCGGGTGCCCATCTACGCCCTGAACGCCCGTCAGGTGGAAAACAACTGCGCCGTGGTCAGCCTGACCATCGGCATCAATAATACAGAGCACCTGAACCGTGTGGTCGCAAGACTTTCCAAGGTAAAGGATGTGCTCAAGGTGACAAGGAGCTAAGACCATGCGAGCAGTCATTCAGGCCGTTTCGTCGGCCAGTGTACGGGTAAACGGCGGCGATCCCCGGGCCATCGGGCCGGGGCTGATGATCCTGCTGGGGGTGAAGGACACCGACAGCCTGGACATCGTGCCCAAGCTGGCCGATAAATGCGCGGGCCTGCGCATTTTCCCGGACGCGGAGGGCAAACTGAACCTCAGCGCGCGGGACCTTGGGTATTCGGCGCTGGTGGTGAGCCAGTTCACCCTCTACGGCGACACGAAAAAAGGCTACCGCCCCAGCTTTATCAAGGCCGCAAAACCGCCCCTCTCGGTGGACGCCTACGAGCTGTTTTTGGCCGAGATGAACAAACAGGGCCTCAAAGACGTGCAGCACGGCGAGTTCGGGGCCGACATGCAGGTGTCGCTGGTGAACGAGGGCCCCTGTACCATCATCATTGACACCGACGAGTGGAAAAAGAAGGAGTGATCCCATGCAGGCATTTCACATCCCGGCACCCCCGCCGTACTACACCAATACCTTTTTGCTGATCTCGGACGCCGGCCATGCGGTCATCATTGACCCGGCGGCGGACGTGCAGAACTACGAGCAGATTTTGCAGGAGCACAACGCCGTGCTCACCACTCTGCTGTGCACCCACGGCCACTTTGACCATGTGGGCAGCGCCGAGGCCCTGCGCCGGAAGTACCACGCCGTGCTCTACTGTGAAGCGGACGATTTGGCCGGGGATAAGATGTACCCGCTTTCCGAGGCCGACCACGGCTATGCGGAAGGCCAGATCGTGACAGTGGATGAGCTGCAGTTTACGGCATGGCATACGCCGGGCCACACCCCCGGCAGCGTGGTGCTGCTGTGCGGAGAGTATCTCTTCTGCGGCGACACCCTGTTTGCAGGCAGCATCGGCCGCACCGACCTGGAGGGCGGCAGCAGCGACGCCATGAACGCGAGCCTGCGCAAGCTGGCAAAGCTGCCCATCCCGCGGGAGACCCAGGTGCTGCCCGGCCACGGCGAGTTTTCCACCTTCGGGGAGGAACTGGACAACAATTACTTCATCCGCAGCGCCCAGCGCGGCGGAGAACTGTAACACGAACCCTCTCCGTCACGGCGTGCGCCGTGCCACCTCTCCCGATGGGAGAGGTTTTGTGAATCAGGTGAAAACGCTGACTGAAAGCTCTCCCTTTCGGGAGAGCTGGCGAGCGTCAGCGAGCCTGAGAGGGTTGGATTTTTCAATAAAAGAGAGAACGACATGAAGATTTATATCACGGGGCTGCCCTCCGGGTACGAGGTGGAACATCTGGTCCGCCTGTTTTACCCCATGGCACCCCTTACCCTGACCCCGCCCGAAGCAGGCGAGGACTGCGTGTGGGCCGAAAAAAAGCCGGACGGCCTGTGGGCCATGGTGCAGCAGGGCGGCAAATGCGCCGAGCGCTCTGCACCGCTGCCCGCCCCGGCGGAGGCCGGCGGCGAGACGCCGGAGTTCAGTCTGGCCAGCCTGACCTATGACCTGCTGCGGCAGTGGACCGGCATCCGCCCGCCCTGGGGCAAGATGACCGGCGTGCGCCCGGTGCGCCTCATCCATGATAAGCGTGCCGCCGGATGGAGCGAAACGGACATCGACCACTTCTTCCTGGAGCGCTTCGACTGCTCGGAGCAGAAATACCAGATGGCCAAGGCCATCGCCGACCTGCAGGAGCCGATTTTGAAGGTGGGCAGTGCGCCCAAGACCTACAGCCTGTACATCGGCATCCCGTTCTGCCCGTCCCGGTGCAGCTACTGCAGCTTCGTGAGCTGCAACCTCGACCGTGACCGCAAGATGGTGCAGCCCTATGTGGATTGCCTGTGCAACGAGGTGGAGGAGATCCGCAGGCAGGCTGACAAGGCCGGGCTGACCCTGTGCAGCATCTACATCGGCGGCGGCACCCCCACCAGCCTTTCGGCCGACCAGCTGCGGCAGCTCATGGGCACCGTGCGGCAGAATTTTGACCTGTCCAAAGTCGTAGAATATACGGTGGAAGCAGGCCGCCCGGACTGCACCGACGCCGAAAAGCTGGCTGTCATCAAGGAGTACGGGGCCACCCGTATCTCCATCAACCCCCAGACCTTCTCGGACGAGGTACTGGCCGGCATCGGCCGCAAGCACTCGGCCCAGGATATCCTAGACTGCTACGCCGAGGCCCGCAAGGCAGGCCACGATGACATCAACATGGACCTCATCGCCGGTCTGCCCGGCGACACGGTGGAGAGCTTTGAGCACAGTCTGCGGCAGGCCATTGCCCTCGACCCGGAGAACATCACCGTGCACACCCTGACCCTCAAGCGGGCCTCCCGGATCGTCATCGAGGACCAGCGGGAAAACGACTACGCCGACGTGGCCGCCATGCTGGAAAAATGCCGCCTGCTGGCCGAGGCGGGCTACCGGCCCTATTACCTCTACCGCCAGAAGAACACCCTGCAGAACCTGGAAAACGTGGGCTGGTGCAAACCGGGCCACGAGGGATATTACAACATCTACATCATGGAGGAAGTTCAGACCATCCTTTCCGCCGGTGCGGGCGGCAGCACCAAGCTGGTGGCCGACGGCGGCAAACGGATGCAGCGCATCTTCAATTTCAAGTATCCGAACGAGTATATCCAGCGCTTTGCGGAGGTACTGGAACGGAAAAAAGGAGTGGCTGATTTTTATGATCACGATCTGGGTCCCGAAGCGTCTGGTTGAGATCGACCTTTACAATGTGGCGGCCTGCAGCCCGCAGCAGCTGGCACAGCTGAGCGAGCACAGCTATGCCCAGCGGGTGAATTATGCCGCCGAGAAGATCCGCATGTCCGGCGCAAAGATCGTCATGCTCACCGGCCCGTCGGCCAGCGGCAAGACCACCAGCGCCCACTGCATCGCCCGCGCCCTGCAGCAGCAGGGCACCCCGGCGCAGGTCATCAGTCTGGACAATTTCTTCAAGGGGGCGGAGTTCTACCCCCGCCTGCCGGACGGCACGCTGGACTATGAGAACCCCGATACGCTGGACCTGCCGCTCATCAAGCAGTGCCTGCGGGAGCTGAGCGAGACCGGCAAGACCACCCTGCCCGTCTACGACTTCTCGGCCGAGAAGCGCTCGGATAAAGCAGAACCCATCGACCTGCAGGGCGGCGTGTGCCTGGTGGAGGGCATCCATGCCCTGAACCCGGAGCTCACCGGCCTTGTCAAGGGGGATGACATCTACCGCATCTATGCCGGTCTGCGGGAGGAATACTGCATCGACGGCCGCCGGGTGATCAACACCCAGGATATCCGTCTGTGCCGCCGCACCCTGCGGGATGCCGCCACCCGCGGCCGCAGCCCGGCCAAGACCCTGACCATGTGGGATCATGTGCTGGACGGCGAGACCCGGTATATCAAGGGCTTCAAGACCACGGCAGACTTTCTGCTGGACACCTCTTTTACCTACGAGCTGGGCCTGATCTCCAACCTGCTGGGCGTGGTGCGCCGCCAGTTCACGCTGGAAGGCCACAATGCCGAGTTGTGGGATGAGACGGCCCGCCGCTTTGAGCATGTGGCGCCGCTGAGCCTGGACCTGCTGCCGCCCGACAGCATGCTGCGGGAGTTCTATGGCGGCAAGGTCTGACCGACCCCAAGATATGGGGAAAATGCGAATAATTTGTTTCCAAACCTGCACCAAACTGTAAAAAATGCAGGACATGCGTTGCAATTGTACAGGCGGCGCGCTATAATGGGCATGACCCCACAACCCGTGGTCCGGCGCAGGCCGGGCCGTGTATGGAGGAAGAGAGAGGTGTCTTTTATGGATTTCGATTTCAATAAGATCAAGGAAATGGGCTTGGAATACGCAGAAAAAGGCAAAAATGCCGCCAAAGACCTGGCCGAGAAGGGCAAGACCCAGGCACTGATCGTCAATGAGCAGGGCAAGCTGCTCAAGGCACAGCGTCAGCTGGGCGCACTGGTGTACAGTCTGGCCAAGGGCAAGGAAGAAAACCAGCCGCTGGTGGATAAATACATCGAGATGATCGACAGCATCGAGGGCGAGATCGCCCGCCTGAAAGCCTCTCTGACCCCGGCGGAAACCACTGAGGTGGAATTTACCGAAGCCGAAGAGCCGGCTGCTGAAGAAGCTCCCGCTGCCGAGGCGGCGCCTGCCGAAGAGCCCCGCAAGACCTGCCCGCAGTGCGGTGCACCCGTCTCGGACGATGCACTGTTCTGCAATAAGTGCGGCGCACAGCTGTAACGTAAACAGCGCCCCAGCAAAAACCGGAAAACGGGCGGTGTCCCCTTTGGCAGGATACCGCCCTGTTTTTGCGAAAAAAGAGAAATCTCCGTAAAAATACCGGGAAATGCCCTTATACCCTTGCAAAACCGCAGAGGATGCGGTACAATTTGTAGTATCTTTTGGAAGGGAGGGTCTGCCATGCTGGACTGGGTACCGAGCGCACCCTATACCGCAGAACAGCTGCTGGAAGTGCTGCGCATCCTGCGCGACCCGGAAAACGGCTGCCCCTGGGATAAAGTGCAGACCCATGCTTCCATCCGGAAAAATTTTCTGGAGGAGACCTGTGAGGCGCTGGAGGCCATCGACGCCGACGACCCGGCCATGCTCCGGGAGGAACTGGGCGATGTGCTGATGCAGGTGGCGTTCCATGCGGTGATCGAAGAAGAGCGCGGGCGCTTTACCTTTGAGGACGTGTGCCGCGAGGTGTGCGAGAAGCTGGTGTTCCGGCACCCGAACATCTTTGCCTCTTCGGCGGCGCAGAATGCCGGTATAAACGGCTGGGATGCGCTCAAGAATAAGGAAAAGGGCCGCACCACCCTGGCCGATGAGCTGAACACGGTGCCGGCCACCCTGCCGGCCCTCATGCGTGCCCAGAAGCTGCAGAAGCGTGCGGTGCGCTGCGGTGTGCCGGAGCCGGAAGGAACGCAGGCACAGCAGGCTCTGCAGCAGGCTGTGGACGGCTGGAACGCTGCGCAGAACGCCGACGCAGCGGGGGAGCTGCTGTTTGCAGCGGCCAACGCCATGCGGCTGGCCGGTGTGGACGCCGAAGAGGCGCTGACCTTTGCGTCCAGGCGGTTCTGCGATGTATGTCTGCAGCAGGAACAACGCGGTATTCAGGCGGATGCGCCTGCCCCGATAGAAGAAACGAAGTAACACAAAAATAGGATTTTTGGAGGGTTTATCGTATGACCAAGACCGATCTGATTGCACAGGTGGCAGCAAACACCGAAATGAGCAAGAAGGACGCTGAGCGTGCTGTCAGCGCCATGTTTGAGGCACTGGGCAAGGCCATGGCAGAGGGCGAAAAGATCACCATCTCCGGCTTTGGCACCTTTGAGGTGCGTGAGCGCGCCGAGCGTCAGGGCATCAACCCCCGTACCCGTGAGCCCATCACCATCGCTGCTTCCCGCAGCATCGTGTTCAAGCCCGGCAAGTCCCTGAAGGACACCCTGTAAGCTGATTTTTGCTTTGCCGCCGCTGCCTCACAGGAGGCGCGGCGGCGTTTTTTGTACAAAAGGAGGAACCACGCACATGCGTCTGGACAAATACCTGAAAGTTTCGCGCCTGATCAAGCGCCGCACCGTAGCCAACGAGGTGGCGGATGCAGGCCGTATCCTCATCAACGGCAAGGTGGCCAAGGCCAGCCAGGCCGTCAACGCCGGGGACATCATCGAAGTCACCTTTGGCAACCGGCCCATCAAGGTGCGGGTGCTCTCGGACGTGGAGCCCCGCACTAAGGACGTGGCCCGCGAGATGTACGAGATCATCGAGCAGCCCGCCGTGCTGGCCGTCGAGCCGCCCAAGGAATAAAACCGGCCTCGCCCCGCATAGGATGTTCCCAGAGGAAGGGAGCTTTGCCTTATGCCGAAACCGGAAGAAAGACCCGCAGCCCGGCCCCATGACCTGATTTTGGAAAGCCGCACCACTCTTACCGTGACCGGGGTGCAGAAGGTACTGCATTGCAGCCCCGAGAGTGCCGCACTGGAAACGGGCAAGGGCACGCTGCATCTGGCCGGGGCGCAGCTCAGTGTCGTTTCACTGGATCTGGAAGCCGGGGAAGCAAAGCTCACCGGCCGGTTCGATGCGCTGGAATACACCCGCACTGCCGCTGCCGGGGGCTTCTGGCACCGGCTTCTGCGCTGATGCTGCCGGTGCTGCAGCCCGCCCAGCTGGGGCGGGAGCTGGCCGCCTGCACCATACTGGGTGCAGCCGTGGGTGTGGTACGGGCGTTTTTCCCGGTGCGGGGGCGGGGTGCCTTTGTGCCGGATGCCCTGCTCACCGGGGCGGTGCTGTTCGGCGTGCAGAGCTATGCTGCCGCCCTCAGCAGTGCCGGGGTGCTGCGCTGGTACATGGTGCTGGCGGCCTTTGCCGCAGCCCTTTGCACGGCAGCCGTGCTGGGCATTCCGGTGCGGTGGTCCGGGCAGTGTCTGGCGTGGGTGCTGGGTGTTCCGGTGCGCCTTGCCCGGCAATGGGTGCTGCGGCCGCTGGCGCAGCAGCACGCGGCGCGCCGCGCAGCACGCAAAGAACGCCGGAACGCAAAAAGAACCGCAAAAAATCCGAAAAAGAACTTGCCAAACCAGCGCCGTGTGTTGTATAATTCAAACGTATCAAAGTAAGAGAAGGGACGCAGTGTGTCTGCTGCGCAGATGGGGGCGTGTGCAATGGCAAATCAGAGCCGCAAAAAGGGCGGGAAGCGTGCGTTTGGCAAAACGCTGATCCGGTTGTTTTTTGTGCTGATGCTGCTCAGCATGCTGGCAGCCTACATTTCCAATCAGGTCACCATCAGCTCCAAGCGTGCGGAGCTGGAAACGCTGAACGAGCAGATCGCCCAGCAGCAGACGGAAAACCAGGAGATGCAGCGCATCCTCAGCGGCGACGCGGACCAGATCACCGAGTGGGTCGCACGCGACTCTTACAACTATGCCGCGCCCAACGAGCGCATTTTTGTGGACGTGACGGGCAAATGAGCCGGGCGGCAGGCGCATTCTAGGAAAACAAGGAGTATTGAGTTTTGGCAATTGAGGTTGGAAACGTTTTTGAGGGCCGCGTTACCGGCGTAAAGCCGTTTGGTGCCTTCGTGGCACTGCCGGAAGGCCGGGTGGGCATGGTCCACATTTCCGAGGTATCGAACGAGTTCGTGCAGGACATTGCAGCCGTGCTGCATGACGGCGACACCGTAAAGGTGCAGGTCATCAATGTGGCACCGGACGGCAAGATCGCCCTGTCCATCAAGCGGCTTCTGCCGCCGCCCCCGCGCCAGCCCCGTGAGGGCCGCGGCCCCCGCCCCGGTGCCCCGCGTGACGGCGGACGCTCCGGCGGCCCGCGCGGCGCAGGCCGTCCCCCGCGTCAGCCCCGCGATGCTGCCCCCCGCGTGTGGCAGCCCAAGGCTCCGGCCCGCTCCGACAACCTGAGCTTTGAGGACATGATGAGCCGCTTCAAGAGCCAGAGTGAGGAAAAGATGGCGGATCTGGACCACGAGACCAACAACCGCCGCGGCGGCGGTTATGCCCCGCGCAGCCGTCGCGGCCGCTGAGCAGCCGATCAGAATGCACAGAACAGACCTGTCCCCTGGTCGGGCGGGTCTGTTTTTTCGCCCAAGAGGAAAAGAAAGGAACCACCATGCCTGCAAAATTTGAACTGATCGCCCCCTGTTTCTTCGGGTGCGAGTCCACCGCAAAATTTGAACTGAACCGCATCGGCGCGGAGAACATCCGGGTGGATGACGGCCGCCTGACCTTCTCCGGCGGTGCGGAGATGATCGCGGCAGCCAACCTGCACCTGCGCACCGTGGAGCGCGTGATGCTGCTGCTGGCCCGCTACAAGGCGTCCACCTTTGATGAACTGTTCGACGGCGTGTACAGCGTCCCCTGGGAGGATCTGCTGCCGACGGATGCGGCCTTCCCGGTCACCGGCTCCTCGCTGGACAGCCAGCTTTCCAGCGTGCCCGCCTGCCAGAGCATCATCAAAAAGGCTGTGGTCAAGCGCCTGATGGCCAAGCACCACACCTCCGTGCTGCCGGAGAGCGGCACCGAGTACAAGATCCGCTTTATGCTGCGCAAGAACGTGTGCGAGATCATGCTGGACACCACCGGCGAGGGCCTGCACAAGCGCGGCTACCGCCGCAA
>CECA01073547.1_pt1 | contig 18655 bp, 19 predicted proteins | sample 557351 | NCBI WGS metagenome assembly CECA01 (sample SAMEA3182051, study PRJEB8094) | gut metagenome | biome: human; feature: gut; material: Stool; isolation source: human stools | place: Canada | collected 2012-03-07 | reverse complement strand
GGCGAGTTCTATCAGCTGGATATGGAAATGGCGTTCGCGACGCAGGAGGATGTGTTCAGCGTCCTTGAAGATGTGCTGCCGCCCATTTTCGCCAAGTACGGCACATACAACACCGCGTCCAGCGCGCCCTTCAAGCGCATCGCCTACAACGACGCGATGGAGCGCTACGGCTCGGACAAGCCCGACCTGCGCATTGATCTGGAAGTGCAGGATGTGACCGACCTCATCGGTAGCTGCGGCTTCCAGCCCTTTGAGGGCAACACCGTCAAGGCGGTTGTCGTCAGCGACATGACCGCGACTCGCAAGCAGATTGACAAGCTCTGCGCGGATGTCGAGGTCGTGACGGCGAATAAGGTCTACTGGTTCAAACTCGACGAGAAGGGCGAAATCGCCGGCGGCATCGCGAAGTTCGTCAAGGAGCAAAAGGACGAACTGGTCGGAAAGCTGGGTCTGAAGCCGAACACGTTCGTTGGCCTGACCTGCGGTAAGAAGCTGGCAGCGCAAAAGACCGCGGGCGTGCTGCGCCGTCTGGTTGCTGATCTCTGCCCGGCGCACATTGACCGCGAAAAGTACGAATTCTGCTGGATTGTCGATTTCCCGATGTACGAAATCGGCGAGGAATCCGGCGAACTCGAATTCTGCCATAACCCCTTCTCCATGCCCAACGGCGGTCTGGAAATTCTGCAAAAGGCAGCGGCGGGCGAGGTTGACCCGCTGACCATCACGGCGTATCAGTACGACTTGGTCTGCAACGGCGTGGAACTGTCCTCCGGCGCTGTCCGCAACCATGACCCGGAAATCATGATTGAAGCGTTCAAACTCGTCCGGCTGGGCGAAGAGGACGTGAAGGCGAAGTTCCCGGCGATGTACAACGCCTTCTGCTACGGCGCGCCGCCGCACGCGGGGATTGCTCCCGGTGTTGATCGCATGGTGATGCTGCTGGCGGGCGCGGAGACGATTCGCGAAGTCATCCCGTTCCCGATGAACAAGAACGCGCAGGACGTGATGATGGGCGCACCCGGCAAGGTGGATCAGAAGCAGCTGGATGAACTGCATATCGCCTGCACGAAAGTCGAAGAATAATCCGCACGCGGATGAGGAAACAATCCTCGTCCGCCTTTTTTCTGCCGAACGGGAAGAAACCCGGATTGAACGCTTGTCAATCCGGCAAAACTATGGTATAATGGGATGAAACAAAGTCGGTAGACTGCGTTTTGCCATTTCCTGTGCGAAATCATGTGCTTTTTGTGCGCAGGAGTTTGGATTGAAATTAGGAGGTGCATTTCGTTATGGCGCTGAAGAAGGATAATCTGCCCGTGAATGTCGATGTGGATACCGAGCAGGGGAGCAGCATCACCTACGCCAATGAAGTGGTCGCGATTATTGCGGGCGTCGCCGCCAGCGAGGTGGAGGGCATTGCGGGTATGTGCAATGTCTCCGGCAATCTGCTGGGCAAGAACCGCGCCGTGACCAAGGGCGTGAAGGTGGAAATCGGCACCGAAGAAGCCAGCGTGGATTTGTATGTCGTCATGGAGTACGGCACGCCCATCCAGAAGGCGGCGTATGACGCGCAGGAAAGCGTCCGCAAGGCCATCGAAACGATGACGAACCTGCATGTGGTGCGCGTGGATGTGCATGTGCAGGGCGTTAGCTTTGAAAAAGAGAACAACGCGCTGAACGCCGGTGCAAAGAAGGCGCTGGCAGAGGACAAGAAGGAAACGCCGCTGGTGGAAGCCCCTGAGAGCGAGGAAAAAGCGGCGGAAGATTCCGCGGAAGTGCCTGAAGAAGAGGGCAAGGAGAACTGATGCCTTCATACTGCCGGCAGGGTGTTTGCCTTGCCGGTTTTGAAGTTGCTATCCAATGTAAAAGTGAAAACGGCAAGCGAAGGAAACGAAAGGAGCAAACCGGGAATGAAGCGTCGTGTGAGCGATATTGCGGTGATGATTTTGTCCTTTTTGGTGCTGCTGGCGCTCTCTGCTGGAGCAGCGCTGGTCGGCGTGGAAGCCGTGCGGGGTGAACAGTGGCAGCTGATTCGACTGACGGCGTGGCTGCAAGGCAGCGGCGTATGGGGCGGCATAGCGTGTATCGCCGTGGCAGTGCTGGCATTGGTGCTGGCGCTTATGTGCCTGTGGCGCGTGTTCCCGCACCGCACGGCGAGCCAGCGCGGCTATGTGATGCAGAAAAATGAAAATGGCTCCATCGGGGTGTCAATTCGCGCTATCGAGGGGCTGATTCGCACCTGCATCGACAAGCATGAGGCGATTGCCAAGGCGGACATCACGGTCGAGGAGTGCCGTGACGGCATTGCGATTGGCTTGCACATTATTCAGGCGGCGGGTGTGAATATCCCGCTGTCCGTCGGGGCGCTGCAAAAGCAGATTAAGCAGTATGTGACGGCGTGCACGGGCGTGGATGTGTACAAAATCCGCGTGATGGTGGAGAACGACGCAAGCATTCCGGTTGCGTCCACCTACGAGGTGCAGGACGTGACGCCTCTGCCGTCGGCGGAGGAAACGGCGGAAAAGCCGATGGTTACGCCCCCGGCACAGCCTGTTGCGATTCCCGCGACCGAGCCGGAGCAGAAGCCGAAAGTGCCGGACACGTTCATTTCCCCGGAGGATGACGAGGACGACGAACGTCCGCTGCATCAGCGCCTGTTCGGCACGCCGGAGCAGCCCGCGTTTGTGCCCGCGCCGCCGGAAGTGACGGAAGCACCCGAAGCGGATGAAGTCGCGACTGCCGAGGATGCCCCGGAGGAAACGGAAGCATCGGCGGAAGAAGCAGCTGCGGCAGAAGAATCCGCCGGGGAAACGGTGGACGCGGCAGACGACGGCGAAAAATCAGCAGAATAACAACAATACGCATTTTTAGTGTGGAATAGGAGAGAAAAACAATATGGCACGGACGACTGCGCGTGCGGCGGTCATGCAGATGATTTTTGAACATATGGCGGGCGGCGAAGGCGGCGAAGAGACGCTGCAAATGGTGTATGAGGCGCTGCGGAAGGAAGGACTTCCCGGTGTGGACAGCATTTCAGAGAACGAGCCGAGCGAATCCGACCGGGCGTACATCACCGAGGTGCTCGACGGCGTCTTGGCGCACCTCGACGAGCTGGATGAAGCGATTCAGGCTGCCAGTCCGCGCTGGGAAATCAGCCGGATGCCGCATGTGGATTTGACCATCCTGCGCATGGCGGCGTGGGAAATCCTCTACGAGGAGGGAATCCCCGGTCCGGTCGCCATCAACGAGGCAGTCAACCTCGCCAACCGCTTCTCCGAGCCGACGAGCGGCCGCTTCGTCAACGGCGTACTGGGTACGATTCTGCGCAGAAAGCAGGCGGAAAACCCGTGAGGCGCGTCGTTGTCGGGCTTGACACAAGCTGCTACACCACGTCCGCTGCTGCCGTAACCGCGGAGGGCCATGTGATTGCGAGCTGCCGCAAGCTGCTGCCTGTTCCACAGGGACAGCGCGGGCTGCGGCAGTCGGAGGCGGTGTTCACGCATGTCCGTCAGCTGCCGGGGCTGATTGAGGAATTGTCGGCGTATTTGACGGATTGCGAAATCGTCGCGGTGTGCGCTTCCCGCCGTCCACGGGATGAGGAAGCGTCGTATATGCCCGTGTTTCAAGCAGGGGACGCACAGGGCCGCAGTCTGGCGGCTCTGCTTCGCGTTCCCTGTTTTGCTACGACGCACCAGCGCGGGCATGTGGAAGCCGCGAAGGTGGATAGCGGCGTGGCGGCGGGCGATTTGCTGGCAGTGCATCTTTCTGGCGGCACGACCGAAGTGCTGTCGCTGGTGGATGACCACCTGACGCTGCTTGGCGGGACGCTTGACCTCCATGCAGGGCAGGTGGTTGACCGCACGGGCGTGGCGCTGGGGCTGCCGTTCCCGGCGGGACCGCATTTGGAAGAGCTGGCGGTGCGCGGCACGGCGAGGGCGCTGCTGCCGGTCGCTATGGCGGATGGCGGGCTGCACTGCCACTTGTCTGGCGCGGAAACGCAGGTGCAGCGCTGGATTGTGCAGGGGACGATGCCCAAGGAGGACATTGCCCGCGAGGTGTACGACCTGCTGGCGCGGACAGTTTCGCGCATGGTGACGGCGGCATCCCAGCAAACGGGCATTCGTCAGGTGCTGATTGCGGGCGGTGTTGCGTCCTCGCGGCTCTTTCGGGAGCTGGTGACGCAGCGGACTGCCAAGCGTCAGCCGGATTTGCGCGTGCGTTTCGGTCGCCCGGAGTATTCCGGGGACAACGCGGTCGGCGCGGCGCTCATTGGCGCAAGAAAATGGCGCGAACAGCAAACGCTGAAGGAGATAGAATATGGCAGCACAGATACTGGACGGTAAGGCGATTTCAGCGGAGCTTCGCGGGGCAATTGCACAGCGGGTGGCGCGCCTGCGCGAAAAGGGCGTCACGCCGGGATTGGCGGTGATTCTCGTCGGCGCAGACCCAGCCAGCCAGATTTATGTGCGCAACAAGAGCGTCGGGTGTGATCAGGTCGGCATCCACTCCGTGACCATCAATCTGCCCGAAACGACAACGCAGGACGAACTGGAGAAGCTGATAGCCCGTCTGAATGCGGACGACACCATCCACGGCATTCTGGTGCAGCTGCCCCTGCCGAAACACCTCGATGAGGCGGCAGCGCTGGCGGTTATCGCGCCGGAAAAGGATGTGGACGGCTTCCACCTGCTCAACGCGGGGCGGATGATGAGCGGACAGCCGGGCGTGGTTGCGTGCACACCCAAGGGCGCAATGGAGATGATTCGCCGCACGGGGATTGACCTTGATGGCAAAGAAGCAGTCGTCGTCGGACGGAGCAACATCGTCGGCAAGCCGATGGCAATGCTGCTGCTGCAAGCGAACTGCACCGTCACCATCTGCCACAGCCACACGGTGAACCTCGCCCAGCACACGCGCAATGCGGATATTCTCGTCGCGGCGGTCGGCAAGCCGGGGTTCATCACCAAGAGCATGGTCAAGCCCGGCGTGGTCGTCATCGACGTGGGTATCAACCGCGTGAACGGCAAGGTCGTCGGCGACGTGATGCCTGATGTGGCGGACGTTGCGGGCTACATCACGCCTGTCCCCGGCGGCGTGGGCAAAATGACAATTGTCGAGCTGCTGGAAAACACGGTGGAAGCGGCGGAGAAGCAGACGGCAAAATAAGCCGATACAAGTAGGAAGTGAAAGCGCCATGTCGGAGTGGGTTCTGGAGGTCAGCGAGGTCAACGAGTACGTCCGGCAGCTGCTGCAAAACGAGCCGGCGCTTCGCAAAGTCCGTTTGCGCGGGGAAATCAGCAACTTCAAGCGCCATTCGTCCGGGCATTGGTACTTTACCCTCAAGGACGAGCGGTGCCGAATCGCGGCGGTCATGTTCCGCCAGAACGCGATGCGCATGTCGATTCGCCCGATGGACGGCATGTCCGTCATCGTCAGCGGGCAGGTCGGGCTGTACAGCGAGGGCGGCAGCTACCAAATTACCTGCGACAGTATGCGTCCGGACGGCATCGGCACGCTGTATCAGCAGTTCGAGACGCTGAAAAACCGTTTGGCGGCGGAGGGACTGTTCGACGAGGAGCACAAGCGGCGCTTGCCGTATCGCCCGAAGAAAATCGCGGTCGTCACGTCGGAAACAGGCGCGGTGCTGCACGATATCTGCATGGTGTCGCGGGCGCGTGACCCCGGCGTGCCGCTGGTGCTGGTGCCGGTTCAGGTGCAGGGCGCAGGGGCGGCGGAGAGCATCGCGCAGGGCATTCGACGCGCGGCGAAAATCCCGGAGGTCGAGGTCGTCATCGTCGGGCGCGGCGGCGGCTCGATGGAGGATTTGTGGGCGTTCAACGAGGAAATTGTGGCGCGTGCGATTTATGACTGCCCGATTCCCGTCATCAGCGCGGTTGGGCATGAAACCGACTTCACGATTGCGGATTTTGTGGCGGACAGGCGTGCCGCCACACCATCAAACGCGGCGGAAATGGCGGTACCGGACTTGCGGGAGATTCTCGCGGGGCTGGATGGAATGCGGCAGCACTTGCAGACGGCGCTTTCGCAGTACTTGCAGGAAACGCGTCTGGCGCTGATGACGCTGGAAAAGCGTCTGGCGGCGTGCGACCCGAACCAACGCTTGACGGCGCTGGAGAAGCGGCTCGGCGGCGCAAAAATGCGGCTGGAGCATCAAATGTCGCAGCGGATTTCGGCGCTGACCCCGCGATTGGGGATGGCGCGGATTCGGCTGGACAGCGCGGCGGAGCAGAATTTGCAGCGGAAAACGGAGCGGCTGCATCGGCAGAAGCTGCATTTGCAGGCGCTGAATCCGGAGAAGGTGCTGGAACGCGGCTATGCGCTGGTGCTGGACGGCGGCAGGGTGCTGCCTGACCGGGCGGCGGCGCGGACGCATCCGCAGATGACGATTCGCTTCCGGGATGGCGAAATGCGGGTCATGCAGCCCAAGAAGGAGGGTGCTTATGGCAGCGAAAAAGAAGCTGACGTTTGAAGAAAGACTTCAACAGGTGGAAGCGCTGATTGCGAAGATGGAGAGCGGCGAAATGCCCTTAGAGGAAGCCATGCAGCAGTACGAAGCGGGGCTGAATGCGCTGAACGCCCTCGAAAAGGAGCTGACGGCGGCACAGCAGCGCTTGACGGTACTGCGGCAGCAAAGCGGCGAGGACATCGAGGTGCCGATGGAGGAACAGCAATGAAGACATACGCGGAATACCGCAAGCAGGTCGAAGAAGCGCTTTCGGGGCAGCTGCGGTCGCTGGGCGAAATCCCGGATATTCTGCTGAAGGCGATGGAGTATTCTCTGCTGGCTGGCGGCAAGCGGCTTCGCGCAGTGTTGCTGCTGGCATCATGCGAAGCCATCGGCGGTGATACGGGGAAGGCGCTGCCGTTTGCCTGTGCGCTGGAAATGATTCACACATACAGCCTGATTCACGACGACCTGCCCGCCATGGACAACGATGACTTGCGGCGCGGTCAGTTGACGAATCACCGCAAGTTCGGTGAGGACGTGGCGATTCTGGCGGGCGACGGGCTGCTGTCGGCGGCAATGGAGCTGATGGCGCGTCAGACTGCGAAGCTGGCGAAAGCAGGGGACTGCTCTGGCGTGCTGGCGATGGAAGCGATTGCGCGTCACGCGGGCGTAACGGGCATGGTCGCTGGGCAAACGATGGACGTAACCAGCGAGGGCACGAAGCCGACGGCGGACAAGGTACGCTACATCCACCTGCACAAAACGGCGGATTTGCTGACTGCCCCCGTGGAGGCGGGCCTGCTGCTGGCGGGCGCGACGCAGGATCAGGTGAAATATGGCTGCGAGTATGGGCAGCACCTCGGCATGGCGTTCCAGATGGTGGACGACCTGCTGGATGTCATCGGTACGGAGGAAGCGCTGGGCAAAAGCATTGGCAAAGACGTTGCGGAAGAGAAGCTGACGTGGATTGCCATTCGCGGCATCGAGGGCACACGCGAGGACGCGGCACGGGAAACGGCCTTGGCGGTGGATGCGGCAGCGAAAATCGGCGGAGATATGAAATTTTTGCAAACCCTTGCACAAAGCACCCTGAACAGAGTACAATAAGAGACAGGATTCGTGCGCTTGCGCCGGATTGATTTATCATTCATCAAAAGGAAAGCGGAAATAAATGGAACTACACAACATTCTGGGGCTTTTCAGCAATCAGGTGCTGCTGTGCTGCATCACGGCGTGGTTCGTGGCGCAGGCGCTCAAAATTCCGACGTACTATCTGGTCGAAAAGAAATGGGACTGGCACCGCTTTTTCGGCAGCGGGGGAATGCCGTCGAGCCATACGGCGTTCGTCGTCTCCCTGACGCTGATGATTGGCGCGACGCAGGGCTTCGACAGCGCGATTTTCGCCCTGTCTTTCACGATGGCGGCGATTGTCATGTACGATGCGACGGGTGTCCGCCGCGAGACGGGCAAGCAGGCGGTTGTCATCAACGAAATCGTGCAGAAGATGTTCGTCAATGGTGAAAGTATCACGGATGAGGAACTGAAGGAATTGGTCGGGCATACGCATGTCGAGGTCATCGGCGGCGTAATTGTGGGGCTTCTGACGGCAGGGCTGTTCCTGCTGTTTATGTGATTTGAGGAGGATTTACGCAAATGGATCGTTTTCTGGAGGAATCTGTAAGCAAACACCACCGCGCGGCGGAAGAGGTACTGTACTACGCGTCGTGGGTCGTGATGATTGTGTCTGCGATTCTGGCGTTCATGTACCTGAACGTCATGTTTTACAGCTTCAGCATCTCGATGCTGGTGATGACGCTGGTGTTCACGGGCATTGCGGTGTACATTTTCTTCTTCCATGACCGCCTGCGCACGGAGTACGACTACACGTTCACCAACGGCTCGATGGATTTCGCACAGGTGTTCAACAACCGCAAGCGCAAGGCGCTGGGCAGCCTGAACGTGGCAAAGGTGGATGCGTTCGGCAAGGTTGCCAGCGGCAGTTTCCATCGGCATGTGTCCGCGCCGGGCGTGAAGCAGCTGCGCTGGTTCCTCAATCGCGACGCGGAACTGTACTATTTCGCTTTCTCCAAGGACGGCAAGAAGTCCCTGATTGTGTTTGAGCCGAGCAAAGCCATGGTGGATAACATCCGCCACTATCTGCCCTTCGGCGCGTATCAGGAGAATTGACCGTGAAAACCATCTATCTGGATAACAGCGCGACGACGAAGCCCTCCGCCGCGGTGATTGCCGCGATGATGGACGCGCTGGAAAATGGCTGGTACAACCCGTCGGCGCTGTACCGCCCGGCCATGGATGCGGAGAAAGCCGTCGAGAATGCGCGTGAAATCTGCCTGAAAGCGGCAGGCGCGGCGAACCAGCGCATGGTGTTCACCTCTGGCGGCACGGAGGCGGACAATATCGCCATTCTGGGGCATTTGCGCACGAAGCATAAGCCGGGGCGGGTGCTGATGCTGTCCGTGGAGCATCCTGCGGTGCTGAACTGCGCACAGGAAGCCGAACGCATGGGGCACAAGGTTGTGCCGATTCCAGTCGATCGCCGCGGCGTGGTGGATCTGCCCGCGCTGGAAGGCTTGCTGGGCGAGGATGTCCACCTGATTACGCTCATGCAGGTCAACAACGAGGTCGGCGCGGTGCAGCCCATTGCGGAAGTCGCCGCGCTGCGCGACCGCCTTGCGCCGAATGCCGCCATTCATGTGGACGGCGTGCAGGGCTTTCTGCGTGTGCCGCTCAATTTCAATGCGCTCAAAATCCAGTCCTACGCCTTTTCCGGGCATAAGATTCATGCCAGCAAGGGCATCGGCGGCTTGATTTTCCGCAAAGACCACAAGCTGTCGCCCATCGTCTTCGGCGGCGGGCAGGAGGACAACCTGCGCTCCGGCACGGAAAACGTCCCCGGCATCATTGGGCTGGGCGAGGCGGTTCGCACTTATCCGCAGGGCGCGGCGGAGAAGATGATGGCGCTGAAAACCCGCCTGCTGACGGACTTGCAGGAGGCGATTCCCGCGGCAAAGCGCAACGGCCCCGAACTGGATGACCCGCTCTGCGCACCGCACATTTTGAGCGTCAGCCTGTCGCCTGTGCGGAGCCAGACGATGCTGTTCGCGCTGGAAGGTGACGGCATCTATGTCAGTGCGGGTTCGGCGTGCGCGGCGCATAAACAGAAGGTGTCCGGCGTGCTGACGGCGATGGGCTTGTCCCCGGCGGAAGCGGACTGCACGCTGCGGTTCAGCCTCTGCCCGGACAATACCGAGGCGGAAATGGATGCCGTAGCGCAGCGCGTCAAGAAGCACTATGACCTGCTGAAAGCCTACGTCAGACGATAATCTACATATTAAGGAGAGAAATTCCTGTGCGCAATTTGCTGCTTGTCCGTTATGGCGAGATTTTCCTGAAGGGGCAGAATCGCCCGCTTTTTATGCGCGCGCTGGTCAAGCGCATCAAGTACGCCGTCAAAGACCTCGGCGCGACGGTGCTGCTGCACGACGGACGCATTCTCGTGTCGGATTTTGACGATTTGGATGAGTGCATCCGCCGCGTGACGAAGGTGTTCGGCGTGCACAGCCTCTGCCCGGCGGTCGAAATGCCCAAAGACGATTTTGACGCCCTCTGCAATCAGGCGGTTGCCATGATGGCGGATTTGTCCGGCACGTTTCGCGTGACGGCGCGCCGCTCGGACAAGAACTACTTCATGGATTCGCCCGCCATCAACATCGAAATGGGACACCGCATCCTGACGGCGAACAAGAACCTGTCCGTGGACGTGAAGAAGCCCCAGCACACCATGAACGTGGAAATCCGCGACATGGCGTACCTGTATGTGAAGGTGATTCCGGCGGTCGGCGGTATGCCCGTCGGCACGAACGGCCGCGCGACGCTGCTGCTGTCCGGCGGCATTGACAGCCCGGTCGCAGGGTGGATGATCGCTAAGCGAGGGGTGCATATCAACGCGGTACATTTCCATTCTTATCCTTATACGTCTGACCGCGCGAAGGAAAAGGTGCTGGATTTGGCGCGCATCCTGTCCGAAAGCTGCTGCGGCATCCGCGTCCACATCGTGCCGTTCACCAAAATCCAGATGGAAATCCACGAAAAGTGCCCCGAAGAGTACACGACGCTCATCATGCGCCGCTTCATGATGCGCATTGCCGAAAAGGTGGCGCGTCAGGAGAACAGCGAGGCGCTGATTACCGGCGAATCGGTCGGGCAGGTCGCCAGCCAGACGATGACGGCGCTCGGTACGACCGATATGGTGGTGAATATGCCTGTTTTCCGCCCGCTGATTGGCTTTGACAAGGAAGAAATTATCGCCGTGAGTGAAAAAATCGGCACATTCGAGACGTCCAGCCTGCCCTACGAGGACTGCTGCACGGTCTTTACGCCGCGCCATCCCGCGACGCACCCGAAGATGGAGAAAATTCTCGAAGGCGAGAGCAAGCTCGACATCGATGGGCTGATTGATGAAGCCATGGCGGGCATCGAAATCGTCTGCTGCTGATTACGGCATCATATTCAGAAACACCGTCAGGGGCAGCCCTGAAATGCCCAGCGCGCCTGTCAACAACGATGAAATCGGATTGATGCCGACGTGCGGCAAGGGCAGCAGATTCCACGCCATCAACAGCACTGTGCCAAACGTCCAGCAGTTCAGCAGCCGCGCGCCCCAAGTGCCGGGGCGATAGCAGCGGCAGAGCAGCAGCGTCAAAACGAAAGCGGGAAGCAAAATCCACATACAAATCTCCTCCTTTGTAAGAAGAGTGTATGCGGAAGCGGAAAAACAATCTTGCCATTTCGTGCCGAACGTGGTATGATAGACATTGGGGATTTTCTGACGAGCCGGAAGGGACGGAAAGGCATGGCGGAGGATTTTGTGGCGCTGATGCAGGCAATTGCGCCGGAGATGGCGGAAGCAATGGCGCGCCGTGCCATGGTGCTGACGGCGATTGCGGAATCAGCCCCGGTTGGGCGGCGGCAATTGGCGCTCCGGCTGAATCTGGCGGAGCGGGAAGTGCGCGCGGACGTGGAGAAGCTCCGCGACGCTGGCCTGATTACGCTGGACAAAGCCGGGATGAATCCGACGCCGAATGCGTCCCGCTGGCTGGAAAGTGCCCGCAGCTTCGCCCGGCAGACGCAGGGCTTGACCGCGCTGGAAACGGCGCTGATGCAGGTTCTCCCGGTGAAAACCGTTTTCGTTGCGCCGGGGGATGCTGATGCGGATGTGCGTGTACTGTCCGACGTGGGGCGGCTGGCGGCGCAGGGCGTTCGGCAATTGCTGCATTCCGGGTCGACACTGGCAGTCACGGGCGGTTCGACCATCGCGGCGACGGCACACGCCATGCAGAGCAGCGCTCCCATGAACGTCATGGTCGTTCCTGCACAGGGCGGCTTCGGGCGTGAAGTGGAAACGCAGGCGAACACGCTGGCGGCGGAAATCGCCCAGCGGCTCGGCGGACATCATCGGCTGCTGCATCTGCCAGACCACATGGACGAGCAGGCGAAGCAGGAAATGCTGCGTCTGCCCGAAATTCGCGAGACGATGGAGCGCATCCAGCGTGCGGACATTATCCTGCACGGCATCGGCTGCGCGCAGGAGACGATGAGTCGCCTGCCCGTGGAGCAGGTGCGCCTGCTGATGAAGAAGGGCGCGGTCGGGGAGTCCTTCGGCGCGTATTACGACCGGGATGGGCAGTGCCTGCTGAAATCATCCGGCGTGTGCGTCGATTTGGCGCGCCTGACGCCAGACTGCCGCATGATTGCGGTCGCGGCGGGCGCAAAGAAGGCGGAAGCCATCATCTCCGTTCTGCGGCATGATTCGCATACGCTGCTGGTGACGGATGAGGGTGCGGCAAAGCAGATGCTTGCCATCCTCAAAACAAATACGGGTTGTTCGTCAGTCACCGATGTGTGACGGACGTTCTCATAAAAGCAACCAAAAGAGCAATCTTGAAGGAGTGTGCATCAACAATGGCTAAGAAAACGATTGACGACATCAAGGTTTCTGGCAAGAAGGTGCTGGTTCGCTGTGACTTCAACGTCCCCATGAAGGACGGCAAGATCACCAACGACAAGCGCATCGTGGCCGCGCTTCCTACCATCAAGAAGCTGATCGCTGACGGCGGCAAGGTCATCCTGTGCAGCCATCTGGGCAAGCCGAAGAACGGCCCGGAAGAGAAGTTCTCTCTGGCACCCGTGGCGGTTCGCCTGAGCGAACTGCTGGGTCAGCCCGTTGTGTTCGCCAATGACGACACGGTGGTCGGCGACAACGCAAAGGCTGCTGTGGCGGCGATGAAGGACGGCGACGTCGTGCTGCTGCAGAACACCCGCTTCCGCAAGGAAGAAACCAAGAACGTCGAGGAGTTCTCCAAGGAACTGGCTTCCCTGGCGGACTGCTATGTGGATGACGCGTTCGGCTCCTGCCACCGCGCGCACTGCTCCACCGAGGGCGTGACGAAGTTCCTGTCCCCGTGCGTGGCAGGCTATCTGATCGGCAAGGAACTCGCCGTGATGGGCAAGGCGCTGGAAAATGCGGATCGTCCGTTCGTCGCGGTGCTGGGCGGCGCGAAGATTGAGGACAAGCTGAATGTCATCAACAACCTGCTGGAAAAGGTTGATACGCTGATTATCGGCGGTGGCATGGCGTTCACCTTCCTGAAGGCGAAGGGCTATGAAATCGGCAAGTCCCTGCTGGACGAAACCAAAATTGATTACTGCAAGGACATGATGGCGAAGGCTGCGGAAAAGGGCGTTCAGCTCCTGCTGCCGGTTGACACCGTGTGCATCAAGGACTTCCCGAACCCGATTGACGCGCCGGTTGACACCGTGACCGTCGATGCGGATGCGATTCCGGCGGACATGGAAGGCTGCGATATTGGCCCGAAGAGCCGTGAGCTGTTCGCGGCGGCTGTGAAGTCCGCCAAGACGGTTGTGTGGAATGGCCCGATGGGCGTGTTCGAGAACCCGACGCTGGCGGCTGGTACGCTGGCGGTTGCGCAGGCAATGGCGGATTCCGATGCGGTGACCATCATCGGCGGCGGCGACTCTGCGGCGGCTGTGGAGCAGATGGGTCTGGGCGACAAGATGACCCACATCTCCACTGGCGGCGGCGCTTCGCTGGAATACCTCGAAGGCAAGATGCTGCCCGGCGTTGCGTGCCTCGACGAGGAGTAATTTTCATGGGCAAGACCGTCCCTGCCAACCGCAGGGGCGGCTTTGTCCTGCCAAAATCCCTGCACTCCCACGCGGACACAGTATGGAGAAGTCACCAACTGAATCGCGAAAAGGGGTCAAGGGGCAATTGCCCCTTGCAGGGTCAAGGGACAGAGTCCCTTGTGGGGTCTGGGGCAACGCCCCAGTTGTACTTTTAATTATGAGGTGATTGGAATGCGTAAGGCGATTATTGCGGGTAACTGGAAGATGAATAAGACCCCCGCGGAAGCGGCGGCGCTGGTTAATGACTTGAAGCCCCTCGTGAAGGACGCGAGCTGCGACGTGGTCGTGTGCGTTCCGGCGGTGGACATCGCGGCGGTCAAGGCGGCGGCGGAAGGCTCGAACATCCATGTGGGCGCGGAGAACGTGCACTGGGCGGCGTCCGGCGCGTACACCGGCGAACTGTCCGCGGAGATGCTCGTGGCTGCTGGCGTGGAATACGTCATCATCGGCCACAGCGAGCGCCGCCAGTACTTTGGCGAAACCGACCAGACGGTCAACAAGCGCGTGCTGGCGGCTGTCGCGGCGGGGCTGAAAGTCATCTTGTGCGTCGGCGAAATGAAGGACGTGCGTGAAGCGGGCGCGACCGACGGCTTGGTGGATTATCAGACCATCATGGCGCTGAACGGTCTGACCGCGGAGCAGGTGGCGGACGTCGTTATCGCTTACGAACCCGTTTGGGCGATTGGCACCGGTCTGACCGCGACCGACGAGCAGGCGAACGAGACCATCGGCGTCATCCGCAAGGCGGTTGCCCGCAAGTATGGCCAGGAATGCGCCGACAAGGTGCGCATCCAGTACGGTGGATCGATGAATCCCAAGAACGTCAAGGGCTTGATGGCGCAGCCCGAAATCGACGGCGGCCTGATTGGCGGCGCGTCCCTGAAGGCGCCCGACTTCTCCCTCGTCGTGAATTACGACAAGTAAGGCAAGTCGTATTGACCATCCGCACGGTCAGTTCTGCGCTGACCGTGTTTTTTTTGTGTACTTTGAATAAAAGTGCCGCGTTAAAACATGACTTTTTGCCGCCTTTGTGCTATGATAATTAAGGAATACACGAATGCTATTTCCTGCATTCACCTGCGCCATGTGCTTGCATCTTGGCGCATTCTCATTTGGAAATAGTACAAGGAGTTATCATTATAATGAAGAAAACGTTTTTCCCAGCGCATCTTATCGGCACGGTCAGCGCGCCGGCGTCCAAATCCGAAGCGCATCGGCGCATGATTTGCGCAGGGCTGACCCAAGGTGAAACGATGCTGACCGGCTTTATGGATTCTGCGGACATGGCGGCGACGATGCGCTGTCTCGGTGCGCTCGGAAGCACCTTCAACCGCGACGGCGACACCCTGACCATCAGCGGAATGCAGGGGAAAATTGCGAAAATGCCCGTGATGGACTGCGGCGAAAGCGGATCAACCCTGCGCTTCTTTGTGCCGATTGCGCTGACGGTGGCAGGCGGCACGGTGTTCCGGATGCATGGGCGGCTCGGCTCGCGCCCGATGGACGTGTACCGCGATCTGTTTGTGCCGCGCGGGGTGCGCTGGTATATGGGCGTGGGCGCGGATGGCGCGGCGGAACTGACCGTGCGCGGCAAAATGGAGCCGGGCGACTATGTGCTGCCAGGCGACGTGTCCAGCCAGTTTGTGTCGGGGCTGCTGTTTGCGCTGCCGCTGCTGCCGGGCAATTCGACGCTGACGGTGCAGCAGCCGGTGGAAAGTGAGAGCTACATCCGCATGACCATCGAGGCTATTGCCGCCAGCGGCATCGAGGTGCAGGAAAGCAACGCGTTCAGCTGGCGGATTCCCGGTCATCAGCAGTACAGAAGCCACTCGTGCCACTTGAACGGCGATTATTCGCAGGCGGCGGTGCTGTGCTGCGCGGGTGCGCTGGGGCATGATATCACCGTCACGCATCTGTCGCCTGTGACGACGCAGGGCGACCGCGCGATTCTCCGCCACCTGATGGCGTTGGGCGCAACGGTGGAGGAGAGCGACAACCACATCCGCGTGAAGGCGGACAAGCTACACGGTGCGACGCTGGACATGCACGACTGCCCGGACATTGCGCCGATTCTGGCACTGACGGCGCAGTTTGCGGAAGGGGAGTCGCGCCTGACGCACTGCGGGCGGCTGCGCCTGAAGGAGTGCGACCGGCTGGCGGCAACGGTGGAAATCCTGAACCTGCTGGGCGGCAACGCACAGGCGGACGGCGACGACGTTGTGCTGCACGGCGTGAAGCAGCTGCGCGGCGGTGTCACCCTGCCGAACTACGGCGACCACCGCATGGTCATGCTTGCATCCATTGCGGCGACAAAGTGCGAGCAGCCCATTGAGATGGACGGCATTGAAGCGATTGACAAATCGTGGCCGGAGTACCTGAAAGTTTATCAGATGCTGGGAGGAAAGTGCGAATGAGCAGCGCTTTCGGGCAGTATTTGAAGCTGTCGATTTTTGGCCAGAGTCACGGCGAAGCGCTCGGTGTGACGCTCGATGGCTTTCCGGCAGGTATGACGATTGACATGGAGCAGCTTCTTGCGGAAATGGCGCGCCGTGCGCCGGGGCAGAGCCTGATGACGACCGCACGCAAGGAGCCGGATGCGCCGGAGTTCTTGTCAGGTGTGCTGAACGGGCGGACGACGGGCCAGCCGATTTGCGCCATCATCCGCAACACGAATCAGCGCTCGAGGGACTATGGCGACGGCGTGGATTTGGTGCGTCCGGGTCATGCGGATTACACCGGGCATGTGCGCTACTTCGGTTTTGAGGATTGGCGCGGCGGCGGCAGCTTCTCCGGACGGCTGACGGCGGGGATTGTGCTGGCGGGCGCACTGTGCAGCCAGTATCTGGTGCATCAGGGCGTAAAAATCGCCTGCCACATCCAGCAATTGGGCGATGTGCGGGATGCGTCGTTCCTGGCGGCAGATGCGGCGGCGGACTATGCGTTCCTCAAGGGGATGCACCTGCCCGTGCTGACGGCGGGGCTGAATCAACAGATGGAAGAAACGGTGCTGGCGGCACGGGATAAGCAGGATTCCGTCGGCGGCGTGCTGGAGTGCATGGTGACGGGGCTTCCGGCAGGGCTGGGCGCGCCGTTCTTTGATAGCGTCGAGAGTGTGCTGAGCCACTTGCTGTTCGCGATTCCGGCAGTTAAGGGCGTTGAATTTGGTGAGGGCTTCGGCTTTGCATCCATGCGGGGGAGTCAAGCGAACGACCCGTTCCGCATGGAAAACGGCGAAGTTACGACGGAAAGCAATCATTCCGGCGGCATCAACGGCGGCATCACGAACGGAATGCCGGTGATTTTCCGCTGCGCCGTGCGCCCGACCCCCTCCATCGGCCAGAAACAGCGGACAGTGTCCCTGCGCACGGGCGAAAACGCGGACTTGGAGATTCATGGGCGGCATGACCCATGCATTTTGCCGCGCGCCGTGCCGGTAGTGGAGGCAATGACGGCGATTGGCATGATGGAACTGTGGAAGGAGCGAGCAGCGTGTCTGGACGGGTCGAAGTGATTGCGTTTCCAGGAACGAGCGGAAGTTTCTCCGGCGCGGCGGCACAGGAAGCGTTCCCGAATGGGAAGTGTGCCGGTTTCCAGACCTTCCCGGAGGCAGCGAAGGCGGTCATCGAGGGGCTGGCGGATTATGCGCTGCTGCCGGTGGAAAATTCTTTTGCGGGCGCAGTGCTGCCGACGTATTCGCTGCTGGAAAAGCTGCCGCTGCATATTGTCGGGGAGACGATGAAGGCGGTGCGCCACAACCTGTTAGGTGTGCCGGGAGCGACGCTGGCGGGGATTCGGCGGATTGCGAGCCATCCACAGGCGATTGCACAGTGCGACGTGTTCCTGCAGGGGATGAAGGGCGTGCAGATTACACCCTCGGAAAACACGGCGATTTCCGCGCAGGACGTGGCGGCACAGGGCGACCCGTCATATGCGGCGATTGCGAGCGAAGAGGCGGCGCGCAGCTTCGGGCTGATTGTGCTGGCGAAAAACATACAGACCAGCAGTGCCAATACGACACGCTTCCTGATTCTTTCGCGCACTGAAACGCCGCTGGCAACGCCGAGCAAGGCGACTGTCGTCTTTACGGTCAAGAACGAGGTCGGCGCGCTGGTGCGGGTGCTGGCGTCGTTCGCGGAAAGCGGGCTGAACATGTCGCGCATCGAGAGCCGCCCCATGCCGGAAACGCCGTTCCAGTATTTCTTTTCCGCGGATTTTGAGGGCCGCATGGATGCGGAACACCTGTCGCGCGCCATGGAAGCAGCCAGCCCGTACACCTGCGAACTGCGGCTCTTAGGCGTCTACCCGAAGGCAATTCCACCGAAAAGGGAAAATGAAGCGAATAATTCGTGAAAAATTGCAAAAATGGGGTTGACAAAGCCGAAAAAAAGTGTTATTATAATATAGCTGTCAGGAACGGAAACGCTTCCAAACAAAGCGCTTTCGGCACAGCGTGTGGGCCCGTAGCTCAGCTGGATAGAGTGTTTGACTACGAATCAAAAGGTCGTGGGTTCGAATCCCGCCGGGCTCACTCATTACAGTGAACCGCTCGCTGCTTCCTGACACGCACATGGGCCCGTAGCTCAGCTGGATAGAGTGTTTGACTACGAATCAAAAGGTCGTGGGTTCGAATCCCGCCGGGCTCATCACAGAGGCACAGCATAAGGCTGTGCCTTTTTGCGTACTGTAATGGCGTACTTCCGCTGTATTCTTTTGCTGCGTGCGTTGACGCTGTCCGCTGAAAATGCTACAATAGAAACAAATCATAGGGGAGGAAGCAGCATGAACATCGGGATTCTGGGGGCGGGTAATATCGCCGGGTCGATGGCGCGCACAATTTGCGGGATGGCGGCGCAGGGACGTCCCGTCACGCTGTACGCGGTCGCATCGAGGTCACAGGAGAAGGCGGATGCGTTCGCCAAGGCGTATGGCATCCCGCGCGCGTACGGCAGCTATGCGGCG
>CECA01036890.1_pt1 | contig 18722 bp, 8 predicted proteins | sample 557351 | NCBI WGS metagenome assembly CECA01 (sample SAMEA3182051, study PRJEB8094) | gut metagenome | biome: human; feature: gut; material: Stool; isolation source: human stools | place: Canada | collected 2012-03-07 | reverse complement strand
ACACTGCCCCGTGGTTTGTCAACGCGGGCGGGAAGGCCGCTGCGCTTTTGAAAGTCCTGGATCTCGATACTGATTGGAAGGACTCATTGTCCTTTATGAATGTACTTACGCTGCCGCCGAAACGTGCTAAGGATGCGGCACTAAACGTCGGGTGGATTCACTAAATCAACCGGAGCCATCATGCCAATGGCTCCGGAGTTTAGGCTATGAGGGAAGCGCTGTTGCAAAAAGCGCAGACAGATAGTGGGACGGGTGGATGTCATTTTCATGGAAAAAATGAGTGAACGACAAAAAGAGCCATACCCTTTCCAAAGGGCTTGCTCCTAGCTTTGATGTCGGATCTCACTTCCCTTGAACCCAAGTCCCACTGCGTCAAGGAAGAAGTTGCCGTAGGAGCAAAAGTTTATCAGGCGCGGAAGCTCTATAGTTCTCGAGACTCAAAACACTGAGCCATGTCCTCAGCTGTCACCGTGAAAATGTCACGCTGAATATACACATTAATCACAAAATCAAAAAACATACGATATCAATTATCAAAAATCGTGAGGATGTATTGAGGGCAGGAGGCCGGCTCCAACAAGCACCTCTCTGCCCTCAAGATATACGTTGAGCCTTCAAACGGTCACTTGACTGTTGCGGCAGCTTTCGATGTGGTCTCCCAGTCCTTCGGATCCCCGTCGTAATAGATGGATCCCATGCGGGGGAAGTCGCCGTCGCCGGCCCGTTTTTGAAGGAGCGGCTCGAGGAGCTCCATGAGGTGGTCGCCGCGTGCTCTGAGGCTGTTCTTTTCGGCCGTTGCCGCACAGCGCGCCTGCCAGTCCTCAGCGTGATCGAAAAGCTCGTAGAGCGCATCCGCCCACGGGCGGCACTCTTCTTCTGTAGGGAGCGTGAGCCACTTTTCGGATTCATCCACGCCGCCCACGGATTCTGGTGCATCGAGCGTGATGCCGCCTTCGCCGATCGCCTCAGGCAGCCCGCCGCTCATCGAGCCCAGCACGGGAATGCCGTTCATGGTTGCTTCCGTTGCAACGCGGCCCCAGCTCTCATACCAGAGAGAAGGCGCGAGGAGCACCTTCGTCGTCGCGTAGATTTCGGAGACGTTGAAGGTCGACTCGCGAATAGCAATGTTGTGGAATGTCTGGTTCGAAAATGCGGATCCCGTCTCGCCGCCCGGTTTTTTGAGCGCCCGCAGCGCATCCGCAAACTTCTGGCGCGTTTCAACGATCATGAAGGGAATGTCGGGGCGCTCCTTGTTCGCCATCAGAATCAGCCGCGCGACGACTGCTACGCCCTTGGCAAAGGCCGGATTGATGAAGGTGACCGTCTGAGGATTGCAGGTTTTCGCAACCACGAGTTCCGGGTTGATGAAGTTCCCGACGGGATGAACAGTGAGGCCGTCCGCGTCTTTGTAGAGCTTCGCCGTCGACTTGGAATCCGTGATGACGAGGTCATGAAGCGGGAAGCGGTAGTGATGGTGGTTGCCGTTGCAGACCACGTAGACGGTTGGGATTCCGAAGAGCCGCGCCTCCATCCACATCGAGCGGCAGAGCGGATCGCAGCCGTAGCCGATTACGAGATCGGGCTTGAAGGTTCGCAGAATCTGCGTGTATTCATTGAGGAACGCGTTGGATTCGTCATAGGTCATTTCGCTCCAGGCAGTGGAGTGAAAACCCGTGAAGAACCAGTGCGTCATTGGGATTTCACCGCCCGCTGAATAGTCCTTGTTGACAAGAAGCTTCTTGCCCTCGTTTTCTGCAATCTGCTCAGCAAGGTTCGGGATGCGCGCGACGCCCGAGGGATTATCAAAAATGCCGCCGCCGATGGAGGCGACCTGCAGACCGCGGCGGGCAAGCTCCTGCATCATCGAGTAGCACTGCATGGAGGCGCCGTTGCTCACGTCAAAAAGCGTCTGGGGACAGGCGAAAAGGATCCGGGCCGGACGAGTGGAAGTCATGGATCTGGAAGATGAATAAAAGACAAGGGAACGCCGAAGAGGAGCCTTCGTCCTCTGAGGACCGCTCCGCCTTCTGCTTTCTGAAAGACTCCCGGACGCCTGAAGCCCACTATGCACCCGGGTAAACCTTCGTGTGGAGGGAAAATTCTAACAGCTCGCCTACGCGGATCAGCAAAGTGGGGCCATCCGTCTTTCGGAGCTTTGTTTACGCCTGGGTTTCAATTCATGATCTAGCGCAAAGGCGCATGGCATAAACTGCATATTCACCGTTTTTGCAAAAGCGGAATAATGAATTTCCTTAGATTTCTATTGAAGAAATGGAGGAAATCTTGACCCAGTTTGCCTATGCCGACCGCATCCCTGAAGCGATCCTCGCCTGGGGCGACGAACTCGCCCGGATCCGCCAGGACATTCATGAACACCCGGAGCTCGGCTTCGATACCACCCGCACCTGCGGCGTGATCGCAGCGAAGCTTCGCGAATGGGGCATCACCTGCGACGACTTGATGGTGCCGGGCGGCGTCATAGCCCTTGTTGAAGGTAATCGCCCCGGACCCACGGTTGCGCTTCGCGCCGACATGGATGCGCTGGCGATGCCGGACTGCTCGGGGAACCCCTGGCAGAGCGTCGTTGCCGACCGCTGCCACGCCTGCGGTCACGACGGCCACGTCACGTGGCTCCTCGGCGCCATGCGGCGCCTCTCCCTCACGCGCGACTTCCCCGGCCGCGTGCTCGGAATCTTCCAGCCCGCGGAGGAAATCGGCCGCGGTGCAAGACGCGTCATTGAATCGGGTGTTCTCGAGAAATTCAATCCCCTCGAAATCTACGGCGCTCACGGCTCCACCGCCTTCCCGAAGGGCGAGATCGGCATTCATGCCGGCCCCGTGCAGGCGTCCTGCGACTTCTTCTACATTACGCTCAAGGGCCGCGGCACCCATGCGGCGCGCCCCCATACGTCGCTCGACCCGATTCCGACGGCGGCACTCCTCTCGGAGTCCCTCCAGACCATCATTTCAAGAAAGACCGATCCGACGCAGCCGGCGGTGCTCTCCATCTGCGCCGTTCAGGCAGGGAACATCAATGCGCCCAACGTAATTCCGGAATCCCTCACGCTTTCAGGCACTGTGCGCACGTTCGACGCGGGCGTGCGCGCCATGATTGAAGCTGAAATGCGCCGCATGACCGAACACATTGCGCTCGCGCAGGGCCTCGGCTGGGAGATCCGCGTCGACAACCTGACGCCGCCCCTCATCAATTCAGCCGTTCCCGCAAGACATGCGAAGGCGGTTGCTGAAAAGCTTTTCGGCGCCGACTGCCCGGTCGACGTCCCGCTCTCCATGGCGGGCGAAGACTTCGCCGAATACGTGAACCGGATCCCCGGCATCCAGATGTACATCGGCATGGCCGACGACGCGCACAACGCGATGCTTCACAACCCGAAGTTCGACTTCAACGACGCCGTGCTCCCCGAAGCCGTCTGGTTCCTTTCCGAGATCGCGAGAACGCGTCTCGAGGAACTCGCCCGCTAGCTCTGAAGCCGCCCCCATTCCCATTTGAATCCGATTCTCTTGTCATTCTTGTCATGATGAAAAAACACTTCAGGGGCTTTGCCCTTGCGGCGGCCGCTTCCGCCGCGCTCCTCGCCGCCATTCCCGCGGCATCGTCCGCCAAGGAAATCACCGTAGCGGTTTCAGCGACCTTCTCGACCCTCGACCCCTACGACGCGCCCGACATCCTCACCCGCCTTGCGGCGAAGTCGATGTATGAAGGGCTCTTTTCCTTCGATTCCAAAATGCAGCTTGTTCCCGAACTGGCTGAAAGCTACACGGTGACGCCGGATGCGAAGGTCTTCACCATTACCCTGAAGAAGGGCGTCAAATTCCATGACGGCACGGAATTCACGGCCGACGCCGTCCAGATGAATTTCGACTGGCTCCTTAATCCCGACAATCACCTCTCGCGCTACCAGGTCTACAAGTTCATCGACAAGGTCGAGGTGGTCGACCCCTACACCGTCCGCTTCACGCTGAAAGGCCCGCTCGCCACTTTCCCGCGGCGCCTTGCCATGTCGAGCACGCAGATGATGTGCCCGAGCCTCATTAAGGACGCGAAGGGAGTTGAAGGAAAGAAGATCACTGCCTTCAACGCCTGCGGCACGGGCCCCTACAAGCTCGAATTCTTCAATCCGAGCGAAAAGCTCGTCGTGAAGAAGAACCCCGACTACCGCCTGAAGGGGCTCCCGAAGCTCGACGGCATTACGTGGCTCCCGGTGATTGAGAACAGCACCCGCGCCGCGATGCTTCATACGGGCGAAGCGCAGTACGCCTTCCCGATGCCGAATGAACAGATCGCCTCCTTCAAGAACGATCCCAAGTTCCGCATCGAGACCGTGCCCTCGATCATGCAGCGCTACCTCTCGATCAATACGACCGTGAAGCCCTTCAGCGACGTGCGCGTGCGCCAGGCGATCAACTACGCCATCAACAAGCAGGCGCTCGCCAAGGTTGCATTCGCAGGCTACGCGGTCCCGACGGAAACCCTCTATCCGAAAGAAATTCCGGGCGCCGTCAAGCTCGGCCCCTGGCCCTATGATCCCAAGAAGGCGCGCGAGCTCCTGAAGGAAGCGGGCTACCCCGACGGCTTCACGACGGACCTCTGGTCGGCCTACGCCAACACGACGTCCTCGAAGGTCATCCAGTTCATTCAGCAGCAGCTCGCGCAGGTCGGCATCAAAACCCGCACGAGAATGCTTGAACCGGGCGTCCGAGCTTCCGTCGTCTACGGCGTCAAGAACCCGGCTGAATCGGGACTTCGCCTCTACTACGTCGGCTGGGCGGACGCGAGCATGGACCCCGACTGGGTGCTGAGGCCGCTCCTTGACTCCCGTCAGGCGCCGCCCAAATTCATGAATACGTCCTACTACGCAAATCCGAAGCTCGATGAACTTCTCGACAAGGCAGTGGCGACCCCCGACGACGCAGCGCGCTCGAAGCTCTACGAGGAAGCGCAGAAGATGGTCTGGAACGACGCTCCCTGGGCCTACCTCGTCTATGAGGTCGGCACGGCTGGCGCCGACGCAAGGCTCGTCAACTTCACGCTTCGTCCCGACACCGGCATCGACTTCATCAATGCCGAATGGAAGGAATGATCTGAGCGTACTCTCCGCATGAAGAAAGGCCGTTTGGGGAAGCATCGTTCTCAATGAACGCGCTTCCCCAGGCGGCCTTTTGGTTTTTCCGCTTCGACGCTTCCGTCAGACGCCTGGTCCGAGGGAAGCCGCCATCAGGCAGGCATTACGCCTTCTTGCAGACGTGCGAGCGTTCGTTGTAGACGCCCTCGACGTAGACGTTGAGATTCTTGTCGACGTGAACCATGCCGCAGACATTGTGCGGAAGCGGCCTTTCAACGAGGCCCTGGTTCACGATGTAGTGAATGCCGTTTCTCTCGGAGTAGGCGCCCTTGTGGAAGTGGCCGCAGATGTAGGCCAAAACGCGGCCGCTCTTTTCCATCGCCTCGACCACTTCAGCCGAATTGCGGATGAAGAAGGCGTCGGGGATCTTCTGCGACTTAGCATCCCAGGTGTTGACGAGCTGGTGCGTCATCACGATCACGGGTTCCTTCCCTTCAGAGAGTTCCTTTCTGAACCAATCCATCTCGACCTTCGGCACCACGGCGACGGCCCAGTTGAATTTGCCCTGGCTGTAGTGTTCGCCTTCGGCATTGTTGTAGCAGGCGTCGAGCACGATGTATTTGATGCCGCCCTTCACGAAGGAGTAATAGGTGCGGCCGACGGCATCACCCGCATTTTCGGTGTTGTCGAGGAAGTCGCCGAGCGTGATCTTGTCGAAGTCATGGTTGCCGCAGACGTGGTAGCGCGGCGCATTGGCGCGGCGGAATTCGCTTTCAACCGTCTGCAGGAACGCGATCGTGCCCGGGCGGTCGCCGTTGTCGAGGCAGTCCTTGAAGTCGCCCAGTTCAATGACGAAATCGAGTTTGCGGGTATTGAAGAGATCAATCGCCTGGCGCATCTTTGCCATCGAATGCGCATAGACGCGGATCGAATCTTCCTTCGGAATCGTGCGCGTGGGGCTCGTGCAGTAGTGCACGTCCGTAATCCAGCCGAAGGAGGAAATCAGGTCCTTTGCGGGCGGGAGCGTGATCTGCGCTTCGGCAGGCGTGGCGGCAGAGGCCGAACGGATGACGGCAGGAGCAGCAAAGAGACCGGCAGCGGTCTGGAGGAACAAGCGACGCTTCATTTTTTGGGGTTCTCCACATTTTTGGAATTCAGTGCCGGATTGCCTTGCGATCGCGCTTTAATTTGAAGCGCCTCATCGCCTTCGTCCGACGCCCTGAATTCTCAAATCCGCCCGTGACGGTTCAATCAAGGATTCATGAACTTTGCATGACGCATGGGGGCGCCTTGAAAGGCATGCCACTCCATTTCCCTTCGACCCCCCCCCCGTACATCCGCTCACGAAGTCCCGCGGCAGAGCGCCCGAAAGACCGAATCCCTCCCGATAGAATGTCCGAAGGACTTTTGGCTTTCAGATTCATGTGAATTCGAAGACCTCCGGTTCCTTTCTTACTATCGAGACAAATACACATGCCGCTTCCCAAAGCTCCTTCACGACCCGCAGACATTCTTGAGGACTACGGCGCTCCCGCCAAGCCTCAGTCCGAACGGACGCTTCCCAAAGTGAAGAATGTTGTCGCACTTCTCGCCGACGAGCAGAAATCCGCCGTGAAGCCTGAGACCGAACAACCCAAAAAGCCGTCGCGGCGGACCCGCAAGCGCGTTTCCGCCCAGCCGGCTCCCGCACCGGCTCCGGCTGAAGCAGCGGCGGCGCCAAAGCCTGCTACCGAAAAGAAGTCCGCAAAGAAAACGAAGCAGGAAGCCTCGCCGGGCGCTGCGGAGACGAAGACGGCCCGCAAGGCCGAAGCCGCGAAGCGCACTCAGCCGCAGACCGCCGTCGAAGCGGAGAAGAAATCCCGGCCGATGGAGGAAACCTCCTCGAAGACGCTCTCCGCCCAGGCCTCGAAAGCAAAAGCGAAGGCGAAGGGAAAGCCCTCGCGCACGCAGAAGGATGCCGCCGCCTTTGCGGGCGGCCGCTCTTCGTCCCCCGGCGTTCAGGGGTCGCTTCAGGGGAGAAAGGGCCGCGCGCGCGTGGCCGACGGTGAGCCGAGGCTCTTTGTTCTCGACACCAACGTGCTCATGCACGACCCGCTCTCGCTCTTCCGCTTTGCCGAGCACGACGTCTTCCTTCCGATGACGACGCTCGAAGAGCTCGACAACCACAAGAAGGGCCTTACCGACGTCGCGCGGAACGCCCGTTCGGTGAGCCGCACGCTCGACGCCCTGATTGAAGCGAACGACGGCAAAATCGATGCCGGGGTTCCGCTCGCGCTTCTCGGCAACGCCGAAGCGAAGGGCCGCCTCTGGTTCGAAACGAAGCCCCTTCACGAGGACCTCCCCGGAGAACTCGACCTGTCGAAGGGCGACAACCGGATTCTCGCAACCGTCGAAGGCGTGCGCAAAGCCTTCCCCGAGCGCGCCGTCGTGCTGGTGTCGAAGGACATCAACATGCGCATCAAGGCGACCACCCTCGGGATTCCGGCAGAGGACTACCTCTCCGACAAGGTGCTCGACGACACCGACATGCTCTATTCCGGGAAGCTCATGCTCGAGCCCGGATTCTGGGACAAGGTTTCGCCGACGCTTCGCTCCTGGCAGGATCACGGCTCCACCTTCTACGAGTTTGAGGCGGACGACCCCTCGCGCTTCATCGTGAACGAATGCCTCTGGATTGACGGCGACGAAAACTTCATGGGTCTCGTCACTCAGGTCCAGGGCAACAAAGTCACCTTCCGCCTGATGAAGGACTACCGCGCGAAGAGCCGCACGCGCGTCTGGGGCATCCACGCGAGAAACCGCGAGCAGAACATGGCGATCAATCTCCTCATGGATCCGGAGATCGACTTCGTCACGATTCTCGGTCAGGCCGGCACGGGCAAAACCCTCATGACGCTTGCCGCCGCGCTCACGCAAACGATTGACGAAAGGCGCTTCAGCGAAATCATCATGACCCGCGCAACAGTGAGCGTGGGCGAAGACATCGGGTTCCTCCCCGGCACGGAAGAGGAAAAGATGGCCCCCTGGATGGGCGCGCTCGAAGACAACCTCGAAGTCCTTCACTCCTCCGACACGGGCGGGGAATGGGGACGGCAGGCGACGATGGACCTCATCCGGAGCCGCATCCGCGTGAAGTCGATGAGCTTCATGCGCGGGCGCACGTTCCTGCAGAAGTTCGTCATCATCGACGAGGCGCAGAACCTCTCGCCCAAGCAGATGAAGACCCTCATCACCCGTGCGGGCCCGGGAACGAAGATCGTCTGTCTCGGCAACATCGCTCAGATCGATACGCCCTACCTCACGGAAGGAAGCTCCGGCCTCACCTACGTGGTCGAACGCTTCCAGGGCTGGCAGCACGCCGCCACGATCACGCTCACCCGGGGCGAGCGCTCGAGGCTTGCAGAGTTCGCGGCCGAAGCGCTCTAAAATCAATTCCATCACTGCCGCCCGATCAGACTGCTATGGCCTCAGGGCGGCATCATTTTCAACACCAAAAATGGCAGAAAACATGTTCAAGCGCACACTCTTAACCGGAGCGGTACTCTCCCTCGGCTTTGTTGCCGCTGCCCAGGCCGAATTCAAGGTCATGACGGTCAACGGCGAAAAGGTTTCCGTTCAGAGACAGGAAGAGGTCTACAACAACGCCGTCAAGGCGGGCGCCAAGGCCGGTCCTCAGCTCGAGGACCAGGTCCGCCGCGCGATCACCGAGGAAACGGTGCTCCTGCAGGAAGCCGCCAAGGCGCGCATCGAGCGCACGAAGGAATACCGCACGGCGATCGACCGCGCCGGAAAGCAGCTGAAGGTCCAGCTCCTTGTTTCCGAATACGCGAAGAAGAACCCCGTTTCCGACAAGGAAGCGCGCGCGGCCTACGACAAGGCTCGTGCCGCATACGGCGACACGGAATATCAGGTTCGCCACATTCTCGTGAAGACCCAGGACGAGGCGACGAAGCTGATCGAGCGCATCAACAAGGGCGAAAAGTTCGAGAATCTCGCCAAGCAGTATTCGATCGACCCGCAGTCGCGCGATCAGGGCGGTCTCGTCGGCTGGCTCGTCCCGAGCAATGTCGATCAGGCCTTCGGCAACGCCTTCAAGGTTCTCTCCGCGGGTTCGGTTGCTCAGGCGCCGATTCTCAACCAGTACGGCTACCACATCGTGAAGCTTGACGCGAAGCGAAAGGCTGAGAACTTCCCGACCTGGGAATCCCAGAAGCAGAGCCTCAAGGATCAGCTCTCCGAACTGAAGGCCAAGAACCACTTCGCCGAGCTCGTGAAGAAGGCCAAGGTGAATTAATTCGCTCTGCGCCTCAAAGCGAAGGAGTCATCCGGAAGATCCGAATGACTCCTTTTTTCTTTTTGCGGGAAGCAATCTGAAAGGCCTCAATCTTCCAGAAGCCCGAGCGCAAGCCTGCGCCCGAGATTGCCGTCGCGCACGGTCGGACGCCGCACGGCCTCGGCGAGCACCTTGCGGCTCGAGAAGACATCGACCTTCCGCTTCGTGCGGGTGACGCCCGTATAGAGGAGTTCCCGGGTGGCGAGCCCCGAGTCCGGACGCTCGGGGAGGAATACCGCCACGCGCTCGAATTCCGAACCCTGGGACTGGTGAATCGTCATGGCCCAGGCCGTGTCGTGGGAGGGAAGGAGCTGCGCGGGAAGCGTCCGCTCCTGGTCGCCGAAATAGACAGTGTAGAGAATCCGCCCGCCCGTGCGGTCGGTGCGCTCAATCACGGTCTGATCAAGGTTATTCTCCCCGGGCTCGGACGGGTCTGCGGCTTCCGTTCTCCCGCTCTCTTCGGCATGCACTTCTGCCCGCTGCGGGAGCACAATGCCGACGTCGCCGTTGTAGACCCCGAGGCCGTCATCGTTTCTGCGGACGATGACGACGCGCCCGGGATAGTTTTCCCCGGCGCCCGCGCCGTCCGCCTGCGGCCAGAGCCGCCGCATCATCTCGTCGGCATAGTTGTTGATCGCCGTCACGCTCATCGCACCCCGGCGCTGAGCGGCAAGCGCCCGGAATTCGGAGAGCCGCGCCCAGAGGGTCTTCATGAGGCCGAGAAGCTCCGCTTCCGGGGCGCCCCGCATCCAGGCATCGCGATAGTTGAGAAGCGCCCCGGCGTAGCCTCCGAGCTCCCGGTCGAGCCACTCGCGCGCGGCCCGCGTCAACCCCGTGCGGTTGAAGACTTCGCGCTCGGCCTTGTCGGCTGCCGCCGGCATCTCCTCATGGAGAAGCGCCTGGTAGCCGCTTTTATCGTCCTCAATGCCTGAAAAAGCAGCGAGCACCCGCTCAAAGACTGCCGCTTCAGGGAGATGCGCAGCTTCGCCCTGATGGTTGATGGCTTCAGCGAGCCTCGCGATCACCGTTCCCTTTTCAAAGCGCCGGCTCTTTTCGAGCTCAACCACGTGGCCGCCGAGGACGCCCTTCGGGTCGGAAAGTTCCGCAAAAACGGCGCCCGGCCCCACGGCGGCGAGCTGATGCTTGTCGCCCAGAATGATCACGCGCGTTCGTTCGCCCACAGCGTCGAAAAGCCGGGCGGCAAGGTGGATGTCCACCATGGAGGCTTCGTCGACCACGATCACGTCGACCGGGAGCGGATTTCCGGGTCCCAGGAAACCGCCCGCGGGCGTGGGCGACAGGAGCCACTTGTGAATGGTGCGGCCCTTCACCTGGCGCTCGCCCTCGGGGCGCGCCTCATCCTTCGCGAGGACCTCGGAAAGCTTCGGCAGGAACCCGCGGCCGACGCTCATCCGCATCGACTGATCCATGCGGCTTGTGGCCTTCCCTGTCGGCGCCGCGAGCGCAATTCTGAGGTCAGGCTTTTCCTCGAGGAGGCACTCCAGAATCTGCGCAACGGTCGTGGTCTTCCCCGTTCCCGGGCCGCCCGAAATGATGGCAAGCGACTCGGTAACCGCCACTTCAATCGCCTTCTTCTGAAGGCTGTCGGCGCCCGAAGCCGCTGCGATCCGGTCGACGGCTGCCGAAACGCCGGACGATGCCGGAGCTTCTGCGCCTTGAGACGTCTTCTTCCCTGCGAGCCGCAGAAGCGCCTGCGCGAGCATCAACTCCTCGAGCGCAAAGCGCGCGAAATATAGACGCGTCTCAGCCGCGCTTCCGGTCTTGTCGTCGAGCAGAAGAGGCGCAAAGGCGCCTTCGCCCTTGCGTCGAAGATCGAGCTTTGCTTCCTCAATGAAGGGCTCGAGCCCCATGACGAGCCCGAGGTTCCTGAGGCATTTCACGCCTTCAAGGAATCCTTCGAGCCGCTTTTCATCGCCCTTATCGCCCGCTTCATCCGCGCCTTCAGAGAGCGGCTTCCAGAAAAGCGCTGCACCATCCGCCCGCACGCAGACGTTCCCGCGCTCCTCGGCTCGCGAAAAGGCATTCATGAGCGCCCGCACGGCGGGTTGAGCCTCCGCGGGAAGACTTTCCCCCTGCGCCTCCAGATTTCTTTCAACCGCACGGAGAAGCGCGTCTCCAAGGCCCGGAAGGCCTCCCAGAGGGAGCGAATTTTCAAAAACTCCGGCCATCAGCATTCTCCGGCAAAAAGTTGGTCAAGCCGCCTGATGACGGCGGGGCTCACGGGATCGAAAACAATGCCCTGCGGGTGATCCGGAGTCGTTGCATCCGCGCGCACGCCGCGCAGAAACACATAAATGGCGCCCCCGATCATGTCGTCTCGGAAGTGCTCCCCGAGGCGGGTCTTCAAAAATCTTCTCAATGCCACAAGATAGATGAGGTACTGCAGTCGATAGAGATGACGGCGCATTTCCTCATCCATTGCTTTTTCCTCATACCCTTCGGCCTCGGACGAAATCTTGTTGCTCTTCCAGTCGAGGACGTAAAAGCGCCCGTCATGCATGAAGGCAAGGTCGATGAAGCCCGTGAGGAAGCCTTCGAGCGACTCGGGACGGAGGTCCCCGAAGTCGTACTTGTCGGGGTTGAGCTTTCGAAGCTCGTCCGCGAGACGCTCTGCCGTGAGACCCTTCGGTATCGGAATCAGAAATTCAAGCTCCGCGCTTCTCGCGCGCTTCGGAACATTCTTCAGAAATAATCCCGGCGCAATTTCCGCATTGAGAATGTCGTAAATCATCTGCGCCGCACCCTCTGCGGCGAGTTTCCGGGCCGCGTCGTCCGCAAAGGAAAGATGCTTTTCGACTTCCCGCCCGCAAAGCTCCAGTCTGGCGGTGCGGGCCGCCTCCGAATCGAGCGCCATCCCGGCAAAATCCGCAAGTTCGAGCATTTCATGGAGACACGTACCCGCCTGCGCGCCCTTGGGGAACGAGAGAATGTCTCCGGCTGCCGGCACCTTTTCGGCTTCGCCGTACCAGACGGAAAAGCCCGAGCCGTCATCCTCGACCATGCGGGAAATGCCGGTGAAGCTCGACGTCCTCCAGCCTCCGCGGACGTCGCGCGCCTTCTCCACATCAAAGTCGGACGGCTTCGCTTCCGACTGCACCTGAAAGCCGTCGGTTTTTCCGGCTTCCGCGAGGCGCGAAAAATCGCGAAGGTCGACCGTGCCGGTGTTCTGCAGCCTCTGAAGAAACTTCGAAGCTGCAGCGGCCGTCAGGGTCTTCTTATCCTCCCCTCCGCAGAGCGCAGCAAAGTAAGGATTCTTGTAAGTGAAAGCGGCCCAGGAATCGGGCGACTTTTTGCTCATCGACGCCTGAGGAAGCATGACGACCAGGTGCTTGGCTGCACGCGTCATGGCCACGTACGCGAGACGCACGTCCTCTTCGATTGCTTCGCTTTTTTCACGCTCATCGGCGCTGCTCGGCACGTGGCTCAGAAGAAGATTCAGACGCCCCTCGTCGTCGGGCACCAGGTGCACGGAGGACTGGCTGCAGTTCGTGAATCTCTTCTGCGCAAAAGGCAGATAGACGATCGGATACTGGAGCCCCTTGCTCGAATGAATGGTCTGAAGGGTGACCAAATTGGCGTCGCTCTCGAGCCTTACCTTCTGATCTTCCGCAGGGTCTCCGCTCGTTTTCTGGTTCTCAAGCCACTCGGCGAGGCCGCCAGGCGTCGGCACCGTACGGTGCGCGGCATGAAGGAGTTCAAGGAGATGCGCATAGTTGACGAGCCTGCGCTCGCCCTCAACGCAGGGCAAAAGCCTTTCGCTGGTCCTGCAGAGCGCCATCAGCCGACGAACGGCAGGCGCCGGTCCACTCGAAGGCCAGCGGCGGGCACCTTCCTCTAGGACTCTTCTCAATTCCACGCGCCGCGCTTCATCCTCTTCATCGTTCTCCAGCGTTTTGAGCGTATCGCCGATCAGGCGCGTTGCTCTTGCCGCATTCATCGCGTGCAGGTCCCCAGGCGCAGCAAAAGCGCGAAGGATCAGAATCATCTCAGCCGCTTCTTCGGTTGCGGCCACGCTTTCCCTCAGCTGATAGCGTACGCGGATGCCACGTTTGCCAAGCGCATCCTTCACAAGGAGCGCATCGATGTTGGCGCGCACAAGGACGGCAATATCCCGGGCCTCAACCCCGCGCACGGACGAGGGGCCGCCCCAGGGCGAAAGATCAAGTCCCTCGATCGGCGTTTCCCCGGCCTCCGCGGCAAGAACGGCTTCGCCCCTCGCGCCCGCGTCAATTAATTTGGCAATCGAAAGTCCGAGCGCTGCCATTGAAGACGCTTTGACGTCATCCGCATTCTCGCAAAGACTTCCACCCGCATCCGTCCAGATTTCAAGCGGCAGGGGTTCCTTCCAGCCGGCTCCCTCCCGCACCCAGAGACCGGTTTTCGAGGGAGAACTATCGACCGTCTGATAAGCGAGACCCTCCCTCAGGAAGGGAAGCCCCGTCGGCGCCGTCGTCCAGAAGGCATTGAAGGCAGCAACGAGCTTCGGCGACGAGCGGTAATTCGTCATGAGCGCTTCCGTGCGGCCGATTTCGGCAATGCGCTTTCTCGCGCGGAGATAGGTATTGAGGTCCGCCGAACGGAAACGATAGATCGCCTGCTTCGGGTCGCCCACGAAGAAGATGGCGCGGCCCTCGCGCTCAGCCTGAATGTCGGGTGAGGCGTTTTCGTCATAGACCGAGAGGAAAAGCTTCTCGACAATGGCGTACTGAATCGGATCCGTATCCTGGAATTCGTCGATGAGAACGCCCCGATAGGTGCTTCTCACGCGCCGGGCAAGGCGATCGGCCTGCCGGCAAACCTCCTCGGGAGCATCCGCCCCCGGGAGCAGACGGTCGTAGAGTTCGCGCAGGAGGTCGTTGAAGGTCTTCACCCCAGCGTTCTTCTTCATGTCAATGAGACGCCCGGGCACCTCCGTCATGAAGGCGCTCACTGCCGCCTGAACAGAAGGCGAGAGATTGTCGAAATCCGTCCATCGACGGGGAACGAGGGACTCGGGGTAGTCGGCGAGTTCCCCGAGCTTTTTGTCCCAGTCCTTGCCATCGACGAGTTCCCGGCGGTCCTCTTCCTCAGGCATGCTGTCCAAAGATCTCCGAAGGAAATCCCGCACAGCGTCGGAGCGGAATTTGTCGTCCGATTGGGCAAGATCAAAGTTGATGGTGCCGCCCGACGAAAAGGCGTTATCTTCAATCACCTTCTGGCAGAAGCCGTGAATCGTGAAGATGCCGGCATTGTCAAAGAGCGCGAGCGACTCGCGGATGCGGTCCTCCGCATCCGCATCATCCATTCCCATGCCGCGCCAGAGACCGATCTGCTTCACCGTGAGCGCGTCGGCATCCGCGGGCGCAATCGTTCCGGTAAGGAGGCCGAGCGCTTCCGTGAGGTGCGACTCAATGCGGGCCTTCAGTTCCGCCGTTGCCGCACGCGTGAAGGTCATCACGAGGAGATGGTTGATCGGGATTCCGGCTTCAACGATGAAGCGAAGCACCAGATGCTTGATCGAAAAGGTCTTCCCGGTGCCGGCCGACGCCTCTAGCAGCGTCGGCACGAGCAAAGGCGCCGATGCAACGTCAAATCCCGGGTTCTTCTCTTTCTTTTCCGTTGTCATTTTTATTTTCCCCCGATCTCAATGCACATCGATGAGCGCTTCAAACTCATGCACGAGTTCGTCGCTCTCGACCCTGGCGTAAAGTTTCTCGAGCAGATCCGCGGCTTTTTTGAGTCGTTCTTCCGCTTTGGCAAGTTCCTTCCCGCGGAAAGCAATGAGATTGGCGTGGCTTTCATCGCCCGCACCTTTCCCGGCCCCCTCGAAGGGCGCTCTCGCCACCGTCGTATTCCCGGAAAGGGACGCCTCCCAGAGGCGTCCGAGCACCGCGAGAATCCGCGCCGCTGCATCCCCCGGAATCGGGGCGAACGCGGTGATTTCCGGCACATATCCCTCCTTCTCTTTTTTTTCGCGAGATACCAGGCAACCGTTGACATCGAGCCCGGCCGCGCGCATGACGAGGAATTCCCAGGCGGCTCTCTGACCGCGGCTCCCCGTTTTGGAAGAGGCCGAAACGGGCACAAAAAGAAGATCGCCCGTTTCCCCGCGTTTTCTCAGGTCTGATGTCTGCATGGAAATCTTCCAGGTAAGCCCCGGAAGATCGGCAGAAATCATCATGGGATCGACCCCGGTCGTATTCTTCATGGCGCGATCAAAGCAGTCGAAGAGCGCAGCCGCAATCGCGAGGTCCTCTTCGAGCGCCCATTCGCGCACGCCCCGGGCGCCGAGCTCAGGATTGAGATCCCAGCGTCTTCGGACATCGTCCTCGCTTTCGCCCGCAAAGAACGCCCGGAGCGCTTCGTCGATGCGCTTCCAGAAGCTTAAGTCCCCGGTCGACGGCACCACCGGCACCTCTTCGTCCTCTTTTTCGTCATCGATCCGGATGCCGTTTGCCTTCAGAACAGAGTCGGCCGGATCCCGCCAGAACTTCCAGAGCGTCGTGAAGGGAACCTGGTCGCCTGCTTCCGGGAGCGTCCTTGCCGCATCCTCGAAGGGGAATTCCTTCCTTGACCAGCTTTCCTTTGCGGCATCCCGGAGCGCCGTCAGAAGATCCGCGTCGGTCGAGCGCCAGTCGCCCTGCTGGGCCCGGAAGGCATTGGGCGAAAAGCCCGTGAGGGCGAGCGTTCTCGTGAGCATTGCAGCCCATTGACGACGCTCCTCGCGGTTTTCCGCAAAGGAAAGAATCCATTCGCGAAGCTCCTGCGCGACGATGGAGGGTTCCTTCTTTTCTGTTTCGCTCACGCCGCCGGCATAGGAAATGAGGAAGGTTTCGCGCGCGGCAAGCAGGAGGTCCAGGAAGATGTTCCGGTTGTCGTGCCGGCTGTCGCGGTCACCTCTCCGGGGGAAGCGCGCCATCAGATCAAATTCCTCGGCGTGCGACGACCCCGGGAAGCTTGAATCTTCATTCAACCCGAAGATGACGATCACCTTGTAGGGAAGGCCGCGAAGCTGCTGCATGCCGGTAAAGGTAACGCCGCTCCCCGGGCGTCCGCCCGGCTGTGCGCCGGCGAGCCGGTCCCTCAGGGCCGACATGAAGAGCCGGAAGGGAACTTCCGGAGCCCCTTCATCGGGGTCCGCCGCAGCCTCGATTTCAGCGGCGAGCGACTCCGCGCCCGCACGCAGCGACTGCCAGTTTTCCTGCGGCGTTTCGCGCGGGAAGAAATATTCGAGCGCCTCGGAAATCCACCGCATCCAGCGTCTTGGTCCCTTTTCGACGCTTGCGTCTTTTTCTGCTGAGTCGCCGGCGTCAGCGCCTTCCGCTTCGCGCCGGAGCTTTTCGAGCGCCGCATAGATGGTGGAAAGGGCATTGAGGAGCTCAGGTCTTTCAGCCGCCGTGCTCCAGCCCCTTGCTTCCACGCCCTCGCGGGGCAGCACGTCGAGGAAGGGCTTTCTCACGCCTCCGGGGAGCATGGCGCCGAGCGCGAGGCGCTCCAACGCCCGCGAAAGCGTCGATTCCCTCACGTGCCGGAAGGTTTCCTCGTCGAGCGAGAGAAGATGGCCGTCGGAGAGCCCGAATTCGTAGCCTGCGCTCGAGAGCCACGCGGAGAGCGTCTCCAGATCGTCCGCTTCAAAGCCGAAGCGCCTCGAAATGAGGGGGAGCGAAAGCCACGCGAGAAAATCCCCGCGCTTCATGCGGCCCGTCAGCAGATTGGCAAGTCCTGAGAGCGCTTCGAGCGGCGCGTCCTCGCTCGCCATGAGCGCGCCCGTAATGCGGTATTCGATTCGCCGTCCAGCCGGAAGGCTCCCGAAGACCTGGTCGATCAAGGGTGCCGAAGCCGAGATATCCGGCGTTGCGACGAGCACGTCCTCGGGCCGGAGGTTATTTCGCTTCCTGAACTGCGCCTGGAGCCAGTCGGCAAGCCCCTCGAGCTCGCGAACGGCCGTGGGCGCGCAGACGAAGCGCAGAGACTCATCCTCTTCCCTCACCGCTTTTTCTTCAAACTGCGAGAGATCGGGGTCGAGCTTCAGAATGGAATCCTGAATGCGCCTCAGAAGCGTGGGTTCATTGGCTTCCAGGTAAATGCTCTCGGCATCCACCTTCATGTCGACCGTAATGTTCTTCGGACTCAGCTGGTAGTCGCGCAGAATGTCACGGGCGCTAAGCATTCTCCGCTCTCTCGGCTCCATTACGGCATCATCTGCATGAGCGCTTTCTGAAGGCCCCGAAAGCAGGGTTTCGCGGATGTCTTCCTCAGTAAAGCGCCAGAGGCGGTCGATGTTGGCGCGCACGCTTCTGCCGTTGTCGGCGAGAATCGGATGCCCGATCTCACGGTGCCCGTCGCCTTTTTCCTTCCAGTTGAAGAGCCTCTTGGGCACAAGGTCGAACCAGTATTCGGAAGAGGGATTGAGGAGATAGAGCCAGACATCGCGCCCGGAATGCGCGAACGCCTTCAGAACCGGGAGCATCAGCGGCGGCACGACAAAGGGCATGAAGACGTGGAGCGCATTGGGGAGCGGCACCGTCCGGCCGTGCCCGAGATCAAGCTCCCGCAGATCCCTGGGCGCCCCGGCGAGGGACTCAAGCGTCTCGGGGAGCGTCTCGAGAAAACGCCTCCCGCGCCAGTTGGGATTGTCGGCAAGCCGCTGCCAGAGCGCGCGCTGCCAGACAAAGTCGGGGTCCGCTTCCATCCTCCTTCGCTCGTCCTGCATTTCTTCTGTGAGGATGAGCTGTTCCTGGTGGAGTCCCAGCCACTCGAGCACCCAGTCGAGTCGGTAGCTTGCGTAGGAGACGAAGACGGAACAGACGCGCTGCGCGAGCGAAAAGACTTCCTCTTCCGTTCGTCCTCTCAGGCAGTCCTCAAGCCGCACCGTCCGCGCCTTCATTTCCTCCCGGAAGCTCCCCGGTCCCGTTTTTCTGAGAATCTCCCAGACCATCCAGTCCGCTTCGTTGCCGACCACATTGGCGAGCGGCTCCTTCGAAAAGAACCCGAGCCACTGCGAGAGGAACATGAACTGCATTGATGCGCAGATCTGCTCCTCGCGGGCGATGGCGCGCGTCAGATCCGTTTCCACAGCCTTCGAAGGAATGATGACGGGCACGCGGTCGAAGACGCCTTCAAAGAGCGCATCCGCACCGAGTTCCGAAGCTTCGGGGCGAAAGCGAAGCCGTTCGATGTTGTTGAGGAGCACCGCACGAAGGACTTCGTAACTGTTGCTGTAAAGCGTATGAATCATGGGAGTTTGGGTGACAAGGAAGGAAAGCGCTCCGCCTTCGGCGATCCTCTTTTTGAGGTTCCCGCCG
>CECA01009948.1_pt1 | contig 19604 bp, 40 predicted proteins | sample 557351 | NCBI WGS metagenome assembly CECA01 (sample SAMEA3182051, study PRJEB8094) | gut metagenome | biome: human; feature: gut; material: Stool; isolation source: human stools | place: Canada | collected 2012-03-07 | reverse complement strand
CCTTAGGCCTGTCCTCTGCCGGGACAGATAGGGGGGGATATAACAAAAGCCACCAATATGCAAGATTTGCTTACACATTAATGGCTCATCGGCTCACGAAACATTTTATTTTTCCCATTGGATTTCCCCGCTCCACTGACAGCGCGTACCGTCCCGTTTCTTTTGTCGGCATACTACATATACGCCGCATGCACCAATCCTTACCGGATGGATTTTCTTTCCGCACATCGGACAGCAAAACCAATATTGTCCATTAATCTCTCTTATCATCTGGTATCTTTGTCCTCCTCATCAATGCAATACCATCCGCTGTCAGTTTGTCTGTATTACGATCATGCAGGGTATTGTGCATAGAGCGGCTCAGGCTGATTAAATTCCACAGGCAGTAAGCATATTCTGGATACTCATCCACTGGATAAATGTGATGCACCAACTCTGCCGGTACACCTTTTCCATAGCGCTTGGACAACTGGCACATATACCCATCTCGCCTCATAACAATGGTCGAAAGATGTTTCCATTTCTTTGATTTGTAGTCAAAATTTTTCAACTTTTTTCAGAAATCCCCTTGACAAATATAGTGCACTATGCTATACTTTAATCATGGAAAGGAGGTGAGGACATTGAGCAAGAAAAAAAGCGGTAACAAGAAAGTCAGCCCTGAAAGCAAACTCAATCTTGTTACCGCAATCCTCAATCTTGTGATTGCCATCATACTTCTGTATGAGAAACTCACAAGTTAGAGAGGCGAGGGGAGCAATCCCCTCCCTCTTACAGGATAACAGATTGTTTGCTCAGTGTCAAATCAGAATGTTGATCTATGTCTTGTGTACCATCAGCATTATACTGTCTATCTGTTCCATCATCATCTCCCTGAAGAATAGGAAGTGATGGAATGGAAACAAAGGATAAGTACACCACGCAGAAGAAGTATCTGTCCACCCAAAAGCAGCTGCGGGTCTGGCTTGACCCGGACAAGTATGAGGCGCTGAAGGAGAAGGCCCTGAGAAATGGGACGTCAATCTACGCCCTTGTCAATGGTTGGGTGGATCAATACCTTCTGGAGGAGCCGGAGGAGTAATCCTCCGGTTTTCTCGTTCCCGCCCCCAGTCTCCTGCAACTGCTGGGCGGCATATGTGCGCTTTCCCGCTTAATTGTCACACCCCGGTCTTGGTGGCGACATCATGATTAGCCACTCGCAGGGTAGTTTTCAGCCGTGCGGCGTATATTTCGCCGTTACTTCCGCCACGGACGCGGGCGGGAGGAGGATGAATCACTGTCGTGCCTTGCACATCCGCCGATAAGGGACGAGGGCAGAAGGGAGTTTGCTCCCGTCCACCCTCATTGTCGCATGTATTGCAATAACGATTCCTCAAAAAAGAGGAATTTTTAAATTTTTTTGTGAGACGATAAAGGTTTAACCACACATGGGTAATCTGTACGGCCCAAAAGGTAATCTGTTGATACTTCAAAATAGTCGGCTATCGCTTCTATTGCATCCTGACCCGGCTTGATTTCTCCAAGCTCATACCGCCTAATTTGATCGGATGATATCCCACACAGATCCGAAAGCTTGTAGCGGCTCAATCGATTCCTCTCTCTCAACCTCCTGAGCCTCTCCGGGAACTCGTTCAAGGGCTATCCCTCCTCATGCTGTCCACCCTCCCCGTCGTGGATGTTGCCGATGATCTCGTCCAGCTTGACGGATTCGCCGGGACGGAGGGAGGGGAACAAGTCTTTATCAATGTCCGTTATCCATCCACATGTATTGTTACTCAATCCGATTACTCCGCTATCCTTAATCCTTTCTACATACTCCGCTTTAGGGTAAAACATTTGAATTGCCCTAAAAAGTTCCACCTCCTGCTCCGTCCAGCGGGGCTTTTCGGACAAGTCCCATTCATCTACTGCGTTCCCACAAATCTTATTGAGTGGACACTGTTCGCAGGTAAGTCCTCTATATGTAAGTTTGCTGCATTCTCCCATGCACTCTCCCAGCGTCCAGTCCTTCAACGGCTTGTCCATGTTGGCCTCCTCCAACTGTCCGGAATTTCCGGACGGTTCCTCTTGCATCAAACTTGCATCTGACTTGCTTGCACTTGCATCATCCTCCACCACGTCATAGCTCATCAGACGGGCGGCGTGGACGGGATCGGCAGCTGGCATTGTCTTCACGTCACACATCACGTACTCACAGCGGCCCTTGTACTCGCAGTCGGCGCAGTATAGTTCTTCTACGTCAACCAGTTTCATTCCTTAGCCTCCTTCCTCTGTCCGTAGGAGCAGAAGTCGTCAGGATTTGGAACCGTCCATTTGTGCCCATGCTTTAAGCAGAGAACACCATCCTGTAGCCCGACGTCCACTTCATAAAATTTGCACTCCCGGCATCTGACCACAGGCACGGCGTCGATGGTGGGGGCATCGTTTATGATATTAAACAGCCGGTTCCATCCTTCAGCATATCCATCTTCTGTAAACAAAAACGGGCTGCACCGGCCAACTCCAAGGGCTTTTCTATCAATCAGTTCCATGCTCGTCCTCCTTGTCCATGCGAGCGCCACAATTAGGGCATCTTCTCAGTGTAGGCTCGCAGTAATCATCATCAAGGCAAACATATCTACCCGTTTTTTCCGTCAAGTATTCCCCTAATTCGATTCCGCAGTTAGAGCAATACCACCCGCAACTAATCAGGTCACAACTATGCGTTTCGGGATGGGTTTCCCATTCTTCTTTCCATTCCCATCTCCCGTGCCGAACCTCCGCAACCTCGGCGGCGGGGATGGCAGCTTCTATCAAAGAGTAGTCGCCGTACCAATCAGAGTTTTCATGCAGATCATTGACAATATCAGCAACAAAGTCACTCAGCCGTTCCATGTCAGCCCTCCTTCGTGCCGTGCCATGAATTGCAGAAGTGGTCGCACCCTTCGCAGTCATCTGAATCAATATATCTTGGATGCTCTTGCAGTGATGGGCAGATGCACGGCTCCAAATCCGGGTTTCCATTCTCGCAAAACTGCTTTCTCAGAAAACCTTCACTATCAATGTACTCACAGAGCCCATCAAACTCCCGCTTCACTTGCTCCAGCTCGGCCCGCAGCTTCTCGTTTTCGGACTGGAGCGTGGATAGGGCGGTGGCGGCATCTCGCAGTGTTTTCTTTGCTTGACAGCCAAAGTTGGTTCGGTCACATTCTTCTGCCCACCATTTCATCTGCTCAATCAGCTTCTCAATGTCCATCACTTATACCCACCCCCCTCAAACTCCCGATAAATGTACGGCTCTACCTTTCCGCACTTCTGGCACACCTTGTATAGCTGCTCCCCGCTGATGCTTGCGAACTTTTCTTTCTTCTTGCAGATTTCCCAATCGTGCTTACAAAAGAGTTCTTTCATCCACTGAACCATCAGGTGTCCTCCTCTGCTGGCTGCTGGAGCCATTTCATCCGACACTCAAAGCAGTTGACGGAGCCATATTCGTTCTGCGGTTGCTCATCACACTTCGAGCCTTGGCAACCATCCAACAGCAACTTTGCCAACTCCTCATCGCTCATGGCTCGGATGCGGTCAGCGTTGGTCACAATCTTGTGATAGATATAACATTCAGCCATTTTTATCCTCCTCTCCCTCCGGCGGGCGGCGGTAGGCGATCCACTGTTCCCCGTAGCCCTCGAACTTCCATGACCAATATTCCACCCCCGGCACAAGCGCACAAGAGTAATCGTCGCTATCTCCAATACTGATAACGCACCATTTTCCGAGCTCTGAATACTCGTTTGCAGGGACGACATACACCGGCTCCCCGTCCATCTCCCGCAGCTGCTTGATGGTCAGCGGCTCGTTCGGCGGGGTGAGGGTGGCTTTCAGCTCCCTCAATTCTTCGAACGCTGAATCAAAATCACTTTCGAATCCGTCCAATCCAGAAGGTAAATCTGTTATAAAATCAAACATTTCGTCAAATGCGTTTTCCAAGTTTTCAATCGCCCTTGCCATCTTTCAGCGCCTCTCTTCCGACTTATGAAAAACCAATTTCAGCAGGCACAGGATCAACCATATCCCAGTGGCAACGGGCAAAGAAAACCCGATGGAAAAGCACATTGTAATCAGCTTGATAATGCCGACTATAACGGCCCAGCTTATTGCGTAACCAACAATTAAGGCAATGATAATAACTAATCCTTTACGCATCGTTCAGCACCCCCAATTTCTCCATCACCATCTCCACGGCCTCGTCCGTCATGGGAGCGCCGCACCATGCGCAGAAAGGTGTTTCTACATCAGGGGTTCTCCCGCATTTTGTACAGCGGCACTGTATATTTCCAGCTCCCAAAGGCGGCAAATAGTGTTTCCACTCACCCCTCCACACCTTCTCCACATCCTCCCGGCTGATTTTCTCCATATATCTACAAATCCTCCATTCTGTGTGGTATTATTTAACTGCGTGGAAAGTGAGGTGATTTCATGGTCATGCCTCCAGTTTCCTCAACGGACTTAGCCAGTATCGGATATGAAAATGGGACTCTCTACATCTCATTTCATAAGGGTGGCACCTACGCCTATTTCGGTGTTCCGCAGTCTGTATATGCTGGGCTCATGTCCGCAGGGTCCCACGGAAAATACTTCCACGCATTTATCAAGGGTAGGTATGGATATTCCAAGGTCTAATCTATAACTACCAGCACCACCGCAGGGCCGTTTACTGAGACCGTCACATCTTGGTACGGCTCTGCGATGTGTGTTTCTACGCCCTCACGCTTTCTTAGCTCGTCTACCAGATCGCAAGTCTTAAATTCAGATAACTGCTCCCGGCTGACGGGGCGGAGGGCGGTGATAGCCATCCTATGCGCCTCTTGGCATTTCTCCGTGTAACAGTCGTTGTCTATGTATTGGCTCAAAAACTTAATCGCTTCTTCCCACGTCATGGCTGGGCCTCCTCTTCGTAGCAATCTTTGATGTGTCTGTTTCTCCGGCAGCAAGCGCACTTTTGCGGCCTACGCCTATTCTTCCATCTGCATCCACTGCACTTCCCAATTTCGACTGTCTCAAAAATGCACAGATTATATATATCGTGCTGCAAAATCTGCTGCAAATTGAGCAATGCGTTGTCCATATATGGGGAATTGTTTATCTGCGTCCCGCGCCTACAATCCGAAAGAAACTGAATGATATGGTCAAGGTTGACATATTTGCTCATTTCATCCCCTCCAGCATCTCCATCTCCTCCGCGATGCAGCTTACTGTCCAGCGTTTTCCAACATTGTGGGCGCGCACAGGGACAAGCCCGCACATTGGACACGGTGCCAGCACCCCCGCCTCCGTCAGCCGCTTCGCCGCCTCGCGGTCGCCCATGATGGCTCGCTTCTCGTCTGTCATCCTCATATGCTCTGCTCCTTTGGATTTTTCAGCTCCGCAATGGTGCGAAAGACCTTTTCCCGGAATTCCTCGGACAGCTCCCTGCTCAGCCGCGCATACCACGCGGCCTGCTTGATGTGCAGCGCCTCGTACACCTGCTTTTGCGTCAGCCCGGCGGTGCGGATGGCCTCCCGGATATCCTCGTTGTAAACCTCTGCCGCGCCTTTTCCACGCCGTAGAATCGGGCAGGTGCTCTTTCCGTCGCAGGCCGCCCGTGGGCGGGGACAGTGGAGGCAGATGCTCATCTCCTGTTCCTCCCGCCGGCTGATCTGACGTCCGACGCGGCTGCCCGGCGGCGCATCCGTCTCCGCCCACGGCAAAACGGCGCGGATAGATAGATACTCCGTGTTCATTGTTCCGCCTCCCACGCCCGGTATAGATCAAACCAATCGTCGGCCAGCATGGAGACGATCCAAGGCTCGTGGTTTCTTCGGTGGGCCACGATGGGCTTTTCGCCGGGCTTTGCGTCGCGGATGGCCTGCTCCATGGCGTTGGAGAGGCAGAGCCGCTCCACCCGCTTGACCTCCTGATGGACGCCCCTGAGCCCCACCACATCGGCGGCCTCTCCGGTGTTCCCGCAGTATTGGGCGGTGCGGCGGCAGTCGTAGCCGTGCTCACGGCAGACCGCCCTCCACTCCAGCTCCCCGCGCTTGCCTTTCTGTTTGCTGTTCATATATCCTCCCTGTAGCCGGATTGCTCCAGCAGTGTGTAGTAGTCTTGGATGCTGCCGCCCAAACCGCCTGCATGGTAAAGCTACTCCTGCAGCGCCATCCTCTCCGCCATGGAGCTCACCAACGCCTTGACGTCGCTGGGCAGCGCCCTGTCGCTCTCCTGCCGCTTCTGCTCGGCCGCGTAGGAGCGCTGGAAGTTGGACGCTACCACGCTGTGGACCGTCTCACTGTCCATCTGTGACCAGTCCTTGAGCTGGTTTGGCGAGCCCACAAGCCGCTGGAGCTCTGGCGGCAGCTTGGCATACTCCTCCCGGCTCTCATAGCCGCTGTTGCGGATCGCTTTTGCCACCAAGTTCCACGCCTCCTGTGCCGTGAGGCCCGGCTTTGCTGTAATTTGCCGCAGCTTGGCCTTCACCGCGCCGATGTGGGGCGGGTATCCCCTTTCGTCCGTGGCGATCAGGGCCTTCACCGCGGCAGCCACCATGACCACATCATCCTCCGCAAACATCTCTGCCCACAGCGCCATAGTCTTGGCCGGGTCCGGTGCGTCCGCTCCCGCGTAGAATTGCGGATACGCCGTGGAGAGAATGTCCATAATGATCCCTGTTTGTCTCCGTGTCATAAGCCCTCCTTGTCCAGCTCCTCCGCAAGCTCCGCCCAAGATTTCCGCCGCCGCGGCCCCTGTGCAGGGGACAGCTCATCCTCCCAGCGGCCCTGCTGCAGCCATGTGGCGGGGTTGGGGATATACTGTCCGCCATCCTTCTGCCACTGGGCAGACCCCCTCTGCCGCTCTATTGCCGCCAACAGTGTGTCAAGGTCTGTCCTCGCCTTGGCAAAGGCCCTTCTTGCCGCCTCCTTTCCCACCTTTCGCGGATATGCCGCCCAAAATGCGTCAAATCCGCCAGGGGGATATAGGGGGGGATCACTCCTCCCTCCGTTAGGAGGGGGAGTATCCCTATCGGTTTTGGTATTGGTTTTGGTTTCCTTCCTTTTGCTTCCGTTTGCCTGCATTTGCTTGCATTTGGAAGCATTTGCTTGTCCGCCGATTCTGCCGGATTCCGACCGTTTCTTAGCAATCTCCGCATAGTGGTCGCGATATTTGTCCATCTGCATTTGGCAGCGCCTGCGATAAAACCGCTCGTTGCCGCGCAGTTCCAGCGATTCCCCGGTGATGCTGTAGGTTTGGCACCATCTGATGAGCCGCCCGTACTCCGCGTCTGAGAGTTCCCCCATCTCCTCCAAAAATTCGTTTGGGATGGGTGTATAGTTCATCGGCATATGCTCACCGCCTTAAAACGGCAGTTCCCCGTCGGTCTCATCCAGCTCGGAAAAGCCGGACGGGGAGCCGTTCCTTCGTCCATAGCCGCTGCCCACCGCGGCGGACCGGGAGTTGTCGGCGTCACAGACGGCGCCTCCCTCCCGCCTGCTGTCCATGGGGTACACGCTGTCAGCCTGTACCTCCGCGATTCTCCGGCTGTTTCCGTCCCTGTCCGTCCAGTCCCGGAACTGCAGCCGCCCGGAAACGGCAGCCATACGGCCTTTTCCCAAGTAGGCGCAGACAAATTCCGCAGTCTGCCGCCATGCCACAATGTCGATGAAGTCCGTCTTGCGCTCCCCGTTCTCCTTGAAGTCCCGCTCCACAGCAAGAGTAAAGGAGGTAACACTGACGCCGCCGGCTGTTTTGCGCAGCTCCGGGTCCTTGGTTATACGCCCCTGCAGGGCCACTATGTTCAGCATAGCGCTCCCTCCTTCTTAGTGAAGGCCCGCAGCTCCTCCGGGCTGAAATAGGTTCGTGCGCCGATGGTAATTTTTCTGAGCCGCCCGTCCCTTGCCAGCTGATCCAGCGTATCCACGCTGATGCTCAGGGCTTGAGCCGCCTCACTCCTTGTGACCAACAGCTGTTCCATAGTCTCCTCCTTTGTGATAGATCATGTCCTCCCGGTTCCAGTTCGGGTAAAAACCTTTTAGATACGCCACAAAATAGCAATACAGGCTTTCCCGTGTGGTGCCGCGTCCAAATTTCTCAAGATTGCCCCCCTCGTCGTAGGCCCGGTGACACGCCGGGCACAATGTGACGATGTTCTCCTCGATCCCTTTCCCAAGCTGGCTCCTTCGGACTACATGGGCGACTGGATCGCCGTAGGGAGACCCGCACAGGACGCACCTTCCGTTGTCCCTTCTGTATACTGCAAGCTTCACTGCCTTTGATATACTGGTTGCTTTAGTCTGCCGGTGCATGGCCCCACTCCTCCTTCATCCGCGCCAGCTCCAGTGGCGTCAATGTCTCAATATCCTGCTGCCTGCACTCCTGTACGATCAGGTCAATCAAACGTGACATCTGCGCGGTGTCATAAGTACTGGAGCCATAGTAGGCGCAGATATTGGTATACCCCGGCAGCTTGCTTGGGCCTAAATGATCCGTCACCCAGCCCAGCTTGCCGTCTCCCCAGTTTTTGCAGAAGGTATCCACCGCTTCGTTTCGGATGGGGAAGGTCTCGCAGTTGCCCCCGATCTCCTTTACAAGGCTGCGGTAGATTTCCTCTTTTGGAATTCTGGTGGCGGCAGCTAACTTTCCGCACAGCTCCCAAAAATAGGCGTTGGCGTCGTTGCTCCGTTTCTTTCGGAACTTAGACAGCTTTGCGGTGTAGAGCCCCTTCGCTTTCATCACAAAGCCTCTGGCAGCCGTTACATCCCGCACCCGCAGACACAGCCAAACGCCGTCCTGATCCGAGGTAATCCTCTGGCCGTCAAACTGCAGTTCCATTCTTCATCGCCTTATTCATGCAGGTAATGCAAAGGGACTTTCCATACCTGCGTTTGGTGTAGTCAGCAATATCACTCGCTTTCCAAAGCTCACCCGCCATATTTTTGGTATCCTTAATGACTTTGCCGCAGTTCTCGCATTTTGTTTGTGTGATTTCCTTTGTCTCAGATTCCTGCTGCGCGTCCAATTCTGCACTGCTGATTTTGTCCGGGTCCTCGCCGGTGGGCAGGGCAAAGGTTCTCAGCCACATATACTTAAAGGCATAAGTCATGGCCTTGCCGGAGCCTTTGTCCTGTGTGTCGGCTCCGTCGCCGCAGGAGGAAATCTCAATGTATTCCTCTGGGTTGTCCACATTGACCATGCGGTACACTACATCCACATGAGTGATGTTTCCTGTCCTGTTGGCTGCTTGAGAAATGGGATATACCACAAGCCCATATTTCAGCAGCTCAGAACGCATAATAGACGTTACCTTTTCTTCTGAAAGGGCTTTGTATTTGGTAGAACCAAACTCCACATGGTCGTCCTTGGCCAGATACTGCACATCTTTCATGATGGCTGTGATTTTTTCGTAAATGTTCACTTACTCTGTCCCCCTTACCATAACGCCAACCAGTTCTGCAAAGTCGTCTATGTTAAGGCGAAGATACTCCTCAGAAAATTCTAAAAAGCAGTCTCTGCACAATGTCTGGCCACCGCTGATATAGCATTTTTCGCAATCCTCATATTTGTTCGGGTTAATCTCAGCACCGCAGTTGTCGCAAAAGGGATATTTTCTGGACATGACTCACCCCTCCACGATATAGACGTCCATCCACTCCGGCATACCAGAGAGCAGCTCGTAGCAGGCCTCGTGGCTGTCCATGTAGATGTCCACGGTCATGCCGGCGTATTTGTCCTGAACCCACTCCGCCGTCCGGTCCTGCACGATGTAGGTCCCCGGCAGGCCGTCGATCTGCAACTTGGTGCCATAGGGCAGGGAGCAAGCCACCGACACGCCGGGGATCAGCTCCTCGCCGCCGGCCCCGTAGACGATGGGATCACCGTTCTCATCCAAGGAGCGGCTGCTGGCCCATTCGCCGCAGCAAACGCTGCAGGCGCAGTACGCCGTGATCCGACAGGAGCCGTGGTAGCGCCGCTCCGGTTCCGCCGGCTCCTCCGGTTCCTCGAGCTCTACCGGCGCCGCCTCGAACATCGCCGCTTTGCTGACGGTGATCTCCTGCTTCTCCGGTATGTACGCCGCCGCGTTCTTTGTGTCTGCGGGCGGCTTTTCTATCGCGTGAGCGGTTACATATCCCGCTGCAAACCCGGCCAACAGGGCCGTCCCGATCAGCGCATACAATGCCCTGCGCCGGGCTTTAACTTGTTTTCTTGTCATTTCCATGCTCATCCTTAAACGACTTCATCAGTTGTAAAATGTTTGCCATAAACTCCTTCATATCCTGTTCGTGCTCCTCCGGCAGCTTCGCAATGGCATCCACCTGATAGACTGCCCGCAGAAGCGTCCCAACCGCATCCCGAATCTTCCAAGACATATTGTGTCTTGTATTGCTTTCCCAGCGGCTTCCATCATTGCGGTAGCCTGAATGTGTTTCCACGTAATCGTAGGCCGCCATTTCCTGCTCAAACTCCTTGCAGACCCGCCGATATGCCGTGCGGTTCTCCTTCTTCCGCCGTTCCTCCTGCGCCAGCTCCTGCCGCAGCATTTCTAATAGCTCAGTCCGTACTTCTGGTGTGATTGTCATATGTGTTCCCCCTTAAATAGTGCTAACACTATGTTAGCACTATGGGAGTAGAATGTCAATGTTAAATATGCTAACATTCTGCTAAAGAGGTGATAACAATGGCAACGAGCAAGATTCAAACTGGCTTACGTTTGGCTGAGCCACTTTATGAAAAGTTGAAAGTTATTTCTGAGAAAGAAAATCGTTCCCTCAATAATTTGCTTGAATATGCAGCACAGAAATATGTTGCAGAATATGAAGAAGTAAATGGGCCAATCAATGCTCAATAGTGAACCGCCCATTTCTAAGCGTTAGCCCCAAATCAATCAAGACTAATAGCAGAGAATTAAGCGATACTCCGGCTTCATTAGCAATTTTGGAGATTTCCTCATATCGTTCTTCTGGTATTCTTAATCCGGTTTGTATCTTTTTTTCCATCTTTTTCACCTCGATGTATGAATGGGGAGATGATTTTATGTTGGATAAAATGGTTGACATTGCCGGTGTAGCTGGTTTTATCCTCGCACTCTGGCTTGCCTTTTATGGCTGGGCCAATAAAAGAGAACACTATACCGTTTCCGTCATCGATTATGCTGATTTCGGACCATCTACCCGTTTCTTTTTGGTGATTCAGAATAACTCTGACCGCCCACTTGTAATTCGAGAGGTCCGTTTCCATGGAGTCGTCTGCGAACTTTTGCCCAAAAAGATTCGCGGGGAACCGGAATCATGGAATGGAGTGACGACCCATCGATTTCCCATTCGAGTCCGCCCCCATGATGCTGAGGCGGTCTTTCTTGAATTTGTAGGCTGTGAACATAGTCCACTAACCGCTGATACATGGGTGACGTTTCAAATTCAGACCACTTCTCAATTGGGATTGCAAAACGTACTTCTCGGCAGTAAATCTCATTATCTGAATAGAATGCCGTGATTTCAAAATCTCCAAAGTCTGGTGCAAAAAATCTTCCCATTTCAAAACCTCACTCCCCCCGGGTCAGCATCCCAGCACAAAACCCGACTGCGCCAATCATGGTGCCGATCACTACCGCCTTTGCCGTGGCCTGCAGCGCCTGCCGCCCGCGGCGTGACCGTCTGTTTTCCCCGCTGCGTCTCATCGTCTCGTGTCACCGTCCTCCGCCGTGGCGCCGTGGTACTCCACGCCAAAGGCCTCGCACAGCTGCCGGTCGTTGAAATAGCGCCGCGCCAATATCCGGGCGTCCCGCACGGAAAAGCTCCCCGGGTCCTTCAGCTTCCGGTAAAAGGCGCTGGCGGCCACTGTGACATACCGCACCGTATCCATATTTTTCTCCCCGCGAAGGGCCTGTCCCACGGCAAGCCCCCGCAGAAATGCCCTGTTCATTTGATCGATTGGAGATGAGCAGCGCTTCGGCATCTGTCATGCCCTCCTTTCACTGTCCGGTTTCTTGTAATAATTCTGTGGTATCCTCTTCTGCAAGCAGGTAGTCTACAGTAACACCATAGAGCTTTGATCTCTTTCCCCTCCTTCATGTCTCTTGGTTATCAGATCGGCAAATCAAGTCAGCCCGCTTGTCCTTCTCTCCGATACGTGGTAAAATGTCGAAAAAGGAGGGAAGAGCTTATGCTGATAGAAAAATCATTTTCATTTGACAGCAACGGTGCCGCTAAATATCATGGGCAGATTGATGAACCTGCTATCTGCCCACTATGCAAGCACGCAGTAAAACCTCAAGAGCTTTACTGTGGTGCATACAAGGACGAGGGAAAAAATTGGTTCCTGAGTGCCCTCTATTTATGCAAGCACTGTTATCAAACGTTTTTAACGCTGCATGAATGTTCTCTTCGTCAAAGTTCAGTTGGTGTACCGCAATCATTCCAAGCAAAAATTTTGCATACTGAGCCAGTTAGATTTCATGAAGAGCGTTTTGACGACGAAATCTGTCAGCTATCCCCTCAATTTGTGAAAATCTATAACCAAGCTCTTGCCGCCGAATCCTCCGGCTTAGATGAAATTGCAGGAATTGGATATCGCAAGGCACTCGAATTTCTTATAAAAGACTTTTTGATATATGAAACCCCAGATGATGCTGAAACAATTAAAAAAATGGAGCTTGGAAACTGCGTAGCAAATAAAGTAAGTAATGAAAAGCTAAAAATTGTGGCATCCCGCAGCGCTTGGCTTGGGAATGACCAAACCCATTACGTACAACGCTTTGAAGACAAAGATATTAGCGATATGAAAAACTTTATTAAAGCATCTGTATATTGGATTTCGATGGAATTAATTACAGAGGAGGCCCTTTCCATTAAGAAACAGGGTCAACCTTAGCCAATAACTCACCATCTAAGCTCCAATATTGCAGAACACTTCGTACGGGATCTGCTTCAATGCCGCGTCCCTCAATGGCTTCTGTCACAATAACCTGAATCACTCTTGCGCTGTCCGTCCCTCTGGGGCGGGCAGTTTCTTTTTGCGGATTCATCATCACATTCTCACCCCCCTTCTCTCCCTCATTCATCGTTGCTTGGGATAATTTTAGCATATAACACATGCTATTGTCAATTCTGAAATAATAGTCATTTTTAGGATAAGGATGATAGTATGCGTTTACTAACTTTAGATGGAAAATGCAACATCTGCGGCTCACGAGTGCGGCAGGCCAGAGAACGTGCTGGTTTATCGCAGGAGGAGCTTGCGGCCAAAATTCAGTTGAGCGGCCATTCTCTTACACAAAAGGCTATCAGCAGAATCGAATGTGGCCAGCGGGTGGTTCCTGATTTTGAAATTCCGCTTTTTGCTTCCTCACTAAAGGTAAGCCCACTGTGGTTGTTAGGCATAGAGAACTAAAACGGAAGGCTGGGGAGCAATCCCCGGCCTCTTTTAACGCCGATCTATCTGATTTCTGGCCTCCCGATGAATACGTTACCCCTTCCATCTGCTTCTTGTCTTTCGCACATCCACATGGGTGAAGGAGCTGTAGCGCCCGATGCCGCCGGTGTTGGGCAGCAGCGTCTCCGCGTAGTCAGCCACCCGCTATGGTTTTCTTTTTGATACCCCGTTTTGCTATCTCCGATATCAGATTTGGATATGTAACCATTGTATCACCTCCATTTTTGTCCCGTTTTCGGGATTTATATGTTAAATATAATCCCGTTTAGTGGATTTGTCAATAGGTTTTTTAAAATTTTCGTTCCGTTAACGGGATTATTTTTCTTGACTTTTATTCTTTTCACGTGTAGAATCAAACTAAAAAGGAGGTGCCTTTATGGAATTGGGTGAGCTAATTTCTTTGTATAGAAAACAAAAAGGTATGACTATTGATGAGCTTGCTGAGAAATCTGGTGTCCCAAAGGGGACTATCAATAAAATAATTGGCGGTATTACCAAAGCGCCCACATTGGAAAATATACGAGCTATTGCTTATGCACTCGATAAGACCCTTAATGATTTTGACAATAGTCCAAGCATAAAAAAATCCCCCTCCGATCTCTCGGAGGAGGCTAAAAAAATCGCGAAGCGCTATCAAAATTTGGACATCTACGGCAAGGACACGGTCCGGGCCGTAGTGGAGACAGAGGAGACCCGCATCAAGGAAATGGCGGAACTGGATGCACCCTTTACAAAAACAGAGCCGAAGATCATTCCGCTGTATTTCTCCCCGGCAGCCGCTGGCATTGCCGCTCCGATACTCGGAGAGGATTTCGACCACTACGAGCTGCAAGAGGAGGACCCGCAGGGCGCTATGTTTGCCATCAAGGTACAGGGAGACAGCATGGAGCCGTACTTTCCGGACGGGTCTGTGGTTTTCTGTAACAAAGACCCCCTGCGTGACGGCGATGTCGGCGTATTTTCTGTGGACGGCGGCAGCGTCATCAAGCAATATCACTATGACGGCTTCATGGGCATGACCTATCTGTTCAGCCTGAACCGCAGCAGAGCGGACGCTGATGTGGTGATCCCCCGCAGCACAGGGCAGACGCTGGTCTGCCAAGGCCGGGTCATCACCAGCCGGCGGTATCCCATTCCAAGATAAGCGCCCCACCCGCCAGAGCATTGTGTCAATATGTTTTAATTAATATAAGGCAATTTGCAATATCAAAGATGCGCCGCCCGAACTGGTCGAAAAGGCGAAAGGCTGGCTCTTCGAGCATGGATACTCACCACAGATTAGACTGTGGCCCAACTGCCGGAGGGCGGAATAAATAAAAAAATAGGAGAGAGAAAAAATGGAGAATTCATACTTTGATGGCGGGCTTCTTCAGCTGATCGGCTGGCATCTTCTTGGCATTTTGGTAACAGTCTGCACCCTCGGGATCTGCTTCCCGTGGGCCTACTGCATGATTTACCGCTGGGAAACCAACCACACCGTGGTTGAGGGGAAACGGCTTTATTTTGACGGGACTGCCATACAGCTTTTCGGCAATTGGATCAAATGGTTTCTTCTGACAATCATCACTTTGGGCATCTATAGTTTATGGCTTGGAATCAAGCTAAGGAAATGGAAGACGCTTCACACAAAATTTGCCAACTGATTTAATGGGAGGCTGCATATGAACAACGAAGAAAAGATTTTAGAATTGCTGGGGCAAATCAACAGCCGATTGGATAAAGTGGACGGCAGATTGGACAAGGTGGACAGCCGGCTTGATTCTATGGAAGAAAATCAAGCTGAGATGCAGACCACGCTGACCAAAGCGGCAGTCACACAGGAGAACATCGTTTTACTGAGGCTGCAGGCGTTGGCAGAGGGACAGCAGAATTTGCTGGATACGCTGGCCTCGAAGTCCCGTGTTGAAGCGCTGGAGGATGAAATTGTCGTGATGAAAGCGGCGATCCGGGCGCTGTCCTCAGAAGTCGCGGAGTTGAAAAAAGCGCAGTAAAATAAAAAAGCCCGCTCCCGGTGCTGCAACACCGAGAGCGGAAGGGCAGATTGAATGTGGTAGAGGATATTTCTACCCCAAACCGTTTAAGTGACATATCAAATCGTATCTAATCCAGTTTATCCAAGTTAAGGGAATAGAAATTTTCTTTTCCAACTTTCTTTTTAATAAGAAAACCTGCACTCTTTATCACATCTAACTCTTTCCGTATAGTAGAGTAACTGTTTTCCATGCATTCTTGGAGTTCTTTTGTGGAAATCCCGTGTTCCGAGAACAACGCAGCTTGGATTAAGACGCTACATACCCGTCCGGTCCGATTTTCACCAAGAGGTAGTTTGCTGAGAACTTGGACATACCGATTTAGAAGGATCTTTCTTTTCTGCAGAGCCTCTTCCAACTGGGTAATAGATACTTGGATCATGGAGAGCATCATCAAGAGGAATGGTGTAATGTCTCCTTTATTGTGAGGATCATTACAGACTCGGAAAGCCGCATAGTAATCGTTAATATTTTCCGTAATTGTATAGGAGATTCGATATGCGATCAGCGGGCTCAGTTCCTGAGCCAGCAAGCTACTGACCAAGAAACGGCCCAAGCGTCCATTTCCATCATAGAACGGATGGATATACTCTAACAGATAATGAAATCCGGTAATTCGATATAGTTTTTCGATTGTTTCATCGTGCAGAAAAGAGATAGCTTTTTTCATTTCCTGTATGATGGCACTCTCAGGATAGACTCCTCTATGGATCTCTTTTTGTGTGGAAGTTTTAACACTGGCGGATTCTTTACGGAAAATTTCTCCATCCGGTGCATTTCGTGGGTCCTCATCAATAACCTCTGGTAGGACAATTTCGTTGTACAATTCCCTAATATCGCTACATGTGTTGATTTCTGCAAAATCCAACATCTGTAGTCGCAAATACTTGGCTACCAGACCGAAAAATCTTTTCCGACCTTTCCGTTTCTGAGCAGAATTGATAGATAATTCTTCGAGAACGGTAGCGATCTCCCGCCGAGTACTATTAACCCCTTCGATCTTGTTTGTCAGAACAATTTCATCTATCAGACAGCGTTTGGTGAATTGGTCGATGGCAACGGGGGGGAGGTCTCTGCTTAGTCGATAGATTTTCTTGTCTGTTCTTAGTATCTGAATAATCAGATTTGCTAAATCCTGATTAGGAGTAAAAAACGCCTGATTAGATTTGATTTTAAAATCAAGTTTGATGGTATCTGGCGAAGAAAAACGTGCCTCATATTCTTTTTGATACTGTTCTTTATCTTGGTAATACAATTTTCTTAGTTCAATATAATGCATCGATTTCACCTCGCTTGATGATAAATATTGAAAGTGTATTAGGACTTTACCACATTTCGATTATAAAATCAAGTGTTTTTAGAATTGAAATTTACAAACATTTTCTACAGTCATTATATCAAGGTGTTTTAAATAGTATACCAAACGCACCAATAAAAAATCCCCGCCCCGGTGTTGGCGCACCGAAGCGGGGATGCGGGAGCAGAAAGCTTTGGGGGCCTATCTGCTCCTTCATTGTAATGGAAAACCGGAAAAATTGCAATAGGAGGAATGAAAAATGGCGACAGCAAAGAAATTGCCCAGCGGGTCGTGGCGGGTGCAGGTCTATACCGGCAGGGACGCAGCGGGGCGGCGGCAGTATCTCTCCTTCACCCGTTCCACCAAGAAGGAGGCGGAATACGACGCCTTACAGTATCAGCTCCACTATCGGGAGGTCAGCCGGGACATCACCGCTATGACGCTGCGGGAGGCGGCAGAGCGGTATATACGGAGCAAGGACGGCGTCCTATCCCCCTCCACCATCCGCGGTTATGATATCATCCTGCGCAACCATCTAAAGCGCCTGATGGACATACGGCTGAACCGCCTGACACAGGCCATGGTGCAGGAGGCCATCAATGAGGAGGCGCGGCCGCGGCAGGGGCAAGACGGCGGAGTACATACCCCCTCCCCCAAGTCTGTCCGCAATATCTATGGCTTTTTGTCCGCCGTACTGCGGGAGTATCACCCCGGCCTCGTGCTCCGCATCACGCTGCCGCAGCGGCAGCATAGGGAGCAGGCCGCGCTGGAGCCGGAGCAAATCTCCCAGCTGATCGCCGCCGTCCGGGGCGGAGAGATGGAGCTTCCCGTCCTGCTGTCTCTCTGGCTGAGTCTGCGCTCCTCAGAGGTCACCGGGCTAACATGGGGCTGTGTAGATTTTGAACGAAGCACCATCACCGTCCGGCAGGCCAAGGTGCGCAACAAGGAGAACCAATGGATTGACAAAACCACCAAAACCACCCAGTCCACCCGTGTGATCCGGGCGCCGGCCTATATCATGGAGCTGCTGCAGGCGGCGAAGGGCGACGCCGCTCTGACAGACTACGTGGTACCTATCCGCGGAAACTGCCTATACCAGCGTTTCAAGACCATCCTGCGGCGGAACAATCTGCCGGATATCCGGTTCCATGATCTGCGCCACACCTTTGCCAGCGTGTGTCTGCTCCTGAACATCCCGGATAAGTACGTGATGCAGCGCGGCGGCTGGTCCAATCCCTCCACATTAAAATCCATCTATCAGCACGCCTTAACCAGCAAGCGGCAGAGCACAGACGATCAAATCGACGCCTATTTCTATCAGCTGATTGGCTGACAGCCGGAGGGAACTCTCTTTTGTGAGGGGGGAAGAAACGCTGGAGGCAGCTCCTCCCCCCAGCTGAAGCAAGGGGGCTTTGTCGCCCAAATTTTGAGGAAAGCACCGGGCCGCCCGATTGGGCTGGCCCGGTTTTGTGTTGCATTTCGTGTGATATTCCTCTTTTGTGTTGCAGATTTTATTGCCTTTTTCAAGAAATCATTGTACAATATAGGACAATCAGAAGAAAGGAGACATCCGCTCAAACCGTTGTAAGCTAAGGATTTTCTGATCAATAAAGAAAAACCAGCCCTTGTAAGGCTGGTCTCTTTTGGTGCGCGAGGCGGGACTTGAACCCGCCGGCCTCTATCCGACAACCATTGGAATATAACGGTTTTAGCGGTTTGCAGAGCTTATGTGTTGCAAGCCGTGTTGTACGATTTTCTCTGCTTGCAGAGGTCCCCCTCTGTCATTTTGGGGCATATCATGTCAAATAAAGTCCCCTTTCAAGAAAAAGATACCGAGATACCTTATTCTGCAATCATCAATAGAGAAAGAGAGATGACGCTGGATGAAGGAGGTCAAGGAGGCTGTTACAAAAATCAGTGGCAGACGGGGAAAGAAGTGCTATTACATACTCTGCTGCGTGGTGGAGGCGGCCATTTTCTATCAGCCCAAAGAGCCGCAGATGAAAGTTCTTTTGGCAGATGTCCGCAGCACAGTCCACCACCTGCAAGCAAAGACCATCTCGAAGGCACTCTCCCGCGCGGTAGACGACATTTGGCAGTACGGAGACCGCTTGGCGCTGCAGAAGCTGTTTGGCCATTCTCTGATCGAAAAGCCATCCCCCAAAGACCTTGTGTTTGTCTTAGCCCAGCACCTCTGGGCAGAAAATCAACAGACAAAGGAGGAGGCCGGTACGCTCCTATCCCCCCGCTGAGCGGTCCGTGTATACAACTGCCATGCAGCAAAGAATTGTGTACCGTGTTTTTGCATCCCCCGCACACTGCGCATATGGTATCATTGCTTATGATCCGGCACAGAAAACCTCTGCCATCACCCCCCCTTTTTGGAAAAGCCGACGGGCTGCATCGCGCGTTGCCTTCCGGCTGAGCCGGAAGCAGGTACCCATCCACGAGTTCAAACGTCTGTTTTTCAGCAAGGCCCTTTAAGATGGCTGAATTTACCCCATTGGGCAGGAGTCCACAGCTCCTGCCCTCTTTTTCTGCACTCCGTCAGATATGGGGATGTTTTTCATTCGCAGCTTTTATACTTAGTTATGTTTGGGATAATTTTAGCATATAACACATGCTATTGTCAATTCTGAAATAATAGTCATTTTTAGGATAAGGATGATAGTATGCGTTTACTAACTTTAGATGGAAAATGCAACATCTGCGGCTCACGAGTGCGGCAGGCCAGAGAACGTGCTGGTTTATCGCAGGAGGAGCTTGCGGCCAAAATTCAGTTGAGCGGCCATTCTCTTACACAAAAGGCTATCAGCAGAATCGAATGTGGCCAGCGGGTG
>CECA01017255.1_pt1 | contig 19967 bp, 17 predicted proteins | sample 557351 | NCBI WGS metagenome assembly CECA01 (sample SAMEA3182051, study PRJEB8094) | gut metagenome | biome: human; feature: gut; material: Stool; isolation source: human stools | place: Canada | collected 2012-03-07 | reverse complement strand
CCCCCGCCACTTTGTCGGCGACCTCACTGCGCGCCGAAAGGATCAGCACCCGCGTGTCCCGATCCGTCTTGCGGAGCGTGCGCAGGACCGTCATGCCGTCGGCACCGGGCAGATTCAGATCAAGCAGTACGAGGTCATACCGCTCCACGCAGAGCAGACCGAGCGCCTGCTCCCCGTCATGGCAATAATCCACGCTGTATGCAAGACGGCGCAGACTGCGGACGATAGTCTCGCAGAGCGCACGCTCATCCTCAACGACCAAAATATGCATAGAAAAGCCCTCCTTGCCTGCGTTTCGCAGTTCATGCGACCTTATTATAACACAAAGATGTAAGATTTCTGTTAAGTTTCGGTTCTTAACGGAGATTTTATATCGTTTGTGCTACAATGGGAGCACGAGGAAAGGGGGGATCGAATTGATCCGGTCGAAGAAAGCCGTGCTTCAGGTTACACTGCTTGCCTGCGGTGCGGCGATGCTGGGCTATGGTGCTTGGCGCGGGGAAGTCGCCACCGTGCTGAGCAAGGCGATCCGTTTATGTCTGGAGTGTGTGGGCATTGGATAGGAAACGAGCGGGGAAGACAGAAAAAGTGAAAGCCCCGAAGAAGAAGGCGGGCATATCGCACATCCTGTCGCGCTTTCGAGGCTGGATCCAGGCGGGCGCGACACTGCTTACCAACATTCATCTCCCGAACTTTCTGAAGGGTGGTATCTACCAGGGAAAAGGGAAATCCGTATGTGTGCCGGGACTGAACTGCTACTCCTGCCCGGCGGCATCCGGCGCCTGCCCCATTGGAGCGTTTCAGGCGGTGGTGGGCTCGTCTAAATTCCGGTTTTCCTATTATATCACCGGATTTCTCATCCTGATCGGCGTACTGCTGGGACGCTTTGTCTGCGGATTCCTGTGCCCCTTCGGATGGTTTCAGGAGCTGCTCCACAGGATACCGACAAGAAAGCTCTCCACAAGCAAGCTGAAGCCGCTGACCTACATCAAATACGTTGTCCTTTTGGTCATGGTGGTCCTGCTTCCGATACTCATCACCAACGATGTGGGCATGGGGGATCCGTTCTTTTGCAAGTATCTGTGTCCGCAGGGCGTTCTGGAAGGCGCGATACCGCACGCCACGGTCAATTCCGGGATACGGGCGGCTTTGGGTACACTCTTTTCCTGGAAGCTCGGAATACTGATCGCAGTGGTCGTGCTGAGCGTGCTGTTTTACCGTCCGTTCTGCAAGTGGCTGTGCCCGCTGGGCGCGTTTTACGCGCTTCTGAACAAGGTGTCCCTGCTCGGAATGAAGGTGGACAAGCACAAATGCGTTTCCTGCGGGAAATGCGCAAAAGCCTGTAAGATGGATGTGGATGTAACGAAAACGCCCGACCACACCGAATGTATCCGTTGCGGTATGTGCGTCCGTGCCTGCCCCACCAAAGCCGTCAGCTTCCGGTACGGCTTCTGTAAGGGAAAGGAAGACGGTTGCCCTGCCGGGGAAGCGGAAAAGAAGGAACCGGCGAACCGGGAGAAGACAACAGCGGCAGAAACAGAAACGGAAAAAGAGCAAGTCTGAAGCAGTATTTTCAGGCAGGAAGTTTTGTGCCTTGGCAGTCGGCGTGACTGCCATTCCGGCAAGCCGGAACCGCCCCAAACTTCCGCGACAGAAAGAAAGGAATGGTCATAACAATGAAAGCAACCAAGATTTTAACCGTACTTACCCTTATCCTGCTGGTATGCAGTCTTGTCGCCTGCAACGATGCCGGAAAAGACAAGACAAACGACGGGGACAGAAAAAAAGAGATCGCCTCACTGATGGCGATGGAGCCGAAGTCCATGGAAGAGGCGACCAAGCTGCACCAGGATCTGATGGCGCAGGAAACGGCGATCCTGTCCGATAACAACGCGCTTTGGGAGAAGGTCTTCCTGTCCGCAAACAAGGGCTCGTCCATGATTGAGAATGGCAGCAACTACGGAAACTTCCTGCTCAGCACCATTGAAGGCGCCAAGGATCAGTTCAAGGCGGACGAGCTGAAGATACTGCGGGACGGCGCGCAGCAGATCCGCGAGATTGAGGGCAAGCTGACGCTCCTGGAGCAGAAGTACCCGGGGTGCGGGAAAAAGCCGTCCGGCGACGGGGGCGAGCGTGCCGGCGGAGAACGGAAAGCCCGCAGGGAAGGGCGATCTGATGCAGTTCCCCGCGTTTGAGGGCAAGGATCTGGACGGCAACGACGTGAAGAGCAGTGAGCTGTTTTCCGGCAACACCGTCACGGTGGTGAACTTCTGGTTCACGACCTGCAGTCCCTGCGTGGGCGAGCTTGCCGACCTGGAGGCTCTGAACCGGAAACTTGCCGAGCAGGGCGGTGCTGTCGTCGGAGTCAACTCCTTTACGCTGGACGGCGACAAGACGGCTATCTCGGAAGCAAAGGATATCCTTTCCAAGAAGGGCGTGTCCTACCGGAACATTTGGTTCGATTCCAAAAGCGATGCGGGCAAGTTCACCGCCGGTCTGTTCTCGTTCCCCACGACCTACGTGGTCGATAAGAACGGCAATATCGTCGGCGAGCCCATCGTCGGCGCGATAACAGGCAAGAAGCAGGCGGAGACTCTCCAGAAGCTGATCGATCAGGCAATCGCCAACAGCAAGGGCTGATGCGTGCCTGACCTGTCGCCCGGAACGCCGACAGCATAATAATCAGCGTTTCCTAAAGAACGGGCGTGCGCTGTACCCATGCGGTACGGCGCATGCCCGTTCTGCCTGTTTGTTGGATGATTCTGCCGGATCAAACGCGTGGGCGCGCCGCCCCGAATAGTAATTCTGCCTAAAAGTTCCGTTTGCCCATTGACAGCGCGGTTTATTTATGGTACAATCGGGGTGGTCCGTGTAACGGGCGTGCGGATTGCCTGCCCGTTATGCGTTGAAAGAAAGGAGCCACCTATGCGAGCCACCGCACGTCTGTTTGACGCAGACAGCCATTTGTTTGTATTTGACGCGACCGTCCTTTCCTGCGAGCCTCTGGCGGGAGGGGAGTACGCCGTGATATTGGATAAAACCGCCTTCTTTCCGGAGGGCGGCGGTCAGGATGCCGACCGCGGCACGCTGGACGGGGTACTTGTCCGGGATGTGCAGGTGAGCGCAGACGGCGTGATCTGCCATACACTGCCTGCCCCGCTGTCCCCCGGCGCAGTCGTGCGCGGGGAGGTGGACGCGGCTGTCCGCCTGGAACGGATGCAGTGCCATTCGGGGGAGCATCTCGTGTCCGGCGCTGTGTATGCGCAGTACGGCTTTCACAACGTGGGCTTTCATCTGGGCGATGAGGACGTGACGCTGGATTTTGACGGTGTCCTGACGCGGGAACAGCTGAACGGGATCGAGGATACCGTAAACCGTTACATCCGCGCCTGCCTGCCGGTGCGGGCATTCTATCCTGCCCCGGAGGAGCTTGCCACCCTGCAGTACCGCGCCAAGCTCGCGCTGACCGAGAATGTGCGCATCGTGGAGATCGGGGACGGCGACCTGCTGTGCGACCGATGCGCCTGCTGTGCGCCGCACGTGCGCAATACCGGCGAAATCGGGTTGATTAAGCTGCTGGACTGTATCCACTATAAGGGCGGCATCCGCGTGCATATGCTGGCGGGCAGCCGCGCTCTGCGCGATTACCGGCAGCAGTTTGGCGCCATCTCAGAGATTGCGGTCGCGCTGTCTGTCCGCCGGGAGGATGCGGTCGGTGCGTTCCGACGCGTGCAGACCGAGAACGAGGAACTGCGCCACAGCCTTGCGTCCCTGCGCCGGCAGATGCAGGATCTGCGCGCCGCTGCCCTGCCCGAGACGGACGGGAACCTTTGCCTGTTTGAGGAGGGACTGGACATGAACGGTCTGCGTCAACTTCTCAATCGTGCCGTCCACAAGTGCAGCGGCGTCTGCGGTGTATTCACCGGTTCCGATGAGGCGGGATATGCCTACGTCATCGGGCGGCGCGATCCGTCGTTGGATCTGCGCCGGTTCACCGGGACGATTCGTGAAACGCTCAATGCGCGCGGGGGCGGCTCTGCCGAGATGCTTCAGGGGCGCGCCGCGGCGAGCCGATCCGCCATTCAGAGTTTCTTTGATTCCCACACGTTTTCCGACAGCTGATAGCTGAGTACCGCCTGACGGTCCAAATGATAATTTGAAAGGAATAGTATCATGAAAAAGTTGCTTTCCATTTTGTCCGCAACCGCCCTCCTTCTCCCCGCGCTGGCGTTCCCGCTGGCTTTTCCGGCAAAGGGGGCAGATGTCATTACTGCCGCTTTTTCTGCCGTTGCCCCGCAGGCATCCGTTTCGCTGTTCGCCGGTTCGGGCGCAACGGCGTCCGTGAAGCTGAGCGCGGAGGACACGGTTGCCGCGCAGTTTGTAACGACAGCCCCTGCCGGAACGCTTGCCCTGGAGGTGTCCGGGAACGGCACGGTTTCGGTCAGCCTGTTTCGCTTCCGCGATGACGCCGACATTTCGCAGCTGCAGGAGCCGCTTGCCGAAGTCTCCGTCACGGTGAAGGCAAAGGGGTGGGTCGTGATCTCGTTCCCCGACAAGGAGCCTCTGCCTGCCGGCGAGTATGTGCTGGCAGTCCATGATGCAGGCAACCTCTCCCTGCCGGCTTCCGGTGCGCACGAATCCCAGTTCGTGTATCGGAACGGACGGCTTGACAAGTCCTGCGCACTTCGTCTGACGGCGGAATACGCCTCCGCCCCCGCCGCCGGGCTGTACGGACAGCCTACCGCCCCCGCAGTCGAGGATATCAATGAATACGCGCCGCATATGGCATCCGCCCTGCGATTTGACACAGACAAGGGGATCGCCAACATCGGCGGCTGCAATGCGCTGACCACTTCGTTTATGGAAGAGAACGGCGTCGCCTTCACCCGGTTCAAGCCGGACACGGACGCCGGCGATCCGTATGCGTTTATTAATCTGCCCAGCTCCACCGTTAAGACGGACGAGTACAAGTATCTGCTTATCAAGGTGCGGCTGGATGCAGACGCGCCCCTTAAGGGACAGCTGTATTTTATCACGGACGAGACCTCCATCGCGGAGCCGGCTTCCGTTCACTTCACCTATCAGAGTACCACCGATTGGCAGTATGTTCTGATCAATCTCGGCGGCAATTCCCTTTATAAGGGCTTGCTCAAGACTGTCCGGTATGATGTGTTCCCGTCGGTCAAGGGGACACACTATGCAGACGTTGCGTATATGGCTCTGTTCCGTACCAAGGAGGCAGCCGCCGCGTTCCGGGATAATTTCGCCGACTATGAGGTGGAAGAGCCGGAGAAGCCGACAGAGCCCACCCCGGATTACAGCACCTACCAGCGCGCCGATGCGGCTGCACAGCCTGCGGACGGGAAACTGACCGCGAACGGAAAACTCAATTACCTGTACCGTCAGTATGACTACGCCATGGATTTCACCGGATCGCCGGAGAAGTATCACATTGGTCTGGACTTTGGATTTACCGGTCTGTCTGATGCACTGGTCGTGGACGGGCAACTCCGTTGCCGGGCGTTCCGTGACTGCTCCTTCTTCACCCGGCGCATCCTGGGCGACAACTACGGACTGCGCGGCGGCGAGCTTGCCTTTGACCTCTCCCTGACGGCAGGCTCCCTGTCCGTCACCCTGCGGCAGATGCTGGAAAACGATGCGCCCACCTATTCCGGCATTGTTTTCACGCTGACTCCGGACGGGCATATGACCGTCCGCGAGCGGGACGGCTTTGCCGTGGATATTGATACCGGCATTGTCTTTGCGGACGGATCCGCACACCGGATGGTATTCCGGGATGCCGTTGCCGCACTGGAGGTGCTGTGTGACGGGAAGATTGTCGCATCGGTCGGATACGATTCCTACGCGCAGACGCTTACTTGCGGTGACGTGACGGCAAAAGCGCCCCATACCCCCGGCGCAGGCTATGCCACCGTCAATCTTCACTCCACGCGCGGCTTTGTGGATAACGTCACGTACAGCCATGTGGATGTTGTTCCGGCAGAGACAAAGGCGACTCTCCCGGTGGATTACTCTACGTGGGTTGCGGTGGACGATCTCGGCCGTGTCACCCCGACCGATGAGGCAGGGCAGGGCGAGGATCGCCTCGTGGGTATGTTTTACTTCATGTTCCACTCGCATTTTTCCGGTCGGCATACCAACGATGTGACCGCTACCTACCTGGAAAAAGGCTTTGATTTCCTCACCGGAATGCTCAGCTCCTTTGCCGGGCGCGACGGTGCCTACTGGGCAGAGCCGTACTTCGGATACTATTCCAGCAACGACACATGGGTCTACCGCAAGCATGCATATATGCTGGATGCCGCAGGCGTTGATTTTGTTTTCCTTGATCTGTCCAATGACGTGTTCTATGAGGATCAGCTGAAAATCCTGTTTGACACATGGCTGGACATCCGCCGTGCGGGAGGCTCCACGCCGCAGATTTGCTTCATGTTCGGCGATATGCCGTTCACCTTCGTGGACGGCGTATACAGACTGCGCTCCTTCCTGGAGAACCCGGATTATCAGGAGCTTCTCTTCCGTTGGGAGGGCAAGCCGCTGATCCTGGGTAATAACGACGGTCTGCAGTACCGTACCGGCGTGTACCGTGTCTGGACCGTTTCCGATTCGACGCCGCAGACACAGGAGCAGTACAACGCGCTGGTGGAGAAGAATCCGGAGATCAAAAATGCCATCAAATCCGGTGAGATGGAGGAGTTTTTGAAAACCTGTACCGTCCGCAAGTCCTGGGCGTGGCAGAATTCGGATCGCCGGAAGGGTCTGGGGTACTGGGACTGGCTTCAGGATTACCCGCAAAAACCCGGACGTGACTTTGAGGGGAACATTGAGCAGATGGCTGTTCTGCTGGGGACGCACGCGCATTCCGGCCGCGGACGCAGTCTGACAAACGGCGACACCTCGTACAATACGATCGGGCAGTTCGGCTTCGGTCTGGAAAGCACGAAGTATGGACTGCAGCTTGCCGAATCCTTTGAGTATGCGCTCAAGCAGAATGTCCGGGTTATTATGATAACCGGCTGGAACGAGTGGTATGCCGGCGTGCAGAAGACCGGCAATCAGGAACAGACATGCGGTGGTACGTTGACTCCCGGTTACTACATGGTTGACCAGATGTCTCCGGAGTACAGCCGTGACGGGGAACCGATGCGCCTGCGGGACGGCGTTGGCTTCGGCGACAACTACTACTATCAGATGGTTTCCTATATCCGGAAGTTCAAGGGCATCCACGCGCCCGCGACCGTCAACGGTGGGGCGATGGATATCCACGCCGCCGATATTGCCGCTCAGTGGAAGAATGTGACTCCGCTGTTCACCGATACGGTGGGCGATGCGAACCTGCGCTCCGAGCTGTCCTGGGCTTCCGAGTTCCGGTATACCAACGCATCTGCCCGCAACGACATTGCCTGCGCGCAGGTGTCTCAGGATGCGGACAAGGTGTACTTCTTTGTCACAACTGCCAATGCCCTGATCACTGCCGATGACGAGACGTGGATGAATCTTTACCTCAACACGGACGGGGACAGCAAAACCGGTTGGGAAGGCTATGACTTCATCCTGAACCGCTCCCGTACCGACAAGACCGTATCCATCGAGCGCTTCGTGGACGGAAAGTGGCAGTTTGAGAAGGTCGGGGAAGCGGAATACGCTCTGTGCGAGAACGGACTGATGCTGGCGGTCAGCAAGACGCTGATTGGAGGCGAGTCCGGGAAAGCGCTGTCGCTGACCTTCAAGTGGGCAGACCATGCCGACATCCGGGGCGATGTCATGCGCTTTATGGAGCTGGGCGATACGGCGCCCAACGATCGCTTTGCGTTTGCCTACAATGCGTCCGGACTGACCGATGAACGCACGGCGGAGCCCGGCACCGAAACCGGTACCGGCGCTGAGACGGATACCGCGACCGAGCCTTCCACTACCGAAGCACCCGCGGAAACCACCGGTGCCGAGACGGAAGCAGGGAAGACGGGTTGCCGCTCTGCGGTAAGCGCGGTTGTGCCGGTGATGCTGGCGTCTGCCGGCGCGGCGCTGGCAGTGAGCGGTTCCGCGCAGCGGCGCAGAAAGCGCAGAATGGAGTGATTGGTTCGAGACGATACCGCGCAAGGACGGCGGTACAGATGCGCCACAAGACTTTAGCAGTGTATTGCGCGGTATTGCCTTAAAGAAGCATCCCGGCAGAGGTGTGTTGCACCCCTGCCGGGATGCTTCTTTTTGGATGCCCTTGCGTGAAACGGAGGGCATAGTGCCGTCTGCGGGGCAGGGAAGATGCGCGGGTGTCCGCCTTCCGGCAGGAGTTGCTTTGAATTAACGGAATATTCATAAAAAAATCGGCGCTCCCCCTTGACAAGTCTGCCCGAATCTGATATAATCGGAAATGTAATTAGAATAGTTCTAATTCCAGAGGAACCGCATGACAAAATACGCAGAGGATATTTACGGCTACATTTTGGAAACCCGTTCGCACCCGACCGCCGAGCAGATATTTTTGGCACTCAAGCAGAAGAACCCGAAAATCTCGCAGGCAACGGTCTATAATAACCTTAACGCGCTGGTCACGGCGGGCAGGCTGATCCGCCTGTCGGAGGCGGGCTGTCCGGATCGCTACGACAACACGTCGCGGCACGATCATCTGATCTGCGTCCGGTGCGGCGCACTGTCGGATCGGACTCTGTCGGATCTGACCGCTTCCATCGAAGAGCAGATCGGATGCGGCATCCTGTCCTATGATCTGCGCGTGCGTTGGCTGTGTCCTGCCTGCCGTGCCGTGGAGCGCGGGAGCGCCTGCTCCACCCCGCCGCATCTGTCCTGAGTTCCCCGCTTTCCCCAAAGCCATAAACAAAAAAGGAACTGCCGACTTCCCACAGAGCGGAACGCGCGGAGGTTCCAAACAAAACAAGGAGGATTTTTACCATGTCTCTCATTAACAAGGAAATCAGCGATTTTTCCGTCATGTCCTATCACAAGGGTGCTTTTGAGAAGGTGACAAAAGCCGATGTTCTCGGCAAGTGGAGCCTGTTCTTCTTCTATCCGGCGGATTTCACCTTTGTATGCCCCACCGAGCTGGAGGATCTGCAGAACCGGTACGCCGACTTCTGCGCGGCTGGCTGTGAGATCTACGCCGTATCTACCGATTCCCATTTCGTTCACAAGGCATGGCATGATGCTTCCGAGCGCATCGGCAAGCTGACCTACCATATGCTGGCAGACCCCACCCATGCCCTGTGCCGGGACTTTGATGTTCTGATTGAGGCGGACGGCATGGCGGAGCGTGGCAGCTTCCTTGTCAACCCGGAGGGAAAGATCGTGGTGTACGAGGTCAACGCGGGCAATATCGGCAGAAATGCGGACGAGCTGTTCCGCCGCCTGCAGGCAAGCCAGTTTGTCGCTGCCCACGGGGATGAGGTCTGTCCCGCCAAGTGGCAGCCCGGCGCCGAAACGCTGAAGCCCAGCCTGGATTTAGTGGGGATGCTTTGATGGATGCAGCCCGGTTTTATGACGTCGCGGTCATCGGCGGCGGTCCTGCCGGACTGACGGCGGCACTTTACCTGGCGCGGGCGCGCTACCGCGTGCTGGTGCTGGAAAAGGAGACCTTCGGCGGGCAGATCACTATAACCGAGGAGGTCGTCAACTACCCCGGTGTCATCCAAACAACCGGGCGTGCCCTGACCGATACCATGCGCCGCCAGGCGGAGGGCTTCGGTGCGGAATTCTGCCTGGCAACGGTCACGGGACTGGAGGCTGACGGCGACATCCGCACGGTGCATACCGACAAGGGGGACTTTACCTGCTTCGGTATTCTGATTGCCACCGGCGCGCACCCCCGCCGGATCGGTTTTCCCGGCGAGGACGATTTCCGCGGGCGGGGCGTCGCGTACTGCGCGACCTGTGACGGTGAATTCTTTGCCGGCAAGCCGGTCTTTGTGGTCGGCGGCGGCTTTGCGGCGGCGGAGGAGAGCGTGTTCCTGACGCGCTATGCCTCCCACGTCACGGTTCTTATCCGGGGCGCGGACTTCACCTGCGCGGCGGCTGCCGCACAACCTGCCCGCGAGCATCCCGGGATTACCGTGCTGACGCACACCGAGGTGGTGTCGGTCACGGGGGACAGTCTCCCGCGCGTCCTGCGTTGCCGCAATACCGAGACCGGAGAGGAGACTGTTTTTGCCCCGGAGGAAGGCTTCGGCGTGTTCATCTTTGCCGGGTACGAGCCGGAGACCGCGCTTGTCCGGGAGTTGGTGGACACCGACCCGCAGGGCTATATCCTGACGGATGATGCGCGCAGAACCAGCCGTGCGGGGATCTATGCGGCGGGCGATGTCTGCCGGAAGAACCTTCGCCAGGTTGTCACGGCAGTCGGGGACGGCGCAACCGCCGCCACGGAGTTGGAAAAATACGCCGCCGCCATGCAGGAAAAGACCGGATTGCATCCACGCAAGCCGAAGGCTGTGCCTGCGGGCGGAGAAGTTAAGGCGGAATCCGCTCCGGAGTCGGGCGGCGCGGGGCAGGGGGACGGACTGTTTCCGCCCGAGATGCTGGCGCAGTTGCGCACTGTGTTCGGGCGGATGGCGTCCCCGCTGACACTGGAGTTGCACCCGGACGGCGGTGCCGTCACGGCGGAACTGCGGGCGTACCTCAACGCACTGGCGTCGCTGACCGATAAGCTGACCGTGACTGAGGCGGCGGGCGACGGGGCGTATCTGCCCTGCGTCCGGATCCTGCGGGACGGCGTCTACACCGGACTTGCCTTCCACGGCGTGCCGGGCGGGCATGAATTTACCTCGTTCGTGCTGGGACTGTACAATGCGGCGGGACCGGGACAGCCGTTGGAGGACAGCCTGCGCGCACGGATTGCGGCGATCAATCGCCCGGTACGGATGCAGGTGCTGGTTTCCCTGAGCTGTAGCATGTGTCCGGAGCTTGTGACAGCGGCACAGCACATTGCGGCGCTCAATCCGCAGGTCTGCACGGAGGTCTACGATATCCGGCTGTACCCGGCACTAAAGGAACAGTACAATGTCATGAGCGTGCCCTGTCTGGTTTTGGATGACGGGCAGGTCATATTCGGGCGCCGTACTTTGGATGCGCTTCTGACGCTGCTTGGCGTGTAGTCAAAAGATAAAACCGGGTCACGTCCTGCGTGACCCGGCACAAATACGATTCACAAAAAAGGAGAAAGAGAATGGAACAGAAATTCTACATCTGCGCACATTGCGGCAACATCATCGCAAAGGTGCATGACAGCGGCGTGCCGGTCATGTGCTGCGGGCAGAAGATGACCGAGATTATCCCCGGTACGACCGATGCTTCCCACGAGAAGCATATCCCGGTCTGGACGGTGGAAAACGGCATCGTACACGTGCGCGTCGGGTCTGCCGCGCACCCCATGACGCCGGAGCACCACATTGCGTGGGTGTCGCTTCAGACAAAGTACGGCAATCAGCGCCGCGAGCTGCGCCCCGGCGACGAGCCGGAGGTATGCTTTGCCCTCTGTGAGGGGGACGAAGTAGAGGCGGTGTACGCCTTCTGCAACCTGCACAGCCTTTGGCGGGCAACCCCGGCTGAGTAAGCGCGGTATAAACGGGAAACGGTATAAGAATCCGAGGGGTTCCTGCATATTCGGCGACGGTTTCACGCCGGATATGCGGGAACCCCTTTTCGCAGGAGCCTCCGGCAAGCGGAAACCTCTCGCGGCAGACGTCAAAAACCGCCGCACGGTACCGTGCGGCGGTGACAGTGGGCGCTTACTTGAGGAACGGCAGGGTGCCGATGAGCGGCAGGGGCTTTGCCTCGCCGCGGAGCACCCGGATGATGCCGATGACAGCGAAGGCGATGTAGGCGAACGCCACAACGCCCAGCAGAGACAGCACCAGCTCCAGCCAGTTATACGAGCTGTAGCCGTTCGTTGCGGCGATGTGCGCAACGAAGGGGGACAGCACCGACTTCAGAGTGCCGTATGCGAAGTGCAGGAGCGCCTCGATAACGAACAGTACCAGCCCCTGCTTGGCGTGATACCGGGCAAAAGGCGACTTCCTGCCTGCCAGAATGGGAACCAGTACCAGTACATTCAGGTAGGCGAATACAGCGATGAGTTTGTTTTCCTTGATGTCTTCCTCGTCAAAAACGGGGGTGGCGGGCGCGGAAACCTTTGCACCGCAGGCGGGGCAGAACGCGGTACCCTCGCCTATTTCGTGACCGCAGGATGAACAGAAAGCCATAGGGGTATCTCCTTTCATTATTATAGTTTCAATACGATATACTATGCGGGACAACAAACGATACGGCACACCGCACGGAAAACGGTCATGGATTTCGCACGGCGCCGGCGGCGGCAATTCACTCCGTAAATATTACCTGCGTCTGCGTATTGACTGCCCTGATTTCGGATAGCCGGAACACTTTCGGCAGAGGAGACAGTGTGTGTCCGTCCACTTGTACGGCACTCCCGGCTTCATCCGCAGGGGAAATCTCGCCGTAAATCAGGTCTCCCGCCATGTATCGTCCCTCGTTGTCCCGCAACGGAAGATCGGGAATTTCGATGGACAGAAGGTCTTCGTTTTGCTTTGCCCACAGGAATCCCTCGGACAGGCGCATGGTACAGCAGAAATATGCCTCATAAATATTTCCCGTGTGCAGGAAAGGCACATGGGGCGTCACGCAGGTATCTGTGCCGGCGCCGCCGTTCGACCGTTGACCGCTTGACATTCCGTTGTGCCATATGCGGCGGGCAAGGGTCAGATCCCGCTGCTTGCCGAACAGGCGATACATATGCAAGGCAACGATCAGCGAATCCACCACGGCGCAGGGTTCCGTCCATGTCTCACCGCGCCCGAACCAGTTGAAGTTGGCGTAGGTGGCGGTCATGCCCTGCGTTATGTACAGATTCCACGTGTCCGATGCGACATCGGCGAAGCGCTTATCGCCCGTGTGCTCGTACATACGCAACAATCCGCGCACGGCAGAGAGCGTTGCGTGTGTCTGCGCTTTGATTTTCAGCTTGTCTATGCGGGCAAAGAATTCCGTCATCTCACGGACGAGGTCATATGCTCGCACGTCGCCTGTCGCAATGTAGTAGTCGGCAACGCCGTCGATGCCGAGAAATGCCGCACCGATGTCACTGCACAGAATCCAGTTTCCGACCCGCAGCTCGTTGCCGAACATATCGCCCGTCAGCTCCTCATGGTCGACCGGGTAGCTGTCGAACAGACCGAGCGCCGGCAGGTACAGTCCTTCAAATACCCGCTTGGCAAGCGCCAACGGGGTAGTGCCGGGAATGCAGTCGTCCCCTAATTGCCGATGCGCTTCGCAAAGGGCGCGCAGGTACCATGTGCTGCCGCCGAACTGGAACTCGTCCACCATGACATCGCCGTCCCTGCCCGTATGTATGGGACCGAAGAAACCGCCTGCGTTGGTGTGGGCCGGAAGGGCTGCCAGCATCGGACGGAGGCAGGGATTCTCCTCGCCCGTCAAGGTGCGGTGACACAGGAACGCCCACAGGGCTCTCCCCTCCTTGTCTCCGAACGACCGGTACTCCGGGGGTGCAAAAACATCGGGCAACTGATAGTACGCTTCCTGCAGCCTGGCGGCGTTCAGGCGGATGCGCTCCTCCAACTCGGCATGGATCGTGATTGTTTTCATATGATGCTCCTTTCAAAAGGAAAGTAAGATCGTGAAAACGTTTGCTACACGTCCCGCCGCCCCTGCAGGGCGCGATACAGAGTGACTTCGTCCGCGTACTCGATGTCGGTTCCGACCGAAATACCGTACGCCAGCCGCGTGACCTTGACCGGATATTTTTTCAGCAGGCGTGCGAGGAACATGGCGGTCGTCTCGCCCTCCACGTTGGCATTGGTGGCGATAATGATTTCCCGCACGCCGCCTTCCTCAACCCGGCGCAAAAGCTCCGGAATTTTCAGCATATCCGGCGTGACACCGTTGAGCGGCGACAGAACGCCGTGCAGAACGTGATAGGTTCCCTGGTATTCCCGCACCTTCTCAATGGCGAGTACGGTGCGGCAGTCTGCAACTACGCAGATCACGCTCCGGTCGCGCGTTTCGTCGGCGCAGACCGGGCACAACTCCCGGTCGGTCAGATTCTGGCAGACGGGGCAGAGGTGGATCTTGGCTTTGGCGTCTAAGATCGCCTGCGCAAAAGCGGCGGCTTCCTCTCCCGACATATCCAGCACCGAAAACGCCATGCGCTGGGAGGATTTCCGCCCGACGCCGTTCAGCTTCATGAATTGGTCTGCCAGGTTCTGGAGTGATTCGATATAGGCTGCCATATAAAATCCGACCGGGATCAGAACAGCCCGGGCATTGCCAGACCGCCGGTGATCTTTTCCATTTCGGCGGTGTTGGTGTCTTCCACACGCTTGATTGCCTCATTGATGCCGGCGACCAGAATGTCGGACAGTGTTTCGATATCCTCCGGATCCACGATCTCCGGCTTGATGTCGATGGACAGGACTTCCTTCTTGCCGTTGATCGTCACGGTGACGGCACCGCCGCCCGCCTGCACTTCATACGTGCGGGCGTCCAGCTCCGCCTGCTTTTCCGCCATATCCTCCTGCATTTTCTGCGCCTGCCGGGCGATGGCTTGCATACTCTGGGGACCGCCCCCCATACCCTTCGGGATGTTTGCTCTCATGATGAAATCCTCCTGTGACAATATATTAAGTAATATAGATGTGTTTGATAGTACTTTTCCGGATGCCTTGTTTATTCCGACTCGCGGGGCGGTGCTTCGCCCGACGCGGCATCGTCCTCCAGCGCTTCTATGATCACGTCCAGCGGCGATGCGGGGTCTGCCTGCCCCTCTATTTCGCCGATGATATCCTCCGGCGCAACGGCATGCCCTAAGCAGACCGACAGGGCGCGGCGCAGGGCTTCGGGCGGCTTTTTGTCCGGCAATGCCATGCTGCATTGGAACGGCTGTTCAAAGCGCAGGATAACCTTACCGTCGTCCGTCCGGAATGCACGGCACAGGCGCAGGAAGGAGCCGATGATGGGGTCACTCTCGGACACGCGGTCAGCGACCTCGCGGAAATTGCGCAGCGGGCGCAGGATTCGCTGACCTGCGGCGGGAGCCGTTGACTCCGGCTGTCGGGTTGGCGACGTCTGCGCGGGAGCCGGCGGGGCAGGGGACACTGTCGGAGGAGCCTTCGGTGCTGTCGGCGCTGCCTGATCGGACAGCGGGGGCGTGTCGGGTGCTGCGACAGGTGCCGCAACGGGCGCGGCAACAGGTGCTGCGACCGGGATTACCCCGCCTGCCAACTGCTCTTCCACCCGGGAAAGGCGGGAGAGGATGGCTTCCGTTGCGGTATCCAGCGCCGGGTCGCACAGTCGGACCAGCGTGACCTCCGCGACCGTCCGACGGACAGCGAAGGCGCGTTGCATAGCGAATAAGGCGTCCTCCAGCAGGCTGATGTGCCAGAGCAGTGTCTCTTTGGTAAACTGCGCGGCGAGCGAACGCAAGGCGGCGGTTTCGCTGTCGGTCAGATCCAGGTAGCGCACGGCATCCGATTCCGGCACGGTCCGGACAACCAGCATATCGCGGTAGTAAGAAATCAGCTCCTGCCAGAACACCGCAAGGTCGCGGGAGGAACGCACCATATCGTCCACGGCGGCGAACAGTCGGTCGTAGTCCCGCCGCACCAGCGACGCGACCACACGTCCGACACCCTCGCGCCCGGTTGTACCGACCGTCTCGGTGACAAGCTCCGGCGTGATGGGGCGGCGCGCTCCGGCGCACAGCTCCAGCAGGCTGATCGCGTCCCGCATACCGCCCTGCGCCTGCCGGGCGATGAGGCGTGCCGCCTCCGGCTCCAGCGTGAAGCCCTCCTTCTCCGCAATCTTTGCCAGATGGGCAGAAAGGTCGGCGGTGGCGATGCGGCGGAAGTCGAACCGCTGGCAACGGGAGACAATGGTGGCTGGCAGCTTTTGCAGTTCGGTGGTGGCAAGAATGAATATGACGTGCTCCGGCGGTTCTTCCAGCGTTTTGAGCAACGCGTTGAAGGCGCTGACCGACAGCATATGCACCTCGTCAATGATATACACGCGGTATTTCAGCTCCGAGGGGGTGTAAATGACCTCGTCGCGGATATCGCGGATGTCATCCACGCCGTTGTTGGAGGCGGCGTCCATCTCCAGTACGTCGGTGGCGGCGCCGCTGTCTATGGAGCGGCAGGCGGCGCACTCGCCACAGGGACCGGCGGCTGTCGGGTGCTCGCAGTTGACCGCCTTTGCCAGTATCTTGGCGCAGGATGTCTTGCCTGTTCCGCGCGAGCCGCAGAACAGGTACGCGTGCGAAAAATGCCCCGCCTGACATTCGTATTTGAGAATGGATGTGACCTGCTCCTGCCCGCATACCTCGTCGAAGTTGCGGGGGCGCCACTTCCGGTACAGTGCCTGATGCATAACCGACTCCCTCCCCTGATTGCGCACAAAAAGCGCGTCCGCGCGTGCCGGACGGCAGACGGCAAATGATACGGAAAAGCCTCTCCGGCTCTGCCGTGAAAGAAGACCATACACCCCTTCCTCGGATGTCACGCCCCGGCGATCTTTGGATTTCCTGCTCAGAACAGGCGACCTCGCGGCACATACGGTTCACCGCTTAATGCTGCTTGATTCCTCACCTGACATGGTTCACGGCTCCGCATTGCGCAAGACCCATTCCTCAACACAGGAAAAACAACTCATTCCGAAACGATCGATTCTCAGAAGGGGAATCAACCCCTGCTATAGCGGATTTCAGGTACAGGGCGCCGCTGACTCCCCGGCTGGTATGGCCTGCTTTCACGGCAGAAAGAGAGGCTTAACTTGCCCCTATTATAGCATACTTCCGGCGTAATTGCAAGGCGTTGGGTTGGAATTCAGAGAAAATTCACAAGTTCCTTGCCCGGTGATGCAGCTTGGCAGGTCGGCACACCGTGGCGCTTGCGAATAGAGATGCGAACAGAGAGGGGCGAACCGACAATCCGGTTCTCCCCTCTCTGTTTGCGCCCTGTCAGTCTGTGATGAAGGGCAGGAGCGCTGCCTGACGGGCGCGCTTGATGGCGGTATTGACCTCTCTCTGGTGCTTTGCGCAAGCGCCGGAGACACGGCGGGGCAGGATCTTGCCGCGCTCGCTGATGAAGTGCTTCAGCTTGGCGGTATCCTTGTAATCAATGTATTCGACCTTGTCTGCGCAGAAAATGCAGACCTTTCTTCTCTTGCCGCGGTTGAACGGGCGAGCAGGCCGTGCGGTATTCTCAGTTCTATCCATGTTTATTCTCCTTTATGCCGGGCACACCCGGCTCATTTTTTATGCGGCACCGTGCCGCAGTAAGACTGTGCCGCTGTCAGAACGGCAGGTCGTCGTCGGTCTTGAGTTCCTCGAACTTGGCGCCGGCACCGGGGGTTGAGAAAGCAGGCGCGGACGCATAGGTGTCGCCGCCGGCGTCAGGGGCAGCGGACGCATTGCGGTTCTCCACAAAATTTGCTTCATCCGCAACGATATCGGTAGCGTAGTGTTTGACGCCCTGCTGATCCACCCAGTTCCTGTTCTGGATCGAGCCTACCACGCAGATGGCAGAGCCCTTCCGGAAAAACTTGGCGATGAATTCAGCGGTTGTCCGCCATGCGGTCACATTGAAAAAATCCGCTTCGGGCTGACTCTGCTGACCGTCATTGCGGGACGTATAGCGACGGTTGACGGCAATACGGAGCGAAACCACCGAAATGCCGCTCTGGGTCTGCTTGAGCTCCGGATCCGCCACAAGACGACCGGCGAGAATCACTTTATTCAGGTTAAGAGACATACGGTTTCTCCTTTCCGGATGGCTGACGGTTCCTGTGAACCGCCGCCGGGTAGCGTTCGGAGACCTCCGGACGTTCTGCTGCTTGCGCAGGGGACGTGCGGAGACTCCTCTGCCCGTAGCCGCCACAGCGCGGCGGGTGCGGGCGACCTTCCCCCGGATGATTCCGGGCGCGGGGCGAAACGACAGCTGTTACTCGGCGACCGGTGCCTCGGCGGCAACCTCGGCGGCGGGAGCCTCCGGTGCGACCTCCTCGGCGGGGGCGGACTCTTCGTCTGCAGGTGCGACTTCCTCGGCGGGCGCGACAGCCTTGGCAACCGGCGTGAAGTCCAGACGGGTCGTCACCTGACGCATAATGCTTTCATCAATGTTGAGCAGACGCTCCAGCTCGCAGGGGAACTCAGGCGCGCTCTTGAAGGTTGCCACGACATAGTAGCCCTCGGGCTTGTCGTTGATGGGGTATGCCAGACGGCGCTTGCCCCACTGTGCCACCTCGACAACCGTCTCGGCGTTGGCATTGATGATGCCGACGAACTTTTCGACTGTTGCCTTGACTGCCTCGTCGCCGTCTGTGACATCCACGACGAACAGGCACTCATAATACTTGTTGATCTTCTCCATGTTAAACCTCCCTATGGACTGAAAGACCGCGCGGCTTCAGATTTTCCGCGCAGTAAGGAGACGGTTGCGTATCGCAGACCGTACCGAGGCTATATTATACCACGATTTTTTTGAGTTGTCAATAGTTTTCTGAAAAAATGGAGGAAACGGGGAGTATTCCGGGTATATCTCCAAGGTAATATCTGCCGTGGAACTTGTTCCGGGGAAATGCCCCCAGTAACTGGAAGACGACAAAAACCGGGCAACGGCTTGACAGAATGCGTCGGGGATGGTATAATAGACCGGAAGTTATGAGGGAACCGTCCCGAACACAACCGGTGTCTGGCGATTCCCCCGAGCATTCCCTCTGACCAAACAGGTGCGGAGCGAAAGGAGAAACGATATGAAAAAAGTTATGGCTTGGTTGGCGGCGCTGTGTCTGTTGGCTCTTTCAGTTGCAGGCGCGTTGACGACAGCCGCGGCTGGAAATACTGCCGGAACGGCGGTATCCGGACTGGTACATGATGCAGACGGACGGGTCCGCTACTACGAAAACGGTGTCCCGGTGGCAAAGGGGTTGGTCCGGGACGACGAGGGAAATGTCTACTACATTTGGAATGCGGTCAACGGTGCCGCGCGCGGTATGTTCTCGATCCCGGAGGACAAGCTCAACGGAATCATGCCGCAGGGCTTCTACGAGTTCGGAGCGGATTACCGCATGATCGTCAAGAACGGTATCTACACGCATGACTGGTGCGACCATACCTATTACTTCGTCAACAGCGTGCCGGAGGCGATCGGACTTGCCAAAAACGAGGACGGGGATATTTACTATTTCACTACCATATACGGTGTCAAGCGTGCGGCGACGGACGGCGACTGGTACATACCCGAGGAGAAGACCAACGGACTTATGCCGGAGGGAACCTACCATTTCAATCAGTATGGGTTGCTGACCGGCAAATCCGATGTTGACCTGAAGCCCGTGGAACCGAAGCGGGAGGAGATCGGAGAGAACCTGTTCCGCGATCTGGACGGCGTTATCCGCTACTATGAGAACGGACAGCGGGTTGCTAAGGGATTGGTTCGTGATTATGCGGGTGATGTGTACTACATCTGGAACGCGGAAAACGGTGCCGCGCGCGGTATGTTCTCGATTCCGGAGGACAAGCTCAACGGAATCATGCCGCAGGGCTTCTACGAGTTCGGGGCAGATAAGCGCATGATCATCAAGAACGGCATCTACACGCACGATTGGTGTGATTATACCTACTATTTCGTCAACAGTGTCCCGCAGGCGATCGGCATCGCGACCGATGGGGAAGGGCATTACTATTTCTTTACCAATATCTACGGTACCAAGCGTGCCGCGACCGATCAGTTCTTTGGCGGCGTGTACTACGTCAGCGAGGCGGAGACCAACGGGCTGATTGAGAAGGGCTTCTATCGCTTTAACTCCGATGGTATCATGGTGGGACGTGTGGACGGCACCGATACAGAGGAACCGACCACCAAGCCGGCAGAACCGACCGAGGAACCGACCACCAAGCCGACGGAGCC
>CECA01046992.1_pt1 | contig 20959 bp, 13 predicted proteins | sample 557351 | NCBI WGS metagenome assembly CECA01 (sample SAMEA3182051, study PRJEB8094) | gut metagenome | biome: human; feature: gut; material: Stool; isolation source: human stools | place: Canada | collected 2012-03-07 | reverse complement strand
ATGTCGTCCTGCTCATCCTGCGGCTCGAAGCGGATCCAAACGTCACCGAACTGGCCGGAACCGCCGGACTGCTTCTTGTGACGACCGTGTGCCTCGACCTTGCCCTTGATCTTCTCGCGGTATGCGACGCGGGCGGGCTTGAGCTCGGTCTCGACATTGTAGAGGTTCTTGAGCTTGGAGCAGAGAACGCCGATCTGGATATCGCCTGCGCCGGAAACGACCATCTGGTGAGTCTCGGCGTTGTTGACGAGAGTGAAGGAGATGTCCTCCTCGTTGAGCTTTGCAAGACCCGCGGCGACCTTGTCGTCCTGACCCTTGGTCTTGGGGGAGATAGCCATGGAGTAGCAGGGTTCGGGGATCTCGATTGCAGGCAGCTCGGTGCCGTTCTTATCGTCGGTCACGGTGTCGCCGGTCTTCCAATCCATCTTGCCGATGGCGACGATATCGCCGCAGCAGGCTTCGGTGACTTCGGTGCTCTTCTTGCCGCACATGGTGTACATACGGCCGAGCTTGTCGTTGGAGGAAGCGCGGAGATTGTAGAGGGACATGCCGGCGGTGATCTTGCCGGAGACGACCTTCACAAAGCTGAACTTGCCGAACTTATCAGAAACGGTCTTGAATACGAAGCCAGTCACGCCGTCGTTCTTCTCGACGGGTGCGTGGCAGTAGTCGGCGATGCCCTGAAGCATTGCAACGGTGCCGACGTTGGTCATCGCGTCGCTTGCGAAGACGGGAACGACGGAGCGATCCTTCATACCGGCCTTCAGACCCTCGACGATGTCAGCCTCTTCAAGCTCCATGGTCTCGAAAAACTTCTCCATGAGCTCCTCGGTAGCGCCTGCGGCGGCTTCCATAAGCTCTGCGCGAAGCTCCTCAACATGGTCGGCATCTGCCGCGGGGACTGCGCCCTTCTCGGTCTTGCTGCCCTTGGTAATGTAGGCAACGTTGTGGACGAGGTCGATAACGCCGGTACCGTCGGAGGTGGGGATGGTGACAGGGCAGACGATGGAGCCGTACTTGCCCTTCAGTGTCTCAAGAGCCTTGAAGTAGTCGCCGTGCTCTTCGTTGCACTTGGAGATGGTGAACATGACGGGCAGGGAAGCTGCCTTGAGGTAGTTCCAGCAGCGCTGTGCACCGACGGGAATGCTCTCGCCCGTGTCCTTCGCGGAGGTGACTATCATACCGGCCTCGACCGCGCGCAGCGCGCACAGCGCGTCGCCGACAAAGTCAAAGAAGCCGGGGCAGTCCAATACGTTGATCTTGCAGCCGTCGTAGCTGACGGGAGCAATGGAGGTGGCGATGGTTATCTGGCGGGCGATTTCCTCTGCGTCGTAGTCGCATACGGTGTTGCCGTCGGAGACCTTGCCGAGACGGTCAATAGCGCCGGTGACGTACAGCATACTCTCGGCCAGACTGGTTTTGCCGTTATTGCCATGACCCAGCAGGGCAATATTGCGGATGTTCTTGGTTTCGTAGCTCATGTGTTGCTTCCTCTCTGTCAGAATATATTAAGATGCAAATTTTAATTGCAAAATTTAATCAGCAATCAATTTATTATACACTAAGGCTTTAGCCTTGGCAATATTAAAATTAAGAAAAATGGCACAAACGTGGTGCTCTCAGCCCTCCGCCACGCTTATCACAGCGACCGGCACGGCGCTGAGCAGCATATACACCAGCAGGAACACGGGGCTTACCGTTCCGGTGGAGATAAGCTTTATGAACACCAGCAGCAGACCAAGCAGCGACGACGCCAGCGTCACCGCCAGATTTGCGCGCACGGCAAGGTACATTTTCCGTCCCATCTCGGCCACATGCGTGAGCGGCCCGAGCCCCTCGCGGCATACGACCGCCGCGATCTTGCTGTCCTCCCCCGGCGCCGCGGCGGATATCTTGAACCGCTCCACGTACGGCGGGAAATCGTAGCCGTCGGTCGCGATGTCAAAGGTCTTCGCCAGCATTTCGGGGTTGATATTGAAGTCGCGTATCGCAAATATCGGGTGTCGGTCGGAGCGGATGAGATTTATCAGCGCCTGCCGCACCTGAGGCAGCGGGGTGTACTTGACGTTGAAGATGCCGTAGAGCACGCCGTCTATGGCCAGCAGCACCGATGTCTTGCCGACGAGCCTGTACGGCACGCGCACGTTCATGAGCCGCATCAGCTCCGTGCTGCCGCAGATGACGACGCTGCCGTCGATGATGCCCTTCATACCGCCGCCGGAGAGATACTCAAAGTTATCTATCCTGCATGTGGTATAGCCGTTATCCTCCATCAGCTTGCCGAACACTTCGCTGACACTGCATCCCGCCGCGCATATCATGCTCCCCGCGAAGGAGATTATGCGCTCCGGATCACCGTCGGCAAAGATGCGCACATTTTCAAGCTCAACGCTGCCCTCAGGAAAGAGGTCGCGGTCGGTAACGATGAGGTTCTTGCTGCGGCCGATGTCGCTCAGCCCGGACCAGCCCGCTATCGCCGCGCCGCTGGAGAAGATGCGCAGCGAGCCGAGCAGGAACGGCAGCGCAAAGCACAGCAGCGCCGCAATGGGCACTCCGGGGGCGAAGATTGCCGAATAGATAAATATCAGGTCGCCGAAGCTCTTCTTGACCGCGGCGACGATTATCGCCAGCAGCAGCGCCGCGAACATCAGCGGCAGCGCCGCCTTCTGGAATATCTCCTCGTCGGGCGCGGCCTCTTCCGTCCTGTGGACGAAGCCGGAGAACGGGCGCAGCGACTTGAGCAGCGTTATCTCATGCGCCTTGACGTCCATCTCACCGGTCACGGTGTACGCGCGGCGGCCTATCGCCGGTACGCGCAGCGCCTTGCGCATCCCGCGGCAGCTTATCAGCGAGCTTGCGAGCGCGCCGATGAGCGAGAGCGTGGAGATGCAGCAGAGCGAGACGTGCGGGCTTGAGATATTGCCGAGCGAGACTACCAGCGCATCCGCCCCCGTAAGGAAGCAGGAGAACACCGCCAGCGTCTCCGCGCCGGGCTTGCCGCGTACGAGATTCATTATTCCCGTCGTCACGACGTCCAGCGCGAGCAGCGACACGGTAAGCTGCATTGCGAGCAGCGCCGCGGACGCGCACTTATAATCCTTCAGCATGCCGGGGACGGGCAGTCCCACGGTTATCCATATCATCACGACCAGCATTATAAGACTCACTCGCAGGCGCAGCCGCAATGAATTCGTAAAGCTGGCATAATATTTTGACGCGTTGAGCGGGCTGACCTCCGCCCCAAGCTCCTCCGGCTCGTCCTCCATCGTCAGCGAGCTGCCCCTGCCGCCGCGCAGGCGGTAAAGCAGCGTGGTTATGACGGAGAATATGTATTCCTTGAAGCTTGACGGGAAGAAGTCCTCCTTCTCCCTGAACTCCGACTCCGGACGTTCATAGTCGATCTTTTCGGCATAATCATCGCCCAGATCATAGTCCACGAAGCCCTCGGCGTACCCGTCGTCATCCGTGCGGTGCGCACCGGCGGGGTCAAACGCGTTGAAGCTGTCAAACTCATAGGGCGACCGCTCCTCGGGCGGCTGGGTCGACTCCGGTTCGGGCTGCGGCTCGTCGTACTTCGCAAAGTCGAACTCCGGCTCCTGCCAGGGCGTCTCCTCGGGCGGGGCATAGTCCGTCTCCGCCGGGGCATCGTCCTCGTATTCGTCCGCGGCTTCGTCAGCCTCGCCGTATTGCGGCTGATACACCGCCTCGTACGCGGGCTCCTCTGGCTCGTACGCATCGTCCTCGTATTCCTGTTCCGATTCCGCCGCCTCATAGGCGCTGGCGCGGCGCTCATACTGATCCTCCGAAAGGTCGTATGCCGTCGCGGCAGCGGCAAATGCGTCGTCCGTGCGGCGGCGGCGCTTTATACGCGGCTTTCCCAGTGAAGCCTGATCGAGCTTATCCACGAGTCTGCGGAAAAATCCGCGCGGCGCTTCCTCCTCCGACTCCGCGGAGTCGGATCCCGCATAGGCGGAGACGAAGTCCGCGTCATGCGGCAGGGGCGGCGCATAGTCGTAGTCGGCGCTCAGGTCAACGCTTTTCCCGTTGAACGACAGCTCCGTGTCCTTTTTTTTGCCGCCGAGATTGAAGCGCGGGTCAAACTCTATCTCCTCCGCGTCCGTATCGGCGCTGGCCGCGAAGCTCTTCGCGCCGCTGCCGGGACAGTATATCCTTACGTCGTCCTCGTCCTCCGCGTCTGCCGCGGGACTCGGAGAATAGACGCGCACGTCGTCCTCCGGTTCCGTGTCGAATGAGAGATTGAACGCGTCGAAGTCCGGTTCCCCGCGCTCACCTATCTCGTGCGGGAACTCGAATTTCGGTTCGGCAGCTTCCGCGGCGTCCGCTTCCGGTTCGGGAAACGTCACGTCCTGCTCGCCGCCGTATTCGCGGAGTATGGCTTCGAGATCTATCTCTTCGTTCCAGTTATCCATCAAATCTATCCCTTACTGTATATGTAAGCCCCCGACTGGGGAGAAAAATGTCGGTGAAGTTTCGCCGCGGTTCAGCCCATGCGCTGTCTGAGTATCTCGTACATGGTTATCGCGGCGGCGGCGCTGGCGTTGAGGGAGCTGACCTGCCCCTTCATCGGCAGGCTCACGATAAAATCGCAGCTCTCAGCCACAAGTCGCCCCATTCCGTCGCCCTCGGAGCCGATCACAAGCGCGAGCGCGCCGGTGAAATCGGTCGTCCAGAGGCCGTTCTGACCTCCGGCGGCGGTGCCGTATATCCAGAGTCCGTTGTCCTTGAGCGTCTTTATCGCGGCGGGCAGGTTCGCGACGCGGGCGATGAGCATATGCTCCGCCGCACCGGCGCTCGCCTTGTCAACTATCGCGGTCAGCCCCGCGGAGCGGCGCTTCGGTATCACGACACCGTGCGCGCCGACGCATTCCGCGGTACGGATTATCGCGCCGAGGTTGTGCGGGTCGCTTATCTCGTCGCACACGATGACGAACGGCGGCTCTCCGCGCTCTGCCGCGAGCGCCAGAATATCCTCGATCGAGCAGTAGTCGCGCACGGCGCACACGGCGATGACGCCCTGATGCGCCTTGGTCTGGCTCATAAAGTCGAGCTTGCGCCGGTCGCTCTCCACGACGACTATGCCCTTCTCGCGCGCCTTGGACGCGATGTGTCCCAGCGTCTTGTCCACGTCGCCGCGGGCGATGAATATTTTGTCTATCGCGCGGCCTGCGCGCAGCGCCTCGATAACGGCGTTGCGGCCTTCAATAAGCTCATTTTTTATCTCGTTGTTATCTATCATCAGAAAAATCTCCGGTAAACATAATATGACAAGTCTCATAATAACACAATGTTACCGAAACATAAAGATAATTTTTCGCCTTTAACAAAATTTTCATAGACTTGAGCTTAAAATAAGGGTATATTTATATATACTCTTCACATGGCGCACACCCTGCGCGCGAAACGACCTGCATTCCCAAGGAGGAACTCTATATGAAAAAGCCCATGGACTATGTCTATCGCTTCTGCAATAAGCACCCGAACTTCGGCATCCCGAACCTGATGAAATACATCGTCGGCGGAAACGTCGTGTTCTGGCTGCTGAGTCTTGTCAATCCCGTTCTGATGAGCTACCTGTCGTTCTCCCCTGCCGCCATTCTGCACGGGCAGGTCTGGCGGCTCATCAGCTTCATATTCTACCCCGTCAGCTTTGATTTTCTCGCCTTGTTCGCTTTCTATTTTTATTATCTCATCGGCAACACGCTGGAGCGCTACTGGGGTACGCCGCAGTTCACGATATTTTTCTTCTCCGGCGTCATTCTCTCCGAGATATTCGCCTTCATCGTCTACTTTGTCTCCGGCGTTAGCCTGAACATCACGGCGACATACATCTATTTCTCGATGTTCTTCTCCTTTGCGACGCTCTACCCGGACATGACCATACTGCTGTTCTTCATCATCCCGGTCAAGATAAAGTGGCTCGCCTACGTCAACGCCGCGTTCTTCCTTATAAATATCTTCACCACCAGCTTTCCTCTCAACATGCTCCCCGTCGTGGCGCTGCTGAACTTTATGATATTCTGCGGCGGCGACCTGTTTCATGCGGCGAAGATACACAAGCCCAGCGCGAACACCGTAAACTTCCGGCGCGAATCGCGGCGCATACGTCAGGAGCAGCGTGACAAGCTCTACACCCATAAGTGCGCCGTGTGCGGCCGCACAGACACCGACTATCCCGATCTTGAGTTCCGCTACTGCTCGAAGTGCGCCGGATATCACTGCTTCTGCCAGGATCACATAAACAACCACATTCACTTCACCGAGTGAGCGGCATTCAAAAAATATCCGATAAATTTTCATAAAAACCGCTATCCCTCCCGAAGCCCGGATGATATCATCTGAGCATCAGGAGGGATTTACCATGAAAAAAGCACTTTCCATCGCAGTATCCGCAGCAATGCTGTTCTCCCTCAGCGCCTGCGGCAGCAATGAAACCATTGCGGAAACCCCATCCCCGACGGCGACGGAGCTTCAGGCTTCCGTTGAAACCGCCGCTGTCGACTCCAGCATGTTCACCAAACGCGACAGCAGCACGGACTACGACGAGGCCGCCGCGCAGTACATTGATCTCGACGCGCAGACCGGTGACATCACTATCACCGAGGCCGGGGACTACGTGCTCAGCGGTACGCTGTCCGACGGCAGCGTCATAATAAACGCGCCTGAGGACGCGAAGCTGCACCTTATTCTCAACGGTGCGCACATCGCGAGCCAGAGCGCGGCGGCGCTGTACGTGATAAGCGCCGACAAGGTGTTCGTCACGCTCACGGACGGCAGCGAAAACGGCATCAGCGCGGCGGGCGATTCCGCCGAGGACGACTACGCAAACGTTGATGCCGCGATATTCGCCCGCTGCGACATAAGCTTCAACGGCAGCGGCTCGCTCAGCGTCAGCAGCGCGAAGGGGCGCGGCATCGTCAGCAAGGGCGACCTTGTGTTCACCGGCGGCAGCTACATGATACAGGCCGCGAACCACGGCATCTCCGGCAAGGACAGCATCCGTATCGCGGACGGCAGCTTTGTCGTCACCGCGGGCAAAAACTGTCTCGACTCCGACAATGACGACAGTGACAAGGGCTTCATCTATATTGCGGGCGGCAGCTTTGATCTCTCCGCCGGCAACGACGCATGTCACTGCTCGGGCGACTTTGATTTTCTCGCGGGCAGCATGGAGATCAGCGCCGCGGACGACGGAGTCCACAGCGACGCCGCGCTGAGCGTCAGCGGCGGCAGTATCACCATCTTACTGTGCTATGATGGGCTTGAGGGCGTCACCGTCGATATCAGCGGCGGCACGATCGACATCACCTCTTCCGACGACGGTATCAACGCCGCGAACGGCAACAGCGACAGCGCCCATGATGGCACTGACGGCACTCCCGCAGAGTCTGCCGGCGGTGTCACCGATATGAGCGGCGAGCCGCCCGAAAAGCCCGACGGGGACAGCGCGCCCGACATGAGCTGCGCAGGTATGCAGCGCCCCGACGGCGGCACTCCTCCCGAGAAGCCGGACGGCAGCGGGGATACAGGCACCGCGTCCGGAAGCGCGCCCGAAGCTCCGGCTGGCATGCCCGAAGCCCCGACCAACATGCCCGGCGGAATGGGAGGCGGCTTCGGCGGCGGAGACGATCCGTTCGCCGCGGACAGCAGCTGTCTCGTCACGATCAGCGGCGGCACGGTGCGCATCAACGCGCAGGGCGACGGCATAGACTCCAACGGTGATCTGGTCATCAGCGGCGGCGAGGTCTATATCTCCGGCCCGCGCAATGGCGGCGACGGCGCCCTGGACTATAACGGCAGCGGCACGATCAGCGGCGGCATCGTCGTGGCCTGCGACATGGGCGGCATGAGCCAGAATTTCAGCGACGGCAGCCAGTGCTCCGCGATGATAAGCCTCAACGGCAGCGGCGAGATCAGGCTCACCGACGCAAGCGGAAGTGTGCTGCTCAGCTACACCCCCGCGGACGACTATTCCTGCATCGTCGTGAGCTGTCCGGAGCTTTCGGAGGGCAGCGAATATACCCTCAGCTACGGCAGCGCGTCCCAGAGCTTCACCCAGAGTGAAGCGCATATGAGCTCCGCGTCGAACTTCCCCGCCGGAGGTTTCGGCGGCATGGGCGGCAACATGGGCGGCGGATTCGACAAATCCCGCAGGCCGTGATCGACGTTAGATTAACATAATGTAATTTACATATTATCATTTACATATTATATGTAAAGAATGGGACGGCATCTTCCGTCCCATTCTTTGTTTGTTCGGTGCATACTTTCTTTTCCCCTCTGCCAGCGTCTCCCCTCCGGCGACCCCTTTCCCCTAGAAGGGGCAGCGCGATGCGGCAAAGACTGGGCATTGGCGCATCGCAGTACCTCATTTACATTCCCCATCGATGATGATATAATCATAGTCTCTGGAACGGAGTGCTGCTATGGAAACATCATCAAGAGAACTAAACATAAAATACGCGTTCGTACAGGCCGGATACTGGATGGGCTTCTGCGTAGCGTTCAGCTTCGGCGCTGTGATGCTTCAGGCGCGCGGCTGTTCGAACGCGGAGCTTGGCGGAATAATTGCCGCCGGCAACATCTGCGGCTTCATCCTCTCGCCTATGCTCGCCGAGCGGCTTGACAGCTCGAAGCGCCTCACGGTATACCACGCGCTCTGGGCATTGCAGCTTTTCGAGCTTGTGCTGCTTGCTGCCTTCGCGCTGATACCCGGGCACGGCACAGCTGTCGCCGTGATATACACACTATATATAGCGATTGAGGTCTGCATAAATCCGGTCAACACGCAGCTGTATAACCTCATGGAGCTGCGCGGCATACATATAAACTACGGTCACGCGCAGGTCATCCGCCGTGCTCGGCATACTCGCAGGCAGCCTCGGCGCGGCATCGCTGCCGGTCGCAGGGCTGGTGCTCTGCCTGTTCCGCTGCGCCGCGCTGCTCGCCATCCAGCTCCGCCTGCGCCGCGGCGGCAATTCCGACGCGCTTCCGGAGAACGGTGCAAAGAGTGAGGACAGCCGCTCGCTCATCGCCTTTCTGCGGTATAACCCGCGGTTCTGCGGGCTGCTGCTCGGCGTCGCGCTGCTGTTCTTCGGGCACAACACGGTGACGAATTTTATGATAAACGTCGTGCGCAGCGTCGGCGGGAACGAGACGAGCATGGGTCTGCTCAACGCCTTCATGGCATCGACGGAGATCCCGATAATGTTCCTGTACGACCGGCTGACGCGGCGGGTCAAATGCCCCGCGACCCTGCGCTTCGCGGGAATAATGTTCGCGGTCAAGGCCGCGGCCTTCGTGCTCGCGCCGAATATGCTCGGGCTGTACGGCGCGTGTGCACTGCAATCGCTGTCCTTTGCGCTTCTGATCCCCGCAAGCGTCAGATACGTCAACCTGTATATCGCCCCGGCGGACTGCGCAAAGGGGCAGGCGCTCATCGCCGGTATGACCAGCCTCGGCTCGATATTCGCAAGCTTCGTCGGCGGGATGCTTTATGATATGACCAGCGTCAAGATAACGCTGCTCGTCGGATTTGCCGCAGCGGCAGCCGGCGCCGTTCTGTGCCAGATAGGCACGGTGCGCGAATAACGCGAAAAAATATGACCCCCTCCGTATGACATATCATACGAAGGGGGTCATATCTATATATTCCGGCTTCAGTCGCCGAAGGAGATGCCGATGTCGCGCGCGACCTTTATCAGCGGATGATCCACGGGGAGGAACTTTGTGCGGCTGGCCGCCTCCTCCAGCGGGATGGAACAGATGTTTCCGCCCTGTATCGCGACCATGCGGCCGTACTGCTTATTGATGATAAGCTCCGCCGCCGCTGCGCCGAACTGCGTCGCAAGGACGCGGTCATACGGGCAGGGAGGGCCGCCTCGCTGATAGTGTCCCGGTACGGTCACTCGGGTCTCCTGTCCGGTGAGGGCTTCGAGCTTCGCGGCGATCTCGTAGGACACGGTGGGATAGCTGGAATTCTCGCGCATATGACGCTTCGTCTCCTCGTCCAGCACCGCGTCGGTCTTAGCAACCGCGCCCTCGGCGCAGGCGACGATGGAGAAGCTGCGGCCTTTTTTCCTGCGCTTCTCGATAAGCTCCGCAACCTTGTTGATATCATACGGTATCTCCGGAATTAGAATGACGTCCGCGCCGCTGCCGATGCCGGCCTGCAGCGTCAGCCATCCGGCGTCGCGCCCCATCAGCTCCACGACGAAAATGCGCCCGTGGGAGCTTGCGGTGGAGTGTATGTAGTCGATAACATTCGTTGCGATGTCAACGGCGCTCTGGAAGCCGAAGGTGGTGTCCGTGCCGTAGATATCGTTGTCAATAGTCTTCGGGAGAGTGATGACGTTCATTCCGGCATCCATCAGGAGCTTTGCGCTCTTCTGCGTCCCGTTGCCGCCCATGATGACCAAGCAGTCGAGGTTGAGGCGGTTATAGGTGTCGAGCATAGCGGGGATGAGGCTGTTGCCGTCCTCGTCAACGATGTCTTTTCCGGGGATATAGCGCTGGCGGGAGGTGCCGAGTATCGTGCCGCCCTCGGTAAGGATGCCGGAGAAGTCCTTCGGCTCCATGAATTTGTAATCCCGCTCTATAAGGCCGCGATAACCGTCGTACATACCGTATATCTCAAGGTCTTCGACATGCTCAAATAGGGATTTTGCAACACCGCGCATTGCGGCGTTGAGTCCCTGACAGTCGCCGCCGCTCGTGACCAGCGCGACTCTTGTCGGTTTATTCATTGAAATTCCTGCCTTTCTGAAAACGCATCGCCTGCGGCGGACGGCACCGGATGTACGCTTCCCTGCCGCGCGGCGGATATAGCTTTTATGACCTTTTATGCCCTATATTATCGTATAATCCGACAGGAATTTCAAGGCGGGAAAATAGACAAATTTTACGCAAATAACCATTGCTGAAAAAGCCGTTTATATGCTATAATTTATAAGCCTTTTTTTGCAATTCATGCGGGCATGTTTCCCGCAATCTCAATAAAGGAGCTACGACATGGCAATGAAAGGGAATTCCTTTATGCATCGCGTCGCGGAGCTTATCGTAAAGCTGCGCTGGGTGTTCATAATCCTCTTCGTCGCGGCAATAGTTTTTTCGGCGTTCTCGGTGCAGTGGATACAGATCGAGAACGATATAAAGGCCTATCTGCCGGACAGCTCTGAAGCCAAGCAGGGTCTCCAGATAATGAACCGAGAGTTCGTCACCTACGGCACGGCGGATATCATGGTGCAGGATGTGAACCGCGAGGAGGCCATGGAAATATACGACGCGCTCGTCGCCCACGACGGGGTCGTTCTCGTGAACTTTGACCTCACTGAGGCTCACTATAAGGATGCGGCAGCGCTCTATTCCGTCACCTTCAACGGCCTCGCCGAAAGTGAGGAGTGCACCGCGGCGATGGAGAGCGTCCGCCCGCTGTTCGCCGGTCATAAATATTATATGTACTCCGACGCCTTCAGCAATCTCACCGAGATAATCGTCAACGAGATGAAGGGTGTCGTCGTCATCGTCGCGCTGGTCGTTGTGGCGGTACTGATATTCACGTCGAGCACCTACGCCGAAGTCCTTGTCCTGCTCGGCACCTTCCTCGCCGCGGCCATCATCAACATGGGCACTAACTTCCTGATGGGGAAGATATCCTTCGTTTCAAACTCCGTCGCCATCGTCCTTCAGCTCGCCCTGAGCGTGGACTACGCGATAATATACTGCAACCGATATAAAGAAGAACACAAGACAAAACCGATACGTCAGGCGGCCATCGACGCGCTCACGATGTCCATCCCCGAAATTTCCGCCAGCAGCCTGACCACCATCGCCGGACTTACGGCGATGACCTTTATGAAATTCCGTCTCGGCTTTGACATGGGCGTGACACTAATCAAGTCCATCGTGTGCAGCCTGCTGTCAGTGTTCCTGCTGATGCCGGCGCTGCTCATGTGCTGCGGCAAGCTCATGGATAAAACGAAGCACAAGAACTTCGTGCCGAAGATCAACTTTGCGGGCAAGTTCGCATATGCCACGAGATTTATAATCCCGCCGCTGTTCGTGCTGCTCGTCGTCGGAGCATATTTCACATTCGGCAGCTGCAATTATGCTTACTCCATGGATCTTGTCCACACCAAGCGCCAGAACGAGCAGGACATCGCCGCGAACGCCATACATGAGCGCTTCGGTGAAAATAACCTTATGGTCGTTATCGTTCCGTCCGGCAGCTATGAAAAAGAGGCCGAGCTCATCTCGGAGCTTGAGGCCTGCCCGGAGGTGAATTACGCCCTCGGCATCGCGAATATCGACGCGATAGACGGCTATAAGCTCGGCGACATGGTGGATTACGCCGAATTTTCCGGCATTGCGGGCGTGGACACCATAACAAGTCAGGCGCTCTTCGCGTACTACGCGGCAAGTCAGGACGAGTACCGAGACGCGAGCGACGATCTGACCGGCTACAAAGTACCGCTGGTCGATCTGTTCCTCTTCCTGTACGATATGCGTTATGACAGTCCCATGCCGCTCGGCGAGGAGCAGATAGCGCTGATCGAGGATCTTTACTCTCAGCTTCAGGTAGCAACCGTGCAGCTGCAAAGTGAGGATTACAGCCGTTTCCTGCTGTACGTCGATCTGCCGATGCAGGGCGACGACACCTTTGATTTTCTCCAGCGCGCACGGCTCATCGCTTCGCAATATTACCCCGAGGGCAGCGTGTACTTCACCGGCAACGCCGTGGCGGCAAGCGACTTCAACGACACCTTTGTCAGCGACAACATGGTCGTGAGCCTGATGTCGCTGGGGCTCGTCATGCTGATACTGCTCTTTACCTTCCGTTCGCTCGGAATGCCGCTGCTGCTGATCCTGGTCATTCAGGGCAGTATCTGGATAAACTTCTCTATCCCCGTCCTGCGCGGCAACTACGTGTTCTTCATGTGCTACCTCATCGTCAGCGCGATACAGATGGGCGCGAACATCGACTACGCCATCGTCATCTCCTCGCGCTATAACGAGCTGCGCGGGAAGATGCCCAAGCGCGATGCGATAATCGACACGCTGAACTTCTCGTTCCCGACGGTCATCACCTCCGGCACGATGATGGTCATCGCCGGACTCGTCATCGGCGATCGCGTGTCGCAGGTCGTCATCGCGGGCATCGGGCAGTATGTCGGCATCGGCACGATAATCACCATCGTGCTCGTAAACTTCGTCCTGCCGCAGCTTCTCCTGCTGGGGGACGGCTTCGTGCAGGCGACTACCGTGAAGCTGCGCGGGCTGCACGTCAAGGATCCGCGCCGCACCGCGAGACTGGCGTTCAACGTGCTGCTCGCTGCGGCCTGTGTTTTCGCGCTCGTCGCGGCTCCGATGTGCCGCGCGGCGGTCGACTCATGGCAGAGCAGCTCCGTGAGCGAGAATAAGCAGCTTCTGAAGCAGACGCGCGAACTTCGTCAGCTCGCCGAGAAGCTGAGCATGGATCAGACCCGATACGACGATCTGCGGTACAGCTTCGCCGAAAGCCTTGTAACCGACACCGTCGGCAGCGATCAGCTTGCAAGCGGTGAGGCGCAGTATAACGCCGGTAAGGCACAGCTTGAGGCCGGTCAGGCGCAATACGACGCGGGCAAGGCACAGCTTGACGACGCGAAGTCGAGATACGAGAGCGGCAAAGCCGAATACGAGGCTGGACTTGCGGAGTATAACGCAGGCAAAGCCCAGCTCGAAGTCGGTCAGGCGCGCTATGACGCGGGCGCGGCACAGCTTGAGGCCGCCAAGCGGCAGTACGCCGAGGGCGAAGCGAAGCTGAACGCCATCACGCCGATATATAACGCAATTCTTCCGCTGTATAACGATTATCAGCGCCTTCAGGCCGAGTATGACGCGGCCGTTGCCGAGGGCGACACGGTCAAGGCGCTGCTCATCAAGCCGAGGCTTGATGCGGCACGCATCGCGCTCGATACGCAGGTCGCCGGTACGGGCTACTCGCTGTCCGGGATAATCACGGAATATCAGGCCGGACAGCAGCAGCTCGCCGATGGCAAGGCGCAGATAGAGGCCGCCGAAGCGGAGCTTGCGGCCGGCAAAGCGGAGCTTGACGCGGGCTATGCGCGGCTCGCCGAGGCTGAAAAGCAGCTGGCGGCGGGCAAAGCCGCGCTGGAAGACGGTGAAAAGCAGATAGCCGACGGCGAACAGCAGCTTGCAGCCGGTAAGGCGGAGCTTGACGCGGGCTACTCCCGTCTCGACGCCGCCGGTGCACAGCTCGCGGCAGGGCGGAACCAGCTTGCCGCGGCGCGCGAACAGCTTCAGGAGGATCTAGCAGCTCTGGATAAATATTCAGACGATAAGGAGCGGCTCGACGCCGGAATGAAGTTGCTGATGTCCGACGAGAACGTGAAGAAGCTCTCCGGCAGCACGGCTACATACGCGGAGCTGTGCGATGCCGCGGAGGAATACTTCGCCTCGCAGATAGACTCGGCGAACGACGAGGCGTGGTGGGCAAATGTCCTGACCGCCGCACTGACTGTAACGGTCGTGCTGGCGCTCATTTCGCTGCTGCTCTGGCAGTTTGTGCGCAGCAGCGGAGCGGCGGCGATTATCGCCGGTATATCGGCAGTCGCGGCGCTGGTGTGCGGAGTTCTGTGGCATAATCATTGTCCGGCGGACGGCACGCCCGCCTTCGCGGCCGGTCTGACGCTGTGCCTTATCGCCGTAGTGTGCACCGACCTGATGGCGCATCGTGCGAAGGAAGCGCCGGCAGTTCCGGCCTCATCGGCGACTGCAAACTGAGCAAGGGCACGCAGATTATGGGAATGGATCAGGCTTGACGGCCTGAACATATAAAAAGGAGGACAAAACATGAAGAAGATGAAAGTTATAGCAATAGTGCTGGCGGCAGTGCTGTGCATGGGGCTGCTGTCCGGATGCGGCAGCTTCTCCGCCGCAGACCTGGTCAAGAACAATCTTGACCTCATCTACCTGAACCAGTACACCGACGACTACCTGACAAGGGTAGGACTTGACAAGGAGCAGGCCGATCAGGAGTATGAGGGCGGTCTGGAGGTTGAGGCGGAGTATTTCGCCAACACGTTCGACATTGATCTGGATATCTGCGACGACGAGATACGCCAGCAGATCATCGACCTGTACCGTCAGATATACACCCACAGCAAGTATGAAGTAGGCTCGCAGAGTCGCAATGGCGACACTTATCTTGTGCAGCTGACGGTTTACCCCATCGACATCTTCCAGAAAGTTAACGATGAGGACTCCGAAGCTTTCTTGGCGGATATACAGGAGCGCGCCGACGCCGGTGAGTTTGTCAACATGACCGACGATGAATATGAAGTCGTCTGGGCACAGGCGATCATCGACATGGTCTCCGCCCGCATCGACTCTATCGGCTACCTCGACCCTCAAACCATCTCCGTGCAGGTCGTGAAGGATGAGGACAATGTCTACGTTATCGATGACAGCGATTTCAACCGCATTGACAGTCTAATCATCGCATACTGAAATTTGTTTTTATGCACTGGCCGATTTTCGGCCGCATCGCCTGAAAACTCCGGAGACAGACGTCTCCGGAGTTTTTTGTCGTTATCGCTCCATCTTGGTTAAATATGCACTTGAAATTCCATTCAGCCTCGGTTACAATATGACCTGCGCGCTTCGGCGCAAATTTTTATTTTTAAAGGTAAGGTAATTTCAATGCAGCGTGAATCGTTTCGCTCCCGCCTAGGCTTTCTGCTTGTCAGCGCGGGCTGCGCTATCGGAATCGGCAATGTCTGGCGCTTCCCGTATGTGACGGGTCAGAACGGCGGCGGCTTTTTCGTCCTGATCTATCTCATCTGCCTGCTTATAATGGGCGTGCCGGTGCTCACGATGGAGCTTGCGGTAGGCCGCGCGGGCAAAAGCAGCGCGGTGCTGGCGTACAGGAGTCTTGAGGGCAAGGGCCGCAAGTGGCACATTCACGGCTGGTTCTGCCTGCTCGGCTGCGTAGTGCTGATGATGTACTACACCACCGTTACCGGCTGGATGATAGATTATTTCGGCAAATTCCTGACCGGCAGCTTCCACACCGGTATGGACACCGCCTCCGTCACCGCCGAATTCGGCACGATGCTGTCAAATCCCGGCGAGATGGTGATATGGACGGAGCTTGTCGTGATTGTCGGCTCTCTGGTCTGCTCGTTCGGCCTGCAAAAGGGTCTTGAACGCGTGAGCAAGATCATGATGCTCGCACTGCTGGCGCTCATCATGGTGCTCGCGATACACAGTCTCACTCTGCCCGGCGCCGCCGATGGCATGAAATTCTATCTGCTGCCCTCTATAGATTCGATACGCAAGGTCGGCCTCGGCTCGATAATCACCGCCGCCATGAACCAGTCCTTCTTCACGCTGAGCCTCGGCATCGCCGCGATGGAGATCTTCGGCAGCTACATGCCGCAGGATCAGACCCTGCCGGGCGAGGCCGTGCGCATCTGCGCGCTGGACACCTTCGTCGCGCTCATGGCAGGCACGATCATCTTCCCCGCCTGCTTCTCCTTCGGCATCCAGACCGACAACGGCCCGTCCCTGATATTCCAGACCCTGCCGAACGTGTTCGTCAACATGGCCGGCGGCCGTTTCTGGGGTGCGCTGTTCTTCCTGTTCATGATCTTCGCAAGCCTGTCCACGGTGCTTGCGGTGTTTGAAAACATCATTGCCATCTGCATGGACACCTTCGGCTGGAGCCGGACGAAAGCCTCCGTCGTAAACGGCATTCTTCTGCTTGTGCTGAGCCTGCCCTGCGTGTTCGGCTACAACATCTGGAGCAATGTGCACCTCATCGGCGGACGCGATATCCTCGACAGTGAGGACTTCATCGTCAGCAACCTTCTTCTCCCCATTGGCTCTCTGGTGTATCTGCTGTTCTGCGTGACCAAATGGGGCTGGGGCTTTGACAAATACCTCGCCGAGGCCAACCGCGGAAAGGGTCTGAAGCTGTCCCCGAAGCTGAAGCCCTACTTCCAGTGGATCCTACCGATACTGATACTCATCATCCTCATTCAGGGGCTCTGAGTATAAAATCTCGCTCGCGCGGGGACAATAGAGTCAGCCGTACATAAGATGTATTGGGCGACTTTATTACCCGGAGAGTGAGACCCATGGTAAAACGAGGAGATATTTATTACGCTGACCTTAGTCCGGTGGTCGGCAGTGAGCAGGGCGGGATGCGTCCGGTGCTCATCGTGCAGAACGACACCGGAAACCGCCACAGCCCGACCGTTATTGCCGCAGCGATAACGAGTCAGATGGGTAAAGCGCGCCTGCCGACGCACATCCAGCTTCAGGGGCAGAGCGTCGGTCTGAGTCGGGACAGCGTCATTCTGCTCGAACAGATACGCACCATAGACAAATCGCGTCTGCGCGAGCGGATGGGGCGGCTGGACGAGAACACGATGAGCGCGGTAGACAGCGCCATCGCGGTCAGCTTCGGGCTTCAGGGTTAAAGCGTTTTTTGATGAATAAGCATCGGCTTCGTGCATATAAATATGCACGAAGCCGATTTCTATTTCTTCAAAGGAGCAAACCATGATCTACGCCATTCACCCCGTCGGAAAGCTGACCGTCACGCCTGAAGGGGCGTATCTGCGCTTTCACGCCGAAGCGCCGCAGGCGGCGGGGCTTTTGCGTCTGTGGCTCTCCGGCTGCGGACGCTGCGAGAGCTTGGGGCTGATGGAGCCGCGCGGCGGCAGGCTGGTATTGGATCGCCGCCTGAGCCGGCGGGAGCTGTGCCGCTTCCCCGCCCAGATTGAGCGCGCAGAGCTGGCGGAGCAGCGGCCGTCGGGCGCGCCCGCGCGGGAGCCTGAGCCGGCGCCGTCCCATGATGCATCCGATGTTATATGGCGCGGTGACGCCGGAACGGAGCTTGTCGCAGAGATAAACGGGCGGAGATATATCGCGCTGCCCGCAAGACTGCGCCGCCCCTCCCCCTGCTCGCGGAATATCGGCGGGCAGGAATACGTGATTTTCCCCGCGCCGTCTTGTAAAAGCGACGATAATAGTGTATAATAAAATTTCCAAAAAGCAAAAAACATCCCAAAAGGAGATATACATATGCTAATGACAGACCTCATCGCCGCCAAGCGCGACGGCGGCAAGCTCAGCGCCGAGGAGATCGACTTCATGGTGCAGGGCTGCACCAAGGGCGAGATACCAGACTACCAGATGTCCGCAATGTGTATGGCCATCCTTCTGCGCGGCATGGACGACGAGGAGACGCTGAATCTCACGATGTCCATGATGCACTCCGGCGAGGTGCTCGACCTCAGCGCCATCAAGGGCGTGAAGGCCGACAAGCATTCCACAGGCGGTGTCGGCGATAAGACGAGCCTTATCCTCTGCCCAATGGTCGCGGCCTGCGGGCTGAAGATTGCCAAAATGTCCGGGCGCGGACTGGGACACACCGGCGGCACCATCGACAAGCTGGAGAGCTTCCCTGGCTATGACACGGGCATCTCGGACGAACGCTTCATTGAAAACGTCAACCGCGTCGGCATCGCCATCACAAGTCCGACCGCGGACATTGACCCCGCAGACAAGAAGCTCTACGCCCTGCGCGACGTGACCGGCACCGTGCCGAGCATACCGCTCATCGTCAGCAGCATCATGTCCAAAAAGCTGGCCGCGGGCGCGGACGTCATCGTGCTGGACGTCAAGTGCGGCGGCGGCGCGTTCATGAAGACCGAGGAGCAGGCGCGCGAGCTTGCCCGCAACCTCACCCGCATCGGCAACATGGCCGGACGCAAGACCGCCGCGGTCATCACCGACATGGATCAGCCGCTCGGCTGCGCGGTCGGCAACGCCGTCGAGGTCAAGGAGGCCATCTCCGTCCTCTCCGGTGAAACACAGGGCGACCTGCTTGAGCTGTGCCTGACGCTCGGCAGCTGCATGCTCGTCTCCGCAGGCTTTGCCAAGAATGACGACGAGGCGCGCGCGGAGCTTATGGAGACCATCCGCAGCGGCAAGGCGCTGCAGAAGCTGGCAGATCTTGTTGAGGCTCAGGGCGGCGACGCGGACGCAGTATATGAGCCGTCGATGCTGCCCGACGCGAAGGTAAAGCTTGAAGTGCCGAGCACCGAGGCGGGCTATGTCAGCCATATCAACGCCGAAGAAGTCGGCCTTGTGAGCATGCATCTCGGCGGCGGCCGCGCCACCAAGGAGAGCACGATCGATCTTTCGGTCGGCGTCGTGCTGGCAAAGAAGCTTGGCGACCATGTCGAAGAGGGCGAAAGCCTCGGCACGATACACGCCTCCAGCATGGAGAAAGCGCAGGAGGCGGCGGAGCTTCTGCGCGGTTGCTATAAATTCAGCACCGCTCCGGTCGAGCGTCCGGCGTTCATCAAGGGCATTGTCAGATAAGAATATTGATACGAGCAAGCCGTCCATACGGGCGGCTTGTTCTATTATATTCGTCTGAACCCACGCGCAGCAAAAAAGCCGCCCGTATGGGCGGCTTTTTTATGCTATGTATTGTTGGTATTAGACTATTCCTTAAACCCGAATCAAGCTTTCTTGGCCTTGGGCTTTGCAAGAACCTGAACGCCCTCGACGACGAGGATGACAGCCAGAACGATGAGGCCGACGGACCAAATCATCTGGAACCAGTCGCCCCATGCAGCGGTCTTGTCTGCAACCAGACCGGCGATGAGCTTGATCTTTGCGATGATGGTCATGGTCAGGGAAGTGCCGGTCGCGGCAAGCATGAATACCATCGGGACAAAGAACATCTTGTTGCTCTTACCGACCTGACCGAGCCAGGAGGCAACAGCCAGCATTGCGATACCGGCGAGGAGCTGGTTGGCAGCGCCGAACACACCCCAGATCTGGTTGAGGCCCATGAAGCCCATACCGCAGCCGATAACGACCATGATGAGAGTGGAGACGAACGGGTTGGAGAAGAACTTGCGAGCGCCGGTGAGCTCCTCACGGGTCTTTCCTTCGGGAACGAAGAGCTCAGCAAACATGTAGCGAGCCAGACGGGTACCGGAGTCAAGAGAGGTCAGTGCGAAGACGGAGACCGCAAGAGTCAGCAGGGTGTAGGTGGTGTCGTAGACAGGGTTGGAGAAGTCTGCAACGCCGCCGAAGGTGGTGGCGACCATGGTGGCAACGCCGCCGGCGAAGATGGTGGGAGGTGCGGTGAGGAGGAACTTCTCGCCGCCGCCGATGTTGGTCTCCTTGAAGACAACACCGATTGCGATAAGGGCGATGACTGCCAGAGCGGACTCGACGATCATTGCGCCGTAGCCGATGACCTTTGCGTCCTTCTCAGAGTCGAGCTGCTTGGAGGTGGTACCGGAACCGATGAGAGAGTGGAAGCCGGAGACAGCGCCGCAGGCGACGGTGATGAACAGGGTCGGGAAGAGGCTTGCGTTGCCGTTGAGGCCGCCCCAGCCTGCGAAGGCGGGCAGATCAACGTGAGCGCCGGAGAAGAGAATACCGATGATAGCAATGATCATCATGCCGTAGAGCAGGAAGGAGCTGAGGTAGTCACGCGGCTGGAGCAGCATCCAGACAGGAAGCAGAGAAGCGAGCATGACGTAAACTGCGATGAAGAGGACCCAGAAGGTACGGCTGCAGTTGATACCGAAGTTCAGACCTGCGATAACGATGGCAATGATGCCGATGATACCGACGATGGTAGCGGGGCCTATCTTGCAGTTCTTGCGGTAGACGAAGAAGCCGAAGATAAAGGCGATAACGATAAAGAGCAGAGAGGTAGTTGCGGTAGAAGCGTTGCCGCTGACGTTAGCACGACCGACGGTGAACAGAGGAATTGCGGGCTCACCATCCTTCGCAACGGAGACGAAGGTACCGGCGACAACTGCGGTGAAGGAAGCGATAACGAGAATAAGAACGAGCAGTGCGAAGATGGTGAACAGCCTCTGTGCCTTGACGCCCATGC
>CECA01016610.1_pt1 | contig 21039 bp, 46 predicted proteins | sample 557351 | NCBI WGS metagenome assembly CECA01 (sample SAMEA3182051, study PRJEB8094) | gut metagenome | biome: human; feature: gut; material: Stool; isolation source: human stools | place: Canada | collected 2012-03-07 | reverse complement strand
ATATTAAGTATATTATTAATATTATCTATTGTATATAATGTATTGTTTACAAAAGGAGTCGCTAAACTTCTTGACCCTGAAAACATTGAACAAAAATATAATTTAATAGCAGATTATTATGGAGATGCAAATAACATTGAAGAAAGTTTTCCTTGTTGTTTACTATTACATCTCCAATTCAATGCGAAAGAATTTGCAAAAATTACAGACTTCTCTAATTATGAAAATTCTAATATAATCGCTTATTCAGTTTTGTCCAAGGGCCCGCCACCACCTGGATACGCCAATCAACTGGAAGAAGACGGCTCTATAAGAATATTAGTCCGCAATGTTCGAGTAAATAAATATAAGGATGGTGAATATTTTTGGGAGCCTATGTAATTATTATCTTTTGGATAATCATTTCAGCATTAGTAATGTTTGAATATATTGATGCAATTCAAAGCGCCGATGAAAATAAATTAATTGTTTGTTTAATATTTTTTATTGGTGGCCCAATATTTGCTGCGAGTGATTTATTACAAAGAATTTTAGATATATTTTTACCGGAAGGGTGGAATGGTGATGACTGAAAAATAGATTAAATATATTTTGAAAAATTTTAAACGAGGCACTACTATTCTATTTATGGGTGTATCATTTAATCAATATATTAATCTTGAACAATTAACTGAAGCAGGATATACTTGTATCCTATTAGGTGAAGGCCAAGATTATTGGCCCTATATTAAAAATGATATGATTATTTACATAGATGGTATTGGTAATAAAATAAATTGTTATCCATTACATTGTCCTATTTTTGTATATAATAAAAATCGAGTAATAAATACTAAAAATAGAGATGTGCGCGTTTGGGCAGAAGTGTTAAAAGAGGAGTAATATGAAAATTTATAAATATTTAATTGAAACTCCGGGGTCTACTCATATTATGGGTCATTTAACAGATATTGTATCTACTGGATTAGATGTAAATAATAATCCATGCGTATGGGCAGTTTATGATGAAAAAGCACCCAAAAAATATTTTCAAATTAATGCTGTTGGCACTGGTTGGGAATTAGATAAATATGTAAATAATAATGATAAATATTTAGGAATTATTAATGATGGTGAATATATTTGGCACATTATTAAATCCTCTGGAGAAAAATGTCATATAATGGAGGAGAAGTGATTTTATGGAAGAAGGAAAAAATTATTTTGATATTGTAATGCGAGAAGGCCAAGCAATAGTTCATAATGAAGGTTCTATTCATTAGGTTGATAGCTTAGGCCGTCTTGTTTTCCCTAAGAATTTAAGACAAAAATATGGTATTGCTCCTGGCGACCGTATGGAATTTTATACTATTGAATATAATGGTGAAGTTTATGTTGGAGTGCGAGTGAGTAAACGATATGGTAGTAGAATAGAATATTTACGTGCTAAAGAAGTATTAGATGATTTAGGAATTGAAATTCCTCAAAAACTAACTGATGCTATTAATGGAGTAATGTAATATGCCTAAATATAAAAGTTTTGGAAATGCCCTTGCTGCTAAAATGCAGAAAAAGGCTAATTATTATGCTACTAAAGCAGTTCATCAAATTGTATGGGGTGAAAACCCTAAACGTGGTCGTCCTAAGAAGGAGAATAAAAAATGATTCTTGAAGCATTAGCATTAATAGGATTAATTTTATTTTTTCCTATTTGGTTTTTTGGTAGAAATAAAATTAAAAAGTAATTCTTAATTAAAAAATATTTTATTGTTATCTGAATTGAAAAAAAATTTACCGTAATCTGAATTGAAAATACTTTTGGTGAGAGTTTGTACCAGCCAAACAAAAAAATAAAAAGCAAAAAAAATTTTTTCCCGAAACCCACCCCCCCGGTCGGTTTTTATCTGAGAAAAAATCTGAACACTATCGAGGCTTTCTTGGGCTTGACGCACGCGGAAAGGCTAGACCATCCCCAATACAGCCCCTCAACTCGCAGGACCGCGAATGGGCGTCGCGGTCCTCATTCACAATAAATACAAACTCCACAAAAAATCTCTCGCAAATTTGTGTATTCTGCCAATAGACAAGCATCCTGAAATCTGGTATAATAGTATCATCAAAGGAGGAATGGTCTATGTCTATCATCTACAAAGTCGTGCGCTTCATCGTTGCGGTCGCCGCTGTCGCGGGCATTGGCATCTTGATGTGCCTCATCTGCCTCCCTCGCTGAGGGAGGTTTTTTGTTGCCCAAAGATTGTTAAAAATTTAACGATGTAGCAAAATTGTTAAAAATTTAACGATGTAGCGAGATTGTTAAAAATTTAACAAACACTCAACCAAGAGAGGACAAGGACACGCACGGCACAGTGAACAAGGCAGAGCGAGTCAACGAGCGAGCGACCAACAGACAAAGAGAACAACACACAACACAACACAATGATAAATACATTGTTAATGTATTAACAATGTAGTATAGTAGTATGGTATGGTAGGGTGTAGGGCAGGGGTAGGGTGTAGGTAGTAGGTGGTGGAGGAGAGTAGACCAACAATAAGAGAATGGAACGCGCTTCCCACCGGTCGGCTCACCGGGAACCGCGCACCACAAATCTAATGTAAGTATTCCATTTCTCTTTTGGATTCATCATCGTTAACGGCCCTAATCGCCCAAGAATAAGCCCTCACACTATTGCCAAACAATACAGCAGGGCAGGCGCTAAACAACACGCGTCCCACAATGCACAGTCTGCACAGAGGGGCGAGCAAGATTGTTAAACATTTAACAATGTGAGAGCCAAGAGCAAGAGAGTAAAGAGTGCGCTTGCACAGGTAGCAAGCAGGATACACACGGCACAGTTGATACATTCGCTGTCCGAGCAAGATTGTTAAAAAATCCACAATGTGTGGATGGGGCGAAGTTGCTGTTTAATTGTGAAAACTTTCACATTCGCTGTTAGATGCCGAACACGGTCGCTGCGCTCCTAACTTCACCACGTTAAAGTGTTAAAGGAAAAAATCGCAAATCCGATTGTTAAAATAATCACAATCTTCATCCCGAAAATAAGTAGGTTATTTTTGAAAAAACCTCTTGACAAATTGCCCCATGTGTGCTACAATGATTACAGTAAAACAAAGGAGGACGATACAATGTCTAACATCTATGGAGTCTGCTACACCACCAAAGAGCCTGTTGTTTACAACAGAGGGACACAATGGGAGAAAACCTGTTCTGATTTTCTGTTCGTTCAGGCACGCAAGGACAATGGCACGGAGCTGGCGGACAAGCTGAACGCCCTGCTTGCTGAGGGTGTGGAAAAGTACGAACTGCTGGACTTGACCAAGATTGACCATTTCTATCTTGCTCAGTCTGAGGAAATGTATTAAGGAGGAAATGACTATGACACGCACTATCGCTAATACCTATATCTGCATCAATGCCGAAGGGCAGACGCTCTCCATCATCGCCCGCACGGGCAACGAAGCCCACAACATCGCAATAGGGTTTTTACGAAAAGCCAACATCGTGAGCGTCCGCCGTGTATTCAAGTCCGGCAAACTGGGCAAGGAAATTCTGAAAATCAAATAAAATAAACAGGGCGCAAGCCCTGTTTTTTTTTGAAAAAACTATTGACAAATCCCGAAATAGGTGTTATACTAAATACAGAAATTAAGAAATGAGGTACACAAAAATGAAAAAAAGCACACAGGGTTGGTACAAATTCGCGGACGGCACACAGGCATGGTTCTACGGTCTGAGCGCACAGGAGCGCAAAGTCGAGGAACGCAAGCACGGAAAGGTTGTGAGTTTTATCCCCACAGTATAACAGGGCAAAAGCCCTGTTATTTTTTTATTTTTTTTTGAAAAAACTATTGACAAACACAAATAAGCGTGTTATAATAAATACAGAAATTAAGAAATGAGGTACACAAAATGAAGAACATCTATGAAATCGAGAACATCATCGACGAAATCCCCGCTGATGACTGGGCTGGCATTTGTAATCTGATGGACTACTACTATCAGTCAAATTTCTCCGCTGACGCTGAACAGAGACTGGCAAGGGCAATCGCTCCTTACGGCTTGACCGCGGAGGAAATCCTGACTTGGGACGCTGAATAAGCGTCCTTTATTTTTTGCTATTGGATTGTTAAAATTTTAACGAGCATCGTCGCGCTCATCAGACACGTGGCGCCCCGAAATATTATACCACAGCAGCCCACTAGTTGTCAAGAGAAAAATGCGAAAATTCCGCACAAAATTTGCTATCCCGATTTGTATAGTTTGCCAATAGACAAAATAAAATAAGCGTGTTATAATGAATACAACAAAACAACAAAGGAGATACAAAGATGATTAACATTCGTTCTATCCGCAAGCTGGGCAATAATGACGGGCTGACGCTCAAAATGGGCAAAAAGGTAAACTACAAATCCGGCTGGCAGGTTGCCACAGAGGGCGTGGAATGTAAGACCGCACAGGAAGCCATTGACGCGGTGAGAGACTACGGCGGCAACTGCGGCGTGTGGTTTAGTGAGGGTATCTATTACATCGACAAGAGCAAGCGCGTGGCGACAAAGCGCGAAGCTATGGAAATCGGCAAGGCGTGCAATCAAATTTCCGTGCTGAAATGGGCAACTATGACGCTTGCATACTGCTAAAATAATAGGGCGAAAGCCCTATTTTTTTTTGAAAAAAGTATTGACAAACTGCACCTATTCTGTTATACTATAATCACAAAAGGGATAGAGAACTCGTAGTGAGTGAGAACCAACCACGGCACGACACTCAAGCGGTGCGACTCCACTTCCCCTCTATCTCCCTCACAGGTCGCGGTGGGCGCAGTCGGTGGGATTGGTTGTTCGGGTTCGACTCCCGGCGTGAGGAAAAAATCTAAAAAAGGTCTTGACAAAAGCCCTCCTTTGTGTTATAATACAGACAGATAAAAAGAAGGAGATAATTAAATGGAATGGATTTTTGTAGGACGTGTTGAGTCCATGGGCTTCGGCTATGATGAATACGCTAATGAAGATAACACTAAATGCCGGCAGGTATGGGATGATGGCTATGAAGAAATTTTTGAAATTTCTTGAAAAGGGGCTTGACAAACTTGTCCGGACGTGCTATAATTAAACCATCAAATGAAGGAGGTCGCAAGACTATGATGACTACTGTAAAGACTCCCGATGGCGTGCTCCCTGTGAAGCCTCTGTCCTATGTGCTGGGCGATGACTGGACGTATCTTTACAGCGACAGCTGGAAAGGCGTTGAGTTCGACGTTCACGCGTGTATGAACGGCGAGATTGTCGCAGTAGTCGAGGGTTAATCCCTCGACTATTTTTTTTATTTTTTTTGAAAAAACTATTGACAAACCGCGTTTAACCTGCTATAATTAAACCATCAAAAGAGAGGAGCTAAAAGCTATGACAAACTTTGAACAGTATCTGGAAAAACCTGATGGGGATGAAGAAAGCGGAAATCATCAATGAGGGCATCACCTGGGGCATCTGGGCGAACACCGAGGGCAACAAAGCCGAGCTTATGAAATGGAAAAAAGTGCTGCTGGCGCGTTCCCTCGCTGATAGGTTGGAGAGACTGGAAAAAAGAGGCTACTAAGACAAGGGCGAAAGCCCTTGTTTTTTATATGGCATTATGTCTATAATTCGGTTGAAAATTTTGGTCATTTTGCCTATTGACAACACGCCCCATTTGTGCTATACTCGGTCGCGCGTCCACGGGCCTGGCGCGCGAAATTTACCATTATACCATGTCCCAGCAATTTTGTCAATAGGCATTATGCACAAACATCACACAATCCAAATCCCGAAATTTGTGTATTTTGACTATTGACATTCACGCACCCTTGTGTTATACTGTATACATAAAGTAAAGGAGGTCATGAGTATGACGCGTGAGTACAAGATTCGGTTCTATGATGGTGATGCCCAGTATAGCGAGACTGCTACTGCTCAGTGGGATGTTGATACCAGTATATGCGATTTCCTGGCTGAACAGCTCTATATCCTGTGGGAGCTGACCCCTATTGAGCGGGACTGGCAGAGACAGTTCTGTACTAATGGATGGGCGCTGTTCAGCTACTGCCACGAGATTTTCCAACTTTCCTACGACTGGGACAACAGTTGCGTGGTATATGTTCAAAAAATCTGAGCGAAAGCTCAGATTTTTTTATTTTGTCTATTGACAACAGCCAACAGAAGTGCTATAATTGTATTATTAAATGAAGGAGCGTGAGATAAATGAAAGTCCAGTGTCACATTGTCAAATGGGTCGAAGTCAGTGACGTTTACGAAGAGCTGGTAGGCAGGTCTGAATGGGAAAACGATTCAAGACTTACGGAATTGCGAGATTCCTTATACGCAGACGCAGAGCGCGCAAGCGGGGCAAAATGGGAGTGGAACTATACCGATGGAAACGAAAGTTTACTCACCGAAGTTGTCCACGAATCGGCAGATGGTCAGACACAAGAGGTTTTGTGTTATTGCTGAAAAACATAAAAAAATGTGGGAGCAATCCCACATTTTTCTATTGACAAACGCCAGTAAAAGGGCTATAATTGTATTATCAAATGAGGGAGGTATTCAAGATGGAATACTCAGTGGTAGTCAATAATGTTGAGGTCGTGCGCGTGAGCGGTGATGAAGCGGCGTGGAACAAGTTTGAAACAGCGTGTGAGCTGGTGCGGCTGATGCTGGCTGATGGTGGTTTTGGTGAAGCGTGGGCTGAACTCCGCGAGATGAACGGCGAGCCTATCGCCCGCTTTGATGAAAACGGTATGAGTGAGTGCGGCACAGTCCGCGGAATGTGAGGTACGACAAATGAACGCTAAGGGATACTCATTTTGCGATGGGGTTGATGAACGAGATGTTCTCCGCTATGGTGAGTATCTGACCGATAAAGCGTATGCTACTTGGGATAATCATCGCTATCGCCTGCGGGCTATCCTCTATGAGGGTAAGCTATACTGGCATAAGATGGTAGACGGCGAAGTGGTCGAATTTAGGAGGTTGAGATAAGATGAAACACGAAAGATTGTGGCAGTGGTTTATGGGGCTGATTGTATTTTTCGGTTTCGGTGGTGTTCTTCTGTACCTCTGTCTTATCGGAATAGGAATTATAAAATGAGCCAAATTTTGGCTCATTTTTTTGTGTATTTTGACTATTGACAAAATAGCATTTCTATGGTATAATTTTGGCCGGGCGCGCACGGTCCTGGCGCCCGGAAATTCCATTATACCACAGCCCAGCCAATTTGTCAAGCATTTTGTGTTCGGTATTTTCAACAATTTTTTGTCCCGAAATTTGTGCAATTTGACGGTTGACAACGCCCAGCAGGTGTGCTATACTTATACCATCAATTAAAGGAGGTCATTCATAATGGCTACTATCGCAATCCTCGCAATTCTCGCCCTCGCTGGCTTCGCTGGCGTTCAGTGTGTCGGCGGGTATATGGTCTATCGTCAGACGCACGACTGGCACTTCCTCGTTGGCTCTATCCTATATGGCGTTGCCTGTATCGGTCTGGTGCGCTTCGTGTTCAATATGGGGTGGTAATATGGAAAACTACACTATGTCGAACCATCTGACAGAGGAGCGGGCTAACCGGCTCGCCCTCTTGCAAGAATATCTCGGATATTCCGACCGCGTGATGATTGAGGTCATCGACCAACGCCAAACCGCTCGACTGCGTTTACTCTCGACTGGCATCATTTTGGTGCTGGACTTATATGAGAATTTCATCATCACTGCATACCCCGCAACTTTTGAACGGGCTGTCGCTATATACAAGAGTGCTGGCAAAAACCGTCTGCCGCAACAGTTGGTTAAGCGCATCCGCAAGAATGAGGAACGCCACCCCGAATTTTATGTAGTAAAGTAGAAAATTGGGGCTTGACAACAAGCCCCATTTCTGCTATAATGAGTATAACAAAACAAGGGAGGACGAAAAAAATGTCTGATGTAATTATCGCGGGTCTGCTTATGGCTGGCCTGATAGGTCTGCCTGTTGGCTTGATTTTCGCTATTGGACGTGACCATTGGTGGAGCAAAATACTGTCTCTCATTATCTGCTGTGCTATCTTCTTCGGCTTCGGTTGTGGGTTCGGACAAGAGAATGTCAATGACCGCGACACATTCAACAGCGGCGTATGCGTCAAGTGTGGTGGTGAATACCGTTTCACTTCTTCCACTCGCTACCGTATGAGCGAAACATTTTACTACACCTGTCAAGACTGCGGTTGGACTATCGAGACTAACTCTCTGATGAATAAAAATTAAGATAAGGGCTTGACAAACAAGCCCTTATCTGCTATAATAGATAATACCAAGAGAAAGGAGAATACTAAAATGGAAATTATCAAAGCCCCTATCTATGTCAAGCTGACAGAGGAGGAACGAAAAACCCTGCGCGACGCCTATGATATTCTCAATGAATTGTATGACCTCCTCGCTGATAATGACTGCGAGTATGTGGGCGATACTACCGGGAATGACTATGACAGACCGGACGTTGCACTTACAGCCAATGTGCTTCAAATGCTTGCCCCGGCTGAAAAGGTGGAAATCCGTAATTAAAAGGAGGTAAAACAAATGAACATTATTACCTCAAATGTTCAGGTTCAACTCACCCAAGAGGAAAAAAACAAACTTCAAGACGCTCGTGAGGTCATTTCTCACCTGTTCGATTTGATGTATGACTACGAACAAGAATACGCTATTTCCAACATTGGCGAAGAGTATTCTATGAGCCAAGTCCGTGATACCTCAAACCTGCTGGCCGCGCTAATCGGGTCTGATAAAATGCGGTTAGAAAATAAATAAAAAAAATGTGGGAGAAATCCCACATTTTTTATTGACAACAACCAAGAGGTGTGGTATAATAAATACATCAAATAAAGGAGGATACCCCGAATGACTACTTTTGAAATCAGAACTGAACTGGCCGACCGTTATTGCGTAAAGCCTGACAAGGTGAGATGTTCCAACTGTGAATATTGGGGTTATAACCACGGCAAGGTAATGAACAGTATGGGCGAGAGTAAATGTATGAAGCGAAAGAACGAGCGCACCTGGTGTCGTCAATTCTGCCGGGGTTTCGTTCCGAAATCGGGAAAGTAAATCAAATAAAAAGGAGATACGTTTATGAAAATCATTCTCATTATTTACATCATTGGTATCGTTCTCTACTGGCTGGGCATCGCAAGCATCATTTCGACTATGAAGAAAAACAAGGAGCGGGCACTGGAAGCGTTCAAGAACCGGAGCAACAAACGCAGTATGTTTTCTAACTGGTTGGCTGTTATCACTGGCTCAATCATTCCTGTTTTTCATTACATTATAGCGTTCCTCTACATTTTCAAACCGGATTTTATTTTTGACGAGGAATAAAAATCATTTGGGCTGGATGCACAAAAATCCAGCCCAATTTTTGTATAATTTTTCACTTGACATTTTCGGCCGCGCGCCAACGATTGTGGCGCCCGGCATTTTGTCAATAGGTATACTCCACAAATTTTTCGCCGTAATTTTGTGTATTTTGACGGTTGACTTCTATCCCGTAATACGGTATAATGGCTATACTGAAACAAGGAGGTAAGAACAATGGAGTTAAAGAAAGCGTATCAGATGGTTTTTAGCGACCTGTGCCGTTCTTCGGGTATGTTCCAAGGTCATTATGATGCCATCAATGGCAATCCCTATTTTATGACTGGTATCGAGACGATTATGGAAGTAATCGCCAATCGCGCCTATGATGAACAATATGCCGAAACTTTTGCCGACATTTTTGCTCGTAATATGGCGAGAAGCAAGAAATAAAATAGGAGGAAATACAATGTTTAATATTGTATTGGCACTAATCGCCGTAGGCGTATGCGCGTGGGCGATTATCCGCTTTGTCCTCTGGCGAAATGAAAAATACCTATCCACCGAGGAGCAAATCCACGAAATGATGGACGAAACGTCCATTCCCACTGAAACGCTGTGGAGTCTGTTTGATAGACTAAACTGAAAGGAGTAGAGAAAATGTCTGATTTTCAGAAACTGACGCTCAAAAAATGGGCGCGCAATTTCCTCATTCTGTGCGGTTTTATCCTGCTGGTGTATGGTATGATAAAGTCCACGCTGGTGCTGTACGGGGCTGTCGCCATCCTGACCCTGACTATCGCGGGCGCGTGCGCGTATACTCTGATAAGTTCTATCCGCTGGGACTGGCGGTTGCGTGGCAAGCTGACAGAGGACGAGTATAAGGCGTACCAGTCCTGTGATAGATGGTTTGGTTTTCAAGATGATAAATACCTGCCGACTGATGAACAAATTGTATGGATGGCTGAAAACACAAACAATTCCTGTGATACGCTGTGGAGTATGTATAACAAACTGACGGAGGGGCATTAACGCCCCTCTTTTTAGGTTTAGTTCTGACTAACTACACGGAACAAAAAACTAATCGTGTGAGAATTTAACTACGGCAAAAATTTTTCTTGACATTTTCAATTAAATGTGTTATTATTATTATACTGAAAAAGGAGTGATAACTATGAACGCTATTATACTATTCATTGTCTGTACCGCTGTGAATGTGGTGCTGTCCACCATCAAGTCTATTCTGACTGTCAAAGGCAATAAATGGGTTGCCGCCGGTATCAATGCGCTGACCTATGGCTTCTACTCCTATGTCATTATTTTGACTAACATTGACGGCGTTTCTACGCTGGCAAAAATGGGCATCACCGCCGCCTGTAATTTTATCGGTGTGCTGGCGGTCAAATGGGTCGAGGAGCTGGCGCGCAAAGAAAAACTGTGGAAAATCGAAATGACTGTCCCGACTAAGTATCGAGCCGCCGTGGATTTTGACCTGCGAGACATTCCACACTCATACATTGAGATTAGCAACAAACACACGCTATTCAATTTCTATTGTGCCACGCAAGCCGAGAGCAAAAAGGTTAAGGACATTGTGGCGCAGTATGGCGCAAAATATTTTGTGGCAGAAAGCAAAAATCTATAAAATAGGGGTTGACAAATCAACCCCTCTGTGTTAGAATGGTATCATCAAATAAGGGAGGACAACAAAATGGAAATGATTAAAGTTTTCAATGACCACACCGGCGAAATCCTCGAAAAGACGTTCGTAGACCCCGCAGACGCGGACGACTTTGAGTTCATTCTCGACTTCCTCGAAGCGAGATACGAACGCTACCACAATGGCGAACAAATCTATTAAGGAGGGCGCGACAATGGAAACCAAAGATGTGTACTACAATGTTGAGTGGTGGAGCATAACTACTTGGGACGAACGCTTCACTAATAGCGAGTGGTTCAAGAATGAGAATGAAGCCCTGTCGTTCATCGCAAATGACCTGGCGAATGACCCGCTTGTTCGTGGGGCGACCTACACCACACATAAAACCATCGTGTTTAAGAGAGGAGAATAAAATGTTCATCATTCTGCTGTTTTTGGCACTTGCCGCTCTCGACTTCCTGTGTACCGCCGGTTTGGTTTGGCTGTTCTGCTGGCTTCTCCCTGCTATCGGCATCGTGTCCATCGGCTCTTTCGCCATCGTGTTCTCGTGGAAACTGGTGCTGGTCATTTGGCTCATTGTCGTAATCCTGCACTCCATCTTCCACGCCAACAAGTAAATTGAAAAATCTCCCAAATTTGGGAGATTTTTTTTGTTTATTTTACCTATTGACAAACGCCCCTATTTGTGGTATACTCGGTCGGCCGCCTACGACTGTTGCGGCCGAAATTTCCATTATACACCCTGCCAGCAATTTTGTCAATAGGTAAAATAAACAAATTTGCCCAAGCGCGCATCCCGAAACTTTGTATAGAATGACCAGGAGCAGAAGTGGAAAAAATGCTTGACAAATCGCGTTTTATCCCTTATAATGGTATTACAATCAAGAAAGGAAGTTGATACAATGACTATTTATCTGGACATGGATGGTACTATCGCCGACCTGTATGGCGACCCTAACTGGCTGGCAAAACTGGAAGCCGCTGACACGAGTGTATATGCGGACGCTCGCCCGCTTGTCCACTTCTCCACCCTCGCCCGCTACCTGAACCGCTTGCAGGCGCGTGGCTACAATATCGGCATCATCAGCTGGCTGTCCAAGAGCGGAACGGATAAGTTCAATGCCGAAGTTGCCGAAGTCAAGCGCGACTGGCTGGCAAAGCATCTCCCCAGCGTTCAGTGGGATGAAATCCACATTGTCCCCTATGGCGTTCCCAAGTCCAACTGTGCGACCTGTCCCAACGCTATCCTGTTCGATGATGAACAGCGCAACCTCAACGAGTGGACAGCAAACACTCACAATATGGCATACAATGCCGACCTTCTGATGGAAATTCTGCGCAACCTGTAAAAAAATAGCAGATAGGGGTTGACAACCTCACCCCTATCTGCTATAATATGTAATGTAATTAAGGTATGGGAAACGATGGTACACCCAACCAAGAGAAAAGGAGAATGAACAATGAAAAATATCTACTGCACGCTGGACACTGAAACGGTAGGCGGCGCGGCTCACCCCACTGGAATGTATAATGTGGGCGCGATTATCCACGACCGCAAGGGCGAAATCCTTGCCACCACCTCCCTGCTGGTGATGGAGCATTATGATGAAATCGCCCTCGATGGCTATGCCAAGAAAAATTTTCCGGTATATGCCGAACGGCTCAAAACTGGCGAAATCTCCGCTATCGCCACGGAGCGCGAAGCCTATGAGGTAGTCAAAAACCTGTGCGACCATTATGGTGTCCGCTATGTGATGGCATACAACAGCGGTTTCGACTTCTGTAAGACCTGTTTCCGCGACCTGCTGGATAATTTCGAGTTCATCGACCTTTATCTGATGGCACTGGAAACTATCACCCACAAAAAGTCCTATGCGGACTATTGCCGCGAACATGGCAAGCGTTCCAAGAATGGCAAGACCTGTGCAACCTCTGTCGAAGCGGTGTATGGTTATCTCCACGATAACCCCGACTTTACCGAAGAACACACCGCCCTGTCTGACGCTATGCAGGAAATGGAAATTTTCCTCGCCTGTCAGAAGATGCACAAGCGGTACACCAAGAATGTCCACGCATGGGACGCGCCCTTTGAGGTAAAATGTTTTCCCAAGTTTTGAGATTGGGGCTTGACAGCCCCTTTCTCATGTGGTATAATGACTATACTAAAACAAGGAGGTAAGTACAATGCCTATTAAGCAAGTGCTCTTTAAGGGCGACCATTCCGATGGCGTTCAGGCTGGTATCCAGCTTGAAAATGGTTTCGTAATCTGCGCCTGTTGCGGCGGGGTGTTTGAACCTGATGAAATCGAAATTCTCCATGTGTTCGATTATTGGGTTGACTTTTCCGAGTGGATTGGCGACCCTGACCTGTCCATGTATCGTCTCAAAGACACCCCGTAAAAAAAAGTTTGGAATGGGGGTTGACAATACCCCCATTCCATGCTATAATAACATTACAAATTCAAGGTAGGGGAAACGATGGTAAGCCCCACCAACAGAAAAGGAGAAAAAACTATGAAAGCTCGCTACGCTAACGTTCACAATTTCAACCGCACGGTCAAGACCTACAAGTGGCTGGTAGACCTGTTCGGAAATAAGGAGTTCACTTCCGAGGACTTCACCAAAGCAAAGCACAACTCCCGGCGATACACCTACAATTCTCTGGCGTTCCTGCGAGACGAGGGTATCATTAAGGCAGTCCGCACCGAACAGACCACCAAAGAAATCAAACTCGACCCGTGGGAAGCGGAAATCTGGATGATTGACAAGGATGGCAACGCTCTGATGACGAAGCATGACTGGATGCGGATGCCGGAAGTGGCACAGCGCGCTCTGCTGGCTCTGAATGGCAGAGACTTCCGCACGGAGCGCAAGGACACCAAGACCGTGGAAAAGGAAAAGTATATTTACACGGTCAATCCCGATGGTATGCTGGCGTGGCGCAAGAGCTATGGGCGTCTGTTGGCTATGAGGGCTGACAAGATTGCGGGCGAAATCGTCAAACTGAACGAAAAGCGGGACGCATTTCTTGCTTGTCAGTTTTAACAAAAATGAGGGGAATTTTCCCCTCATTTTTTGTATACTTTTCCCTATTGACAAATGCGCCTGGGGCTGGTATAATGGCCGGCCCTCCACGTGCGTCTCGGCCGGAATTCACCATTATACACCCCGCCAGCAATTTTGTCAATAGTTTTTTTATACAAATTTTTTTATTTATTTTTCCCGAAACTTGTGCAGTTTGCCTATTGTAATTCATGCTCACCTGTGCTATACTACATAATGTCAAGAGGGGGTGAGACCCCGTGGGCTGGGCTAATGGTAGGTAATGTCCCAAGTGTAAGTGAGAGCGCGCCGTACTGAAAAAAAAGACCAAAATTCCCTCTTGACAAACTCCATCAAAGGTGCTATAATGAATAATGTCAAGAGGGGACAGCAAGTTGCTCCTCGGGGGAGCCACGCTGGCGGGTGTGACAACTCGGTAACTGACCCGCATTTCCCCTCTTGACAATCCCCAGCACCTATGTTATAATGGATAATGTCAAGAGGGCAAAGCCCTCAAAACTAAATGGAGAAAGGAATTGATACTATGGCTAACACCAACACCACCACCCGCAAGCCCACCAAGCGCGACAATTTCAACGCCCTGCTGAACCTGTCCGAGGTCAAGGCTGACCCCAAGCTGGTGGAGTTCATCACCCACGAAATCGACCTGCTCGACCGCAAGAACACCGTGGACAAGAAGCCCACCAAGACCCAGCAGGAGAATGAGGTTATCAAGATCTCTGTCCTGTCCGCTATGGAGAGCAACCGGCTGTATTCCATCAGCGAGATGCTCAAGGAGTTCCCCATCTGCAAGGACATGAGCAATCAGAAGCTGTCCTCCCTCGTCCGGCAGATGGTGCTGGATAAGCAGGTGGAGCGCGTGGAGGATAAGCGCAAGGCGTTCTTCCGCAAGGTGAGCGCGTAAACCTCAAAGGGTGGGGAGCAATCCCCACCCTACCCCTGAAAGGAGTGTCCGCATGAACGACCGAATTGCCGACCTCATGCGAAAGCTGGATTGTTCCGAAGCCGAAGCCAAGGACATTATCGCCCAAGACGCCATTATTGACAAGGGCGGCAATCCGTTTCCGCTAACCGAGGAACAGGAAAAGGCAAGTAAGAAAGCGCGTGGAGTAGGACGCCAGCCGACCGCATACAAGTTCGCACCAAGAGAAAGAAAGGCTAATCCCACAAAGCAGACTATCATCACTCTGCTGACCGAGACACTGACCACATACGGCGCGACTGACCTGAATGTGAGCAACGCGGAGCGCGAATTTTTATTCACGCTTGATGGAACAAAATACAAGGTTGTGCTGTCGTGTCCGCGCAAGTGAGGGAGAGAAATCTCCCTCATTTTTTTGTGCATTTTGCCTATTGACAAATCCAGGCGCGTATGGTATAATTCGGTCGCGCGCTCACGGATGTGGCGCTCGAAATTTCTATTATACACCCCACTGGCAATTTTGTCAAGCGTTTTTTTGCACAAATTTCAAAGATTAAAAATCCCGTTTTTTGTAGGTATTGACTATTGCAATTCCCCTGTAATGTGTTATAATGATGATACTGAAAGGAGAGGTGAGAGATGGAGTTTCCGAGAGTTCAGGATTTTATCCTGACCATCCAGCAAGCGGTGTCTGAAAAGCCGCGTTTGGTTAAACACGCTGATGACCTGTGCCGCGTTATTCACAACGCATACCCTAATATTAAAATTGCGTCCAGTAATGGCGCAAGTAAGGAGTGTTTGGTGTTCTCTGATTTGGGCTATGTTCTCAAATGGTCTATGGATACGCGAGACGCAGAGCGCGAAGCGGTTGTGTATCAGAAAGCCGTGGAAGCAAACCTCGCTGACTTCTTCCCCGCTACTGAATTGGTTGGCTACATTGTTCCCCCGCACAAGGGTGATGACCCTGTTGCGTTTACCGCACAGCAGATTATTTCTATCTCCGCCAGCAGAGTGGGTTGGAGAGAAACAGGGCTTTACGCTCGTCTTTCTCGTATCGCCCAGACTGTACCTGACCGCCGCGTTAGTCAGATTGAGCGGCAGTTCCGCAAAGCAGACCAAAATGGCTATGGGCGCGACCTCAATGGGCTATGGGCAAAGGTTGCTGTCTCTATCTACGGCAAGCGCAAGGTTATCGCCCTGTGTGAGTTCGTTAAAAAGTATCACATTAACGACCTCCACGGCTCGAACATTGGCTACATTGGCATTTCTCCGATTATCCTCGATTTCTCCGGCTATGGTGTCTGTGATGATTTGGAGTTTTGAAAAAAACTCTTGACAAACAGCCCCGCCTGTGCTATACTAACATCGTGAGGTGAGAAAAATGAAATGGCGATTGTATCGACCACCTTAGTAATCAATCTATGATTATTGATTAGATATATTTATAGATTGATTAAGACCCCAGCCAAGATGGAGTTTAATAGAGTGTTTGTCCCACTCAATAATTTCTTCTCAACCGCCATCTTGAACCCCTCGTTAGAAATTGGGACTGGGTACAAAGTTCTAACCACATTCACCGCGTACCGAGAAAGACCGCTATGGGCTTCGCGCCCGTGTGTTAGGTCAAGCTGTGTAGAAGTGGGCTGACTGTCCGGACGGTCAGCGAGTATCAACAGGGGAACCAGCGTAGTAGCCAACTACGCTGGTTTATTTTTGTATAAATTGCCTATTGACAAATGCGCTCAAATGTGCTAAAATGGGTCGGGCGCACACGGATGTGGCGCCCGAAATTTCCATTATACCACGCGACACAAATTTTGTCAAGAGTTTTTTTGCACAAATTTTAGACGTTGAAAATCCCGTTTTTTGTCATTACTGACTATTGAAATCTGCCCAAGGGTGTGGTAGTATATAATTGTTCTAAGGGAGAGGGTGAGAGGTTCTCCGGCGGGGCGTGTACCTTAAAAAAATTCCACAAATCCGGAAAAAAGTCTTGACAAGGCTTCGGATATGTGTTAGAATATAGATGTTCCAAGAGGGAAACAACAATATGGTGGGCGACACCTAAAAACGCAGAAAGGGTTGATACTATGACTAACACTACTTCCACTGCTAACCGCCGTATGACCAAGCGGGACTACTTCACTGCCCTCAAAACCTTTACCGAGGTGGGCGAGTTCAAGTTCCCCATTTTCCAGCGTATCGGCACTTCTGAGGACTTCGAGACTGTCTATGTGGAAATCTCCCCCGCAGAGATGGCGGAGTTCGCCAAGCATGAGCTGGAACTGCTCGACCGTAAGAACACCGTGGACAAGAAGCCGACTGCCACGCAGGTGGCAAACGAGGGTATCAAGGCGGATATTAAGGCGTTTCTCGACGCCCACAAGGGCGAGAAGTTCACCGTCTCCGCTCTGATGAAGTCTGTCCCCGCTATCGCTGACGCTTCCAATCAGAAGGTTTCTTCTCTGGTGCGCCAGATGGTGCTGGACGGTCAGGCAGACCGTATCGAGGATAAGCGCAAGGCGTATTTCACCGCCAAGTAAGGTATGGGGGGAGACATTCTCCCCCCTATCCCCTAAAATCTGAAAAGGCGGTGTTTTATGGCTGAAATCTCCAAAGCCGAATGGCTGAAAAACGCTATGGCGAAAATGGGCTGGACTGCCGATGAAGCAGAAGCCGTGTGGAACTCTGACCGAGAAATCGACAAGGGCAAGAAGCAGGATTTTGACCTGTCGAAAGAACAGCTTAAAGTTGCCCAAAAATTCGCCAAAACTGGCACACGCAAAACCCCCACCGCATACAAGTTCACCACAAGGGAACGCAAGGCGAACCCCACGAAAGCGTCCATTATCGCTGAACTCGCAACTTTTTTGACCGAAAACAGCAAAAATGCCTGCGAAAATGTGGAAATCACTAACAAAGAGCGTCAAATTGCGTTCAAAATCGGTGAAAATTCCTATGAACTGACCCTTGTGCAGAAGCGCAAGCCGAAAAGTTGAGAAAATGGGGGAGAAATCCCCCATTTTTCCCGAAAAATGAGGAAAAAAGTGTGAAAAACAAGGAATTTTTGTATGTAGGGCACTATTATGATGAAAATGGTGTATACATTCTGAAAATCGGCACGACTAACGACTTAAAGCGCAGACAGCAGGAACACACAAGAAACTATCGCAAAACCACCGTTCACCGTTTACCGCGCAATTCTGAATTTGTTTACGATTTTTCGCTACCGCTCTCCAAGTATAACACTTTGCGATACGAGGACAAAAATCGTGAGCGTTGGCAGAAAATGGGATACGGCGTGTTTGTGAGAAATGACAGATTTGCCTGTCCTGTGAAGCCGAAGTTTGTTGAAGTTGCCGTTCGTAAAATCTACCAAATCGCCCTGTAATGGGGCGATTTTTTTTATTTAATTTGACTATTGACAACGCCCTCTGACTGTGGTATAATGGGTCGGGCGCTCACGGATGTGGCGCCCGGCATTTTTGTCAATACACATTTTCAACAATTTTTCCGGCGAAAGTTTGTATAAATTGACTATTGCATTTTGTCCCGAAATGCGCTATACTATAAACAATCTGAGGGAGCTGGAACCCACCAACAGCACAGAGGTATCTATGAATAAGAGCCAGTTTTTTGACCACGAAATTGAGTTCATTCAGTCCGAGGATTTACGCTCATTCGTACGCTATTACTTCGACTGTATCGTTCCCGACTATTTCTGGACTATCGGCGCAAGTTCTTCCGGCAAGTTCCATCCGGCTATGAGCCAAGGCGAGGGTGGTTTGGTACGCCACACTAAGGCGGTCGCGTGGTTTTGCGAGGAATTGCTCCGTATGAGCCAGTGGGCGTATCTCACTGACGAGCGCAAGGACTACGCACGAGTTGCCTGTCTGCTCCACGATACAGCCAAGTATGGCTTGCACGAGTTCGACAAGGAGCTGTACCCCAAGCACGGGGTTATGGCGGCTGACCAAGTTCGCCGTTCGTGGTTGGTGTTTTTCGAGAGCGACTGCCCCTACGAGTTGACGCAAGCCATCAAGTCGCACATGGGTCAGTGGACTACCGATAAGGCGGACAGACCTTTCACTCCTATCGACAGACTGGTACACATGGCTGACTATGTGGCAAGCCGTCCGTTTATCGACATTCCGGAAATCACCGCTGACTATAACGACAAGGCAGAGCTGGATGAAATTTCGCCTGAATTGCCGTGGGAGGAGGAATAATCGTGACCCCTAAATTTTACTTCAACGCTGATGAGAATGTGTGTGCAAGCGAACACTGGGTCATCCAGTATCTCCACATACAAAATCCCGACATAGACGAAGATGAAATTGAGGGCGAACTCCGCTCCCGCCGGGAATATTTCGGTTGGTATGAGTGCCAAGTGTCCGATGACATTTTCGACAACTTTTGTTAAGGGTGATTAAAAATGGGAAATCGTTTCTACGTCAATGAGGACGAAACCTATTGTGTCAATGAGACATGGCTGATACTGTATCTCCATCTGACCGAACACATTGACGAGCGCGAAATCATTGATGAATTGCGTTCCGGCAAAAAATATTTCGGTTGGCGTCAATGCGGAATATCATTTGACATTGAGAGCGAACGTTTTTGAAATTAAGGGTGGAGAAATCCACCCTTAATTTTTGTTCATTTTGCCTATTGACAACGTGGGCCAGGTGTGGTATAATAAAAAGGGGGAGTACAACGGGCCGAGCGCGGGCGCTGCGGTCCGAAATTCCGATCTGTACCCCCATATGGAAAATTTTCCGTAATTCTAGCGGCCTCCATATGCGCCCTAAAAATCCCGTAAAGGGCCCCGAGCGGTACCATATGCCGCTCGGTTTGACATAAAAAAAAATTTATGTTATAATGATAAAAAAAAACATTTTTTTCCCACTTGACTTTAAAAAAAATTTTTTGTATAATATATGTATACAAAATGAAAAGAGGTTATTTATATGAATAAGAACGATATTCTGACGCGCTTAATGAATGGCGAGAGCGCCGAGGATATTGCTAAGGAAATGACTGCGATGCTGAATGACGCCACCAAGGCATATGCTGACCAGAAGAAGGACAAGGAAAAGATGGCCCGAGCGGAAGCGGTTGCCGATGCTATTAACGACTATGCGGCCTACGTCGGCTATAAGGGCGCAGAGTTGAAGGGCGAGGACGTCATTAAGGTTATGGACAGTTTCCTTAAATTCTACAAGGACCCTGGCAACTTCAAGATTGAACTGCCTGGTTTCCGGTTTGAGACAAACTTTAAGGGTGCGATTAAGAAAGGTAAAACCGTAGACGAAATTCTCAACGACTGGATTTCTCGCATTTAATTTCGATTAACGTGTCGGCCCAGGTATTTTTTATTTGGGAAAATGGCAATTAGAATACCTGGGCTCGACGTTTTTTGGAAAGGGTACCTTGAAAAATTCAGAGGATGACGATAGCGATGAAATTGAGTGATGAGTTGGTACCGAGCGGGGGGGGGAGCACCACACTTCCATCATTTTCACACTTCCATCACTTCCATCATCATTCTACCATAATCATTCATAATCATTTTGTTATTAAGAAAAATATTATAAAGTTCCATTATTCGTTATTTACAATTATATTCATCAAACCCCGCTAATAGGTTTATTTAATTTAGTTTATTAGGAGATAAAACAATTAAATAAGTATTAACCTCAGAAAAAAAACGTTATAAGTCAAAATGCATTAAAAAAAATGGAGTGGCGATAAACCACTCCATTTTTTTATTCTTTATACATCAGATCACTTAAAATGTCATTATATGCCGATTCCAAGAGAGAATCAACCAAAGTCATATCAACATCAAAATTAATATCTGAACCACTATCATTCTCACCACTCAAATCACTTTCAGGACACGTTAGTGGCCTGCCCACCGTACCTCAGGCGCCGGTGGGCTTAGGTAATACCCCTATGGCAATAATTTTTCAAATGAAATTTCAAAACTGCCTCCTACTTCGTCTCAGGCGCCGACGGGCTTACGCTCCGCGATGG
>CECA01017868.1_pt1 | contig 21147 bp, 19 predicted proteins | sample 557351 | NCBI WGS metagenome assembly CECA01 (sample SAMEA3182051, study PRJEB8094) | gut metagenome | biome: human; feature: gut; material: Stool; isolation source: human stools | place: Canada | collected 2012-03-07 | reverse complement strand
GTATGCGGTGCCATGTCGAAGATGTTTGTCGGAGGATGTTGATATTTTCCAGAAAAGTGTTGAAAGACAGGGGGAAAGCGGACACGATGTCCGCGTCAGCCGATTGTCGACATGGATGTCGACTGTAGGCGGCCCCGTCATGACGAGAACCACTCATCACTTTTCGTAGAAAATTCACATCCGGAGACCTTACATCGAGACATGTGTATCGCATGCTCCGGGAGTTCGTCGGTTTTGCCAATATTCACTAACTTTCAATTTACCATACTTTTAGTACACACGGATAATGCCGGAAATTTCCCTCACGACGGACATTCCCTCCATAATGCGGATGGCGTCGTTAAAATGTCTCTCGGTCACAAGATCGGTGATAACCACGATCTCGGCAATACCGTCGTGGCTGCGTTTCTGTACCATCTGGGCGATGCTGACATCGTTGTTACCAAGAACTCCGGCGATATTGGCCAATGCTCCGGCACGGTTCTCTACCTGCAGGCGCAGGAAGAAACGGCTTTTCGTCTCCTCCACATCCAGCACGGGAAGTTTCTTGTGGCTGTCACTGCCAATTTTGCCACAGCTTCCGTGGATAATATTACGCATTACATCAATAACATCACCCAGTACCGCACTGGCGGTAGGCATCTGCCCGGCACCCCGCCCCATGAACATGGCATCGTCACAGGCCTGTCCGTGAACAAATACGGCGTTAAAGGAATCTCTGACCGTGGCAAGAGGATGGCTGTCCGGGATCAATATGGGATGTACTTTTACTTCAATTCCTTTACCTGTAAGCTTTGTAATACCCAGCAGCTTGATCACATAGCCGAATTCTTTTGCATACCGGATATCCTCTGCTGTAATCTTCGTGATGCCTTCCGTATAAACCTGAGGGAACGTCACGCGGGAACTAAAAGCGATGGATGCCATAATGGCGATCTTGCGTCCCGCATCATAGCCTTCCACATCCGCCGTGGGATCTGCTTCGGCATAGCCCAGTCTCATAGCCATATCCAATGCTTCCTGATACCCCATGCCTTCCTCGGACATTTTGGTCAAAATATAGTTTGTCGTACCGTTGACGATTCCCATGATCTCCGTCAACTGACTTCCCGCCAGGCTCTGCCGCAAAGGGCGGATAATGGGAATGGCGCCTGCTACAGCTGCCTCGAACTGTAAGTCGCATTTATTCTCTGTAGCGATCTCGAACAACGGATCTCCGTACTCCGCCAGCAGATCCTTGTTGGCGGTAACCACCTGTTTTCCAGCCTTCATGGCTTCTTCCACATAAGTTCTGGCAGGCTCGATGCCACCCATGACTTCGATGACGATCTGGATTTCGGGGTCTTCCAGAATTTCCTGCCAGCTATCTGTGAACAACTCCTGTGGGATTCCTTCTCTTACCTTTCCGGGATTGCGCACCAGAATCTTTTTAATCTCCAGATTTGCTCCTGTCTTCAGGCAGATATCCTCTTCCTGCATCCCTGCCAGTTTGTACACACCGCTTCCAACGGTTCCTGCTCCCAATAATGCTGCATATATCTTACGGTTCTCGCCCATGATTTCTCCTCTCATTGTGCCGTAACACCTGACGATTTCTTCTGTTTCCAAATATCTTTCTGTATCTTTGCAATTTCCAAAAATAACTATGTCTCATTATAACAAAAAACATTGATAACGCAACAAAAACCGTCCTTATCAGACGGTTTTGTCAATTTTTTATATCGAAACAGCTATTCTTATTCCAGTGCGCTTACCCCAGTGCCTTCTCCAATTCCTCTATCACAATCTTCAATGCTTTGATCCGGGCATATTTTTTGTCTACGGATTCCAGGATATGCCAGGGTGCATACTCCGTGCTGGTCTTCTGGAGCATTTCGTTTACGGCATCTTCATACTGATCCCATTTATCCCGGTTGCGCCAGTCTTCGTCCGTGATCTTCCACTGCTTCTCCGGGGTGTTCTGCCGTTCCGTAAAGCGTTCCAGCTGGGTGTCCTTGTCGATCTGCACCCAGAATTTGATGATCACCGCACCCCACTGGGACAATTCCTTCTCGAACTCATTGATCTCATTGTAAGCCCGCTGCCAGTCGTTGGTACTACAGAAGCCTTCCAGCCGTTCTACCATGACGCGTCCGTACCAGGTACGATCAAAAATGGCAATATGTCCGGTCTTAGGAAGTCTCGTCCAGAATCGCCAAAGATAATGTCTCGCTTTCTCGTGTGGTTCCGGGCTGGCGATGGGGTGTACCTCGTAGCCTCTGGGATCCAGTGCTCCCGCGATCCGCTTGATATTGCCGCCCTTGCCTGCGGCATCCCAGCCTTCGTAGGCGATGACTACCGGAATCTTTTTCCGATAAAGGCGGTAATGCAGGGCATTCAGCTTCTTCTGCAGATGACGCAGTTCTTTCTTGTATTCTTCCTCGGAGATTTCCTTGTCCAGTTCCACCTCGGACAGCCTCGGCATCTTCACCAGTGGGAATACATTCTGCAAAATAGGCACAGCAAGGCTCTCATTCTGCATGGCCACATGGATACCGCTGCATAATGTCTCCAGCACTTGTAATTCCGCCCACTTTTTGTCCCCGGAGTCGATAATGTACCACGGAGCTACGGAAGCGTTAGTATCTGTGAGATATTTGTCGAAGACTTCCTCACATTTGTCATAATGCTTGTTCTGCCACCAGTCGTTCTCGCCCACACGCCATGCGGTATCCTTGTTCCCTTCCAGTTCCTCCAGCCGCTTCTTCTGTTCCTTTTTTCCAATCTGGAAAAAGAGCTTCAACACCAGATAACCGTTGTCCGTCAACTGTCGTTCAAAACGTTTAATGCTCTCGATACGCTCCGCGTACTGCTTATCCGACAATTCACCCCGAAGTCTTCCCTTCGTCACCTCATCCATCCAGCCGGAATCCAGAAATTCGAACTTCCCGGCTTCCGGAATTTTTACAAAATAACGATACAGGAAAGGTTTCCGCTTCTCTTCCTCTGTCGGTGCAGACATGGAAGCCACCTTGAAAAATCGCGGATCGATATTTTTAATAATTCCGCCGATGGTACTGCCCTTGCCGGCCGCACCCCAGCCCTCGATCAGCACCAGCACCGGGAGCTTATGCTCCTTGATCTGCATCTGGAGTCTACCAAGCTCCTCCTGCGCCGCATTCAGTCGTTTTTCCAGTTCCTCTTTTTCCGGCTTCACCGCCGGAATCCACTGTTTCAGCATACTGTAACCACCCTTTCCCGAAATCCTCGTTTACTAACTTACATAAGTTTAGTGTATACCATTTTTAAAAAATATAAAAGCAATTGGGAAATATATTTACAAATATTATTTTTCCATCCGTTCTCTGATATTATTGTAGATTTCCCATGTCTGCGCATCATCTGCACCGTTTAGAATAACGGTGCTCCCCTCTACTTCCATGACTACATAAGTATCACAGTCGTTATGAGTATAGCGGATGTAATCTGCGTGGATTTCATCGCGAAAATGTCCCATGGAGTATTTCAAGTTGCCAAAACCGTTCGTCCGGATTGTATTCGTATCCCGGAACATATCCTCTTCGTAAGCAATGCTTTCGATAGCGTCATATTTCACTGTGTAATCCTGCCAGCCTTCCGCCTGAACAGTAAATTCATTTTCTCCGTAACAGATCTCGATTTTTCCCGTATATAACGTCCATACTGTAAATAGCACACACGCGAGCATTATAAACACATAGACCGCAACCACTTTATGGTTGTAGTGTACTGCCAGCCCTTTTCCGGTGCGCAACTTCTTTCTATAATAGAGATAAGAATACAGGATGCTGCCAAAAGCTGCTGCCGTGATAGCGACAATAAACAGAAATAATGCAGCCATGCTGTCACTGAACAGTCCACAGCTCATGCTCAATAGTCCTGCTGCCACCCATATTTTCCCACTGAAGCGGTGCGTGGCATTCCAGTTCTCCTCATCCTGCAATGTCCATACGACGCGGATGCCGATGGTGCGGTTCGGTTTCACCTTGGGCAGATAATTGCCCACAATAACAAATAGCAATCCCATTCCGACATACAAAATTGCCATGAGCAGATTCTCTTTCGTTACACCCATATCGATCCATCTGGCGATGCCGTTATAGAGCAATGTCATTCCCGGCACGATCCACGTAACCATTCTTATGACCTTGTCACTCTGCTGCCCGTTTCTGTTGTCGTAAAAAGTTACTGCCATTATTACCACATAAGTCACTGCAAAAGTGCCGTTTATCCACAGACTGTTCTCAAAGGTATATCCCAATATAATGCCCACGCACATAACAAATGCCGAGCAGATCAGCCTGCCTTTATTTTTCTGTATCATTTCCTTCATTATCCGATGCTCCTTTCAAATCTGTGATCCATAACATGATTTCTTCCAGCACGGAAGCATTCAGTTCATAATAAATAAACTTTCCTTCCCGCTTGTCCCGGATCAGATCTGCCTCCTTTAGCACCGACAAATGCCTCGATATGGAAGCCCCCGTCACCGGAAAATGTTCGCAGATCTCTCCTGCCGACAATCGACCGTTTTTCAGAAGATTTAGTATTTCACGCCTTATAGGATCTGCCAGCGCTTTCAATGTATCCTGTATTCCCAAAAATGAATCACATCCTTTCATCCAAGCGTTTAACATTTAACCTAATTGTTAAATATATTGTATCATGTGGATTATTTAATGTCAACAGCTTCACAGATCAAGGCAGATACTTATTCCTGCGTATGGATACATCTGTACATAAAAATCCCTCCGTCTTATGACGAAGGGATCTCATTCTTCTCTATACTTACGTACCATCTTCCGGCAGTCCCCTTAAGAACACCACTGCCACCGGCAATGACAAAACCGCAGATAAAATATCGGACACCGGCTGTGACCACTGGATGCCTCGAAGTCCGAAGAAGGCTGTCAGGATCAGGAGAGCCGGGATATAGATAGTGCCACTTCGGAAGGAGGCTAAGATCGTCGCCCTGCCGCCCTTTCCGATGGACTGAAACAGCATGTTGCCGCAGATACATACCGGAATAAACGGCAGCGTCAGACATTGGATCTGCAACGCATAAAATGCAATCTCATAGGCATCCATATCCGTAAGGAATTCCAGCAACAGCTCTCTGCGGAACACATACACCACCCCTGCAAACACTGCCATGGTCACCAGACTGGCACACAATGTGAACCAGAACGCTTTCTTCACACGGGAATACTTCTTTGCCCCGTAATTGAAGGAGGATACCGGCTGGAAGCCCTGACCGATACCCAGGGCCACACTAAATACGAAATTGAAAATACGGGACACCACGCTCATAGCGGCGATGGCAATATCTCCGTAGACAGCTGCCTGTGCATTCAACACCATGGTGGACACGCTGGCCAGTCCCTGCCGCATCATACTGGGGAAGCCTGCTGTAAGAATATTCTTATGCACGGCAAATTCCCAGGTAAAATATTTCGGTGTCAGGCTGCTCTGGGTCTTTCCACGCAGGAAAAAGAATAACAGGATTCCAAAGGATATGTACTGGGAGATCATAGTGGAAAGTGCCGCTCCCCGGATGCCAAGATTTAAGCCCCACATAAGGATGGCATCTCCCGCCATATTTAAGATACCGCCGGAGACCAGTCCCACCATCGCAAGATTGGCATAGCCTTCATACCGGAGCACATTGTTCATCACACAGCTGGATGCCATTGCCGGTGCCGACACCAGAATATAGAAAGCATAGATTCTCGCATAGGGAAGGATGGTCTCCGTACTTCCAAGCAATCTGCACAATCCGTTCAGATCCAAAATACCGATCACCGCGATCAACACTCCGGCTCCCACCGCCAGATAAAATCCAGTAGCGGAAAAAGCTTTCGCTCGCTCCTTTTTATGAGCTCCTAACAACCGGCTGATATTGCTTCCGGCGCCATGACCGAACATGAATCCGAACGCCTGAATAATTGCCATCAGACCGAACACCACTCCCACCGCTCCGGTGGCACTGGTACCCAGCTGGCTGACGAACCAGGTATCCACCATATTATACAGATTCGTGATCAGCATACTGATGGTAGTCGGCAGTCCCAGTTCCAGGACCAACCGTGCTACCGGTTCCCCGGTGAGCCGTTTATATTGTTTCTCCTCTTTTGACAATGTTGTATCACTCATATCACATAGCTCCTATATCATTACCACAGTTTCCATTCGGTTCTCTCTATGGTTTTACACTATTCTATGCCACAGTAATCCGCAGGCTGCTTCTGCCCGGTTTGAAATCATAATCCGTACCCATTCATCGTATCCCCAAAATAGCGTCTGTCCGTTCGGACACGACGCTATTATAAAAGATTCTTTTAAAAAATGTAAGCCCTTTCAAATTTTTTCCTGAAATTTAATAATTGACCTTTTACAGTTTCTCACTAAAATAGCTCTTATAGCCCTCCCCGAAGATCTCCGTGGCACTGGTGACGATCATAAATGCCAGGGGATCCTCTTCCTTTACGATCTCTTCCGCCTTGGGAGAAATGTTTTTCTTCATGGCACACATGATGACGCTCTTCTCCTTGCCGCTGTAGGCACCGCTGCCCTGTACATAAGTTACACCAATGTCCAGTTCCTCCAAAAGTCTCCCTGCGATTTTTTCCGCATGGTCGCTGATAATATAGATCAGTTTCGCCTCATCACGACCGTACAATACCACATCCAGCACCACTGATGTGATAATGACCACAATACCGGCATACAGTGCCTTGTCAATGTTCCGGAATACAAACGCCGATGCTATGACGATAACCACATCTGTCAGGAAAAACAATGCTCCTGTCTTGAGGTACGGGAACTTTAGTCGTAGCAGCTTGATAATAATATCTGTTCCTCCCGTAGTGGATCCGGCCTTGAACACCCAGCCCATGGATACTGCCATCAGGGCACTTCCGGTCAGAGAGGCAAGCAAAGGATCTGTGGTCACTGCTCCTACCGGTGTCAGCAGGTTCGTAAACAGAGAGGTCATTGCCGTACAATAGATTGTAGACAGAATAAACCGCAGTCCGAATTTCCAGATACCGATCAAAAGGATCGGTATATTGATGAGCAGCATCCAGGTACCGGTCTCAATGCCGAACAGACGATTTAAGATAATAGCGACACCGGTGATTCCACCGGGTGCCAGGGAGTTCGGATCCAAAAATAAGCTGACGGATACCGCATAGATGAAAGAAGCCACCGTGATCATTACATAATCCCGGAACATCTGCAATGGTGTCTTTTTATCCAGTCTCTGTATTTCCAGTTCTTTTTCAGTCTTCTTTGCCATAACTTTTTTCTCCATTCCATACAAAAGCCGCATATCTATAATATGCGGCTTTTATCGGTGATACATTCACTTCTTTTCAAATCTTAAAACTTAGATATTGGCTCTTACCACTTTGGGCTGATAGCCTTCTTTTTCCAGAGCGGCAATGATCTCATTCTTATGCTCGGTGCCGAATGCTTCCAGTGTGATACGCAGCTCCACAGCAGCACTGCGGTTGATGGATACAAACTGGTTGTGCTCCAGCTTTATGACATTACCGTTGACTCCGGCAATAATACCGGATACTCTGCACAGCTCACCGGGCTTGTCGGGAAGCAGTACGGATACGGTGAAGATACGGTCTCTTAAGATCAGACCCTGCTGTACTACGGAAGACATGGTGATGACATCCATGTTACCGCCACTCAGGATAGATACAATACGCTTATCCTTCACATTTAACTGCTTTAAGGCTGCTACCGTCAGCAGACCGGAATTCTCCACGATCATCTTGTGATTCTCTACCATATCCAGAAAAGCTACTACCAGATCCTCATCCTCTACGGTGATCACATCGTCCAGATTCTTCTGTAAGTACGGGAAGATCTTGCTGCCAGGAGTCTTTACCGCGGTACCGTCTGCGATGGTGTTGACCTTGGGCAATGTGGTAACCTTGCCGTTCTTTAAGGATACCTGCATGCAGTTAGCTCCTGCGGGCTCTACGCCGATGACCTTGATCTTCGGATTCAGCAGTTTTGCCAGTGTGGAAACACCGGTTGCCAGTCCGCCGCCACCGATAGGAACCAGAATATAATCTACCAGCGGAAGCTCTTTGAAGATCTCCATGGCAATGGTACCCTGACCGGTAGCTACGGTCAGATCATCAAAAGGATGGATGAAAGTATATCCGTGCTCTTCTGCCAGCTCATATGCCTTTGCGCAGGCCTCATCATAGACATCGCCATGCAGTACTACCTCTGCTCCATAGCCTCTGGTACGGTTTACCTTGATCAGAGGTGTCGTGGTGGGCATTACGATGGTTGCCTTGCTTCCATAGCATTTTGCCGCATAAGCCACGCCCTGGGCATGGTTGCCTGCAGAGGCGGTGATCAGTCCCTTGGCGCGCTCTTCATCGGTCAGAGTGCTCATTTTGTAATAAGCGCCTCTTAACTTGTAAGCTCCGGTAAACTGTAAGTTCTCGGGCTTTAAGTATACGCGGTTGCCGGTCTGGGCACTGAAATAATCACTGTATACCAGTTTGGTCTCTAAAGTAACTTTTTTAACGATCTCACTTGCTTCTTCAAATTTCTCTAAAGTCAACATTTCTTCCTGCATTTTTCTTCCCATGCCTTTCTGTCACACTTTCTTTGGTCTGCCTGTTTATTATTCTTCCGCGTCTGTCTCTCCAGCTTCTTCCTCCGGCAGATGCAGTTCTCCGATGTCATCCATATTCACATCAAACAACGCATTTACAAATTCATCGGAATTGAATTTCTGGAGATCCTCGATGGATTCTCCCACACCGATATATTTTACCGGAACCTTCAGTTCGGACTGGATGGCCACAGCGATACCGCCCTTGGCCGTTCCGTCCATCTTGGTCAGGATGATACCCGTAAGATCCGCCACCTCACCGAATTCTCTTGCCTGCACCAGAGCATTCTGTCCCGTGGTGCCGTCCAGAACGATCAGATTCTCTCTGTGGGCATTGGGGAATTCCTTGTCGATGATACGGTTCATCTTACGAAGTTCTTCCATCAGGTTCTTTTTATTGTGCAGTCTGCCGGCGGTATCTACAAGAAGCACATCCACGCCTCGTGCCTTCGCCGCATTCACGGCATCAAACACCACGCTGGCGGGATCCGCACCTTCTTTTCCGCCGATCATGGGAACATCCGCCCGGGATGCCCACTCCGCCAGCTGGTCTCCCGCTGCGGCACGGAAAGTATCCGCTGCGGCAATAAGGACTTTCCTGCCCTCATCCTTTAATTTACCGGCCAGCTTGCCGACGGAAGTGGTCTTCCCCACACCGTTGACACCGATGACCATGATCACGGACTGTTCCTTCTCAAAATTATAGGCAGTCTCATCCACCTGCATCTGCTCCTTGATACTTTCAATCAGAAGCTGTTTGCATTCGGAAGGTTCCTTGATATGTTTTTCCTTCACCTGCTGTTTCAGTCTCTCCACGATAGCGGTGGTGGCATTCACACCGATATCTCCCATAATGAGGATTTCTTCCAGTTCTTCATAGAAATCATCATCAATAGCGGAGAAGCCGCTGAAGACCGAATCAATTCCCCGTACAATGTTGTCACGGGTCTTGGTCAGTCCTTCTTTTAACCGGGCAAAAAAGCCTTTCTTTTCCTCACTCATCCGATTTCCTCCAATCAGCATTCTATCCAGAAAAACGCTTGCGTTTTTCTTGTATGAAACTTAGAACTTCTTCACGAAAGAGCCTTTGCTCTGAGTGATTAGAAGTTCTTTTCATACTCTAATCATCCAGATCTTTATCAATGAGGTTAACACTGACTAAAGTAGATACACCCTTCTCCTGCATGGTGATACCATACAGTCTGTCCACCTGTTCCATCGTACCGCGTCTGTGGGTAATGACAATGAACTGAGTGTTCTTGGTCAGCTTATGTAAATACTTAGCGAAACGGCCTACGTTGGAGTCATCCAACGCCGCCTCGATCTCGTCCAACAGACAGAACGGAGAGGGCTTTAAGTTCTGGATGGCAAACAACAGGGAAATAGCGGACAATGCCTTTTCTCCACCGGAGAGCTGCATCATGTTCTGAAGCTTCTTTCCGGGGGGCTGTGCGATGATGCGGATGCCTGCTTCCAGAATATCCTCATCCTCCATCAGTTCCAGGGTTCCCTTACCACCACCAAAGAGTTCTTTGAATACTTTATCGAACTCTCTGCTGATCTCCGCAAATTTCTCCGTGAACTGTTTGCGCATGGCGGTATCCAGTTCCTCGATAATGCCTTCCAGGGTCTTCTCCGCCTCTACCAGATCATCATGCTGGGTCTTCATGAAGGTATAACGCTCCATCAGATTCCTGTAATCCTCAATGGCGTTGACATTGACATTACCTAACTTCCGGATCTCATCTTTCAGACCGCTGATCTCACGCTTCATGGCGGGCAGATCATTCATCTCTTCATTGCGAAGGCCTGCCGCATCACTCAGGGTAATCTCATACTCATCCCACATGTAATTGATCTGGCCTTCGATATTGTCTTCCAGCTTTTTCTTCTGTTCACTCAGACGATAGACTTCTTTGTCCAGAGCATTCATGCGCTCTGACATTTCTTCTCTGCTCTGGAAGAAGCCTTTCTGCTTTGCAGACAGTTCTTCTTTCTTTGCAATATCCTCGTCCAGCTTTTTCTTGGAAGCATCCTGATTCTCATGGGAAGCCGCGATGGTCTTCTCAATCTCCAGAATGTTGTTTTTCTTGCGTTCCACTTCCTGTGCGTTTTCAGTCAGTGCCTGTAAGATCTCATTCAGTTCTGCCTGTGCACGCTCCAGCTCGCCGCCTATACGGTCTACATTGGCCTGTTTGTAATCCAGAGCCTGACGCATCTTCTCGACTTTTACTTCCCATTCTCCGGCATGGGCGGAAGCTTCACTCTCTTCCAGTCTGCAGCCTTCCAGTTCCTTCTGGAAGACAAGAATCTGTTCCTGAGTGGTTTTCTCCAGTTCTTCACTTGCAGCCAGTTCCTGTACGATTGATTCCTTGCTGGAACGGATCTCGAAGATCTTGGTCTCGATCTCCTGTTCCTCCAGCTTCAGGGACTGTGCACTCTCTGCCTCTTCTTCCATACGTTCTCTGGCCTGGGAAATATTTAATCTTGCGGTATTCTGCTCAATGGACTTGCGCTGCATCTCGGTCTTCAATGCTTCCAGATCCATACGCAGCTTATTTCGTTTGCTCTTGGTGTCTTCAATCTTCTGGTTATAGGTCTTGATGTCATCGGAGAGTTTTTTCACCTTTTTCTCCAGTTCATCCATCTCACGACGTCTTCCCAGGAGATTACTGTTATTCTTAAATGCACCACCGCTGATGGCACCGCCGGGAACTAAGAGTTCGCCTTCCAATGTGACCATACGGATGCCGTAATCGAATTTTCTTGCGATCTTCACGGCATTGTCCACGTTGTCTACGACCACGATACGTCCCAGCATGGCCTTGGCCACATTGCGGTATTCTTTTTCCGTATTTACCAGTTCATCCGCCATACCGATGACACCTTTTTCCTTCAGGGCCTCGGGATTTTTGAATTCCTGAGGTTTGGTAATACTGGTCAGGGGAAGGAATGTGGCTCTTCCGAGGCGGTTCTGCTTTAAGAATCCGATCATATGCTTGGCGGTCTCTTCGTTATCCGTTACGATATTCTGAATATTACCACCCAGAGCGGTCTCGATGGCGGTCTCATATTTGGCTTCTACCTGAATAATATCCGCTACAACACCGATGATACCTTTTTCTTTTTCCTTCTGCTCCATGACCTTCTTGACGCTGCCACCGTAGCCGTCATACCGCTCGGTGATATTGGTCAGGGCTTCCAGTTTGGACTGCTCCTGATGGAAACGGTTCTGTGTCTCCCGCAGCTTCGCATCTAAGCCTGTGAGATTCTCACGGATATTGCCCAGCTCCAGTTCGGATGCTGCTTCCTGTTCGGTCATCTGCCGCAGTTCTTCGGTCACAGTCTCGAAGGTCTCTTCCAGCTTCTTGACTGTCTCTTCTCTGGCAGCCTCATCGGATTTGGCACGAAGCAGTCTGGAATTCAACTCTGCCTTGCGGATATTGATCTGCTCCATCATAGTATCGAAACGTCCCATCTTGGACTTGATGGTAGCCCGCTGGTTCAGCTCGCCGATGATGGTATTTTTCCCGGCCTCAATATTATTATTGAGTTCGGTGATCTTGTTCTGGATAGCTTCCAGGTCGGCCTTTGCCATGGCTGCCGCCTCTGCGATCTCCTGTACCTGAGTATCCGTATCCTTTTTATCGGTTAAAATATCCTGTTTTTCTTTTTCTTTGCCGGCGATTTCTTCTTCCAGGGCTGCCTTACGATGGTTCAGATGGTTCTCACTGCCGTGAGCGGAATTGATCTGCTCTTTTAAGACATTGATCTCACCTTCCAGTTTGCCCCGCATCAGGCCGGTATCCGTCAGTTGCTCTCTGGCGGCTTCAATGGCTGCATCCAGGCTTTCGATCTCCTGCTGGATCCGCTCGTATTCTTCCTTGATACCTTCGTACTTTTCACTGGTCTCGTTCAGTTCATTGCTGGCCAGATTATATTTTTCTTCCATGGAAGACAGCTGTTCTCTGAGTTTCTTATTTTCCAATAAGAAGACATTGATATCCAGAGTCTTTAATTCTTCCTTTTTCCTCAGATAGACCTTAGCCACCTCGGATTGCTTCTCCAGAGGGCCTACCTGCTTTTCCAGTTCGGACAGAATATCATTCACACGCACCAGATTCTGTTTTTCGTTCTCCAGCTTTGTCTGGGCTGCTGCTTTTCTGCGCTTGAATTTCACGATTCCAGCAGCCTCGTCGAACAGTTCACGCCGTTCCTCGGGTTTACCGCTTAAGATCTTGTCGATCTGGCCCTGTCCGATAATGGAATAGCCTTCCTTACCGATACCGGTATCATAGAACAGCTCATTGACATCCTTTAATCTGCAGGGAGTACCATTGATCAGATATTCACTTTCTCCGGAACGGTAGATCCGTCTCGCCACTGTAACTTCGTCATAGTCGATCGCCAGCTGGTGATCGCTGTTGTCCAGAGTAATGGCAACATAGGCGTAGCTCAACGGTTTTCTGGTCTCTGTTCCCGAGAAAATAACATCCTGCATGCTGGCACCACGCAACTGCTTGATGCGTTGTTCTCCCAGCACCCATCTTACCGCGTCCGCAACGTTACTCTTACCGCTGCCGTTAGGTCCTACGATACCGGTGATTCCGTTGTGGAACTGAAATACGATCTTATTGGCAAATGATTTGAACCCGTGGATCTCAATACTTTTTAAATACATATCCTCTATCCCTCAATAGCAGAAGCGCCTCATAAGCTGCCTGCTGTTCTGCCGCTTTTTTTGTTCTTCCCTGCCCACGGCCAAGGCATTCTCCCTCCATGTCGATCTCTACCACGAAAGTCTTGTCGTGTTCCGGTCCGCTCTCCTCTAACAGCCGGTACTCGAACTCTTTTTTGAGTTTCCCCTGAATCAGTTCCTGGAGATTACTCTTGCTGTCGTAGAAGAGACGCTTGTCCTCTAAATCCGACAGAATGAAGCGGTCAATAAAAGCCTTGGCAGGCTGCATGCCACCGTCCAGATAAATGGCACCAATCATGGCTTCCATACCGTCAGAGGTGATGCTGTCTCTGCGTCTGCCGCCGGTATTCTCTTCGCCCTTTCCCAAAAGCATAAACTGTCCCAGTTCCAGGTCTCTGGCACAGAATGCCAGGGAAGGCTCGCACACCATGGAGGCACGCATCTTGGTCAGCTCGCCCTCCGGAACATCCGGGTGTTCCCGAAACAGGAAGTCGCTGGATACCAGCTCCAGTACAGCATCTCCCAGGAATTCGATGCGCTCATAGTTCTCTGTCTTGTTGATCTTTTGTTCATTGGTATAGGAGCTGTGGGTCAGAGCCTGCTTCAGCAATGCTTTGTTGTGAAAGCAATAGCCGATGCGCTGTTCCAGCACGTCCATTGTATAACCATCCAACATTTTCTTGTCCTCACTATATTCCGTAGTCCCGGCTATGGCAAGAAACGCGGCACGCTCGTACTTTAGTACGATGCACTCATGTCGCAGAGCGTAACGGTACATAGGCGTGGAAAATACCCACGCAATGCGTCCCTTGGGACGCTATGATACCGACGTCTGCTTACGGCGCGCTTATTCTTAACCATAGCCGTGCCTACTGGACTACATAATTACCCTCACCATGCCTATTCATAAATGGCTGTCAAGTGTGTCCCGTTTTACGGAACACATCGTATAAAAACAGAGGGGAATGACCTCTTGTGCGAGCAAGCTCTCACCGGAGTCATTCCCTCTATTTTTGCATGGCTCGTAGCTTTACTAGTTCACTGCGTTCTTGATCATCTCTACTGCTTCTTCTACAGTAGTAACCTGCTCTGCAGACTCTGCAGGGATCTCGATATCGAACTCTTCCTCGATACCCATGATGATCTGGTATACATCCAGGGAATCAGCACCCAGGTCATCCTGGAAGGTGGTCTCCATGGTGATCTCATCGGGATCTACATTTAATACCTCAGCAATAATTTTCTTTAACTTTTCGAATTCCATAACAGTTCCTTCTTTCCAAATATTTTGTAATTTTAATTATTTTCTGCAGCCTTATCTTCCAGACCGATCTGCTCTTTGATCTTTTCGTTGATCTTCTCTTCCTTAAATGCGATGCATTGCAGGATGGAGTTCTTCACTTCCACAGCCTTGCTGCTTCCGTGTGTCTTCACTACCAGACCGTTCAGTCCGAGTAACGGAGCACCACCGTACTGGGAAGTATCAAAACTCTTTAATGTAGTCTTGAGTGCCGGCTTCACAAGCAGTGCACCCATTTTACTGCGAAGCGTGGACATCATCCCCTGTTTCACCTGATGCAGAAGTGCGGAGCTTACGCCTTCATACATCTTCAAGATCACATTGCCCACAAACGCCTCACAGACAATGACATCTGCCGCACCTGCCGGAATATCTCTTGCTTCCACACTGCCGATGAAATTGATCTCCGGGCAATTCTTAAGAAGCGGGAAGGTTTCTTTTACCAGAGCGTTGCCCTTCTCCTCCTCGGCGCCGATATTCACAATACCGACTTTGGGATTCTTAACGCCCATAACGCTTTCCATATAGACACTGCCCATCTTGGCAAACTGTACTAACATGGAAGGTCTTGCGTCCACATTAGCACCACAGTCCAGCAAAAGGCTGACACCGTTCTCCGTAGGGATCAGGGGAGCCAAAGGAGGTCTCTCCACGCCACGGATACGGCCTACGATCACCTGTCCGCCTACCAGTACTGCACCGGTACTTCCTGCGGATACGAAAGCATCGCATTCACCGTTCTTCACCATATACATGGCTTTGACAATGGAAGAATCCTTCTTACGGCGGATCGCCATAACCGGAGGTTCTGCAGTCTCGATGACTTCTTCGGCATGTACGACTTCCAGCTGTTCTGCATCGTAGGTATATGCCTTTAATTCTTCCCGGATCACCGGCTCCTTACCTACCAGGAATACTTTGACACGTTTGTCCGCATTGACAGCCTCTACAGCGCCCTTTACGATCTCGGTGGGAGCATTATCTCCTCCCATCGCATCTACAGCAACATTTACATATTCTGCCATTTCGTCGTTCCTTTACCTGTTTGTGTTTATCCGCTTATCATCAAACCGCTCCGTGGGTCGCACCAAACAGTTTGATGATGGCAGATTCATTCTTACTATACTAAAGGCGTATATAAAAAGCAAGTGATTTTTTTGTGAAAGCAAAAGGAGACTCCTTTCGGAATCTCCTCTTTTCTTTTCACTTAATTTCGCTTCATTGATTTATAAATTAATCAACGCTTACGACCTGCTTCTTATTGTAAGAACCGCAAGCCTTGCAAACTCTGTGAGGCATCATCAGTGCACCACATTTGCTGCACTTTACCAATGTAGGAGCGCTCATTTTCCAGTTTGCTCTTCTCTTATCTCTTCTACCTTTGGAAGATTTATTCTTAGGACAAATAGACATCGTTACACCTCCTTATTCGCGTTGAAGATATCTTGGATTGCTGCCATACGAGGATCCGGTACGAAAGTATCGCAACCACATTCCTTCAGATTCCTGTTCTGACCACATACAGGGCAAATACCCTTGCAGTCTTCCTTACACAGGATCTTTGCCGGCCAATTCACCAGAATTTCATCGTACACAAAAGCCTCTACATCCAGCTGCCATCCATCCATAAAGCTCTGCTCGGTATCTTCTTCCTCACTTACTTCCGCTTCCGGAGAATAAACGATTCTGTCAAACTTAAGCTTCATTGCTGTAGGTACTTCAGTAAGGCACCTGTCACATTTCGTGTCAAAGGTAAGCTCTGCAGTGCCGGTTACTTTTGCCTTGTTCACACCGATGTTGGTAAAAGTAAGATTAATGGGTGTCTTCTCCGTAATGGGGAATTCTCCCTGGCGGCTCTTAAAGCTTGTCATCTCAAGCGGAATGGCAACAGTCTCTACCTTGCCTTCGGATGTTAATACATCAGATAAACTTACTAACATAGCGACTCCTATGCAATATGTTGCGTAGAAAACACAAGTCTCCTACGATGTGTTGATTCACACACTGACTTATTATACATAGGCAATACTGTTTTGTCAACAAAATTTTGTAGGATTTTCATACAATTTTTGTATCCTATGTCCGCCTACTTTTCCAGTCCGTAACTGCGGATCGTCCATCCCATCTCATCATATCCAAATGTCATAAACAGATAAGATAATGAGTCCTCCTGTGCCGGCCGGAACTCTACTTCCACCGTACAGTTACCCTTGCTGTCCGTATCCACCCCGGAGAGTCCCTTGATGCCCATGATCTCAACTTCGCCTGTGTATTCCTCCTGAAAATATGTATTTGTGAAATCCTTTGCGATCCGGTACACAGCCATTCTGTCTGCTGTTCTCTCCACTTCATCCAATATTTTCAGTTCATCATCACCGCTCATAAGACCGTATCTCAGGTTTAAGAAATAATATATTTCTATGTCATCAGGCCGTTTTCCCTCTTCCGACCATTTCACATACTGCTCCGCCTGTTCGTCGGATACATTTTCCTGATTGGAAAATACGATCATAATGAGTGACATTCCCTGGTCTACCTCTTTCTTTTCGATAACATTCAGGGAGTGAAAATACATTTCCTTATAGTCTTCCTCCACTGTCCCGGCATCTATATTGCCTCTGAGCAAATAATAGGTACTTCCGTCAAATTCCGCATAAGAAAGGATCCATTTTTCATTATAGCAGTAATTTACCATCAATAATTGTGCCGGATTCCCCTGCGTGGACTGCTCATAAAATTCCGTCAGTAGTTCTCCCCCGCTGCGCTCTTCGAATTGATCACTTAACACATACACCGGGTAGGCCTTCAGATCTTCCATATTAAAAGGAAGTTTTGACATTTCCTGTAAAATCACTTCTGGATTTCTTTTTCCTTTTAGGTTTTCCAGAATATTATCGGTCTGCACAAAGTTTTCCGCTTCCTGCACTGCCTCCTGTGTCTGTTCGGCTGTTTGTTCAATGGTAGTGGTACTTACCGTTTCATTTTCCTGCACATTGCTTTTCCTCTCAGCTTCCTGCGTTTCTCCGCCGCAGGCTGTAAGAAATATACATACTAAAATCACTCCGGTCAGACTTTTCATCTGCCAATATTTTTTGCTTGTCTTCATATTAAAATCCCCCAACCTGTAATGATCATACTGCTGCATCAAATTTCCATGAACAAATGCACATGGGAATCAATTAAAATTTTCTTATTTCTTTTGCCAGACTAAACGGAATGATTTCTCCCGGTCTTGTCTCAGTATATGCCTTTTCCTTATGCATATACTCTACAATATCTTTTGCTCTGTAAGCACTAAACTTCGTAATCACCTTGTCAAGAATGCTCTTTTCTCTGTCAGTCAATACGGAATAGTCCATATTGGCAGTCGGATAGATATGAAGCATGGTATCACAGCTATAGCTCATTTCTTCCTGAATATTCAGTTTCTCCAGATTCATCAAACTATAGCTTTCACTTTTCATTATATTTTTCTATCATTTCTTTTTTTAGGCCAACTAACGCATCCATTCCTTTCTGGGTTGTAGCAAAAAATTCATTTTCACAAACTTGATTATATTTTACATATGTGGATTCACCACCTGTTTCACAAATATTATTTTCATGCTCTTGATATGAAAATATTGGTGTGAATGCATTTTCCACATACACCTGATATACAGGAATCTTCTCTCCAAGACCATCTACCTGATTTTCGATAAAAACTAAATATTCTTCTCCCACTTCCATTATATTAACAAATCCTCTTTCGATGGAATATGGCTCTGAATATAAACTAAGTGACCAACGGCTGCAAGTAAGATATATATCTTGTCCCACCGCAGGCTCTGTTCCCTTATAAACATCTTCCACTTTGACCAGTTGCCTGCTTGTTCCTCCTATATGCTCCACATCTTCCAGTACAGATACCCGTATAATAACTGGGACCTGCGGTAAATTTACCGATAAATTCTCTGTCTCTTCAAGACATATATTTTCTGGAAGCTGTGCTACGTAGAGCTCATCTAAATATGACTTATCTTCTGCTATATTAGTATACGTTCTTTTTTCAAATATACCAAATACAGTTATAACTATAACAATTAATAAGATAAAGCATGAACCCCATTTGAATTTCACAGTTCTGTCCCCTTTCTTTCAATGCGGCCATCTGCAATTTTATATACCTGGTCTGCCAATATCTTCATATCCTCCTGATTATGACTGGCTAAAAGAATTAAGGCTCCTCTTTCTTTTTCCTGTTCAATTAATTTTCTGATTTCCTTTATTCCTGCTTCATCCAGTCCGTTTGTAGGCTCATCCAGCATGATAACATCCGGCTTCTCCATGATGGCCTGTGCAATCACCAGTCTCTGCTTCATTCCCATTGAGTATTTACCAAATACCCTTTTGTCAGCCGGGTCAAGTCCAACCCGTTGTATTGCTTCTTCTACTTCCCGCTTGCCAATCACTCCCTTTAGCTGCGCAAGATATAATAGGTTTTCCACTCCTGTCTTATTGGGATACAAGCCGGCATGCTCCAAAACAATCCCTTGACTTGGTAAAACAGCAAAGTCTTTGTGCAGTTCTTTTTCATTCCAATAAATATTACCTGAATCAATCTTCATCAGACCCGATAATGCCCGAAACAACATGGTTTTTCCAGATCCATTTCTACCCCAAAATCCATATATATTTCCTGTTTCCATTTCCAGACTGATGTCATTGAGTATTGTCTTACCCTTTATTTTTTTATGAATATTGTTTGCAATTAATTTCATATCAAATTGTCTCCATTTCCATGTCCTCTGCCAGTAAATCCTTCTTCTGTATCAATTGTCCTCCCATCAATACAGTAACTATACAGAATAGAGCCGGAATCAATATCGAAGTAACTAAATTCAAAGAATATCGGCTGTTGGCTAACTCAACTTCTAACAATGTGCTGCGATGCCATCCTAAAACGGTATGTGCTACTGGATTCAACCACAAAAAAACATATATGATGTCTTGTTTGATTTGCATTTTCGTCAATATATTTATGATACTGAGTGCTGCGGTACAAGTCATTTGCACAACCATAACCAATGTGAATGCAGCACTGCTTCCAATATTGATCGCAAGTAAATTAACTAACAGCACCAGGGTAAAATTCCATAACATAAAAATCAGAGCATGGCATCCCAATAAAATAAATCCACCTACGCTAAAAATCACCTGATATCGCAATACAGAAGCAATAGCGGTTGTGCTTAGAAATACCAGTTCAAATATGCATATGAAATTAATTAACTGTAACATTTCCTTTCCATACCATTTCATTCGATTTGGGCACCGACTAAACACATAGATACTGGCTGTGCAGAAATGACCATACAGCTTATTCCCAAAAACCAATATCATAATATAGTTTGGCATCATACGAAGCATAAATCCAATTAACTCCACTAAATTGCAACTCATGCTGAGTTCACCTCTGGATCCACTTAATTGTAATACCAGTTCTGATAGCGTTATTACTCCGTCAAACGGTCTGATAAAACCAAGCGATATGCAAATTCCGGAAAGTATTCCAATTAAAATTACTACTCTTTTTTCATGATGCATATTACCATTTATCCTTATTCCTTCCATAAAGGTAAAAACCGAATATTGTTATTATTATAATTCCTACCCCCATCAGTGGAACGATAATATTTTTAGGGGTATCATCAAAAAGAAGCAAATACTTATACCAGCTTAATGAACTCTTATTTCTATCCAGAATATTAAGATATGTAGTCGCATTCAATAGAACAAAAGTCGGTAAGATCAGCAACGTGCGATATTTAACCGTCAAAGCAAATGAGATTGCTACGGGAAGCGTACCAAGGATTCCTGATACGACACCAAAAAATAGTGTTGTAAGAATTGCATACAAACCAGGAGATGCTATATAGATTGCGCTGCCTATGTAATTATGAACCATTGTGGCATAATCTGTATTGTAAATGCTTAAATTTGATAAATCTCTTATTGCATTCATGGGAAAAGATAGCATATTCATTAGTATTTCCAGCATAAATGGAACCGTAAAAACTATTGTTGTTGTAAAAAAAGATGCCCACAATTTACTTTGTAAATAACGATTTTTCCCTAAACGATAAATCATGTATACTTCTTCTTTTGTCTGCTGTTCTTTAGTATAAGAAAAACCAGCAGGTACAGCAACCAGGATAGGGTAAATCATCACAATTAATAATTGAATGTTTGCACTAAAATATACTTTATTCAGGCTGAGCGCTAATAACTTCATTGGCTGATACATTTGTGAAATATCAGTACCTCTAAATGTGAGAACATTCGTTATATAATTCCCCAGCACTACCGCTAGAAGTAATATAAATGTCAGACTTGCTTCTTTTTGTTTTAATAAAAAAATGGTTTGCTTCTTAATCACTTTTATTAACATACAATTTCCCTCATATAACTTGGGATTAAATGCTTTATTATGCACTTAAT
>CECA01048805.1_pt1 | contig 21296 bp, 16 predicted proteins | sample 557351 | NCBI WGS metagenome assembly CECA01 (sample SAMEA3182051, study PRJEB8094) | gut metagenome | biome: human; feature: gut; material: Stool; isolation source: human stools | place: Canada | collected 2012-03-07 | reverse complement strand
GGCGGGCTGTGCATGCACAGCCTGAACGTCTACCACGCCCTGCACGACACCTTTTTTACCGAGGGCGAGAGTGAGGAGAGCTTTGCCATCTGCGCATTGCTGCACGATCTGTGCAAGGCCAACTACTACAAGGCCGGCACCCGCAACGTGAAGAACGAGACCACCGGTCAGTGGGAAAAGGTGCCCAGCTACAGCGTGGAGGACCTGTTTCCCTACGGCCACGGTGAAAAAAGCGTGTTCCTCATTGAGCGCTTCATGAAGCTCAAGGTGGAAGAGGCCGTGGCCATCCGCTGGCACATGGGCGGCTTTGACGATGCGGCCCGGGGCGGCTGCTTTGCCATCTCGGAAGCCTACGACAAGTACCCCCTTGCCGTCAAACTGCACATCGCGGATCTGGAAGCCACCTATCTCATGGAGCACCGCACCAGCGCCGTGCACTGAGCATATTTTATCCCGATACCAAAAAAGACCCGGATACCGGCAGCACCTTTTTGTGCCTGCCCCGTGTCCGGGTCCTGTTTTTTATTCCTTGTTGCGGGCCTTGTTCTGGTACATCCGGTCATCTGCCTGCCGGATGGCCTCCCGCAGCGGGTGCACGCCGCACACACCGCCCACGCTGATGGACAGACGGATCTCCGGGTGGCTCTCCACCCGGGCCTGCCGCACCGCTTCCTGGATGCGGTCCATCACCAGCGGCAGCCCTTCCGGCCGCAGCTGCGGCATCACCAGCAAAAACTCGTCGCCGCCGTAGCGCACCAGAATGTCGCTCTCCCGCAGGCAGGCCTGCACCGCCGCAGAGATGCTCTCCAGCGCCTTGTCGCCCACCAGATGGCCGTAGCTGTCGTTCACGGCCTTGAAGCGGTCCACGTCAATGACCACCACACCGTTGATCTGCTCACTGTCGGCCAGGAACTTTTCAAAGTACCGGCGGGAGTAGGCCCCGGTGAGCGGATCGATGAAGGCACTGTTGTCAAAGTCCTCGCTGCGGTCCAGCAGCATGCGGCGGCCGCCCATGTCCAGCCAGCGTCCGTTGGACAGCTTGGAAACCATTTCCAGCACGCAGCCGCGGCCGTTGTTCTCCACATAGCGCGACAGCACAAAATAGGCGTCCTCGCCATTGAATTCGATCTTGTTCAGGGTCTTTTTGCTGGTGAACACCTTGGCCGAGATGCAGTTCTCGCACCGGCCGGCCTTGTTCCACACCACATGGCAGTGACCGGCCTGCTCTTCCAGCGTGCCGTCCGGGTGCAGGGTGAGCACCTTGGCCCGCTCCGGGTCCACCAGACGCACCAGGTCAAACACGCCCTGCAGCTGCTGCAGAACAGCCGCCATCGAGCCTCCGGAGCTGTGCAGCAGCACATCCGGCTGCGCCTTTGCATCCTCGGTCTGCTCCGGCAGCAGCTGGCCCGCCACGCTCACACAGCGGCGCTGCCCGCCGCGGCTCCACTGGGTGCGCAGCACCAGCCGGTGCGGCTGGTATCCGCCGCCGGTCTGCACCTCCACGGGGAAGCTGGCCTGCGGGATCTCCGGGGTTGCCTTTTCCAGCGCTTCCAACAGGCGGCGGCGGTCCTTCAGGGAAAGGAAGTTCAGCCCTTCGCCATGGTCAAAGTCCAGCACCTGGGTGCGCTCGGCGGCGCTGGCGTAGTGGTTGGTCACCGTCACCCGGCCGCTGAGCAGGTCGTAGTCGAACTGGATGCCGCCGCACTGGTCCGCATAGAACTGGGTGCGCTCGCGTTCCAGGTTGAGCAGCCGCTGGCTGCGGTCCTCCCGCGGGAGGGCTTCCCGGTGCAGGATCTCCTCCGACAAGCGGTGGGTGTCCTGGTGGAAGCTGCGGTCCCACTCGTTGCGCTGCAGCTCCTGCCGCAGCAGCTCCGACGACTCATTCAGGCATTCCAGCAGCAGCGGGTTGAAGGCCCCGCACTCGCCGTTCAGGATCATGCGCAGGGCCGTGTCGTGGTCGTAGGCCGGTTTATAGCAGCGGTCGCTGGTCAGGGCGTCGTACACATCTGCCAGTGCCACCACCTGTGCTGCGATGGGGATCGCATCGCCCTTCAGCTTGTCCGGGTAGCCGCCGCCGTCCCAGCGCTCATGGTGCCAGCGGCAGATGGCATAGGCTACCTGCAGCAGGGGCTCGTTTCCCCCGCCGATGGTGTTGCTCAGGTCCCGCAGGATGCGGGCACCCTTCACCGTGTGGGTCTTGATCATCGCGTATTCTTCGGCGGTCAGGCGGCCGGGCTTGTTGAGGATCTCGGTGGGGATCACGATCTTGCCCAGGTCGTGCAGGGCCGATGCCGTGCTGATGAGCGAAATGTCGCTCTCGTCCAGCTGATACCGGTCGGTCTTGCCCGCCAGCTGGTGCAGCAGCAGGTCGGTCAGGGTGCGGATGTGCAGCACATGCAGGCCGCTCTCGCTGTTGCGGAACTCCACCACATGGCTCAGGATGCTGATCATCAGCACGCTGTTGTGCTCTTTTTCGTACACCTGATCGGTCACCAGCCGGGTCAGGCGCTTCTGCTTGGCATACAGCATGAGCACGTTCTGCACCTGGCGCAGCACCATGACCCGCTCAAAGGGGCGGCGCATGTAGTCGGCCACACCCAGGTCGTAGGCACGCTCGATGTTGGCCGTGTCCTTTGCCGCCGAGATCATGATCACCGGGATCTCGTCCAGCCAGGAATAGCAGCGCATGACCTTCAGCACGTCAAAGCCGTCCATCTGCGGCATCATGATGTCCAGCAGCACCAGTGCGATGTCCGTGTGCTCGCGCAAAAGCTCCACCGCCCGGACACCGTTTTCCGCTTCCAGATACTCATACCCGTCGCCCAGGATCTCCATCAGCAGCGCGCGGTTGATCTCAGAATCGTCTGCGATCAGGATCTTCTGTTTCACATTCATGTGCCTTGCTCCTCGCCATCCCCATCTGGCAATGTGCTGCCTTGCCGCAGCAAAAATCCCCTGTTCACACAAAAAGCTGCTGCACCAGTCCATGCCGGCACAGCAGCTTGTCGAATCATTCTTACATCATTTCATCAAACCGGCGCAGCAGCTCCACCGAAAGCTTCTCCAGCTCCGTTTCCGGCTGCCACACGGGTTCCGGCTGCGCCGCAGGCTGTGCGGCTGGTCTTGCACAGCAGGCCACAGCTTCTTCGGGCGGTTCCGGCGTCGGGGCCTGCACCGGCACTTCCGGACAGGCAGGCCTCTGGGCAGCCTGCTGCTCTGCCTTTTCGGCACGGGCCACGGCCATCTGCAGCTCCTCCCGTGCCTGCTCACAGGCCGCTTCGAGGTCGGCATTTTCCCGCCGCAGAGCGATCATTTGGCGCTCGCAGGCAAACAGCCGGGTCTGGTAGCGGCGGATCTCGGCGTGGGCCGCTTCCAGCTTGCGGGTCAGCTGCTGCAGCTTGTCGCTGCCCTCTGCCCGCACCGATGCTGCGGCCTGCGCCGCCGCCTGCTGGGCAAAGCGCTGCCGCAGAGCTTTGTTCTCCTGCCTGAGTTGCGCCATGGTCTCCTCCATTCCCTGCTGCGTCTGCCGGGCAAGGCGGAGTTCTGCCGCATACGCTGCGCGGATGTGCGCAATACAATTTTCAACATCCAGTTTCCGGTACCCGAACCATCCGGTCCGCAGCGGAACGTCCTGTTTCAGCATTGCATTGCCTCCCTCCGCTTGCGCGCAAGAGACCCGCCCTCCTCACGGGCGCTGTGCCACGATGCGTTTATTATTTGCCAGCCTTACTTCCGCTTGTTCAGGATGGCCAGCAGTTCGTCGTAGTAACGGTTGTCGCTGCTTTCCTCTTCCACGGGCTTTGCGGCAGCTGCCGGAGCGGCCGGGGCTGCTGCCGGAGCAGCAGGAGCAGCGGCAGTAGCTGCACTGCCGGTGTCGCTGCTGAATACTGCCGACGGCACCGACTGGGCACCGCCCATGGCGTTGTTGATGCTGTTGCGCAGGTCGCTGGCACTCTTGTTGTCGAAGCCGGTAGCAACGACGGTCACGCGCATCTCGTCGGACAGGTTCTCGTCAAACGCAGTACCCCAGATGATGTTCGCATCCGGATGAGCGCTCTGGGTGATGAGGCCGGCTGCGGTCTCCACGTCCTCCAGGCCGATGTCGGGGCTGGAAGTGATGTTGATGATAACACCGTGTGCACCGGCAATGCTGGTCTCCAGCAACGGGCTGGAAATGGCAGCCTTGGCGGCGTTCTCGGCCTTGCCGGCACCCTTGGCGCTGCCCACGCCCATGTGCGCGTAACCGGCATCCTTCATGATGGAGCGCACGTCGGCGAAGTCCAGATTGATGAAGGCGGGCACGTTGATCAGGGCGGAAATGGACTCGACGCCCTGACGCAGCACGTTGTCGGCAGCCTGGAAGGCGTTCATCAGGGTGATCTTCTCCTGGCTGATCATCTTCAAGCGCTCATTCGGGATCACGATCAGGCTGTCCACATGCATCAGCAGGTTGGCAATGCCCTGCTCAGCCAGGCCCATCTTGCGCTTGCCCTCAAAAGAGAAGGGCTTGGTGACGATGCCCACGGTCAGGATGCCCAGGTCGTGTGCCACCTCAGCCACCACAGGAGCCGCACCGGTGCCGGTGCCGCCGCCCATACCGGCGGTGATGAACACCATCTGGGAGCCCTTGAGCGCGTTTGCGATCTCGTCCTTGCTTTCTTCAGCGGCACGCTGGCCGATCTCAGGGTCGGCACCTGCGCCGCGGCCCTTGGTGAGCTTGGAGCCCAGCTGGACCTTGACGGTGGCATGGTTCTTGGCCAGCGCCTGCTGGTCCGTGTTCATCGCAATGAACTCCACGCCCTGCAGGCCATCGCTGACCATGCGGTTCACGGCGTTGCCGCCGCCGCCGCCAACACCGATCACCTTGATCGTCGTAACATTTTCGTCCATTTCTTCATCGAGCATCAATGCCATAACTTTGTCCTCCATCCGGATTTTATCGTAGAACTGTGCAGAACGCACAGAAATATCAACCTACACTTATATAACTGTATCGTATCATCTTTTTGCCGTGAATGCAAGTCAAATTTACGTTTTTGAAGTTCTTTTTTTCGGGCAGTCTGCCCCGCGCGGGGTTTCTCGTGCAATTTGCCCACCCAGAGCCGTCAGTTTCTGTGCAAAATCGGCATAGCCGCGGTCAATGAACTCCGTATGGGTGATGCGGCTGCTGCCCTGTGCCGCCAGCGCCGCGATCACCAGCGCTGCCCCGCCCCGCAGGTCGGGCGCTTCCAGCACCGTTCCCTGCAGGGTGCCGCCGGGTTCCGCGTACAGGGTGCGGCCCTCCACCCGCACCCGGCCGCCCAGCGCCGCAAAGCCTGCCGCGCAGCCGAACCGCCGCTCAAAGATCACATCCTCGATGCTGCCGGGTCCCTCCGCGCAGAGCAGCACCGCCGCCAGCAGCGGGGCCGCGTCGGTGGCCAGCGCCGGGTATGCCCCGGTGAACACCCGCCCCGGCCCGTACAGCCGCCCGAACCGGGTAATAACGGCAGCATCGCTCCGGCGCACAACGCCGCACCCCATTTGTTCCAGAATTTCCAGCACCGGCGCATACAGCCGGGGCGCGCAGCCTGCCAGCTCCACCCGTCCCCCAGCCGCTGCGCAGGCACAGGCAAAGGTGGCTGCCGTGATCCGGTCCGGCAGGGGCGCAAAGCTGCATCCGTGCAGCCGCCGCGCCCCCTGCACCCGCACCGTGCCGGTGCCCGCGCCCTGCACCCGGCCGCCGCACCGGTTCAGGAATGCCGCCAGATCTTCGATCTCCGGCTCCCGGGCCGCACCCCGCAGGGTCGTCTCCCCCTGTGCCAGCGCCGCCGCCAGCAGCAGGGTCTCGGTGGCCCCCACGCTGGGGAACCGCAGGGTGATGTCCGCTCCATGCAGCCCCGCCGGAGCCGTGAGCAGCAGGCGTTCGCCTTCCAGCTGCGGGCAGGCTCCCATCTGCACAAGGCCCGCCAGATGCAGATCAATGGGCCGCGCTCCGATGCGGCAGCCCCCGGGCAGCACGGTCTGTGCCCGGCCCAGCCGGGCCAGCAGCGGGGCGCAGAACAGGATGGATGCCCGCATCCGGCCCGCCGGGCCTGCCGCCAGCGTCCCACTGCCGGGCACCCCGTCCACCCGCACATCCGCCCCCTGCCGCTCCGCTGTGCAGCCTGCACTGCGCAGCAGGGCAAGGCTCTCGGCCACATCGGCCAGCTCCGGCACCCCGCACAGCCGCACTGGCCCGCTGCACAGCAGGGACGCTGCCAGCAGCGGCAGCACACTGTTCTTGGCCGCCGGGACCCATACCGTTCCATTCAGCGGCCGCCCGCCCGTGATGATGTAATCCCCTGCCATGCAAAGACCCCCGTTCTGCCAAAGATACCCCATGGTATGCAGAACGAGGGCCGTCGGTTCCCTGTTTTGTACCCGGACACCGCAAAACGCATTTGTCCGGTCGTTTGTCTGTTTTTTGCGTCTTTTGCGGGGCAAACATCCCATTTTGCGGCAGAAATAGCCGCCTTTATGTTTCCCCGCGGGAGACGGACAGCACGATGCCCATCTCGCCCAGCAGCATCATCAGGCTGGTGCCGCCGGAGGAAAAGAAGGGCAGGCTGATGCCGGTGTTCGGGATGGTGTTGGTGACCACGGCGATGTTCAGCACCGCCTGCAAGGCCACCTGCACCACGAACCCCACCACCAGCAGTGCCCCGAAGCGGTCCGGCGCGTGGGCCGCCAGCGTGACGCCCCGCAGCAGCAGCAGACTGAACAGCAGGATCACCGCGCAGGCTCCCACAAACCCCAGCTCCTCGCACAGGATGGAAAAGATGAAGTCGTTCTGGGGTTCCGGCACGAACAGGTGCTTCTGGCGGCTGTTGCCCAGCCCCAGCCCCACGGCCCCGCCGGAGCCGATGGCGTACAGGCTCTGGATGGTCTGGTGGCCGTCGCCCAGCGGGTCGGCAAAGGGGTCCAGCCAGGAGCTCAGGCGGCTGGCCGCATAAGGCACCAGATCCGGCATGATGACGATGGCCGCCCCGATGGCACCCGCTCCGCCCACACCGGCCAGCACGAACCACCGCAGCCCGGTGCCGCCCACGAACATGAGCACTGCCCCGATGCCCAGGATCAGCACCGTGCCGGACAGGTGCGGCTCCAGCAGCATGAGCACCGCCACCGCGCCCAGTACCAGCGCAAAGGGCACCACCCCCACCGCAAAGCTCTCCATCCGGCTGTGGTTGAGGGAGATGATGTGGGCAAACACCAGCACCACCGCAAATTTGGCGATCTCGCTGGGCTGCAGAGTGCCCAGCCCCGGCAGCACCAGCCAGCGCTTGCAGCCGTTGTATTCCGGCATGAACAGCACCACGACCAGCAGCACCAGCGAGAGGGCCAGCAGCGGCCAGGCCAGTTTGTGATAGATGTGGTAATCCACCCGGCTGGCCGCCCACATGGCCCCGATGCCCATGGCCGCATACAGCAGCTGCGGCCGCACATAGGCCCAGGCATCGCCCCGCCGGTACAGCGCCACCGCGCTGCTGGCACTGTACAGCATTACCAGCCCAAAGCCCACCAGCGTGAGCACCAGGATCAGAAACGGCAGGTCCATGGCGGGCAGCGGACGCAGCAGTCCGCGCCGGGCCCGGGCAGGCACAGCGGCCCTGTGCATCCTCATCACCTCCGGCAGTCCTTTTGGTCTATTGTACGCAGGCCGCCGGGCTGTTAGTCATAGCCGCAGACCCTGCCCGCATAAACTGAGCCGGAAAAGGAGGTGCTGCCATGTCCCGGCCCGAACCCCTGCGCACCCTGCCGGAGCAGGCGTTCCGCGCCCGTGCCCGGCTGGTGGCGCTGCTTTTGTGCGGCATCTGCTTTGCAGGGCTTATTGCCCGGCTCTACTGGCTGCAGCTGGCCGCCGGGGACTGGTACACCCGGCGGGCACTGGGGCAGCAGCTGCGGGACACCGTGGTGCCCGCCGACCGGGGCCGCATCTACAGTGCCGACGGCGTGTTGCTGGCGGCCAACAGCAGCTGCTGGACCCTGCGGGCCAGCCCGCAGGAGATGCCTGCCGACAAACTGGAGCTGGCCGCCCACGGTCTTGCGCAGATTTTGGAGCTGGACGAAGCCGCCCTGCTGGAAAAGTTCCGGGACCGCGCCTCCAACGACTGTCTGCTGCGCTACCGGGTGGAGCGTTCCATGGCGGATGCCGTGCGGGATTTCTGCGAGGAAAACGGCATCACCGGCATCCGTATCAATCAGGACAGCAAGCGCTGGTACCCGCAGGGGGAGTTTCTGGCGTCGGTGCTGGGCTTTACCAATGTGGACAACGCCGGAGTGAGCGGGCTGGAGCTGGAATACAACGAGCAGCTCACCGGGCAGAACGGCGTGGTGCTCACCGCCGTGAACGCCTGGGGCTACACGCTGGAGCAGAGCTACGAGACCGAGCAGTTCCCGGTGGAGGGCAGCAGCCTGTGGCTGACCATCGACGCCAACATTCAACATTATCTCGAAAATGCGTTGAATTATGCCGTACAGGAACACCATGTGGCCGCCCGTGCCGTGGGCATCGTGCTGGACGTGAACACCGGGGCCGTGCTGGCCATGTCCACCACCCCGGCCTACGACCCCAACCAGCCGCGCATCCTCTACGACGAAGCTGCCCGCGCCGCCGTAGATGCCCTCTCTGGGGAGCAGCGGGCGGCCGCCCTGCAGCTGGCCCAGCAGACCCAGTGGCGCAACAAGGCCGTGAGTGACCTGTACGAACCGGGCAGCGTGTTCAAACTCATTACCTGCGCGGCCGCGCTGGACGCCGGAGCCATCACCCGGAACTCCAGCTTTTATTGCGGGGAGTCCATCTCGGTGGCGGGCACCCGGTTCCACTGCGCCAACCACAAGCGCCACGGGACCCAGACCGTGACGCAGGCGCTGGAAAATTCCTGCAACCAGAGCTTTATCCAGATCGGAGCGCGGCTTGGCAAGGAGGCCTTCTGCGATTACTTTGCCGCCTTCGGCCTGCGGGAGCCCACCGGCATCGACCTGCCCGCCGAGCCGAAAAAGAGCCTGTACTACACCGCCGACCGTATGGGGCCGGTGGAGCTGGCCTCCTGCGCCTTCGGGCAAAGCAGCAAGATCTCCTATCTGGAAATGGCCGCCGCCGTGTGCGCAGTGGTCAACGGCGGAAAACTGATGCAGCCCTACCTCGTATCGGACATTCTGGCCCCGGACGGCACGGTGCTGGAACACCGGGACCCCGTGTGCAAACAACAGGTGATCCAGCCGGAGACTTCCGCCGTCATGCGGGAGATGATGGAAGCCGTTGTTCTGTACGGCGGCGGACGCAACGCGCAGATCTCCGGCTACCGGGTGGGCGGCAAGAGCGGCACCAGCCAGAAGCTGGACAGCGCCGACGAAAAAGCCCGCATTGCCAGCTTTGTGGCCGTGGCGCCCATCGACGACCCACAGTTTCTGTGTCTGGTCTGCCTGGATGAACCCCACAGCTGGACCACCGCCGGCGGCAGCCTTTCGGCCCCGGTGTGTGCCGAGGTGTTGGAACAGACGCTGGTGTACAAAGGCGTGCCCCGCGCCGCCGCAGACGCCCCCGCCGAGCAGACCACTGCCCTGCCGGCAGATGGGGACAGTACGGATGGGGCGTAAACCCTCTCCGTCATCGCCTGCGGCGATGCCAGTTCCCCCAAGGGAGGAGCTTTTGACGAAACGGGAAACTTTTCCGTATAAACAAAAAGCTCCCCCTTTCGGGGGAGCTGGCAGCCCGGAGGGCTGACTGAGAGGGTTCTGATCAGTTCTGATGCGGCTGCTCGCGGAACACGATCTCGCCGGTCTCGCTGTTCATGGATTCCACGATGGCAAGGCTCTCCAGCTGGATGCCCTTGCTGCGAATGAGCTCACCGCCCTGCTGGAAGCCTTTTTCCACGGCGATGCCGATGCCTTCCACGGTGGCACCGGCCTCCTGTGCCAGCTCCAGCAGGCCCATCAGGGCACAGCCGTTGGCCAGGAAATCGTCGATGATCAGCACATGATCCTCTGCGGTGAGGAACTTTTTGGACACGATGACATTGTAGATCTTTTTGTGGGTGAAGGACTGGATCTTGGTCTCGTAGTTGTTGTAGTCCAGATTGATGCTCATGGACTTTTTGGCAAACACCACCGGCACGTTGAACTCACTGGCCACAATGGCGGCAATGCCGATGCCGCTGGCCTCGATGGTGAGCACCTTGTTGATGGGCTTGCCCGCAAACAGGCGCTTCCACTCCCGGGCCATCTCGCGGAACAGCGGGACATCCATCTGGTGGTTGATGAAGCTGTCCACCTTGAGCACATTTCCTTCGCGCACAATGCCGTCTGCGCGGATACGATCTTCCAGCATCTTCATAAGCAGTCTTTGTCCTCCAGCCTTTTTCCATTCCGGGGCACAAAGCTGTGCCCGCAACCTGTATGTATTTTACCTAGTATAACGGAAGTGCCTGCCTTTGGCAAGTGGCTTTGTGCCCAAATTTGAAAAAATCCGGGCTGCATCTGCGTGGGCTTTTTCCAAAAGCATGCCTATGGCAAAAAGCACCGAAACTCCGCAAAACAGTCCTGTAATTTTTGGCTTTCGGCGCTCTTGTGCTTTGCTGATTTTTGAGTATACTTGGAAGAAAGACCGGTGCCTGTACGCCGATCGGAGGAGAGGGAGAACGGTTATGAAAACGGGACTTGTACTGGAAGGCGGGGCTATGCGCGGCATGTTCACCGCCGGTGTTCTGGATGTGCTGATGGAGCACGGCATCGCGGTGGACGGTGCCATCGGTGTTTCGGCGGGGGCCGTGTTCGGCTGCAACTATAAGTCGCACCAGATCGGGCGCACCATCCGCTACAACACCGAATACTGCAAAGATAAGCGCTACGCCAGCTTTGGCAACCTGCTGCGCACCGGCAACCTGTACAGCGAGCAGTTCTGCTACCACACCGTGCCGGAAAAGCTGGATCCATTTGATGCCAAAACCTTTCGGGAAGATCCCATGGACTTTTTTGTGGTGTGCACCGATGTGCGCACCGGCGACCCCATCTACCACAAGTGCCGCACCGGCGACGCCGAGGACATCCAGTGGATGCAGGCGTCGGCCTCCATGCCGCTGGCCGCAAAGATCGTGAAGATCGGCCACTACCAGCTGCTGGACGGCGGCATTGCAGATTCCATCCCGGTGCGCTTCTTTGAGTCCATCGGCTACAAGCGCAACCTCATCGTGCTGACCCAGCCCAAGGACTTTGTGAAAAAGAAAAACAAGATGCTGCCCGCCATCCGGGCGCGCTACCTGCGCTACCCCGCCTTTGTGGAGGCCGTGGCCGACCGCCACGAGCGCTACAACGAGACACTGGAACATGTGGCCATGCTGGAGCAGACCGGCCAGGCCTTTGTCATCCGGCCGCCCATCCCGCTGGAGATCGGCTCCATGGAGCGTGACCCCGCCCAGCTGCGCCGCGTGTACGACACCGGCCGTGCCGTGGCCGAGATCCAGGTGGACAAGATCGCCGCTTTTGTGGAACAGTCCCGCGCAGCCGAATAAGTTTTGCGGCAGTGCATCATCCAAAAGGCCCCGCACCGGTTCCGAACGGAACGGTGCGGGGCCTTTGGTTTACGCGGATGGTTCAGGCTGTAGGGTTACAGCTGGCTCTTGTACAGCTCCACGATCTCTTCCACGCTGGTGTCACGCGGGTTGCCAGGGCGGCAGGCGTCGGCATAAGCGGACTCGGCCAGGAACTGGATGTCCTCTTTCTTCAGGATGCCGTGCAGGTTTGTGGGGATGCCCACATCGGCGCTCAGCTGCTTGACGGCGGCGATGGTGGCATCGGCTGCCTCGGCGTCGTTCATCTCGTCGATGCCCTTCACGCCCATGGCCTTGCCGACGGCACGGTAGCGCTCACCGGCGACGGTCTTGTTGTATTCCAGACCCACCGGCAGCAGGATGGCGCAGGCCACGCCGTGAGGGGTATCATACAGGGCGGACAGGCCGTGTGCCATGGAGTGCACGATGCCCAGGCCCACGTTGGAGAAGCCCATACCGGCGATGTACTGGCCCAGAGCCATGCCCTCACGGCCTTCCGGGGTGTTCTGCACGGCACCGCGCAGGTTCTCGCTGATGAGCTTGATGGCTTCCAGATGGAACATGTCGGAGATCGTGCAGTGACCCTTGGTGATATAACCCTCGATGGCATGGGTCAGTGCGTCCATACCGGTGGCAGCGGTCAGGCCCTTGGGCATGGAGGACATCATATCGGGGTCCACCACGGCGATCTCCGGGATGTCGTTGGTGTCCACGCAGACGAACTTGCGCTTCTTCTCCACATCGGTGATGACGTAGTTGATGGTGACCTCAGCAGCCGTACCGGCAGTGGTGGGCACCGCGATGGTGAACACGGCGTGCTTCTTGGTGGGAGCCACACCCTCCAGAGAGCGGACGTCTGCAAACTCCGGGTTGTTGATGATGATGCCGATGGCCTTGGCCGTGTCCATGGAGGAACCGCCGCCGATGGTCACGATGCAGTCTGCTTCGGCAGCCTTGAACGCGGCCACACCGTCCTGCACATTGGCAATGGTGGGGTTGGGCTTGATCTCACTGTACACGCTGTAGGCAAAGTTTGCGGCGTCCAGCAGGTCGGTGACCTTCTTGGTGACGCCGAACTTGATCAGGTCGGGGTCCGAGCAGACGAAGGCCTTTTTGTAGCCGCGGGCGGTGAGCTCCGGCACAATGTTCTCGATGGCACCATGGCCATGGTAGGAAATGGTATTCAGAACGATGCGATCAGCCATAAGTCAAATCCTCCAAACTCATTTGCGCCGCCGGTTCCGGCAGCGGTTCTCTGCCTTTCAGCATAGCACATCGTCAAAAAATTTGCAATGCAGAATTGTATGAATTCTCTGTAAATTTTGATATTATACTCATTTTTTCTGGACAGATTGCATCGTTTTGAAGGACCTGATCTCTTACGAAGAGGGCAGCATCGCCAACCTGGACCTGGCCCACACCGACAACATGAAATTCGTGCTGATGGCCTTTGACGAGGGCACCGGCCTGACCCCGCACCGTGCTCCCGGCAACGCCATCCTGACCGCACTGGAGGGCAAGGCCATCATCGGCTACGAGGGCCAGGACTACGAGCTGACCGCAGGCCAGAGCTTCCGTTTTGACAAGAACGGCCTGCACAGTGTGACCGCACAGGGCAGGTTCAAGATGAGCCTGCTGCTGGTGCTGGAGTAAATTTGTTCTGATTTTCAGAGCTGCTGCGTATTTTTTCGCAGCAGCTCTTCTTTTTTTGCCAAAAGGGCTTGACAAGCGGGGCAGATCGTGTATTATTGTATCAAGCGCTTAATACAGCAATACAAGGAGACAACAGTATGTCGGAACAGTTTGATTCCAGCCGCCCGATCTATGCACAGCTGGTGGAACGGCTCAAGGCCCGCATCCTGGCAGGCACCTACCCGCCCGGCGGGCACCTGGACTCGGTGCGGGACCTTGCCGCAGCCGCCGGGGTCAATCCCAACACCATGCAGCGGGCCCTGGCCCAGCTGGAAACCGAAGGTCTGGTGCGCACCGAACGCACCTCAGGCCGCTATGTTACGGAGGACACCGAATTGATCGAACAGCTTCGGACCGAAGCCGCCCGGAAACTGGCGGAAGAATTTCTGGTCAAGATGCGCGGCATCGGCTACAGCCCTGCACGCGCGGCTGCCCTGCTGGAGCAGCTGGACACCACCAAGGAGGATGCACAATGAGTGAGATTCTGACCTGTGAAGCACTGACCAAGTGCTACGACAAAGACAAGACCGCGCTGGACGGCGTGGATCTGCATGTGAATTTTGGCCGCATCGTGGGCCTGCTGGGCCCCAACGGCAGCGGCAAGACCACCCTCATCAAGCTGGCCAACGGCCTGCTGCAGCCCACGTCCGGCAGCATCAAGGTAGCCGGCATGGCCCCCGGCCCGGACACCAAGGCCCTTGTTTCCTACCTGCCGGACGCCGACTGGCTGCCCGACTGGATGCAGGTAGAGCAGCTGGTGGGCATGTTCACGGATTTTTACGCCGACTTTGACCCCGCCAAGGCCTTTGAGATGCTGGACGCCCTGCACATTGCCCGCACCGCAAAGCTCAGGACCCTCTCCAAGGGCAACAAGGAAAAAGTGCAGCTCATCCTGGCCATGAGCCGCGCGGCCCGGCTTTACCTGCTGGATGAGCCCATCGGCGGCGTGGCCCCCGCCGCCCGCGACTACATCCTGCACACCATCATCAGCAACTACAGCAAGGACGCAACGGTCATCCTGTCCACCCACCTCATCGGGGACATCGAGCCGGTGCTGGACGAGGCCATCTTCCTGAAGGACGGCCGGGTGTTCGCCCATCGCAGCGTGGAGGAGCTCCGCGAGACTGAGGGCATGAGCGTGGATGCATATTTCCGGGAGGTATTCAAATGCTGAGCAAACTTTTAAAGTATGAGTTCAAGGCCACCTGCCGCATTTACGGCGGACTGTATCTGGCCATTCTGGCTGCCGCTGCACTGCTGGGGGCGTTCTTCCGCTTTCCGGCGCTGGCTTCTGATTTTCCCATCGCAGTCGTCACGATGGTTTACCTGATGCTGTGTGTCGCCATTGCAGTCATCACCGCGCTCACCATCATCCAGCGGTTCACCCGCAACCTGCTGGGGCGCGAGGGTTATCTGATGCACACCCTGCCGGTCACCCCGGCGCAGCTCATCCTGTCCAAGCTCATCTCCAGCATGGTGTGGCTGCTGTGCAGCATCCTGGTCATCGCGCTTTCCCTCGGTGTATTCTTCCTGTGCGGGATGCTGAACGTCAACGGCATCTTCTCGGACTGGGCCAGTGCCGTGCGCGACTTCCGGCTGCTGGCAGATATTCTGCAGCGCGTTCTGAATGTCAGCGGCTTTATGCTGCTGCTCACGGCCATCGAGTGGCTGGCCACGCTGGCCTGCTCCATCCTGTGCCTGTACACCGCCTGCATGATCGGGCATCAGTTCAAGCAGCATTTTGCGCTGGTGGGCATCGCGGCCTTTGTGATCCTGAACATTGTGCAGAACCGCCTTGTGGCTCTGCTGCCCTACACCAACAACACCGTCGGGCTGGATATGGTAGTCATCGCTTCCGGTGATACCTGGCAGGTCACGACCAATCGGTTCTATCTCCGCGCCGTGCTGGTTTCCCTGCTGGCCGATGCGGTGCTGTGCGGTGTCTACTTTGCCGCTGCCAACTGGCTGATGAAGAACAAACTGAATCTGGATTGATTTCTCTATCGCAAAAGGATCTGCTGCCGGAAACGGCAGCAGACCCTTTTGTGATTGGGGCAGATTCAGCACGCGTCGTACTGCTTTTGCAGGTATTGCAGGCACTGGACCGAATTCTCCGGCGTGGTGTTTTCCAGTGTGGCGAACACCCAGGGCTTTTCCTGCTTGGCAAAGCGCAGGATGGTGCGGTAATCGCCCATGCCGCCCTGCCCGGCACCGGTGGCGGCCAGCTGCCCGCCGGCGTCCTTGCGCAGGAAGTCCTTGAAGTGGATCATGGCCACATCCTTGCCCAGCAGCTCAATGGCCTCGGCGAACACCTCTTCGCGAGCATCCACGTTTTCCATATTCAGCAGGTTCACCGGGTCCAGCAGGATCTGCAGGTTGGGGCTGCCGATCTCGTCCAGCACGGTGCGGGCACGCTTGGCATCGTACACGATGTGCTTGACCACCGGCTCGATGGCAATGGTCACACCGTACTGCTCGGCGCAGCGCACCACCGGCTTGAAGTTCTTGATAAAGGTGGCAAGGGCCGCGTCGCTGCGGCACTCCGGGCAGAACTTGTACTCCGCGTTGGGCGCGCCCGTCTCGGTGCCCACCATACCGCAGCCCAGCAGGCTGGCAAAGCGGATGTGGGCGTAATATTTTTCCTGAATGGCGTGCAGAGCGTCCTCGTCCGGGTGGGCCAGGTTGAGGTAGTTGCCCAGCACGGCAATGTCAATGCCGTTCTGGGCAAACAGGCGGCGCAGATAGGCGGCGTAACCGGGGGTGAGGGCGCTCGGCGTGTTGGGAACCTCCTTGAGGGATTTGCTCAGGGCCAGGTGAGCGCAGGTAAACCCCCGCTGGCGTACCAGCGGGAGCACCTGCTCCAGGGGCAGCTTTTCGGCGTCGTGCAGACGCAGGCCAAATTGGATCATAGAATACTCCTCCTCGCATTGCTTCTGGCCCGATGATAGCATATCCGGACGCAAAACACAACAGCAAACTGCAGCCGTCAGCGGCGCAGATACCGTCCGGTGATGCTGGCCGGGTCGTTACAGATCTGCTCCGGGGTGCCGCAGGCCACGATCCGCCCGCCGGCATCTCCGCCGCCGGGGCCCATGTCGATGATGTAGTCCGCATTGCGGATGACGTCCAGATCATGCTCGATGACCACCACAGTCGCACCATTGTCCAGCAGGGCCTGGAACACCCCCAGCAGCACCTGCACATCCAGCGGGTGCAGGCCGATGGACGGCTCGTCGAACACGAACACGGAATCGGTCTGGGTCCGGCCGATCTCGCTGGCCAGCTTCAGACGCTGGGCTTCGCCGCCGGAAAGGCTGGGCGTTTCCTCGCCCAGAGTCAGGTAGCCAAGGCCCAGCTGCTGCAGGACCTTCAGCTTCTGGCAGACCGTTTTCATGTTCCGGCAAAAATTGATGGCCGTGTTCACGTCCATGTCCATCAGCTCCGGCAGCGAGGCCGTCTGCCCCGCCGGGCCGGTCAGTTTTACCAGTCCGGCCGCCCGGGCATAGCGGGAACCACGGCAGTCCGGGCAGGGGATGTTCACATCCGGCAGGAACTGCACGTCCAGGCTCACCTCGCCGGTGCCGTCGCAGCCGGGACAGCGCAGGGACCCGGTGTTGTAGGAAAAATCTCCGGCTTTGTAGCCGTGTGCCTTTGCGTCCGGCGACCGCGCAAAGAGCCTGCGCAGGTCATCGTGGACGCCTGCGTAGGTGGCAACGGTGGAGCGGACGTTGATCCCGATGGGGGTCGCATCAATGAGCTTGACGTGGGCGATGCCCTCCGCGTCAAGGGCGCGGACATGCGGCGGCAGTGTCTTGCCGTCGATGCGGGCTTCCAGTGCCGGAACAAGGCTCTCCAGCACCAACGTGGTCTTGCCGGAGCCGGACACGCCGGTCACCACGGTCAGCCGCCCCTTGGGCAGGTCTACTTCCAGCGGCTTCACCGTGTGGAGCTGCGCGGTGGAAAGATGGAGTGTTCCCTGTGCAAACAGGGCGTCCGCCAATGCGCGCTTTCGCCGCAGGGTGTCCGCCTTTCCGGAGAGGAAGGGCCCGATCTGGGACGCCGGGTCCGCCTCGATGGCCGGGATGGTGCCCTGTGCGATCACATGGCCGCCCTTTGCCCCGGCTTCCGGCCCCATTTCCACGATCCAGTCTGCTTCCTTTAAAATCTGCGTGTCGTGATCCACCAGGATCACCGAATTGCCGTCCGCGATCAGGTCATGCATCACGCCGGTCAGGCCCACGATGTTGGAGGGATGCAGGCCGATGCTGGGTTCGTCCAGCACATAGAGCACCCCGGTGGTGCGGTTGCGCACGGCGCGAGCCAGCTGCATGCGCTGGCGCTCTCCGGTGGAAAGGGTCGAGGCCGCACGGTCCAGCGTGAGGTAGCCCAGCCCCAGATCCATCAGTCGTTTTGCCGGGCCGGTGAAGGATTCCGCAATGTTTTCCGCCATCGGTCGCATCTCTGCGGGCAGGCTGTCCGGCACGCCCTGCACCCAGCCGACCAGCTCCGAAAGGGGCATCCGGCAGGCCTCATCCAACGAGAGGCCCCGCAGCTTGGGGGCGCGGGCCGCTGCCGAAAGGCGGGTGCCATGGCACGCAGGACAAATGTCCTCTTTCAGGAACTTTTCTACCCGCTTCATGCCTTTTTCGTCCTTGACCTTGGCCAGCGCGTTTTCCACGGTGTAGGTCGCATTGAAATAGGTAAAGTCCAGTTCCCCTGCCTGATTGGAATTCTTGTTGTGATAGAAAATGTGCTTTTTCTCCGCCGGACCGTGGAACACGATCTCCTTTTCCTGCGCGGTCAGGTCCCGGAAGGGCACATCGGTGCGCACGCCCATCTCCCGGCAGATGTCGGTCATCAGCGACCACATCAGGCTGTTCCACGGGGCCACGGCACCCTCGTCGATGGTCAGGGAATCATCCGGCACCAGCGTAGCGGGGTCCACCGTGCGCACCGTGCCGATGCCGCCGCACTGCGGGCAGGCCCCCTGCGAGTTGAAGGCCAGCTCTTCGGCCGACGGGGCCAGAAACTGCGCCCCGCATTCCGGGCAGAGCAGCTCTTTCCCGGCCGCCACCCGCAGCGACGGGGCCAGATAATGCCCATTGGGGCAGCGGTGGCTGGCCAGACGGGAGTACATGAGCCGCAGGCTGTTGAGCAGCTCGGTCCCGGTGCCAAAAGTGCTGCGGATGCCCGGGACGCCGGGCCGCTGGTGCAGGGCCAGCGCAGCCGGAACGTACAGCACCTCGTCCACGCCCGCCCGGGCGGCCTGCGTCATCCGGCGGCGGGTGTAGGTGGACAGGGCATCCAGGTAGCGCCGGGAGCCCTCCGCATACAGCACGCCCAGTGCCAGCGAGGATTTGCCGGAGCCGGACACGCCCGCAATGCCCACGATCTGGTGCAGCGGGATGTCCACATCAATGTTCTTGAGGTTGTGGACATGGGCATTGCGGATCTGCACCGCCTGCGGAATGTGATGTTCTTCCATGGGTTTTCTTCCTTTCATGCTGTCCGCTTTTTTCTGATTATACCGCGCACAGACGCAGTGCGTCCAGCACAAAAAATCCGCCGTTCCTTTGGAGAAACAGCGGATCTTTCATCATATTCTTACGGTCTGCCTGACGGGGTCCCCATCAGATCACTGCTGGGCCTGCTCTGCGCGCTTGGCTTCCAGAGCCAGGATGGCGTCGCGGCGGCTCAGATTGATGCGGCCCTGCTGGTCGATGTCGGTCACCTTGACCACGATGGCGTCGCCCACGGCGACCACATCCTCCACGCGCTCCACACGCTTGGTGTCCAGCTTGGAGATGTGCACCAGACCTTCCTTACCCGGTGCGATCTCAACAAACGCACCAAAGTTCATCAGGCGGGTGACCTTGCCCTTGTAGATGGCACCGATCTCGGGGTCCTCCACAATGGTCTTGATGGTAAAGATGGCGCGCTTTGCGTCCTCCTGATCCACGGCAGAGACGAACACATGGCCGTCTTCCTGCACGTCGATCTTGCAGTTGCAGGTGGCGCAGATGTCCTGAATGACCTTGCCGCCCTTGCCGATGACGTCCTTGATCTTATCAGTGGGGATCATCATGCTGAACATCTTGGGAGCGTAGCGGCTCAGCTCGTGGCGCGGCTCGGCGATGACGGGCTTGATGATCTCGTCCAGGATATACAGGCGGCCCTTGCGGCACTTCTCGAAGGCCTCAGCAATGATGTCGTAGGTCAGGCCGTCGATCTTGATATCCATCTGGATGGCGGTGATGCCCTTGCGGGTACCGCCCACCTTGAAGTCCATATCGCCGTGGAAGTCCTCCACGCCCTGAATGTCCAGCATGGTCATCCAGCGGTCACCCTCGGTGATCAGGCCGCAGGAAATGCCGGCCACAGGGGCCTTGATGGGCACACCGGCATCCATCAGAGCCAGTGTAGAGCCGCAGATGGAAGCCTGCGAGGTGGAGCCGTTGGAGCTCAGCACCTCCGACACGCAGCGGATGGTGTAGGGGAACTCCTCCAGAGAGGGCAGCACGGGCACCAGAGCACGCTCGGCCAGAGCGCCGTGGCCGATCTCGCGGCGGCCGGGGCTGCGGGGTGCACGGGCCTCGCCTACCGAGTACGGCGGGAAGTTGTAGTGGTGGATATAGCGCTTGGTCTGCTCGTCGGTCAGGTCATCCATGAGCTGGTTGTCCTTGGTGCCGCCCAGAGTGCAGGTGGTCAGCACCTGGGTCTGGCCGCGGGTAAACATACCGGAACCGTGCACGCGGGGCAGAATGCCCACTTCGGCAGCCAGCGGGCGGATCTCGTTGATGCCGCGGCCGTCCACACGCTTGCCCTCGTCCAGCAGCCAGCGGCGCACGACGAACTTCTGCATCTTGTAGCTCACCAGATCCAGGTCCGCAGCAGACAGGTCCGGGTATTCCTCGGCAATCTTGTCCATAATGGGCAGCAGAGCAGCGTCACGCACGTTCTTGTCGTCGGTGTCCATGGCAGCCTTGAAATCGTCCAGATACTTGTTCTGGATGGCATGGAACACCTCCATGTCCAGGCCCACGACCTGGAAGTCGATCTTCTTCTTGCCGCGCTCGGCCACGATGCGGTTGATGAACTCGATGATCTTCTTGATCTCCACATGCGCTGCCTTGATGGCATTCAGCATGGTGTCCTCGTCCACCTCGTTGGCACCGGCCTCGATCATCACGATCTTGTCCATGGTAGCGGCTACGGTCAGGGCCAGGTCGCTCACCTTGCGCTGCTCCTGGGTGGGGTTCAGCACGATCTGGCCGTCCACCAGGCCCACCTGCACGCCGCCGATGGGGCCGTTCCAGGGGATGTCCGACACAGCAGTGACCAGAGAAGCGCCGATCATACCGGCGATCTCCGGGCTGCAGTCCGGGTCCAGGCTCATGACGGTCATGGTGATGCACACGTCATTGCGCATTTCCTTGGGGAACAGCGGGCGCATGGGGCGGTCCACCACGCGGCTGGTCAGGATGGCGCGCTCACCGGGGCGGCCCTCACGGCGCATGAAGCTGCCGGGGATGCGGCCGGCGGCATAGAGCTTCTCCTCGTATTCCACGTTCAGCGGGAAGAAGTCAACGCCTTCGCGGGGCTTGGGGCTCATGACGACATTGCACATCACGCAGGTCTCGCCGTAGCGGATCAGCGCGCTGGCATTGGACAGACCGCACATCTTGCCCATTTCAACCTTGAACGGGCGGCCTGCCAGCATGGTTTCGTAGACCTTGTAGTTTTCAAAGGTCTCTTTGCGGGAACCAAATTCAATTGCCATTGTTTTTGCCTCCTTGTTTTTCGGACTTGTTTTCCTATCCAAAAGGCGGTGACACGCGCATCATAGCAATAAATCCAGCGTCCGTACCCGCTGCAGGCACAGGCGTTCGATTTACTGCTGCAATACGCAGCCGCTGCCAGTTGTATACAAAAGCAAAGGGCAGGCACCATTGCGGTACCTGCCCTCTGTTTAAATTACTTACGCAGACCCAGAGTTGCGATCAGAGCACGGTAACGCTCGATGTCCTTCTTCTGGAG
>CECA01025375.1_pt1 | contig 21347 bp, 20 predicted proteins | sample 557351 | NCBI WGS metagenome assembly CECA01 (sample SAMEA3182051, study PRJEB8094) | gut metagenome | biome: human; feature: gut; material: Stool; isolation source: human stools | place: Canada | collected 2012-03-07 | reverse complement strand
CCCCGATTAGAACCTGAATCTAACGCGTCTGCCAATTCCGCCATATCCGCATGTTCTGTTTCGTTCGTGAGCTGTGTCGCTCGGAACGATAGTTATTATACCAGATGCAACGGAAATGTCAACACCTATTTTTAAATTTTTCTGACAAATTTTTGCATGGAAATTGATGCAGTCCGTACAGCGGCTGTGGGGCGAAAAATTCATTAAAGTGTGGTACAATAAAAGCCACGCGGCGGGGCGCTTCCCGTACAATGATAAAAACGAGGGAATGCATATGGCAAACGGAATCATCTTTCTGGTGGGTGCACTGATCATGTTTTACATGGCGCTGCGCAGTGTGCGGCAGCGGCGTAGTCTCTGCATGAACGGCGAAAAAGTACAGGCACGCATCACTGGCACAGTGCAGAGCCGGGACGGCACGGCCTATGTGCTGGAGTTCACCACGGCGGGCGGCAGCCACCGGCTGCAGTACCCCAAACCCTCCCGCAGCAAGGATTTTGCCGAGGGCAGCGTGGTGACCCTGTACTACGACCCGGAAGCCCCGGAGAAAATGTATGTGGAGGGCGATAAGTCGGTGCTGGGCGCCGAGGCGCTGTACGCAGGCATCGGCGTTGCATTGCTGGTGCTGATGTTCGCACTGCTGTGAGAGGAGGAACCATAAGATGAAACTGGAACATTTTGGTATGGCAGAGCCGGGGGACTGCCGGCTGGTATTTACGGCGGATGCCGAAGAGCTTGAACGGGCCATCACGGCCGAGCAGGCTGCGCCGGACGCCCCGCAGGCCGAAGAGGACTTGCTGACGGCGGCGGTGAACCGCACCATCCTGGAGGGCTTTTCGGCCCTGTATGAGCAGATCGCGGCGGAGTACGGCGTTACGCCGGTGACCGACCCGGACTTTGAATTGCTGGCCGTGAACCGGGCCGAAGGGTTCCGGGCCGGGGCGCAGTTCTATGCCCTGCCGCCGCTGACGCTGGGCCGGTACACCGGTTTTGTGCAGGCGGTAGAGCCGCACCTCATCCGGCAACTTACCATTGAAATGGAGATCAACCGTCATCATGGCGATGAGGAGCGTGCGGCAGATGCTGCTGGAAAGGCCGCCCTGCGTCAGCAGGTGGCCCGGGAACTCTACGCCCAGCGCTGCGTGCAGGCAAAGGCCCGCGCGGAAAAAGAAGTCATCTGGCAGCTGGGGGACGAGGTGACCGGTCCTCTGCCCAAACAGCTGGTGGGCGGCAACTACTTCGCCGAGCAGCGGCAGTTCAACCTGAGCCTGCAGGCCAACGGCATCAACTTTGATCAGTTCCTCAAGGTGCGGGGCCAGACGGTGGAAGAGTTCCGCTCCTGGCTGCACACCCAGGCGGAACGCAAGCTGCGCAGCTGGCTGGGGCTGCTGCTGGTAGCGGAAGCAGAGGGCCTGCAGCCCACGGAAACCGAGGTGACGGCCGCCCTGACCGACTGGAATGAGAAACTGGACGGGGAACGCACCTTCCCGGCCAACGATGCCCGCAAGGTGCGCCAGCGCCTGATGCGTGCAAAGGCGACGGCCTTTGTGCTGGAGCATTCCACCCTGACCCCGCCCCCGGCAGAACCGGTGGTGCAGGAACTGCCTCAGAAATAAGGAAAAAAGCCGTGTTCCCACGCCGACAGATCGGCAGGGAGCACGGCTTTTAAAGGATGGGGGCTAGGTTTTGGCTCAGGCTTCTTTCAGATGCAGCACACCGGCCTGCACCAGACGCTTGCGCAGCAGGGCACCCACCACGCAGGACACCACGATCTTGGCCAGATCCAGCACGATGAAGGGATACACGCACACAGTCAGTGCATAGCCCAGCTCGCACTGCATCTGGAACACGAACCAGGCGGTACCCAGGACGTAGCAGGCGGCATCGCCCAGCACCAGACCCACGGCGGAGACCACCGGCTGGCCATTGCTTTTTTCAATGAACAGGCCGCCGATGAAAGCCAGCAGCAGGTAACCCACCAGATAGCCGCCGGTGGGGCCTGCCACCTTGGCCAAACCGGCACCGTAGCCGGAGAACACCGGAACGCCGATCAGGCCGATGGCCAGATAGATGACGACACTCAGGGTGCCGAACTTGGGGCCCAGCAGCCAGGCGGTCAGGCAGATGACAAAGTTTGCCAGCGAGATGGGAATGGCTCCGATGGGCACGGTCAGCGGGCCGAGTACGCACAGCACGGCGGCCATCACCGCAGTAACGGCCATCTGGTAAGTGGTGATTTTTTGATTTTTCATAGTAAAATTCCCCTCTGTAAAAATTTGCAAGGCAGTTCTGTGCAAGAGTATAGCCTGTGAACGGACAAATGGTCAACAGAAAAGTTTGCGCAGGGTTTACAATTGACTGGAGAGGGGAGAGAACGGAAGGGAGACTGTATGGGCGGAGGACACGTTTCACGGCCGGATTTCGGCATGGCACAGCCGGACCCGGCACATCCGCTGACCGAATTCTATCTGCTGGTGCAGCAGGCTTTGGACAAGGCAGGCTGCTTTGCGCTGCCTGCCCTGTATGCCAGCCTGCAGGCCCCTGCGCGCCGGATCTACCCGGAAGAAGCGCGGGAGTATCTGCGTCTTGCGCCGCAGGCAGGGGAGGGCTTTGTCCGCCTGCAGGCGGCGGCGCAGATGCAGGTGCTGTACAGCAGCCTGCAGGTGGCAGCCGACGGTGCCCCGGCGGCGCTGCTGCTCACCGAGGAGTGCACCCGCAGCGTGACGGCGCTGCAATTGCTGCCGCCCTTTGTGTGGGAGGATCCGCTGCCGCCGCTGCCGGATGTTCCGGCGGCACTCACTTTGCAGCTGACCGTGCAGGATGTGGAGGCCATCGACACCGATCCGGCAGCTCTGGGGCGGCGGCTGGTGGGCAGCCCGGCGGGTAAGTGCTGGCTGACCCACCCCAAGGCCGAGACTTTTCTGGCAGAGCGGGTGGCGCTGCTGCAGCGGGTCTACCGCCGCTGACCGGCCGGAAAAAGAATGAAGCAGCGAGGGAACTGCCGCAGACGCGGCGGCTCCCTCTTTTGTTTTGCAGGGGTTCATGGTATACTAAAACTGATACGCCGCTGCGGCGGGGTGAAAAAAGTTTTGTTGCACGTTTGTGAATGATACGCAATAATCGGGACTGCTCAACCGTTTCTTGAGTGAAATGTCCCAGTGGAAAGTATTTCCACCGTGCCCGTTGAGGGCGTCAAAGGAGAGTTTGAACAATGGGACAGCTGACCAAAAACGAAGTGTTCGCGCTGGCGGTGCAGCGATACAGCGACGCCGTTTACCGCGCGGCCGTGCACAATTGCCGATGCACGGCCGATGCCGAGGATGTGGTGCAGGATGTATTTGAAAAGCTCCTGCATTACGAGGGCTGCTTTGAGAGTGAGGAGCATCTCAAGGCGTGGCTGCTGCGGGTGGCCATCAACCGCTGCCGGGACCTGACCCGTGCGGCGCACCAGAAGGATACCGAACTGGACGAGAACCTGCCCGCACCGGAACAGATGGAGGACGGCAGTGTGCTGGACGCAGTGAAGGCCCTGCCGGAGAATTACCGCAACGCCATTTACTTACACTATTATGAAGGGTACACCACGGCGGAGATCGGCCGGATGCTGAAGGTGCCCACCAACACGGTGTTGAGCTGGCTGCGGCGGGCGAGGGCACAGTTACAGACGATGCTGAAGGAGAAGATCGAAGATGAGGTGGTATGAGTACAAGATGGAGGCGGATGACCTCCACGCCCCGGAAGATCTGAAGGCAAAGCTGCTGGCCATGGCCGACACCCTGCCCGAAGAGGAAAAGAACCGCCCGATGATGCCGGCGCAGGCAGACAACACGGCTGTCGTGCGCCCGCAGGAACCGCCCCAAAAGGCAAAGCTCATCCACTTCCCTGCAAAGCAGGTGGGCGCGCTGGCCGCCTGTCTGGCCGTGTGCGTGGTGGGCTACGGTGCCCTGAGCACCGGGAAGCTGGACATCGGTGCAAAGAGCAGCAACATGGCTCTGTATTCGGCCAATAGTTCCGCAGCTTCCACCGCAGGTGGCTTTACCACCCAGCAGGCCATGCTGGACGCTACCCCGGAGGCTGTCACCTATGACCTGGACCAGGCAGCTGTTCTTTCTGAGAACGACGCTGCTGCCGCCGAGGACCGGCAGGCCAGCACCAGCCCCAAGATCATCTACACCGCCAACCTGACCCTGGAAAGCAAGGACTACGACACGGCCCGCGCGGCACTGGATGCTGCCCTGAATGACGCAGGCGGGTATCTGGAATCCAGCAGTGAATATTCAGACGTCGGGTCCAGCCGCAGCGTCAACCTGACCTTCCGTGTGCCGGAAGAAAATTACCAGAGCTTTCTGGATGCTGTGGCGCAGGCGGGCAATGTGACCTACAAGAGCCAGCAGGCCGACGATGTGACCACCCAGTACATGGACGTGGAAACGCGGCTGGCCAATCTGGAAGCCCAGCGCACCCGTCTGCAGGAGCTGCAGGCCCAGGCCGACAATCTGTCCGACCTGCTGCAGATCGAGACCAGCCTGACCGACGTGCAGTCCCAGATCGAGAGCTGGCAGAGCCAGCTGGACTGGTACAGCAATCAGGTGCAGCAGTGCACCGTGTACGTCAACCTGAACGAGGTGCAGAACTACACCCCCACCGATGAGAGCTTCCTGGGCAGCGTCGGTGCAGCCTTTGCACAGGGCTGGTCCAATTTTGTAAACGGCCTGCAGCAGCTGGCCGTCTGGCTGGCCGGTGCCTGGCCGGTGGTGCTGGTGGTTGTGGCCGCCGCCGCAGGCTTTGCCGTCTGGCGCAAAAAGCGGAAGAAGTAAGGGCGGCAAGCCCCTCCTGCACAAAATTCAAAATTTTTGGAAAAAGGGGTTGACATTGTTCCCGCCCTGTGGTATTATACTTGAGCAGTCAGCGAACAGCTGATGAGCGAAAAGTAAATATCGCGGGGTGGAGCAGTCTGGTAGCTCGTCGGGCTCATAACCCGAAGGTCGTTGGTTCAAATCCGGCCCCCGCAACCACCAAGCGTTCTGAGATTTCTCAGAACGCTTTTTTGTTGTGTTTTACGGCAAAAGGATCCCCCGGTCCACGCTGCAGGCGGACCGGGGGATCCTTTTGCCTTATACATTATAAATGTTCTGCCAGTTCAAACATGGCGCGCACGCTGGCGCGGCTGCGCTCCCGGCGGGAAATGAGCAGGAAGCTGAAGTTCCACTACGGGCCGTCGATGGGCACGCTGCACAGGTCCGGGCGCAGGTAGCCGGGCACGGAAGAGGGCAGCAGGCCGATGCCCACCCCGGCGCTGGCCAGCAGGAACAGCTCCTCCAGCGTCCGGGTGTGAAGGACCGGGTTTCCTTTCAGACCCAGCTGATTGTAGTACTGGCGCAGCAGCTCCTCGGTGTTGCCCCGGGGGTCCTCTTGAGTCAGGATCAGCGTTTCGCCCTGCAGCTGCTGCGGCGCGATCTTTTCCGCTCCGGCAAGGGGGTGGCCGGTCGGCAGCAGCCAGGTGGCGTGCACCTGCTGCAGGATGATGCTGTCCAGCCCCTCCAGATCGGGCAGGTCAAAATCCATGGCGACCAGCAGGTCGATCTTCCGGTCCACCAGCTGGCTGACCAGCTGCTGCCGGGAGCCGGCCACGGTGGAAAGCTGCACTTCCGGGTGCAGGCTGTGGTACTGACGGAGCAATTGGGAGATGGCGTGCTGCTCCAGGATGGTGGGGATGCCCAGGGTCAGGTGGGTCTGCTGCTCCTGGGCGATGGTCTGGGTCCGGGTCACGACCTCTTCCAGCCGGGCCGTGAGCTCGTTGATCTGCTGGAAGAAATACTCCCCGGCCAGCGTCAGCTTGACATGGGCTGTGTCGCGCTCCAGCAGGGTGACGTGCAGTTCCTCTTCCAGGGCGCTGATCTGGCGGCTGATGGCTGTCTGGGACACAAAGCAGGCCCGCGCCGCCTTGGTAAAGCTGCCGGAGCGGGCTACCCGCTGAAAGTACAAGATCTGCTGCAATGTCATACGCTTTTTCTCCTGCCTGCATCAAAAATTGTGGAACCTTGCCAAGAGTATAACAAATTTATTGTGCAAACTCAACCACCTTATGCGTTTAAGTTATAAGCGGGCAAATTATTGGTATTTCAAATCTTTGCCGAAACCTGTTAAACTTGTAACAAGAGCGCCGGGCCTACACAAGACCGGTGCAAAAGAAGAAAAGAGGTAACCAAATGAAGAGCAAGATCTCTCGCCGCAGCTTCCTGCGCAACATTGCTGCCGCTGGCAGCGGTGCCGCTGCGCTGAGTCTGCTGGCAGGCTGCAGTTCCAGCAGCACCGCCGCATCCTCCGGCAGCACCGCAGCCGCCGAGGACAAGTACACCCCGGGCACCTATTCTGCCTCCAAGACCATCTCCTACTCCGAGATCGGTGTCTCCATGACCTTTGATGCCAACAGCATCACCGCCTGCGAGATCACTTCCTCCGGTGAACAGGACCTGCTGACCGACGACAAAAAGACTGCCATGGCCAAGGCCATCGTGGAGGGCCAGAGCGCCGATGTGGACGCTGTGACCAGCTGCACGCTGGTGGCCTCCGTGGGCGCCATCCAGGAGTGCGTAGCCGACTGTATCGCACAGGCTACCGGTACTGAGGTGGAAAAGCCTGAGACGACCGAAGTGACCGGCCGTGTGCCCGGCTACTGCGGCCCCGGCGACTGGCTGGGTGAGGCTCCGGCTGACCCCGACAAGTACGAGGATGCAGGCACCTATGATGTGATCGTTGTGGGCGGCGGCCATGCAGGCGTGGGCGCAGCCTTTGGTGCTGTGGATGAGGGCGCTACCGTGGCGGTCATTGAAAAGCAGCCCTGGGGCAACTTCGTGGACCTGGACGGCACCGGCACCAACATGGGCGGCTGGTACGGCGAGGACATCGGCCACGTCAACTCCAAGCTGCTGATCGAGCGCGGCTATGGCCCCTATGACACCGGTGCCATCACCTCCGAGTTCTGCAAGCGTGCCGCAGGCCGTGTGAACCCCGAGATCATCAAGAACTTCGTGCAGTATTCCGGCCAGATGTTCGACCGCTACGAGGAGATCTACGACTCCTATGAGGAAGAGCGCAAGGCCAACGACAGCGACGTGTATCTGGCCGATACCGCTGTCATCGTGCCCAAGGCCACCGGCGACGGCAAGACCGGCGACCAGTGGGTGGACGGCGAGCCCGCAGGCGGTGCCGGTCACTACGACCTGAGCGATATGTTCCAGTACCCGCTGTGCAACACCCAGGCAGCTTACGGCCAGCACAAGGCCAGCTACCCCATCAGCTGCGGCGGCTACCTGACCTGGCCCTGCAATGCCCAATTCTACGGCTATCAGGGCAACAACATCGAGTACATCCACAAGTACATCGTCAAGTATGTGCAGGAGACCCCCAACTGTGCCTGGGACTTTGAGCGCGAGGGCATCAAGCTCATCCAGGACGACAGCGGCAAGGTCACCGGCGTGTACGCCAAGGGTGCCGACGGCACTTACTACCGCTACAACTGCAACAAGGGCGTCATCCTGTGCGCAGGCGACTTCATCGGCAACCCCGAGATGTGCTGGGCGCTGCTGAACGAGGGCATGGAGTGGGCTGAGCGCAGCGGCGCGACCGCTGACAGCTGGGCCTCTGCAGGCACCCGCAACGGCCAGGGCCACAAGATGGCCTGCTGGGCAGGCGGCATGATCGAGCCCACCCCCCGTGGCTGGATGGCCATCGGCGGCGGCGCTTCCGGCCCCTGGGGCACCGCTCCCATGCTGATGCTGAACAGCCGCGGCAAGCGCTTCATGAACGAGGGCGCCATTGCGCAGATGCAGGCCACCTGCCTGCGTCAGCCCGCCGGTCTGGCCTGCTACGTCACCGACGCCAACTGGGCCAAGACCCTGAAGGCTGCTCCGCTGGACCACGGCGCACCCAACTTTGGCATGCAGGACTACTGGGATAAGATCGAGCAGGACATGAACAACACCGTGTCCGGCCAGGCCAACACCATCACCATTGCAAACCTGGCCGAGCGCACCCAGATGGCCGGTACCATCTACCGTGCCGACACTCTGGAGGAGCTGGCAGATCTGCTGGGCTACAAGGGCGCTGCCAAGCAGAACTTCCTGGACAGCATCGCACACTACAACGAGCTGTGCTATGCAGGCGTGGACAGCGACTACGGCAAGGATGCACCGTACATGGTGCCCATCGACACCGCTCCGTTCTTCGGCGGCACCAGCTCCACCGGCCACTCCTCCAACCCGATGATGGTCACCATGAGCGGTGTCATCACCGACGAGACCCAGAACGTCCTGAACAAGGACTGGGAGCCCATCGAGGGCCTGTATGTGGCCGGCAACTGCCTGGGCGGTCGTTACGGCTTCGGCTACAGCACTCCGTTCGCCGGCAACTCGGTCGGTATGGCCATGACCCACGGCTGGACCGCAGGCCATCAGGTGGCTTCCGACAAGAAGTTCCTGGGTGAGCCCGTGGAGGCCATGGAGGCACCCGCAGGCGGCCCCGGCGGCCCCGGCGGTCCTGGCGGCCCCGGCGGCCCCGGCGGTCACCACTGATCTCTTCTGACGCGTTTCTTTCTCTTCTTCTCTGGGGAAGCCCCGTTACAGGGCTTCCCCTTTTGCATGAATGCGTGTATACTTTATAAAAAACGACAAGGAGCATCACCATGGCAAAACCGCTCGTGCTTGACCTGCACATCCCTTACTGCATCCGCCCGGAAAACTACCTCGCGCACTTCAACGCGGTGGGCTCCAATGCGGAAAAAAACGCCTATATGGACGCCCTCAAGCGGGAGGTGCTCTCCTATGAGGGAGAACTGGACGGTTACGAGATCCGGGCCGTGCACCTCAGCGGCGGCAGCGCCAGCGTGATGGCCCCGGACTTGCTGGGCGATGTGCTGCGCACGGTGCGCACCCATCTGCCGGTGGCGCAGGGGGCAGAGGTCAGCTACGACTCGCTGCCCGTCACCATCGGCACGCCGTCCCTCACGGGCATCGCGTCCGGCCACCCCAACCGCACCGAACTGATGATGCGCTCGGACAACGACGCCGAGCTGAAGGCGCTGGGCTGCACCCACAACGCGCAGCATATCCGCAACGCCATGCTGTTTCTGGCAAAGTTCCACCTGAACAATGTGGGCCTGACCCTGAACTACGGCATCCCGGGGCAGACGATGCAGAGCTGGCACAACAGCCTGCACGCGGCGGTCATCATGCAGGCCGGGCACATCACGGCAGAGCCGCTGGCAGTGACCGACGCCGAGGGCATGCCCAACGCGGCGGAGCGGTTCGAGATGTTCCGCTATGCCTGCGAGTACCTGCCGGAGAACGGCTACAAGATGTATGCTGCCGGGTGCTTTGCCCGCCCCGGCTACGAGTACCGCGCCCGTGCCATGGAGTGGAACGGGGATGACGTCATCGGCATGGGCGTCAACGGCGGTTCGGTGTACGACGGCTATGCCGTGCGCAACACCAACAATCTCAAGCTCTATATCAAGAATGCCGGTGACTTTGAAAAGCTCACGGCGCAGGCCGCGCAGCTGGACGAGAACGCGCTGATGCTGCGCTACCTGCGGGGCCGCATGAAGCTGAACGACGGCGTGGTGGAGCCGCTGTTCCGGGAGCGGTTCGGGCAGGAACTGCCGCAGGAATTTTCCACCCTGCTGGATAAGGCGGTGGAAAACGGCCTGGCCCAGCGCACGGCCGACGGCTGGATGCCTACTCTGGAAGGACTGTTCCGGGGCGAGGTACTGTAACACAAAAAGCGGGAGCTGTCCCATGGGAGAGACAGCTCCCGTTTTTTGTATGCCAAAAGTCCCCACGGCGTGCCGATTTGTGGTATACTGGTAGAAAACACGGACCCGTGAAGGAGAAAAGCATGCAATACAAACTTCTGGTAAGCGATTTTGACAATACACTGGTGCCCTTTGGGGAGCCGAAGCCCCGCCCGGCGGTGGTAAAGGCCGTGAAAAAACTGCAGGCCGCCGGGGTGAAATTTGCGCTGAGCACCGGCCGCGCATACCCCTGCGTGCACAGGGAGCAGCTGGGCGGCATCCGGCCGGATTACATCGTTACCTGCAACGGTGCCTGCGTGACCGATGCCAAGGGCACCGTGGTGGCGGAACACCCCCTCACCAACGAGGAAATGTACGCGTTGGTGGATTTCTGCGAGGATTACAACTACCCACTGCAATTCAATTTCCGGGATGCCTGCTATGTGTACTGTGAGTACGAGGCCCTGCGCAACAACTACGCAAAGATGGGCAGCAGCGGCCTGACCTGCGTGGACGGCGAGGACCAGGATCGGCACCTCATCGACATGCCGCATTCGGCGTTTGCCGCGGTGCCGCCGGAACATGTAGCAGACTTCATGGCAAAATATGGCCATCTGAACCTGAACTGGATGCAGGTGGGCGCGAAAAACGCCGACGGCTATGGCTTTTACGACATCGTGCGCGGCGGCATGGACAAGGGCGTGGGCCTGACCGACCTGTGTGCCCGGCTGGACCTGCCGCTGGAAGAGACGGTGGCGGCGGGAGACTCGGCCAACGACCTGAGTATGCTGCGCACGGCCGGCTTGGGCGTGTGCATGGACAATGGAACCGAGGATGCAAAGGCCGCTGCTGACCGGGTCATCGGTGATGTGCGGGAGGACGGCCTGGCGGCGCTGATCGAGGAACTCTGGTTTGATGGCCCGAAAGCAGAGCCCTCCGGCCGGGACCTGGGCTCGGCCTGGGCACAGATCGAAAGCGCAGGCGGCCAATGAGCTTTGCGCCGGTGTACAATGAGCATAGCCGGGCGCTGATCCTGGGCACCTGGCCCAGCCCCAAAAGCCGGGAGATGGCCTTTTATTACGGCCACCCGCAGAACCGCTTCTGGCCGATGATGGCCGCCCTGACCGGGGAGCCGGTGCCGAAGCGGGAGGACATCGAAGCAAAAAAGCAGATCATCCTGCGCCATGGGTTGGCCCTGTGGGACACGCTGGAAAGCTGCACCATCACCGGGGCGTCGGACGCCTCCATCCGGGACGTGGTGCCCAACGACATCGCCGCTCTGCTGCAGAAGGTGCCCATTGAGGCGGTGTTCTGCAACGGGGCCACGGCCTATCGCATTTATACAAAGTATCTGCAGCCGGTCACCGGTCTTGCGGCGGTCAAACTGCCCAGCACCAGCCCGGCCAATGCGGCCTGCCGCCCGGAGATGCTGCGGCAGGTGTGGGGCACGGCGCTGATAGACTGGATCACCAAATAATTGCCAAGCTGTAAATTCTTCATGAATCCGCTTGCGTTTTTCGCAAAGGGTTGTATTATGGGTACTACAAGGGGCACCTGCCCCGGAAAAGGAGAACGACCATGAGCAAGATCATCCGCACCCGGAAGCCCAGTGTCCTGCCGTACTATGCGGCGGCGCTGGTGTTCGTGGTGCTGTGCGCGGTGCTGCCGGTGTACCGGCTGTGGGCCCTTGCGGCGGCGCTGGTAGCCGCTGCGGCGGCATTCCTGGCGGCCAAAAAGGTCTGCCCGCCCCGTGTGGTAGAAACCGAGGTGCCCTTCCACACGGGTGTGGGGGACGTGGACGCCATGCTGGCAGACATCCAGCAGAAGCTGGACACTCTGCACAGCCTGAACGAATCCCTGCCCGACCCGCAGCTGTCCGCCGCCATGACCCGCATGGAAAAGGCCGGACGCTCCATTGTGGAAGTGGTGGAGGCCAACCCCGCCAAGGCAAAGCAAGTGCGCCGCTTTGCCAACTACTATCTGCCGGACGCCGTGAATGTGCTGCAGCAGTATGCGCAGCTGGCCCGGCAGGGGGTGCGCGGCGAGAACGCCGCCGCCATCCGTGCCGAGGTGGAGCACAATGCGTCCTCCATTGCCACGGCCTTTGAAAACCAGCTGGATGCACTGTACGCCGCAGAAAGCATGGACCTGTCGGCAGACCTGACCGTGCTGCAGAACATGCTCAAAGGGCAGGGACTGAGTAAATAAACGGATATACTGGAAAGGAAGGAATCTCCTATGGCAGACAACACGTTCAACTTTGACCTCGACGCACCCGCTGTGCCTACCCTGACGCTGGACCCGGCTCCGGCACAGGAGCAGGCCCAGCCCAAACAGCCGGAACCCGCCGCTGCCCCCGAGGCACAGGTCAAGCTCAGCCCGGAAGAGCAGGCCATGGTGGATCAGTTCGCGGAGAAGATCGACATCACCAACAGCCAACAGGTGCTGCAGTACGGCTCCGCCTGCCAGAAGAAGATCGGTGACTTCTCCGAAGCAGCTCTTTCCAAGGTGTCCACCAAGGACCTGGGCGAAGTGGGCAATATGATCACCGATCTGATCGGCGAGCTGAAGAGCTTTGACGCAGGCGAAGAGCAGCAGAAGGGCATTCTGGGCTTCTTCAAGAAAAAGGGCGACCAGCTCGACGCCCTCAAGACCAAGTACAACAAGGCCGAGACCAACGTGGAGAATATCCAGGGCATGCTGGAGGCCCATCAGGTGCAGCTGCTCAAGGACATCGCCATGCTGGACAAGATGTATGACCTGAACATGGCCTACTTCAAGGAGCTCAGCATGTACATTCTGGCCGGTAAAAAGAAGCTGGCCGAGGTGCGTGCAGGGGAGCTGCAGCAGGCCATGGACAAGGCCAAGGCCTCCGGCCTGCCGGAGGACGCCCAGGTGGCCCGCGACCTGGCCGACCAGTGCGAGCGCTTTGAAAAGAAGCTGTACGATCTGGAGCTTACCCGCAACATCAGCCTGCAGATGGGCCCCCAGATCCGCTTGCTGCAGAACAACAATACCATGATGGCCGAGAAGATCCAGTCCACCATCGTGAACACCATCCCCCTGTGGAAGAACCAGATGGTGCTGGCCCTGGGCCTGGCCCACAGCCAGCAGGCCATGCAGGCCGAGCGTGCCGTCACCGACATGACCAACGACCTGCTCAAGAAGAACGCCGAGGCGCTCAAGCTGGGCACCATCGAGACGGCCAAGGAGTCCCAGCGCGGCGTGGTGGACATCGAGACCCTGCAGCAGACCAACAAGAGCCTGATCGAGACGCTGGACGAGCTGAACAAGATCCAGACCGAGGGCCGCGCAAAGCGCGCTGCCGCCGAGCAGGAACTGACCCGTATCGAGGACGAACTGAAATCCAAAATGATGGAGATCCGGAGCTGAAATGGCAAACGCAGATTTTAACCCCAAGCAGACCGGCACCCCCGGCGGCTTTGACGCGGGCAGCTACCGCGAAAAGGCCAGCCCGGAGCAGGCCGTGCAGCTGACCCCGCTGCAGCAGAAGCTGGCCGGGCTGGAAGCAAAACTGCCCGCCGCCCTCACCCGGCAGGCCGTGGCCCTGGCGTTGAGCATCGTGGTGATGCTGGCGGCCTTTGCAGGCTTTGGCAGTGCCAAGGTGCGCAGCAAATACAACACGGCCCGGCAGTGGTTCACGGTGGGCGTGTCTGCCGACAACGGCTACAACCTCAGCGAGGAACTGACCGCCCGGGCCAATACGGCGGCAAACGTCATCACCACCGCCGGCAATACGCTGGGGGCCGACAATGCGGAAGTACAGACCGCGCAGGCGGCGCTGGATGACTTTTCGGCCTGTCTGGACGCCGTGCAGTCTGGCGGAAAGAGTCAGGCGTTGACCTCCCTGAGCTACTACAACGGCAGTTCCATGCACGCGCTGTATCAGGCCAACGAGACGCTGGGCAAGGCCATCGACCAGCTCTATGCCAAATTGCAGGAGCAGGCCGCCGACCCCATGAAGATGGGCGCTGTGCAGGGCCAGTATGGCCAGTTCAACAGCGCAGGCACCATCATCGGCACATTGAAATACAACGAAGCAGTCTACAACTATCGGAACGAAGTCGGCGGGTTCCCGGCCAATGTGCTGGGCGGCCTTGCCGGCGTGAAGGAGGTTGAGCCCTTCGCATGAAAAACATTGCAAGAAAACTCAGCGCACTGCTGCTGGTGTTCGTGGTCAGCATGGCGGCCCTGTGCCCGGCCTTTGCGGCCACGGCCAGCCTGCCCTCGCTGCCCAGCGGCCAGTGTGTGGTGGACGATGCCAATGTCCTGAGCAGCAGCACCGTGCAGACCATCACCGACCTGAACGCCCAGCTGGAAAGCAGCTGCAGCGGGGCGCAGATCGGTGTGCTGACGGTGGATTACACCGGAAACCTGACCACCGAGGACTACGCCCTGCAGGCCTTCAACACCTGGGGCATCGGCTCGTCGTCGGAAAACAACGGTGTGCTGATCCTGCTGGTGATGGAGTCGCAGGAGTATGAGGACGGCGACTACTACCTGACCTACGGCGACGGTTTCCGCAACACCACGCTGGAAAGTCAGGCCAGTGCCCTTGCCCAGACCATGGAGGATGATTTCGTCCGGCAGGACTATGACGACGCCGTGACCACCTGCGCCCGGAACGTGGCGCAGACCATCGCGGACATCTACGGCGTGAGCCTTTCGGGCGGGAACACGAACAACGGCTCCTACAACGAGCCTGCTTATGATGACAACAGCAGTGGAGGAGGCTTTGGAGATATCGTGCTTGGCTTTATCACCATTCTGTTCACGGTCGTTCTGCTGCTCATCATCGTGTCGGTGGTCGTGTACACCTTCTCCGGCCCGCTGAGCGGCCTGTTCTGGTGCTTTGGCGGCCCCTGGCACAGAGGACCCCGTCCGCCGCGCGGACGCCGCAACCCGCCCCCGCCTCCGCCGGGCGGCCCCTATGGCGGCTTTGGCGGCCCCGGCCCGCGCAGCTCTCCGCCGCCGCGCCGTACCCCGCCCCGCAGCACTCCGCCCCGCAGCGGCGGCTTCGGTGGTGGTTCCTTTGGCGGCGGCAGCTTCGGCGGCGGCAGCTTCGGCGGCATGGGCGGCGGCTCCAGCCATGGCGGCGGCGGCGGACGCGGCCGTTGATGCCAACAACATAACCGCATAAAAAACAAGGCAGAGAACTGCTGTGGACGAAACGTCTGCGGCAGTTCTCTTTTTATGTGCTTCTATCGTGAACGAAATTCATTTGACAAAACAATTTTGGTAACATATACTGGATGACATCACGGAAACGAAAAAGGGAAGGAATCGTCATGTTGACTCTGGATAAAATCTACCACGCCGCCTTTGTGCTCAAGGACGTTGCCCGCAAGACCGACCTCATCGAGGCCCCCAAGCTGTCCAAGGACTGCCAGCTCTACCTGAAAACCGAGAACCTGCAGGCCACCGGCAGCTTCAAGGTGCGTGGTGCTTACTATAAGATCAGCCAGCTTTCGCCCGAGGAAAGCGCCAAGGGCGTCATTGCCTGCTCGGCGGGCAACCATGCGCAGGGTGTGGCGCTGGCCGCCACCCGCCGTGGCATCAAGAGCATCGTTTGCATGCCGGACGGTGCCCCCATCATGAAGGTGGAAAATACCAAGAACCTGGGTGCAGAGGTCTGCCTGGTGCCCGGCACCTACGATGACGCCCACGACAAGGCCGTGGAGCTGCAGGAAGAGACCGGCATGACCTTCATCCACCCCTACGATGACGAGCAGGTCATTGCAGGCCAGGGCACCATCGGTCTGGAAATTCTGGACCAGCTGCCGGATCTGGATGCAGTCATCGTGCCGGTGGGCGGCGGCGGCCTGATCTCCGGCGTGGCCTTTGCCATCAAGAGCCTGCGCCCGGAAGTGAAGGTGTACGGCGTACAGGCCGAGGGCGCCCCCAGTATGTACCGCAGCCTGCACGAGCACAAGTATCAGACCCTGAAGGCTGCCTCCACCTTTGCCGATGGCATTCAGGTCAAGACTCCCGGCGAGCTGACCTACCAGCTCTGCGAGCAATATGTGGACGACGTCGTGACGGTGAGCGAGGACGAGACCGCCGCCGCCATCCTCTCCCTGATGGAGAACCAGAAGCTGGTGGCCGAGGGTGCCGGTGCGGTGCCCGTGGCTGCGGCCCTGTTCCACAAGCTGCCCATCGAGGGCAAGAAGGTGGTGTGTGTCATCTCCGGCGGCAACATCGACGTGAACATCCTCAGCCGCGTGATCACCCGCGGCCTGGTCATGAGCGGCCGCAAGGCCAACCTGACCATTGCTCTGGAGGACAAGCCCGGCCAGCTCCAGCGTGTGGCCGAGATCGTCTCCCGCTGCGGCAGCAACGTGGTGTCGGTGCTGCACGACGGTTCCGACCCCAACATGCCCATTTCCAGCTGCTTCCTCAAGTTGACGCTGGAGACCCGCGACGCGGCCCAGATTGAACAGATCCGTGCCGAACTGACCAAAGAGGGCTTCCAGCTCGTGAGTGAGCGTGTATGAGCCGTTTATTGCTATAGAAGGAGAATCCCTATGAAAGTCGTATCTACCCCCAACGCACCTGCCGCCATCGGCCCCTACAGCCAGGCACTGGACCTGGGCAATATGGTATTCGTGTCCGGCCAGATCCCGGTAGACCCCGCCACCGGCAAGATGGCTGATACCGTGGAAGAGCAGGCCGCACAGAGCCTGGCAAACCTCAAGGCTATTCTGGCCGAGGCCGGCCTGACCATGTCCAATGTGGTCAAGACCGTGATCTTTCTGGCCGACATCAACGACTTTGTGGCTGTGAACGCAGAGTATGCCAAGGCCTTTGCAGAGCCGTTCCCGGCCCGCAGCTGCGTGCAGGTGGCAGCCATCCCCAAGGGTGCAAAGCTCGAGATCGAGTGCATCGCGGTGCGGGGCTGATCCCAAAAGCAACAGATAGACAAAAGAGGCTGTGCCCACCGGCACAGCCTCTTTTGTCTATTGAGAAGAAGGAAGAAAAACGCAAAGTTACGGGCGTTGACCCATGCCGCCCTCCAGCGTGAGGGTCTCGCCGGACATGAACTTGAAGTCCGGCATGGCCAGCTGGACGCACACGCGTCCGATCTCCAGTTCGGCGTTGCCGTAGTGGCCCATGGGCGGCATTTTGACGTTGGCCTTGAAGGCCTCCGGGTAAGCCTGCTGGAACTGCTCCAGCTTGGCGGTCCAGGCCAGCGGGCAGACAACGTTGACGTTGATGTCATCCGGGCCCCACTCGGTGGCGGCCACGCGGGACAGGCCGCGGATGCCCTCCTTGGCGGCAGCGTAGGCGCACTGGCCGTAGTTGCCGAACAGGCCGGCACCGGAGGCAAAGTTGATCACGCTGCCGTGGGACTCCTTCAGGTAGGGGTAGCAGGCCTTCATATAATAGAAGGCTGCGTACAGGCCCGAATACAGGGCCAGGTCGAACTGCTCGGTGGTGTGCTCGGCCAGCGAGACGCCGGAAGCCGAGGCCTGTGCGTTGTTGATCAGCACCTGAATGCCGCCAAAGGCGTCAACGGCCTGCTTCACTACATTCTGCACGGTGGCTTCGTTGTCGCCGCCGGCGCACACATCGGCCTGCACCGGCAGCACCTTGATGCCGTACTTGCTCTCCAGCTCCTGCTTGGCCTCTTCCAGTTTTTTCACATTGCGGCCGGTGATCACAAGGTTTGCACCCTCTTTTGCGTAGGCCGTAGCAATGCCGTATCCAATGGAACCGCAGCTGCCATCCTGCAGGACTGCGCGCCCTGCACCGGTGATGAGTGCGGTCTTACCCGTTAAAAAGCCCATAGTTATCCTCCAGAATGTGCCCGGAAGAGCTGCGCCCCGCCGGGCTGATTTTGGCCATATTATAGTCCGCTGTTTGCCGGAAATCAAGCCTTTTTGCCGATAAATAAAAAATAGACAAAGATTCTTGAAAAGTCAAAATTTTCACGAATTCACGGCGCTTTTGTGAAACTTTTGACAGGGCTTTGTCGTTAAAATAACGACAAACTAAAAACTCCCTCAGTCAATGCCGTCAGGCCTTGACTGAGGGAGTTCTTTTGTATGGTTACTTCTGCACACCGGCCTCACACTGCTCGATGAACTGCTTGGCCACGCGGGGGCTGCGGCCGCCGGCGCGGATGGCAAAGGCCTCGGCCTTGACCAGCAGCTGGTCCATGGGCATATCGACGTGGTGCTGTTTTGCCAGCTCCTCCAGGATGGTCTCGAACCGGGCTTTTTCCGGCCGCTGGAAGGTCACGGTCAGGCCGAACCGGGCCGAAAGGCTCATGAGCTCCTGCCGGGTGTCGGCTTCGTGGATGTCGTCGCCGGTGCGGTCGGTCAGGGTCTCCTTGATGAGGTGGCGGCGGTTGGAGGTGGCGTACACCGCGATGTTGCGGGCACGGCCGCCCACGCTGCCCTCCAGAATGGCCTTGAGGGCGGCAAAGTTGTCGTCGTTGGCGGTAAAGCTCAGGTCGTCGATGAACAGGATGAACTTGAGAGGGTTGGCGGCCAGTTTGTCCATCAGGTCGGGGATCTGGTACAGCTGGTTCTTTTTCACTTCCACCAGCCGCAGGCCCTCCGGGGCAAACTCGTTGGCGATGGCCTTGACCGAGCTGGACTTGCCGGTGCCGGCGTCGCCGTACAGCAGCACATTGTTGGCGGGCATCCCGGCCAGCAGGGCACGGGTGTTGGCGATCACCTTTTCCCGCTCCTTTTCGTAGCCCGGCAGCTCGGAAAGACGCTGGGGGTCGGGGTACTTCACCGGAACCAGCTTGCCGTTTTCTACTGTAAATACATGGTGCTTGGCAAACATGCCGTAGCCCTTCTTGCCCACCTCGCTCATGCGCTGGGCATAGGCGGCGGGCAGGTCAAGGTCAGCCGTCTCCCACCGGGGCAGGAAGGCCAGCTCTTCGGCCGGGACCTCTGCCGCGTCCAGCAGGGCATCCAGTGTCAGGCCGCACAGCTGCTGCAGGAAGGCCAGCTCGTTGTCCAGTGCAGTCTGCAGAACAGGGGGCAGGGTACCGGCAGCGGCCTGCCGCACGCACACGGTCTCGGTCTCCAGCACGGTGGTGCTCAGGTAGGTGCCCCAGTTGGTGGTGCGCTCGAACAGCACGCTTTCAAACTGTGCCACGGCGTTGCACACGCTGCCAACGCTACTGTTTCCGACCGTCAGGCAGTCGATGAGAGCGGCAAATCTGGCCGCCACGGGGTCGCTCAGCAGAGAGCGAAAGATCACAAGCCCGTGCAGGCGGGCGTTCCATTCATGCAGTTTCATAGTCCGGTTTCCTCGATCCTGAATCTTTTTTTTGGTACATCCTCTTTCAGACAACGCGCGGCGCGCGCAGATAAAAAGAGTATACAGCGGTTTTTCATTTCACGCAAGAGTGTTTAATTCCCTTCACGTTTGGAACGATTCAGGTTACAAATTGTCGATTGACATCAGCCCGGTTTATAGTATAATTTACATCAACAAATGCGCGGATGGGAAAAAGTACCACACGATCCCCCCTGTTCAGAGAGCTGCCGTTTGGTGCAAGGCAGTCAGTGTTTCGTGGGAGAAATCCTCCCGGAGCAGCCTGTTGAACGGATGCACAAAAAGCGTCCCGGTAAGCAGCGCCGGTTGCAGCCGTTACAGTGCGGGACTTTGCTGGAAGTCCGTGAGGGGGCGTGCACAGCACGCCAACGAGAGTGGTACCGCAGAGAGCTTGATGATCACAAGGTCTTTGTCTCTTGAGAAAGCAGGGGACAAGGGCTTTTTATTTTTCAAAAGCTCCCCCGGGGCAATGGATAAACGTGGAATTGGAACAGGAGAAACACACCATGCAGTTGAACGGTTCTCAGATTTTTGTGGAGGTTCTTTGTGAGCAGGGCGTGGATACCATTTTTGGCTATCCCGGCGGTGCAGTGCTGAATCTTTACGATGAGCTGTATAAGAATGCCGACCGCATCACCCATGTGCTCACCGCTCACGAGCAGGGAGCCTCCCATGCAGCAGACGGCTACGCCCGTGCCACCGGCCGCACCGGCGTGGTGCTGGCCACCAGCGGCCCGGGTGCCACCAATCTGGTCACGGGCATTGCCACGGCCTACATGGACTCGGTGCCCATGGTGGCTTTCACCGGCAATGTAGCCACCCCGGGCATCGGCAAGGACTGCTTTCAGGAAGCCTACATTGAGGGCATTACCATGCCCATTACCAAACATAATTTTACGGTGCGCCGGGTGGAAGACCTGGCCGACACCATGCGCGCAGCCTTCCGCATTGCACAGAGCGGCCGCAAGGGCCCGGTGCTGGTGGACATCCCCAAGGATGTGACCGCTGCCGTGTGCGAATTTGAAGCCAAGCAGCCGGAACCCATCCGCACCGTCACCACCTTTGATAAGGAGCAGGTGCGCTGGGCAGCCGACCTGATCAACGCGGCACAGCGCCCGCTGGTGTACTTTGGCGGCGGCGTGCGCAGCGCAGCCTCCTGCCAGCCGCTGCGGGATCTGCTGCACAAGGCCGAGATCCCGGCCACCCACACCCTGATGGCGGCCGGTGTGGTGCCTTACGGCGACCCCATGAACATCGGCATGCTGGGCATGCACGGCTGTTACACCTCCAACCGGGCTGTGGCCGACTGTGACGTGCTGATCGCGGTGGGTACCCGCTTCTCGGACCGTGTGGCGCTGAAACCCAAGACCTTTGCCAAGAACGCCACCATCATCCAGATCGACATCGACCCCAGCGAGCTGGGCAAGAATGTGGAAGTGGACCTGTCCATCGTGGGCGATGCCGCCTATGTGCTGCAGGCCATGCTGCCGCAGATCAAAGAGGCAAAGCACCCCGACTGGATGAAGATGATCCACGAGTGGCAGGCACAGGATTACCACCCGGTGTCCGACCCTACCCACCTGATGCCCCATCAGGTCATCGGTGAGGTGTGCAACCAGTGCGGCCCGGAGGCCGTATACGTCACCGATGTGGGCCAGCACCAGATGTGGGCGGCCCAGTACCTGCGCCACGCCAAGAGCCGCGGTTTCATCACCAGCGGCGGCCTGGGCACCATGGGCTTTGGCTACGGTGCCGCAATCGGTGCCCAGATGGCCCTTGGCCGGGACCAGCGTGTGGTCATGTTCACCGGTGACGGTTCCTTCCATATGAACCTGAACGAGGCCTGCACCGCCGTCAGCTACGACCTGCCCATCATCACGGTCATCTTCAACAATTCCGTGCTGGGTATGGTGCGCCAGTGGCAGACCACCTTCTACGGCAAGCGCTACAGCCAGACCGATCCCCACCGTCACACCGACTTCGTCAAGCTGGCCGAGGGCTTTGGCCTGAAGGGCTACCGCTGCACCAACCTGCCGGAGTTCCAGCAGGCATTTGCCGAGGCGCTCCAGCGCAAAGGCCCCACCTGGATCGAGTGCATCATCGACAAGGACGAAAAGGTCCTGCCCATGATCCCCGGCGGCGGTGACATCAACGATATCATCATGGAATAAGGAGGACACAGCAATATGGAATCCAGTCAGCGCAGGGTCATCAGCCTGCTGGTGGACAACCAGAGCGG
>CECA01071620.1_pt1 | contig 22313 bp, 19 predicted proteins | sample 557351 | NCBI WGS metagenome assembly CECA01 (sample SAMEA3182051, study PRJEB8094) | gut metagenome | biome: human; feature: gut; material: Stool; isolation source: human stools | place: Canada | collected 2012-03-07 | reverse complement strand
AAAATACCGCCCACGCAGTACAGGCGAAGGATTTTGTCGGGTGAAACAGACGGCAAAATGATCGGGTGTGTTGCGGGGCGGCATGTTCTTTCTGGATAATCACTCGCTGAAAGTGGTGGTTATCACGGTGAGAACCACCACTTTTGTCAGCAGGATTTGGAATAAAGGGTATCATGGAAGTGCAGGTGCGTCAATATGGTTTTGCAAAATTTATCGTGGTAAAGTGGCAGAAGTAAGACTTTCTACGAATTCAGAAAATCAAATGAGCTTCTCCCACAGCGCATCTCCTGTGGTGAGGGATTCTTCCTCCACGCCTTCACTCAGACGCCTTGCCACATACCATTCTGCGCCGCTTTTGCTTTGCACTCCGGCAAGGGCGGTGTCGTCCAGCAGCACGGCAAAATCGGAAACGCTCAGGCTGTCGCCCTCCTGCGGGTCAGTACCGTCCAGCAGACGGAAACAGCCGTACCGCTGCTCCATTGCCGCCGGGTCGTCCACGATGAAGATCATGCTCTCGCAGAGATAAAAATCAGAATTGAGCTTGTCCTCACTGGATTCCATCAGCTTGCGCAGGGAGGAATCCTGTCCATCGTAATCCAGCGCAAGCCAGATGCTCTTCACGTTGACTTTTACTTTCCCGTCCCCGTTCACATCATCGGCCGCAGCTTCCAATTTGGTTTCCACCTCGGACAGGAACGCCGCGTCCGGGTCAATACGCCCCACGACCGCTACCGTATAGTCCGGCTTCACCTCGGTGACACGGCTCCACACAAAATACCCGACCGCCAGCACCGCCGCGGCAATGAGCACCACATAATACCAGTGATAATGCCACCAGTTGGCGCGGGCTTCGGCAGGCGTCAGCTCCCGGGTTTTTTCCGGCACAAGATCCTCGGGGGAAATGTTGCGTTCGTAGCGGTAGGATGCCATGGCAGTGTCCTCTTTTCGTTTCAGTCTTGATAGCTATATCATAGCATAAACTCCCGGACTGTGTATACGATCCGGGAGTTTTGTTTACACGCGGGTGCGCAGGCACTTGAGATCCGTGCCGCTCACCGTATATTCCCCGGTGCCTGCCGGGATAAAGAAGCTCTCGCCCTTTTGGATGGGCAGGCTCTCGCCGGTGGCGGTCTCGGTCAGGGTCCCCTCTCCTTCCAGGATCAGCAGAGAAGTAAAGGAAACATCATCGCAGATATCCTTGAAGCTGCCCTCCACGGCATCCACCGTAAAGTAATCGCACTGTGCCAGATGGCCGTGGAAGTCGTGAGCAACAGGCGGCTTGCGTTCGGTCACATCCAGAGCCTGCGGGATGTGGAGCTGGCGGGGCTTGCCGTCTGCACCCTTGCGGCCATAATCGTAAATGCGGTAGGTGACGTTGGAATTCTGCTGAATCTCAGCCACCACGATGCCCTTGCGGATGGCGTGGAGCGTGCCGGAGGGGATGAATAAGCAGTCGCCTTTTTTCACCGGGACGGCGTTCAGCACCTCGGTCAGGGTGTTGTCCTTGATGCGGTGCTCAAACTCCTCTTTGCTGATCTCATGGGTAAAGCCATAGTAGAGGGTCGCACCCGGTTCTGCCTCCAGCACATACCACATTTCGGTCTTGCCGTACTGGTGTTCGTGCTCCAGGGCGTAGGCGTTAGAGGGGTGCACCTGAATGGACAGGTCCTTCTTGGCGTCGATGAGCTTTGCCAGAATGGGGAACTCCTCGAACTTTACGCAGTCGGTGCCAAGGCAGCCGGGGTGCGCGTCAATGTACTGCTGCAAAGTCGTGCCGTCCGGCAGGTAGCTGGGGCCGTCCGGGTGGCAGGAGAGCATCCACGCCTCACTCAAGGGGTGCATCTCGCTCTGGATGCCGTACTCGGTACGCAGTTTTTCGCCGCCCCAGAGGTAGTCCTTGCAGCTTGGTTTCAGTTGAATCGTTTTCATCTTGCATACCTCCAATATGCCTAAAATTGCACATAAAATGACACTTTTTCCGAAAAAAGGGTGCAAAAAAGCTGCCCCGTCCATTTTTATGGCAGGAACGAGGCAGCCGTTTGTAGAAATATTTGAGAATTTATGCCTTCAGCAGCTCGGCAGCGGCGTCACCCAGCTTCGCATTGATGGCATCTGCTTCGGCTTCCGTAGGAGCAACGGCGGACAGATACACCTTGATCTTCGGCTCAGTGCCGGAAGGACGAACCATCAGCTTTGCCTTTCCACCCAGACGGAACTCCAAGACATTTGCCTTCGGCAGGCCGGTGCCCTCGGCGTTGTAGTCCAGCACGCTTTCCACGGCGATTCCGGCAATGCTCTGCGGCGGGGTCTCGCGCAGCTGTTTCATGATGGCCTGCATGGTGTGCATTCCGCTTTCGCCCTCAAAGGCGAAGCTGTGCAGGGCATTGCGGTAGCAGCCAAACTCGGCGTACAGCTGGTTGATGGCATCCAGCAGGGTCATGCCCTGCTTTGCGTACCATGCGGCGGCTTCGCACACCAGCAGCGTGGCGTTGACGGCATCTTTGTCCCGGACGTGTGCGCCGGACAGGTAGCCGTAGCTCTCCTCAAAGCCGAAGATGTAGCGGTCGGCTTCTCCGGCGGCTTCCAGCAGGCCGATCTGCTCACCGATGAACTTGAAGCCGGTCAGGGTACGGCGCAGCTCCACGCCGTACTTCTCGGCCACCGGAGTTGCCATATCGGTGGACACGATGGTGGTCACAGCCACGGGGTGCTCCGGCAGGGTGCCCAGCGCCTTGCGGGTGCGGCAGATGTAGTCCAGCAGGATGATGCCCATCTCGTTGCCGGTAATGAGCCGGTAGCCGCCCTTTCCGTCCGGCACTGCCGTGCCGCAGCGGTCGCAGTCCGGGTCGGTGCCCAGCAAAAGGTCCGGGTGGACTTGATCGCACAGCTCCAGACCCTTCTGCATGGCCTCCCGAATTTCCGGGTTCGGGTAGGGGCAGGTGGGGAAGTTGCCGTCCGGCTTTTCCTGCTCCGGCACCACCGTCACATGGGTGACGCCCAGCTTTGCCAGCAGCTTTTTCACGCATTCCAGACCGGAGCCGTTCAGCGGAGTGTACACCAGCTTCAGGTCGGCGGTGCCTGCCCCATCGCCCACACGCTGGGCATAGACGGCATCCACAAAGTCGTCCAGACATTTCTCGCTGCTGTACTCGATCTTGCCCTCGGCAAGGGCGACATCAAAGTCCGCAGGCTGTACGGCAAAGCAGTCCACCGCTTCAATGGCGGCAAGAATTTTTGCTGCCACCTCAAGGGTGATCTGGCAGCCGTCTGCACCGTAGACCTTGTAGCCGTTGTACTTGGCAGGGTTGTGGCTGGCGGTGACGCAGACGCCCGCGCCGCAGCCGTAGTACCGCACCGCCCAGCTCAGCGCCGGAGTAGGTTCCAGACGGGGATAAATATAGGCCTTGATGCCGTTTGCCGCAAGGACAGCTGCGGTTTCGCGGGCAAACACATCGCTCTTGATACGGCTGTCGTAGCCGATGGCAACTTTCTTCGGCAAGTCGGAGGCATTCAGGTAGTTGGCAAGGCCTTGCGTAGCTTTGCGGATGTTGTAGACATTCATCCGGTTGGTGCCAGCACCGATGACGCCCCGCAGACCGCCGGTGCCGAATTCCAGCTCCCGGTAGAACCGGTCGGTGATGGCATCCTCGTCGCCTGCGATTGCTTTCAGCTCTTCGGCAAGGTCGGCGGGCATTTCCGGCTGTGCCAGCCATTTTTCATAAGCCGATTTAATTTCTTCTGTCATGAAGGTTTTCTCCTCTCGTCAGCATCCTCGCCCATCTCCTGCTCCCTGCTATGCCAGAGAGGGCGAAGCAGTTAAACTTTCTTCAGATACCAGATTTTTGCGGGCGTCTGGCCCCAGCCGCCGGGCAGTTCCAGACCGGTGGTCAGCAGCTGGACGCCGCTGTAGGTGTTTGCGTCTTCGTCGGTGTACTGTGCTGCCGGGTCCAGCCCTTCCAGCATAAGGCGGGGGCGGCTGTTGGCGCTTGCCACGCCGTGGCTGCCGGTCAGGGCATCGCCCACGGCGAAGACGGCGGCTTCGCTGCCGTCCTTTGCGGTTATCATCCACGCAGCACCCAGGCCGTTGGGTTCCGGGTCCACCAGACGGTGCAGGTCGCCGCCGCGCAGCAATGCACCGTGCTGGCGATACCACGCCACATAGGGGCGGAGCTCGGCCAGTTCTTCCTCGCTGTATTTCGTCAGATCCAGCTCAAAGCCGAAGGTGCCAGTAAGTGCTGCCGCCATCCGTGCTTCCACCGTGGAGATGTGGCCGGTGCAGTGGTTGGGCACGGTGGAAAAGTGCGCCCCCATCACGCAGCCGGGGTAGAACAGGCTGGTGCCGTACTGGACGACCAGACGGGAACGGGCATCGGTGTTGTCGCTGCACCAGATCTGCGGGCTGTAATAGAGCATTCCGCAGTCGAAGCGGGCACCGCCGCCTGCACAGTTTTCCAGCAGCAGGCCGGGGTACTTTTCGGTCAGGCGGCGCTGCAATTCGTACACACCCATCACATAGCGGTGGTACACTTCACCCTGCTGTTTTGCAGGCAGTTTGGCGTTGTAGACGTGTGCCAGCGAGCGGTTCATATCCCACTTGAGGTATTTCAGCGGGCAGCTCCTTAAAATTTCATCCAGTTGCTGCCAGATACCGTCCACCACTTCGGGGCGGCTGAAATCCAGCGTATACTGCTGGCGGATCTCCAGCGGCTCGCGTCCGGGGATGGTAAATGCCCAGTCGGGGTGTGTGCGATAGAGGTCTGAGTCCGGACTGATGGCTTCTGGCTCGACCCACAGTCCCATCTCCAGTCCCAGTAGATTGATTTTCTTGCACAGGCCGGGCAGATCGTCCGGCAGCTTGGCTTTGTCCGCTGCCCAGTCGCCCAAGCTGGACGAGGTATCGTTGCGTCCTTTGAACCAGCCATCGTCCAGCACGAACAGGTCGATGTCCGCCTTTTTGGAGGCAGCAGCCAGTTCCAGCAGCTTTTTCTCGTCGAAGTCAAAGTAGCAGGCTTCCCAGCTATTGATGAGCACCGGGCGGGGCGCGGTCATATCCTGCCAGCGGGGCGGCAGCAGCCGGGTGCGGATGGCGCCATGGAAACGGCGGCTCATCTCGCCTAGCCCCTTATCCGAATAGACCATCGCGGCTTCCGGTGCGGTAAAGCTCTCGCCGGGAGCCAGCGTCCAGTGGAAGTGGTAGGGATGGATGCCCATCACCAGCCGTTCCCCTGCGTCGGCACGCTCGGCTTCGATGAGGTAGTTGCCGCTGTACACAAAGGCAAATCCCCATGCGTCGCCGGTCGTTTCGGTGGTATCGGCATGGCAGAGGGCGACTGCCGGGTTGTGGGCGTGGCCGGGGATGCCCCGCATACTGCCAACGCTCTGGATGCCGCAGCGCAGCGCCGCACGTTCCGGGGTGCGCTCCGCTGCCCATGTACCGTTCAAGGTGATCAGTTCGAGAGCATCCGGCGCAAAGTCGAGAGTCAGAGAAGCCGCCTTGTTCAGGGTCAGCTCCTCGGACGAGGTGTTGGTATAAACTGCCGTGCGGGTGATGAAGTCCTCGGCTTCGTAGACGCTGTACCGCAGTTCCACGGCCAGACCGCACGCATCTTTCAGGAAAACGGAAAGCGTCTCCACACCCTTTCCATCCCGGAACATCGGCAGGTCGGGCAATTGGGGTTTGCCGATATGCACTTCAGCACGGTCGAACACGAACGCCGCCGCTTCCGTGCCGTCGGCGTATTCCGGGATGACGGCGGGAGTGCGGTTATCAGCGGTGCCGCAGCCGGAAAGCTCCTGCGGCAAAAGATCCGGCCAGCAGCCGGGGTCGCTGTGGGGCATCCGGGCATCCGCAAGGCTGGGCACATCCTCCGGCAGACGGGTGCCGTAATAAGTGTGCAGCACCATGCCATTAGGGGCAACTGCCAGCTGGTAGCTGGTGTGGGTGGTATGCAGGGTAAAGACGTTTTCGGTGCAGACGATCATTGGGTACTGTCCTCCGTGTCGGTTTCTTCTTCCGGTTCCTCTTCTTTGCGCCCGGCCTTTTCCAGTTGGGCAAAGGCGGGGCGCATCAGGCTTGCCATGCCAAGGGCAGAACCTGCGCCGCCGATGAGCAGCCACAGGGGCAGCAGATAGACGAACCACGCCGGGGCGGCCTTTGCCAGCAGGGGAAACCACGCCAGAAAGGCAAGATTTCCCACGGTGGGCAGCAGATTGGCAAGGGTCATGCGGCCGCTGTCTGCCAGTACCGGCAGAACGCCGGGATAGGTGAACCGTGCCAGCAGGGCAAAGCCCCAGCTGCCACAGCAGCCTGCCAGCACCAGCAGCAGAAAGGACGCTGCCGCCAGAATGCCATTGCCGGCGGTGTCCTGTGCGGTGGCGGTGCGCAGCCCGGTGAGGGCGGCAAAGCCTGCCAGCAAAAGCACCAGCCACAGGGCGGTGGATTGCTTAAAATCCCGCTTGAACGCCTTGAAAAAGTCCGTCCGCACGGTATAGTCCTCTTTGGCTGCCATCTTGTTCACCACCGTGAACAGCCCCAGCGTAGAGGCCCCGGCGGTGAGGATGGGCAGACAGCACACGAGCCACAGGACGTTGGCAAGCACGAGATCTCCGATCCTTCCCATGGTGCGGTAGAATGGACTGTCGATGTTGGCCTTTTTCATAACGTTTCCTTTCGGGGGAGCGGGGCGGGAATTACTCCCCGATGCTCCGGAGATATTCGAGATTTTTGTCGATCAGGTCGCAGCGCTGCTTCACGCAATCCACACTGCGCAGGGGGTCGGCAGGCGTGTTGAACGCAAAGTCCAGCAGCTTGTCGATGGTGGTAGAAGCCACATGCAGGCGGGTGTCACTGGCTGCATAATAAATATATACGCTACCGTCATCGTCCGCAATAGCACCGTTGGTGAACACGACGTTGGAAACGTCGCCCACCCGCTCCCAGTCACGGGGTGCGATGAGGAAGCCGGACGGCTCTGCGATCACCTTGCTGGGGTCATCCAGTGCGGTAACGAACACATAGATGACGTACCGCAGCCCGGCGGCGGTATTCCGCACGCCGTGGGCGATGTGCAGCCAGCCCTTTTCGGTCTTGATGGGGGTGGCACCCTCGCCGTTCTTTGCCTCGGTGATGGTATGGTAGCGGCGGGGGCTGGTGATGATTTCCTCGTCAATGACGGCGTGGGTGATGTCCTCGCACAGACCAAAGCCTACGCCGCCGCCGGAACCGGTGTCGATGAAGTCATCCATGGGGCGGGTGTAGAAGGCGTACTTGCCGTTGACGAACTCCGGCAGCAGATCCACATTGCGCTGCTGGGGGCTGCGCTTGGTGACAAGGTTCGGCAGACGCTCCCAAGTCTTGAGGTCTTTGGTGCGGACGATGCCTGCCGCAGCCACGGCAGCGGACAGGTCGTTGACGGAAGTATCCTTGCTCTCAGAGCAGAACACACCGTAGATCCAGCCATCCTCGTGCTGGGTCAGGCGCATATCGTAGACGTTGGTCTCCTCCGGGCAGGTATCCGGCAGCAGAATGGGCTTTTCCCAGAAGTGGAAGCCCTCCACCGGGCTGTCGCTCTCCGCTACGCCGAAAAAGCTCTTGCGGTCGTTGCCCTCGATGCGTGCCACAAGGTAATACTTGCCGTTCAGCTTGATGGCACCGGAGTTGAACACGGCGTTCACGCCCAGACGCTCCATAAAGTGGGGGTTCGTCTCCGGGTTCAGGTCGAACCGCCAGCTCAGCGGGATGGATTCGCGGGTCAGCACCGGGTTTTCCCACCGGTCGTAGATGCCGTTGTAGAAATCGGTCTTTTTGTTTTTGCGGGCCAGGTAGGCATCCTGCAAAGCCTTCTGGCGCAGGTATTCGGGGTGGAGTTTAGACTGTGACATCGGGGTTCCTCCTTATCAGTTCCATGCACATTCTGCCGTTGTGGTAGGGGCACTTCCACGGCTCAAGGATGGGTTTGCGGCTGGACGGTTTTCCGTCTGCGTCCACCTCCCAGAACCATTCACTGCCGGGGCGTTTGTCCACCATCACGTTGCAGATGTAGTGGTAAATATCGGCGGCGGCATCGCGGTATTTTGCATCGCCGCTCTTGTTGTATTCGTTCACGAAGCCCAGCACGGACTCGGCCTGCACCCACCACACACGGGTGGTGTTCACCTTGCCCCGGTCGCACTCGTTGACCACCGAGTGGTCAATGTAAGCTTCCTTGTAGATGTGGGCGGCAAGGTCAGAGTTGATGGCGTGGATGCGCTTGGAAAGCGCTGCATCTCCCAGTAAATCGCAGCCCCAGTCGATGAGCCAGCTGGATTCGATATCGTGGCCGTAGCTGTACAAATCAATGATGGAGTTGTAGTGCTGGTCAAAGAACACCAGCTGCCGGTGCAGCTCCGGGCTGTAAATCTTGTGCTCGTAGATATCAAGGATGCGGCGCAGGGCTTTTCCCACCTCCGGGTCATGGCTTGCCTGATAAAGCCCGGCGTAACCCTCGAACACATGGAGCAGGGTGTTCATGGTCTTTGCCGCCATGACACCGTTTTCGGAGAGCTTTTCGTTGCTCTCCGGCTTCCAGTCGATGGTAAAGGCCTCCAGATAGCCCTCGCTGTCGGTGCAGTGCTGCTCGATGAGATGAAAGATCTTTTTTGCGTAGGTCAGCGCAACGGGGTCTTTGGTCAGCCGGTAGTAAGCGGAAAGGGCATAGATGGCAAAGCCCTGATTGTAGGTGTGCTTGGTGGTGTCCTGCGGCTTGCCGGTGTAATCGCAGCTCCAGTACACGCCGCCGTTTTCCTCGTCGTAGCAGTTTTTCAGGAAGAACTGGTAGGCGTGGCGGGCATCCTCGGCAAGGTCTGCCCGGCCGGTCAGCATGGCAGCCTCGGAGAAGAACCACAGAATGCGGCTGTTCAGGATGCAGCCCTTTTCGGCTTTTTTATCCAGCTTCAGGTCAAAATCCATGTAGCCGTAAAAGCCGCCGTTTTCCTCGTCCCGCAGCCCTTTCCAGAAGGGAATGATGGTTTGCAGCAGCATTTCTTCTGCTGCCTGTTTGATGGAAGACATAATACAGAACTTCCTTTCTGTACAAAGTAAAACCCTCTCGGTCACGGCTTGCGCCGTGCCAGCGCCCGGTAGGGGACGTAAAATCTCTTTTTGCAGAGATGGCGATGCGAAGCATTGACAGAGAGGGTTGCGCTTGACGCTTAGCGGATGCCCACCTCGTGGTCGGTGGGGCCTGCGTTATCGTGAGTCTTAATGTAATCCACCACCTCGTCTACGGTGGTGAAGGCCATACCGACATAGCTGTCGGCGCAGCCATAGTACAGAGCGATGCGACCGGTGTCGGCATCCTGCAAGGTGGCGCAGGGGAAGCAGACGTTGGGCACGAAGCCGCGCTCCTCATACCACTTTTCCGGGGTCAGCAGGAAGTTGCCGCAGCGGTACAGTACCTTGCTGGGCTCGTCCTTATCCAGAATGGCACCGCCGATGGAGTAGACGAAGCCATTGCAGGTGCCGGTAACGCCGTGGTAGAACAGCAGCCAGCCCTCGCTGGTCTCAATGGGGGCAGCACCGCCGCCGATCTTCACGCTCTCCCACCAGTTGGAGCCCTTGCTCATCACATGGCGGTGACGGCCCCAGAACTCCATATCCGGGCTCTGACTCAGGAAGATGTCACCAAAGGGGGTGTGGCCGCTGTCAGACGGGCGGCTCAGCAGGGTGTACATGCCGTTGATCTTCCGGGGGAACAGCACGGCGTTGCGGTTGAAGGGGATAAAGGGGTTCTCGATGCGGACAAAGGTCTTGAAGTCGGTGGTCTTGGCGATGCCGATGGACGCACCGTAGAAGTCCTGACACCAGATGATGTAGTAGGTGTCCTCCACCTTCACAAGACGGGGATCGTAGGCGTACACCGGCATAAACGGCTCGCCCTTTTCGTTGACGAAGGGGATCTTGTCCTTGTCAAAGTTCCAGTGGATGCCGTCCTCGCTGCGTCCCAGATAGATGTAGGGGATGCCATCGACCTGCTCGCCACGGAACACGCCGATGAACTTGCCCTCGTAGGGCACCACGGCACTGTTGAAGATGCGTGCCACCCCTTCCACAGGGTTGCGGTCGATGATGGGGTTCTCACTGTACCGCCACACCGGGGCGGTAACATCGGCAGGCTTTTCCTGCCAGGGGATGTTGGGCAGTGCATCGCAGAACATTTTTACGTTGCTCATAAGATAAACTCCTGTAATAGAAGATTGTTTGTTTTCCTTCTGCTGTATTCTCCCGGCTCCTGCACAGAAACCGGGAGAAGCAGCAGATGATGAAGGAAAAATGTGGATGTCGCTTGAAACCCTCTCAGTCTCGCATACGCTCGACAGCTCTCCCGAAGGGCGAGCTTTTGTGCAGCTGACCGAAAGGTTGTCCTTCAAGGAGAAGGATGAGAATACTGTACCCTCGTTTTAAGCTCCCCCCTCGGGGGAGCTGGCACGGCGCAAGCCGTGACTGAGAGGGTCAGCCCTTCACAGCACCGGCAGCCATGCCGCTGTAAATCTGATCCTGACACAGCAGGAACACGATAAGAGCGGGGATGATGGTGATGATGACACCGGCGCAGATGTAGTTGTACTGGTTGCCCATGGGGCCGGAGAACACATACAGCGAGGTAGCAACCACCTGATACTTGGTCTTATCCTGCAGATACAGGTTTGCCATGTAGTATTCGTTGTAGGTGGACACACCCTTCAGGATGGCGCTGGTGACGATGGCGGGCTTCAGCAGGGGCAGCAGGATCTTGAAGAACACACCAAAGTAGGTGCAGCCATCCAGAATGGCGCTTTCGTCCAGCGTGGGGGAAAGGTTCTCGAAGAACTGCAAAAAGATATAGATGGTGATAACGTCTGTGCCCATCATCAGGATGATGTAGCCGGGCATGGAGTTCACCAGATGCAGAGCAGTCATGATCTGGTACACCGTGACCTGAGAGGCGATGCCGGGGATCAGGGTGGCAATGGTGAACAGGTTGCGGATCAGCTTGTTGCCGGGGAACTTGAACCGGTTCAGCACATAAGCCAGCATGGCACTGATGAGGATGCTGCCTACCAGCACGCAGATCAGGATAATAAAGCTGTTGAGGAACGCCTTGCCCATGTTGGCCTTGTTCCATGCGGTGATGAAGTTATCGAAGTTGAGCCAGCTCTTGGGCGGGGTGATAACGTTGGTGTTGGCGTACTCTTCCTCACTTTTGAAGGCGGTGAAGATGCAGGATACGATGGGCACCAGTGCCACAAAGGCAGCGAAGATGAGCAGCGCATATTTGCAAATGTTGATCAGAACACGTTTGGTCTTGATCGCAGTGGTTTCGTTCATACGTTCTGCCTCACTTTCACTTGGTTACGCCGCTGCTGCGGTTTTCCAGCCATTTTTCCACAGCCTTCTGGGCGTAGGTGACGATCACGATGAGCAGCAGCAGAACCACAGCCATGGCGGATGCAAGACCCACCTTCTGGTCGGTATGGGCGATCTTATCCATGACCACGAAGTAGGTGGAGGTGTTGAAGCCGCCGCCGGTGACAACATAGGGCATCTCGAAGGCGGACAGTGCGCCGGACACCGAGATGATGAGGTTCAGCACCACGATGGTGCTGATGGAGGGCAGGATGATGTCCTTGAAGCGGTGCCATGCGTTGGCACCGTCGATCTCAGCAGCCTCGTACAGAACGGGGTCCACAGAAGCGATAGCACCGATGAACATGACGATGTTCTGACCGATGTATTTCCAGATGGAGCAGGCCACCAGCACGACGTTGTTGATGGACTCATCCCGGAGCCAGAAGGGCAGCTTATCTACGTTGAAGCCCACCCAGCTCAGCAGGGTATCCAGCACAAAGCCGTGGGTGAAGAAGAACTTGAAGATGAAGCCCACCGAGATGCCGCAGATGAGGCAGGGAAAGTACAGTGCACCCCGGAAGAACTTGCTGCCCTTGCACTTGAAGCTCAGGATGGTGGCAAACAGCAGCGCCAGCGCCATCTGCACCACGGAGCCTACCATGTAGTAAAGGCTCAGGCTCAGAGCATGGAAGCAGTCTTTGCGGGTAAAGACCGAGATGTAGTTCTGCAGACCCACAAAGGTACGTCTGCCGATGTACTTCATTTTGAAGAAGCTGAACTCCACCATTTTGAAGAAGGGCAGATAGGTGAACATGAACAGCAGCACCAGCGGAACGAACAGGAACACCAGCGTGACGATGAGCTGCTGCCCGCGCATACTGTGAAAGTATTCGCTGAAGCTCTTGCGCTTTTTAGGCGCGGATACGGTTGCGGAAGATGCCATGTAAAAGACCTCCTTTCACCAAAAGCAGGGCGGACACGGGCCCGCCCTGCTGATTTATAACGATAGATCGATTACTGCGGTGCGCAGGCATCCACAGCTGCGTCCCATGCGGCGTTCCAGTCGGCCACGATGTCGTCCAGAGTCTCGTCGCCGTTGATGCCAGCCTCCACCACACGCATGACGTGGGTCTGGTCGGCATTCAGCATCAGCTCAGCCTCCTGCTGCACCTCGGTGGCAAGGTCTGCCAGCTCTGCGGGGGCGGGGGCATCCTCGACCAGGTCGATGCCGTCAAATGCCTTCAGGGTATCGGGGTATTCCTGGCTCTTCAGCACCGGCACACCGCCCTGATCATAAGCAAAGTTGGAGCTTTCGGTCAGCCACTTGATGTAGAGCATGGCAGCCAGCTTTTTGTCATCGGTGGTGTTCTTGTTCACACCGTAGCAGTAATCTGCACCTGCGCTGGCGTACTGGGTACCCTTGACGGTGATGGGGAACGGCATATAGCCAATGTCGTCGGCGTGGTCACCGGCGGCCTGCATCTGCACGATGGCCCAGCTGCCCAGAACCATGGCACCGATCTGGCCGTTATTGATGCGGGGCTTGGAGCCCTCCCAGTCGGTGGTGGTGGGGTCGGCCTCGGTCAGACCGCGCTTCACTGCTTCGTACAGGATGTAGTACACAGCGTAGGGACCCATATCGTCCGCACCCAGAATGCCCTTCTGGAACGGATCCTTGGTCTGGGGCATGGTAATGTTCATCCAGTCCGGGTCACCGGTTGCGCCGCCGCTGGTGTAAGCATCCCATGCGGTCATGGTCCAGCCGGCGGCGTAGTTGGTGTACAGGGGATCAATGGAAGGATCGTAGTCCTTGATCTTCTGCAGGTCATCCAGGAACTCGTCCGGGGTCTTGGGCAGGGTGGTGATGCCGGCAGCCTCAAAAACCTTCTTGTTGTAGATGATGCCCTGTGCATTGCCGGTGGAGGGGATGCCGTACACGCTGCCGTTATAAGCGCGGTTGGAAGCGAAGTTGTAATCGTTCTCAATGTCGCTCAGTGCGCACAGAGGCTCAAAGTAGTCGCCCAACTCGGTCAGGGGGATGTTGGTGGGGATCATGCACAGATCACCCCAGTCGTTGGAAGTCAGACGGGTGGTCATGTCGTTGGCATAGTCGGTGATGCCCTCGTACTTGATGGTGATGTTGGGATACAGCTTCTGGAATGCGGCAACGTAGCCGTCAAAGGTGCCGTCATCGATGAGGTCGGTACGGTGGCTGATGATCTTCAGGTCAGCCTTCAGGTCGGTGTTGTCGGTGCCCACGGTCAGCTCATTGTAAGCCTTTGCACCGTCTGCGCTGGCAGCGGAACCAGCGGTGCTGCCGGTGGAGCCGGCGGTAGAAGTGCTGCTGCCGCCGCAGGCGGCAAGAGCAGAGGCTGCGGCCAACACACCAGTGACCTTCAGGAAATTGCGGCGATTGATCTTACGCATAGGGATATCCTCCTTCTTTTTGTGGAACCCTTTTCCGTTTTGCGAAAGCTAAATTTAGCTTTGATTAGCTAACTGTTATCCTTCGCTTTCTGTGGTTTAAGTATATTCCTTTTGAGATTCACTGTCAATATTACCAAAAAGATTCGGTGTTTTGGTGGCAATTCGGCAATTTTCTTGTGAAAACTGACCTGTAAATCCGGGATACATCACGGATTTTGAACTTAAAATAATAATTTAATTAACTTTTTACAATAAAATTAGCTTAAAGATCGCTTAGCCTAAGGCTGATTTTGCACTTTTTAACTGGCTTTTCATTGACGAAACGACTAAAAACTGCTATGCTAACCATAAAGTTAACCGGAACGTTATTTACCTCATTCTAAAATGAAAGAAGAAAGCTGGTCAGGAACATGGCAAAAGCAGTACGCATGGCCGATATCGCGCAGCGGCTGGGCATCAGCACCGTGTCCGTCTCCAAGGGTCTGGCAGGCAAAGAAGGCGTCAGCGCCGAGATGCGGGCAAAGATCCTTGCCGTTGCCGAGGAGATGGGCTATCAGCCCCCTGCCCGGGCGCATACACAGCCCGGCGGCGAGAGCATCGGTATTCTGGTGGCAGATCGTTTTTTCAACGAGAACGCCTTTTATTCCAATCTGTACCGGGCGGTGCTTAAATGCGCCGCCGAGCAGGACATCTCGGTGCTGATGGAGATCGTTCTGCCGCAGGCAGAAAAAAGCTGCAATATGCCCTCCTTCCTTGTAAACCGCAAGGTGGACGGCCTCATCTTTATGGGCGAGATCAGCCGCCGCTACCTTGCCACAGCGGTGCAGACGGGCGTGCCCTTTATGCTGCTGGATTTTTACGATGATGCCATTGCCGCCGACTGCGTGCTCAGCGATAACACCAGCGGCAGCTATATGATGACCGAGCATCTCATCTCCACCGGGCGGCGGAACATCGGTTTTGTGGGCAGTGTGCTGTCCACCAGCTCCATCATGGACCGCTATCTGGGTTATGTCAAAGCCCTGCTCCGCGCCGGGCTGCCCATCCGGGACGACTGGCGGCTGGAGGATCGGGACGACCGAGGGCTCTTTATTCCGTTCACCCTGCCTCACGAGATGCCGGAAGCCTTTGTCTGCAACTGCGACGAGGTGGCCTACAATCTGGTGGAGACCCTCAAGCGCAACGGCTACCGTGTGCCGCAGGATGTGGCAGTGACCGGCTACGATGACTACCGCTATTCCACCATCTGCAGCCCCCAGCTGACCAGCTACCGGGTGGACTTGGACGGCATGGCAAAAACGGTGGTGGCGCAGCTGCGCCGCAAAATGGCGCATAAGCCTGCCGTTGCCCCCACCGTCATCGTGCCCGGCGGCTTTGTAAGAAGAGAATCTACCTGATAAAAAAGGGGTTGCTGCACAAACCTTCGTGCAGCAACCCTTTTACTATGGTACTATTTTGAATGGCCGCCGCTTTGCTCTGGCCATCTTCAGTGGAAAATATAGTTTGTATTTTGGGATACCGGAGCGTCTGCGGACGCTCCGGTATCCCGTTTTCACTTTTAGAGGATCGTTTTCAAAAAGGCAGTCAGAACCTTTGCCGCCTGCCGGTGGCTTTCTGCGCCGGGGTGCTGCCGGGCACCTACCGTTTCCGGTGTGGTGTTGGGCAGCTCCAGCAGATAAACAGAGTTGTCTCCGGTAATGGCTTTGTACTGCTCCGCGCCCTGTCGCAGCACCGGCAGCAGCTCACTGCCCAGCATCCCGATGCACCACACCAGCTTTGCCCCGGGGTTCTTTGCCCGGAGCAGGGTCAGAAAATGCTGCACACCGTTTGCCACCTTTTGGGCGTCCGCAGGATGGAAGTCTCCGTTGGAGAGCCGCCGCAGCTGGTGGGGCTTGCCGGTGGCAGGGTCTGTCCATGGCGGGTTATCGAATGCGCCGGTGTCGTTGGTGCCTAGATTGACGATGACGGCATCCGGCTGCCATGCGGCAAAATCGTTTTCCTGCTGTGCACCAAGGGCGGCGTTACGCTGTCCCATGGCTACGCCGCACACCCGGGTGTAGTAGGGCGGCAGGATGTGGCGCACGTCGTTGTCCCATCCAGACACGATGCCCCAGCCGCTTTGCGAGATGCAGCGGTATTCGGCACCCAGCGCATCGGCAGTCAGGCGACCGTAGTGGTTTTCTGCCGAGAAAAAGGCTCCCACCCAGTCCTCCTCCGGTTTGGCTCCGATGGCACCCTCTCCGCTGGTGATGCTGTCCCCCACAAATTCCAGCCGATAAACCGGCTCCGGCAGGGGCAGAAATTCGCCGTCTGCATATTCCAGCCCGGTGATCTGCAGCAGGTGCGCCGGGTCATCGTGCATGGCCTGCACATCCTTCAGCAGCCGGACGTGCTTCGCCTTGCCCGGCGTCATGCCCCGGAACAGGCACACCCGGCTTTTGCCGGGGTTCACGGCAAACCGTGCCACCCATGCGCCATTCAGTTCCACGCTGACCCACGGCTCTACCACTTCATAATCGGCGAAAAGATCCACCCACAGCTCACTGCCGGTAAATTCCAGTTCTATGCCGCTGGCTGTCCAGAACAGGGTCAGCGGGTCACGCCCGGTGTGCCGCCCCAGTGCCCGCACCTGCGGCAGTTGGGTCAGCGCTGCGGTTGTAAGTTGCTCCATTTTCCGTTCCCTCCCGTTGGTTTTGCCCGAAGCATAGCAGATTCCACCCAAAATCGCAAGCTAAATCTGTAAGCTAAATAAAACCTAAAATTTAGTTTAGCCTTTGCACCTCCCGGTGTAGGGGCTTTTTTCGGGTCAGGTTGACCAGTGCTTTGCCCCTCTCCTTGTGCCATACGCTGAAAATGAAGCAGCATATTGACCGAATTGCCAAAACTGCACTATACTTATTGTGCAATCTGACGTTGATTTTTGAAAAAAGACGAGGAAAATGTCATGGAGCACGAACACAACTTTTACGGGGTGAACTTTGCACCCTTTCCCCACAGAGGCGTGTTGAGCAGCGAGAACGCCCACCGCAGTATGGCAACTATGGTGGAAGCTACCGCCGCCAACTGGGTCATTCTGTCGCCCTCTGGAATACAATCTGACCCTTATAGTGAGGAAATCAACTGGAACACTAATGCCACCCCCACAGACGAGGAGCTATGCGGTGCCATCCGCTTTGCCAAGCAGTTGGGCTTGCAGGTGGCGTTGAAGCCTACCGTCAACTGCGCCAACGGCGTGTGGCGGGCGCGCATCAGCTTTTTTGACCACGATGTGCCCTGCGAGACCCAGTGGGGCAGATGGTTTGCCAGCTACACCGCCTTCCAGACCCACTACGCTGCTCTTGCCGAAGCCGAAGGCTGCGGGCTGTTCCTGACCGGGTGCGAAATGACCATGACCGAGCACCGAGAAGCAGAGTGGCGTGCTCTCATTGCCGCTGTGCGGCAGCAATATCACGGACCGGTGAGCTATAACTGCGATAAATACGGCGAGGACCATGTGAACTGGTGGGATGCGGTAGACTGCATCGCTTCCAGCGGCTACTACCCCCTGAAGGACTGGGAAAACCAGCTGGACCGCATCGAGGCAGTGAGCAAAAAATACAAAAAGCCCGTCCTCTTCAGCGAGGCAGGCTGCATGAACATCACCGGTTCTTCTGCCGTGCCCAACAACTGGGAGCTGAAGGGAACACGGAACGATCTGGAACAGGCCGATTGGTATAGTGCCATGTTTTCCGCCTGCGCCAAGCGTCCGTGGGTCATGGGCTTTGGCGTGTGGGACTGGCCTGCTGACTCCGGAACCGCCAGCGCCTATGCCGTGTCCGGACGTCCAGCAGCAAAAATTATCCATAGTGCATATCAGGGAGAAGTTTTAGAATGAACACGTCCAATTTTGCTCGCTTGAAAGAACTGCTTCGCCGTGCAGCAGCAGGGCAGGAACTGACCCTCGGTTTTCTGGGCGGTTCCATCACGCAGGGCAGCCTTTCCACCCAGCCCGGCAACGCCTATGCGTTCCGGGTGTACCAGTGGTTCGTGGATACCTTTCCGCAGTCGAAGTTCCACTACGTCAACGGCGGCATCGGCGGCACAGATTCTCTGTACGGCGTTGCCCGTGCCGTGACCGATGTGCTGATGTACCAGCCAGATTTCGTAGTGGTGGATTTCAGCGTCAACGATCTGGAAGTTCCCTTCCGGCAGGAGACTTACGAGGGTGTTGTCCGCAAGCTGCTTGCATGGCCCTCCCACCCGGCGGTGGTACTGTTGAATAACGTATACTACGATACCGGAGCCACCGCACAGGACGAGCACAACGCCGTGGGCGACCACTACGGCGTGCCACATGTCAGCATCCGGGACAGCATTTACAAGGATCTGCGTGCCGGTAAGTATGCCAGCCGCACCCTGCTCAGCCCTGATGGACTGCACCCAAACGATTACGGTCACGGTCTGGTGGCGGGGGAGATCATCAAGCTGCTGGAGGCGGTCAACGCCCACCGGGAAGAACCGGAGCAGGAGCCTGCCTTCCCGGCACCGCTCACCGCCAACGCCTACGAAAACGCCCGGCGGCTGACCATCCGGGAACTCTCCCCCAAGTTGGAGGGCTTCCGGGCAGACCCGGAGGAAAAGCTGGGGCATCTGGACCACTGGAAAAACGGCTGGGTGGGCCAGAAGCCCGGCGACAAAATCACCTTTGAAGTGGATGCCTCCTGCATTGCAGTGCAGTACCGCAAGACCATCCGCCGCCCGGCGCTGCGGGCGCAGCTGGTTCTGGACGGCGACGCCGCCTACCCTGTTCTGCTGGACGGTAACTTTGACGAGGACTGGGGCGACTGCCTGTATTTGCAGCCTATCCTGCACCACGGGGAACATAGAACACACACCGTGGAGTTGACGATTCTGCCGACCGACACGCCCGATGCGACTGAGTTTTATCTGATGGCACTGATCGTTACGGGGTGATGGTGGTGGTTATCACCGTGATAACCACCACTATTCATATGTATCGACCTAAAAGCCTCTCTGGATATAGTGTCTCACTTTTTCATCTAAAATGTATTGCAAATTCTTATAGAATATGGTATATACATTATACGAAACAATGTTTTGAATGAACGCACTGCCGTTCTATGATGTGTAAAGTGAGGTGCCTGCCATGACCGCCGTAATTTACGCCCGCTATTCCAGCGACAACCAGCGTGAAGAATCCATCGAAGGCCAGATTCGTGAGTGCACGGCCTATGCAGAGAAGAACGGCATCACAGTCATCAAGCACTATATTGACCGTGCACTCTCTGCCAAAACGGACAATCGTCCGGAGTTCCAGCAGATGATTAAAGACAGCGAGAAACGGCTGTTTGACATTGTGCTGGTCTGGAAACTTGACCGCTTTGCCCGAAACCGTTATGATTCGGCACACTATGAGTACCAGTTGGAGCGAAACCATGTCAAGCTGGTGTCGGCTACTGAACCAATTTCGGAAGGCCCAGCAGGTATTATGGTCAAGAGTATGCTCACCGGCATGGCTGAATACTATTCCGCAGAGCTTTCTGAAAAAGTCGTGCGCGGCATGACCGAGAATGTTCTGAAGGGCAAGTACAACGGCGGCACGATTCCCATTGGCTATACGGTAGACGAGGAAAAGTTCTTCCAGATCGATCCTTTGAAAGCCCCCTTTGTGGTAGAAGCCTTTCAGCGGTACAACGATGGCGCGACCATGAAAGAACTGATGAACTGGCTGAACGACAGCGGCGTGACCACCAACCGCAACCAGAAGTTTACCTATAACAGTATTCAGACCTTGCTGACAAACCGCCGTTATATCGGCGAGAACCGTTTTAAGGACATTGTGATGCCGGACAGCATCCCGGTTATCATTGAGAAAGAACTGTTCGATAGTGTGCAGGATAAAATCGCCAAAAACCGCCGCGCTCCGGCTCGGCACAAAGCGGAGGACGATTATTTGCTGACGACCAAGCTGTTCTGTGGAATGTGTGGCGCGATGATGTTCGGCGAGTGCGGAACGAGTCGAAATAAGAACGTCCACCATTATTATAAATGTGCTAATGCCAAGCGCACCAAGACCTGCAAGAAAAAGACCGTCCGCAAAGAGTGGCTGGAAGATCTGGTAGTCTGCGAAACCATGAAGATGATTCATGACGATGACTGCATCCAGTCTATCGTGGATGCGGTGATGATTCTTCAAGAACAGGAGAACACGGTGCTGCCCCTGCTGGAAAAGCAGATGAAGGATATAGAGAACGGCATCGAGAATCTGTTAAATGCGATTCAGGCAGGTGTACTGACCAGCTCGACCAAAGGACGCTTGGAAAAGTTGGAGGCTCAGCAGAAAGAGTTGGAAATTCGCATCGCGGAAGAAAAGCTGGCGAAACCGAAAGTCAGCGCAGATTTTGTGAAATTTTGGCTCACCAACTTTCGCAAGCTCGACCCGAACGTGAAAAGCCACCGGGAAACGCTTATCAACACGTTCGTGAACGCTGTTTATCTCTATGATGAAAAAGTTTTGATTACATTCAACTACAAAGACGGCACAAAAACCATCACTTTCGATGAAATCGCCGCCAAAGATGCCCCAGAGGGCAATGGTTCGGATTTGGGTTGCTTCGCTCCACCAAAAAAGTTCAACGTATGAAAGTGCGTTGAACTTTTTGTTTTGCACAATTTTCCGGCGGACACAGCGGGTGGATGAGAACAGCTGCGGCGGTCAGCTGGGTCTGCAGGGCGGTGGCGGCGGACTTCTCCCGGTTGATGTCCGCGCCGTTCTCCTGCATGAGCCAGTTCAGCTGCTCGTCGGTGATGCCGGGGATCTTGTTCTTCACATCTTCGCGTTTCATGGTGGAAACTCCTTTCGTGTGTGAGACCTCAGTTTTTTACACTGTTCTCTGTCAGTATTCGGTCTTGGGTGGGGTACGCGCCGCCCGCCGCATGGCACCGTTTGCAGGGATCGAACCTGCCGCTTCCGGTTTTGGAGACCGGCGCTCTTCCAACATGAGCTAAAACGGTATAAAAAAAGCACGGTGCGGAGTGCATCGTGCTTGATAGTAACGGAAACAGGGCATTTCCGTTAATGAGAATTGTTTTTGTAGGCAAACAAAAACCACGGTGCGTGTGCATCGTGGTTTAACGGTCATTCAACTCCCGGCGGGAGTTTTCCAAGTTCTTTCAGAACGTCATAATAACCTCGTGCAGCCAGCTGACGTGGCGGAACGTCATCCCCATCATAGATATCTTGGGCGCATAGTTCGTCGTATTTATTGTCGATAGGATGGTCTATCAGATACTGTTGCATTTTCTTTATGCGTTCCGGGGTAAAGAACTTTTCATTCGTAGAACTTGACACCGTATCCCTCCAATTCTGACAGACAGCTGCGAACAAGAAAATTCAACGATTCGGCGGCTTCCTGATAGGAGATTTCCTTCCGATCATATTGATCTGCAATACCGTTGACAGATTCTCCGAGATCAGAAACCAATGTTTTTACGGCTTTTGCGTCAAACAAAGCTGATTTTTCAACCGCATAAACGTGCCCATCATGGCCAACAGCAGTAAGCATTTTCAGGTTTACGTTATTTGCAAAGTTACTCAAATCCCGTTGTGAGAAAATGTTACTGTCAGGGTGTGTATGGATAACAATATACGGAACATTTTGTTTTGGAACTGACACCGTTGAGTGTTCTGCTGCTCCCGTTAACTCTTTTGTGAGCGGTTTCATGTTCAAATCGTATGCCCTTCCAACTTCCACTCCAAGCGGCTGCTTGGATGCCGCCATCAATAAGCGTTTGTGTGCGTTCTGGAGCTGCCGCTGCCCGGCGGCATCCAGCGTGTCACAGCTGAATGCCTTAACATTTGCGATTGACTGCATTGTAACAGGTTTTGGCTCCATGTTCAAGCTCGAATAAACAGAGGAGTTTTTCTTCGCTGCCCAGCTTGCCTTACTGCCCTCGCTCCTGCCAAACTTCGGCACGCTTACCCGTGCACTGTCCACACGGCCGCCGGTGGCCTGCGCAAACTCGGCAAGGCTCTGGCGGGCGGCTTTCAGGCGCACAGCACTGTCGGTGGTGTCCACCCCGGCTGCCGTCTCGGCGAGATACCGTTTCTTCCACCTGCGCACATTGCGCTCTCTGGCTCGCTGCATCTGGTTGATCTCGTACCGGGTGTACAGTTTGCCGTTGTACTCGATGTTCCGGGCGTTCAGCTCTTCCAGCTGGTCGCGCGTCCATGCGGGCGGGTCGCCCAGCTCCGGAAACACGACGAAGAAGGTGTGGCGGCAGTTCCAGCCGCACAGCCCTGCGCCCCAAAATCCGGATGCATGACCCTGCCGGAAATTTGTACAGATAATTCTGGAAAAATTCAAAAAAGGCGTTGACAAGGTACGACCTTGCTGGTATAATAGTACACGTCGTCAGGAATACGACACCTCAACACCAGCTTATGGGGGATTAGCTCAGCTGGGAGAGCGCTTGCATGGCATGCAAGAGGTCAGCGGTTCGATCCCGCTATTCTCCACCA
>CECA01006448.1_pt1 | contig 22896 bp, 16 predicted proteins | sample 557351 | NCBI WGS metagenome assembly CECA01 (sample SAMEA3182051, study PRJEB8094) | gut metagenome | biome: human; feature: gut; material: Stool; isolation source: human stools | place: Canada | collected 2012-03-07 | reverse complement strand
TCCATCCTTACAGCTTCGGAACAGCGTGTGGGTAAAGCAAACCGGTCCCACTGTAGTCAGCAGCTGGCGTTCATCATGCCTCTGGATGGTATATTTTTCAGCTCTGGAAATATCCTCACACAGCATACGATCCATGTCGCTGTAAAGGGCTGCCATGTGCTCTGCTGCAGCCTTTCTTGCAGCCTCCGCAAGCTGCTTCTCGTACAATTCCATGTCCTTCATCCCGGATGAGAGAAAAAGTTCATCTGCTTCTTCCAAATCTTTGTACAGCTTTTCCATTGAATATGCTATAATGTTTTTCATGAGAGTGCCTCCATCGTCTGTATTTTAGATTCTCGTCAAATCCATTATAACAGAGATGTTGGTACTCTCTTTTTTTCTTTTATTCAACTGACAAAAACTTTACTCTATACTACAGAATTAACGCTTTGTGTGCAAGCCCCCTCGCATTCGTTCTGCTGTTCTATGGCTGAACTATTGCAAGCAGCTTATCCAGAATTTTATGTGCCACCTGTTCCTTGCTCATCAGTTCCAGACTCTCCTCGGAATTCTTTGTGATCAGTGTCACAATATTGGTGTCCGTACCAAAGCCCGCTCCTGCGCTCTTCAAACTGTTGGCACAGATCATGTCACAGTGCTTGCTCTCCAGCTTCTTCCGGGAATTCTCCAGCACATTTTCCGTCTCCATGGAAAATCCACACAAAATCTGTCCCGGTCTCTTGTTTTCCCCAAGGGCCTTCAAAATATCCTTCGTCCGCACCAGAGGGATCGACATGTCTCCGTCTTTTTTCTTAATCTTATTGTCTGCTGTCACTGCCGGGGTGTAGTCTGCCACGGCTGCTGCCTTGATGACAAAATCATAGTCCTGCGCTCTGGACACGATTGCATCGTACATCTCTTCTGCCGTCTGTACCGGCACCACATTTACAAACAAAGGCGGCTCCACATCCGTATGGGCTGCCACCACCGTCACTTCTGCGCCGCGGTGCATTGCAGCTCTCGCCAGGGCATAACCCATTTTTCCACTGGAGTGATTCGTGATAAAACGCACCGGGTCAATGGGTTCTCTGGTGGCACCTGCGGAGATCAGCACCTTTTTGCCCGCCAGATCCTTCTCGCAGGCGATCTCCTTCACCACGGCTTCGAACAGTACGGACTCCTCCGGCATTCTGCCGTCACCGATATCGCCGTTGGCCAGCATTCCCGTGGCCGGAGTGATGATCTCATAGCCGAAATGCTTTAATTTTTCGATATTATCCTGCACGATGGGGTTGTGATACATATTATGATTCATGGCAGGGGACACAATCTTCTTGCAGGGACATGCCATGACCGTAGTAGTCAACATATCATCTGCGATGCCGTTTGCAATCTTGCCGATCACATTGGCAGAAGCCGGTGCCACCAGAACCACATCCGCCCGCTTTGCCAGTGCCACATGTTCCACACTGTACTGGAAATTGCGGTCAAAGGTGTCCACCAGACATTTATGTCCCGTCAGACTTTCAAAAGTAATGGGGTTAATGAACTGCGTGGCATTCTGTGTCATTAGCACTTCCACGTCACAGTGCTGTTTTAACAGCATCCGCGCTACATTGGCCATTTTATATGCAGCAATACTTCCCGAGATTGCCAGAACTACGGTCTTTCCCTTCAGCATAGTCGTCTCCTTTTGCCTGATTTATCAAAAATACTTCAAAACTGTACTCCTAAAATACCATAAGTGCATATTTTATGCAAATATCACTTTTCTTTTTGTCCGGGATATGATATAAACAGTAGGAGTGTCCCGAATCACCGGGGCAGCTTGTATTGTATCTCCCAGAGGGAGAATGGTAACAAGGAGGAAAATTTCATATGAACAAACAAAGTAAGACAATGCGACTCACGTTGATGGGATTGTTTGCTGCGGTACTTTTGCTGATGGCTTATACCCCGCTCGGGTACCTGAACATCGGCCCCCTGGCAATCACCTTCAATGTCATCCCCGTTGCACTGGCTGCAATCACTCTTGGCCCTGTAGGCGGAGCCGCCATGGGAGCAGTATTCGGATTGACCAGCTTTTTGCAATGCATCGGCGTGGGAGGCACCAGCGCCATGGGAGCAATGCTTTTTGGCATCAACCCTGTGTTGGCCTTCATCCAGCGTTTCATCCCCAGACTTCTGGACGGATTTCTGTTGGGATATGTCTTCCGTTACAGCCGCAAAGCCGTAGGAGACAGAATCGCCTGCATGATCACCGGATTTTGCAGCGCATTTTTCAACACCGCATTTTTCATGTCCCTTTTAGTACTGCTGTTCGGCAATACTTCCTATGTGCAGGGACTGATGGGTGGTAAAAACGCGATTTTATTCATCTGCTCTTTTGTAGGTGTGAATGCGGTCTTCGAGATGTGTGCATCCACGTTCCTGACCGGAGCGGTAGGGCTGGCACTGATCAAGGCAAAAGTCATTCCTGTATATCAGAAAGCAGAGTCTGCAGCATAACAGGAGTATACCCGTGGTACTGACAATCGACATCGGAAATACTACGATCGGCATCGGGGGATTTCAGGGAAATAAGCTGCTCTTTATTGAGAAGATATCGTCCCGCCGTCCCCTGTCTGATGCCGGATATAGAAAAAAACTGAATATGATTTTAGACAAACACGGTCTGTCCGCCGAAGCCTTTGAGGGATCTGTGATCTCCTCGGTTGTGCCTTCGGTGACAGCCGTTTTTTCCTCTGCTCTGGAAGCTTTTCTGGGGCAGAAGCCTCTGCTTCTTACCCATGAACTGGATCTTGGCTATGAGATCTGTACGGAATTTCCGGAAAAGGTGGGCTGCGACCGCCTGGCAGATATCGCCGGAGCCATTTCCCGCTATCCTCTGCCACTGATCACCATTGATCTGGGCACCGCCACGACATTTAACGTGTTGGATGAGAACCGTCGCTTTTTAGGCGGCCTGATCCTTCCCGGCGTTGGAACCGCCCACAGGGCACTTTTAGGCAGGACCGCCCAGCTCCCGAAAGGGGACATTCATATGCCCGCCCACACCATCGGTGCGAATACGCAGGAATGCATCACCGGGGGGAATGCTCTTGGGCAACGCCTGTGCCATCGACGGACTGATCCGCCGTATCCAGACAGAGTTAGGGCAAAAAGCAACGGTCGTTGCCACCGGAGGGTACGCAACGACCGTCATTCCACATTGTGAAACGAAGATCCATATCGATCAGAATCTTCTTATGAAAGGTCTGAGATCCATCTACGAGAATAATACCTCTACTGGATCACCAGATTAGAGTAGCCCATCAGGCTCTCATCCACAGCATGTGCGGCTTCTCTGCCTTCACGGATCGCCCACACCACCAGGGACTGTCCTCTGTGCATATCACCGGTGACGAATACATTTTCCACACTGGTCTGGTATTTGCCGGGGGCAGTTTTTACGTTGGTGCGTTCATTTAATTCCACCCCGAAAGCATCGGTAATATATTTCTGACTTCCCAAAAATCCTGCTGCGATCAGTACGATCTCCGCATCCAGGATCTGCTCACTTCCGGCGATCTCCTGCATCTTCATGCGTCCGGTAGCCGGATCCTTTTCCCAGGACAGCTTCACGATCTTCACGGCTTTCAGGTTACCGTTCTTATCCTTGATAAATTCCTTGACCGTAGATTCATAGATTCTCGGATCATGTCCGTAGACTGCAATGGCTTCTTCCTGACCGTAATCGGTCTTGCAGACCTTCGGCCATTCGGGCCAGGGATTGTTCTCTGCTCTCTTGTCCGGAGCCTTGGGCATCATCTCGATCTGGGTTACAGACTTGGCACCGTGACGGATGGAAGTTCCCACACAGTCATTACCGGTATCACCACCGCCGATGATGACCACGTTCTTACCCTTGGTCTCCACATATTTTTTATCTTCAAAGTTCGAATCCAGCAGGCTCTTGGTATTGGCTTTCAGAAAATCCACCGCGAAATAGATTCCCCTGGCATCTCTGCCTGGCGCATTGATGTCTCTGGGATTGGAAGCACCACAGGCCAGTACGACACGGTCAAAATCATGTAACAGCTTGGATGCCTTGATGTCCTTACCGATATCCGTACCGGTGATAAAGGTGACGCCCTCTTCCTTCATGATGGCTATCTTACGGTCAATGATCTGTTTCTCCAGCTTCATGTTAGGGATGCCGTACATCAACAGTCCTCCCACACGGTCGGAGCGCTCAAATACTGTGACCTGATGTCCTCTCTGGTTCAGCAGATCCGCCGCTGCCAGTCCGGAAGGACCGCTGCCGATGACTGCCACCTTTTTGCCGGTACGCACCACAGGGGGCTTGGCTGCCGCATAACCCTCGCTGTAGGCATTTTCAATAATTGCATATTCGTTCTCCTTGGTGGAGACCGGATCCCCATTCAGTCCACAGGTACATGCCGCCTCACACAGAGCCGGACATACTCTGGACGTGAATTCGGGGAAATTGTTGGTCTTTTTCAGGCGGTTGTAAGCCTGTTGCCAGTTGCCGGTATATACCAGATCGTTCCACTCCGGCACCAGATTGTGCAGGGGACATCCGCTGGCCATACCGCAGATCATCATGCCCGACTGGCAGAACGGCACGCCGCATTCCATACATCTGGCACCCTGTAAGCGCTGCTTTTCCTTCGGCAGATGCTCATGGAATTCGTTAAAATGCTGTATTCTCTTCTTAGGATCCTCAGCCACGCTGACTTCCCTTTTATATTCCATAAATCCCGTTGGTTTTCCCATGACTCTCTCCATTCTGCAGACGCTTCGGCGTCGGAAGAATCGCGAACTAAATTTCATATTTAGTTCTGCGATAAACTAATTTGTGGCGCCCGCGGCACAAATTAGTCGTGTGAAAAGCAATCTGTCAAGATTACTTTTCACACTGGCCTCCTACTTTCTGGTGTTGGCATAGAATGCTTCGATCTGTGCCTGCTCTGCGCTCAGTCCTTTTTCCTCCATCTGGACGATGGTCTTTAAGACTCTCTCATAATCATGAGGGATGATCTTCTTGAACTTGGGCAGATACTCTCCAAAGTTGTCCAGCACTTCCTTACCCTTGGTGGAATTGGTCAGTGCCACATGCTCCTGGATCATGGATTTCAGTTCCAGCACATCATATTTGGATGTGATCTCACTGGAAGATACCATTTCCTTATTCAGACGCTTGTACAGATCGTTGCCTTCATCCAGTACATAAGCGATACCGCCGCTCATACCGGCTGCGAAATTTTTACCGGTCATACCGAGAACTACCACACGACCGCCGGTCATGTATTCACAGCCATGATCTCCTACACCCTCGACAACTGCGATGGCACCGGAGTTACGCACGCAGAAACGCTCGCCTGCCACACCGTTGATAAATGCCTTACCGGAGGTTGCACCGTACAGTGCCACGTTACCGATGATGATGTTTTCCTCCGCCTTGAACTTGCTACCCTGGGGAGGATATACCACCAGCTTACCACCGGATAAGCCCTTGCCGAAGTAGTCGTTGCTGTCACCTACCAGTTCCAGGGTCAGACCCTTGGGAATGAAGGCTCCGAAGGACTGTCCACCGGCACCCTTGCACAGTACATGGTAGGTATCCTCTTCCACATCATCGCCCAGTTTTCTGGTGATCTCACTTCCGAGGATCGTACCGAAGGCACGGTCGGTGTTGCTGACATCCACTTCAATGCTTCGCTTCTGTCCCGCATCAATAGCTTTGCCCAGTTGCTTTAACAGCACCTTCTCATCCAGCGTCTTCTCCAGCTGGAAGTCATAGACCTGCTTGGGATCGAAGGTCACCTTCTGCTTGCTGCCTTCGTAAGGGTTGCTTAAGATCTGGGTCAGATCCACTTCCTCCTGACGATCGGTCAGATGCTCTTTTCTCTTCAGCAGATCGGTTCTGCCCACCAGTTCATCTACAGTACGCACACCCAGTGCTGCCATATATTCCCGCAGCTCCTGTGCGATAAATTTCATAAAGTTTTCCACATATTCCGGCTTACCGCGGAAGTTTTTCCGCAGCTCCGGGTTCTGGGTAGCCACGCCTACCGGGCAGGTATCCAGATTACATACTCTCATCATGACACAGCCCATGGTCACAAGGGGTGCGGTGGCAAAACCGAACTCCTCGGCACCTAAAATGGCTGCGATGGCTACGTCTCTGCCGCTCATCAGCTTACCGTCGGTCTCGATGCGGACTTTATTACGCAGGCCGTTCATGATCAGGGTCTGATGGGTCTCTGCCAGTCCCAGCTCCCAGGGAAGTCCGGCATTGTGGATGGAGTTTCTCGGTGCCGCACCGGTACCGCCGTCATAGCCGGATACCAGGATGACCTGGGCTCCCGCCTTGGCTACACCGGCTGCGACCGTTCCCACACCGGCTTCGGATACCAGTTTTACAGAGATTCTTGCCTGGGTGTTGGCATTTTTCAGATCATAGATCAGCTGCGCCAGATCCTCAATGGAATAAATGTCGTGATGAGGGGGCGGAGAGATCAGGGACACACCGGGTGTGGAGTGTCTGGTCTTGGCGATCCAGGGATATACCTTTCCTCCGGGCAGATGTCCGCCCTCACCGGGTTTTGCTCCCTGTGCCATCTTGATCTGAATCTCCTGTGCGCTTACCAGGTAACGGCTGGTAACACCAAAACGTCCACTGGCTACCTGCTTGATTGCGGAACAACGGTTCAGTCCGTCCGGTCCGATGGTCAGACGATCCAGGTCCTCACCGCCTTCACCGGAATTGCTCTTGCCGTGCAGATGGTTCATGGCGATGGCCATGGTCTCATGGGCTTCTTTGGAAATGGAACCGTAGGACATGGCACCGGTCTTGAATCTGGTCACAATGGACTCTACCGGCTCTACTTCCTCAATAGGCACACCCTTTTTCGGATAATTGAAGTCCATCAGTCCTCTGAGATTCTTGATGGAATCTTCGTCGTTTACCATGGCAGTGTACTGCTTGAACATCTGGTAATCACCGCGTCTGGTGGATTCCTGTAACATATGGATGGTAGCGGGATTGTACAGATGCTCGTCACCGCCGCTGCGCATCTTGTGATGTCCGGGGCTGTTTAAGGTCAGATCGTTTTTCAGTCCCAGAGGATCAAATGCCTGAGAGTGCAGGTCGTCTACCTGCTGCTCAATATCTTTTAAGGTAATACCTCCTACACGACATACGGTGTTGGAGAAATACTTACTGATCACTTCCGGTGCAATACCGATAGCCTCGAAGATCTGGGAACCCTGATAGGACTGGATGGTGCTGATACCCATCTTGGATGCGATCTTGACGATGCCGTGGAGGACAGCATTGTTGTAATCATCCACTGCTGCATAGTAATCCTTATCCAGCATATTGCTCTCGATCAGTTCCTTGATGGTATCCTGTGCCAGATAAGGGTTGATGGCGCAGGCACCGTAACCTAGCAGCGTAGCAAAATGGTGTACCTCTCTGGGTTCGCCGGATTCCAGGATCAGTGCGACTCTGGTTCTCTTCTTGGTGCGTACCAGATACTGGTTCAGGGCGGATACGGCCAACAGGGAAGGAATGGGCACATGGTTCTCATCCACGCCTCTGTCGGACAGGATCAGGATGTTCACGCCGTCTCTGTAAGCTCTGTCCACTTCCACGAACAGTCTGTCAATGGCACGCTCTAAGCTGGTGTTCTTGTAATATACGATAGGTACGACTTCTACTTTGAATCCGTCTACCTTCATGTTCTTGATCTTCAACAGATCCGTGTTGGTCAAGATCGGGTTGTTGACCTTCAGAACATTACAGTTCTTCGGGGTCTCCTCCAGAATGTTGCCCTCGGTACCGATGTATACGGTGGTGGAAGTCACGATCTCCTCACGGATCGCATCGATGGGCGGGTTGGTTACCTGTGCAAACAGCTGCTTGAAATAATGAAACAGCGGGTGGTTCGTCTTGCTTAAGACGGGAAGTGGCGTATCCACACCCATGGCGGCAATCGCTTCACTGCCGTTCTTTGCCATAGGCAGAATGCTCTGTTTCATCTCATCGTAGGTATAACCGAAAGCTTTCTGCATCCGCTGACGCTCTTCGTAGGTGTACTCAGGGACACGCTGGTTCGGGATGTGAATACTCTTCAATTCTGTCAGGTTGTTGTCCAGCCATTCACCGTAGGGCTGTCTGGAAGCATATTTTTCCTTGATCTCCTCATCGTCAATGACTCTGCCCTGTACGGTATCGACCAAGAGCATCTTGCCGGGACGAAGTCTTTCCTTTAACTTGATCTTCGTGGGATCAACAGGAAGGACACCTACCTCGGAAGACAGGATCAGGGTATCATCGTCAGTGATCAGATAACGGGAAGGACGCAGGCCGTTTCTGTCCAGTACCGCACCCATGATATCTCCGTCGGAGAACAGGATGGATGCGGGGCCGTCCCAGGGCTCCATCATGGTAGCGTAATACTGGTAGAAATCTCTCTTGGTCTGGGACATGGCCTTGTTGTTCGCCCAGGGCTCGGGGATAGCGATCATGACCGCCAGAGGCAGTTCCATGCCGCTCATTACCAGGAATTCCAGCGTGTTGTCCAGCATAGCGGAGTCGGAACCGGTCTTGCTGATAGCAGGCAGTACTTTGTGCAGCTGGCCTTTCAGATGCTCGGATTCCATGTTCTCCTCCCTGGCCAGCATCTTGTCGGCATTGCCGCGGATAGTGTTAATCTCACCGTTGTGTACCATCAGACGGTTCGGATGAGCACGTTCCCAGCTGGGATTGGTATTGGTGGAGAAACGGGAGTGTACCATGGCAATGGCGGATTCGTAATCTTCACTCTGCAAATCTGCGAAGAAGGTACGCAGCTGGCCTACCAGGAACATTCCTTTATATACGATCGTTCTGCTGGAAAGAGAAACTACATAGGTATCATCGGAAGACTGCTCGAAGACACGTCTTGCAATATAAAGTCTGCGGTCAAAGGGAAGTCCTTTTTCCACATCGGCAGGCTTTTTCACGAATCCCTGCATGATATAGGGCATGCACTCTACGGCCTTATGTCCCAGCACATTGGGGAAGGTAGGCACTTCACGCCAGCCGAGGAATTCCATTCCTTCTTTTTCCACAATGATCTCGAACATCTTCTTGGCCTGATTGCGGCGCAGTTCTTCCTGCGGGAAGAAGAACATGCCGACACCGTATTCTCTCTCTCCGCCGATGTCCATGCCCAGAGCCCTGGTCACTCTGGCAAAAAATTTGTGGGGAATCTGGGTCAGAATACCGACACCGTCACCGGTCTTGCCTTCCGCATCCTTACCGGCTCTGTGCTCCAGATTCTCTACGATCTTCAGCGCATTCTCTACGGTCGCGCGGCTCTTCTCTCCGTGAATATTGACACAGGCTCCGATACCGCAGTTATCATGCTCAAATTCTTCCCGATATAACGGTGCCTTGGGCAGCTCCTGTTTTACATCAAACATATAGTTCTCCTTTCCGGGTTTCTATTTCTCTCTTTTTCATCTGTCTGTTACTATTCATAACCTCATTTGCAAGACTGTGCTTTCAGCACTTTCCTGCAACTAAAAAAGGTCGCAATGAGACTCTTTCGAGCGCCTCATTGCGACCTTTTCTGTACTATACACCTATTTTTCTCATTTGTAAATATAGATTTTTCCTTGAATTGTCAGATAATTTGTCAATTCAGTTGTTCGTATGGCTGTTGTCTGTGAATTGTGTTAATTTTCTTTTTTAAGCCATGCTTTTAGCACAACTCTTTGGGGATTTTCCCTATTTTTCCTGTCTCCGACCATACACTCTGCTTGTCAGTCCCTGATAGATTGCAGAGAAATGTCTGCTTTCTGCCATTGCGGTCCGGAGAGGTGCCAGGGTCAGTGCCATCACAGCGCGGTAACGGAACAGTTCTACGGGTTTCATGTATTTTGTCGTGATCTCCTTATGCTCTGCGGCACTGCGTTTCAGGTTCTCCTTTGTCTCGGAGTAGCCGCCGCCTTCGTAGGAAGATACGGTAAGCCCCAGATACTGCATGGGAGCCTTCGCCCGGTAATAGCACCACAGAAAATGTTCATAATCTGCGCGGATCTTGTATTTTGGTTCGTAGGGCTTCTGTCGGCACAGGTCTGCGGCATAGAAGCAGGACTGATGGCAGGGAATGTTGCGGTAGCAGACAAAGCCGGTGATTCGGGGCGGGGATGATATCTTCGTGTCCGTTTTCGCGCTGTAGGTATCTCCGTAATAGATGCCTTGCAGTTTCATAGGGTGCTGTTCCATGAATTGTGCGGTGTGCGCCAGAACTTCCTTGTCATAGAAGAGGTCACCGCAGTTTAAGAACAGAATGTAATCTCCGGTCACATGAGAGACCGCCTGGTTCATAGCCTCGTAGATACTGTGATCCGGTTCCTGGTAGAGATGGATCCGCCCGTCAGTGCGCATGGACTCTATGGATCCGTCACGGCTGCCACCGTCCTTGACGATGACTTCGAAGTCTGGGCAGGTCTGGGCCAGGATACTGTCAAGGGTCTGATTCAGTTTGGTGCCGGGGTTCAGGCATACTACGATAATGCTGAATTTCATATGTTGCTCCTTTTAAGATGTAATATCTCCGCAGTCGAGAACAGGGCAAGGAACGCGGCACGTTCGCACTCTGTCGCAGAGCGTAGCGGCACATAAGTGACCAAAGTACGGTCACTAAGTGCCGACGTCTGCTTACGGCCTGCTTATCCTTACCCTGTTTTCGGCTGCTGGGTTATGAAGTCCAGTTCAATACAGTTTATGAATGCGGTCAGAACTGGTAACTAATGTGTTTTGTTATCTCATTAAAATATATTTTTCTGTTTGTGCAAAGTGATCAAGGATACAACTGCCACTGCCAGGAATACCACGCACACGGGCCAGCTGACGAAGCCGGTGACGGCGATGGAGGTGTAGGACAGGCAGTAGGCGAGGACATTGGATGCCACATGGACAAAGACTGCCATTTTGAACTCTCCAAAGTATTCGTAAGCATATGCCATCAGGCAGCCGATGAGGAAGCCGTATACGCCCTGGACGTAATTCATGTGATAAACGCCGAAAATCAGGGCAGACAGGGCTATGGCGAGTTTGATATCCATGAATCTGCGGAGATATCCGTAGATAACTCCGCGGAACAGAAGCTCCTCTGCTATGGGGGAGATGAAGCCGAATACAAGGATTCCTACGATAAAGTGTGCGGAATATTGCTGGGCTGCAACTTCGGTATAGGCTTCGGATTTGTTGGTCACTCCCAGAAGTTCAAACAGGAGGTTGAAACCGATAACGGCACCAATGGTGGCTGCCACCAGCAGGGCATATTTTGCCTTACCTTCTTTTTTCAGATGGCTTAAATGCATATCCTCTTTGTTCTTCGTGATCAGAAGCTTTGCCGTGGACCATACCGCCAGTGCTCCGCCGATGAAGCCCAGTGCCGCTATGATACTGGACACATCTCCGGAATAGCCGTTATATGCACCGGTCTCATCCCTCAGGATCAGCAGATCTACCAGTCCACCGGAAGCACCGGACTGTGCCAGCTGATACAACAGTGCCAGCAGCGCATACTGCACCGCATTGCGCACCAGGATAAACATCAGGAACGAATACACCATGGTCCAGATTCTCTGGTACATGGGATTTTTCTTTTTATTGTCGGGATTGCTGTTCACCAGTTCCTCGCTGCCGCGAAGCAGAAATTTTTCCAGTTCTTCCACGGATTGTACGATGTAGTCCGCTTTTGCTTCCTTTAACTCTTCCTTGCTTCCGTAGCCATAAGTCACGCCCACGCTCTCCACGCCCAACGCTCTGGCTCCTTCCACATCGAACTTTCTGTCACCGATCATGTAGACCTGATCCGGCTCTATGGGATTCTCCTTGAACAGCTGATGCAGGGTCTCCTGCACCACCTGATCCTTCGTCTCTCTGGTGCCGTCCAGCTCACTGCCTACCACCACGGCAAAATATTTTTTCAGATCAAAATGCTCCAGTATGCGTTCTACATAGATCTGGGGTTTGCTGGAAGCCAGTGCCAGAAAATAGCCCTTGGATTGCAGGTTCTTCAGCATCTCCGGAATACCGGCATAAACTTCATTTTCAAAAATACCCGTATTCTGAAAACGCTCTCTGTATTTTGCCACGGCCTCCTCCGCCTGCTCAGCGGTAAAACCGTAGAATTCCATAAAGCTGTCCCGTAAGGGCGGTCCGATAAAAGGCTCCAGCTTGTCCAGATCAGGTTCCTCAATACCGAAGGAGTGCAGCGCATACTGCACACAGGTCGTAATTCCAATTTTGGGATCTGTCAGTGTACCGTCCAGATCAAACAGCAGATATTTTTTCATTCTTATAATTCCTTTTTTTGTATCTGTTCCAAGCCCTGTAACTATCGCAAAATATTCATTGAATACCGGGATCCGCAAGAATATTCTGTAATTGTTATGAGGCTCTGAATAGTTACCCTTTCTTTCTATAGCTTGTGGGGTCCGCAAAGCATTAGAAGCTGCGGATCTTGTCCCCGTCATCCTCAGTGTTTTTCAGTGCCTTGATCTCTACGTCATAGCCCACATTGGCATTGACCTGCACATGGACCACATCACCCACTTTTTTGCCAAGCAGTGCCTTGCCCAGAGGAGATTCGTTGCTGATCAGACCTTCCAGTGAGTTCCCGCGAACGGTGGTCACGATCTTGTAATCCTCTTCCGTGCCGTCGTCGATGAATTCCACGGTAACAGTGTTGTTGATGCCCACCTCATCCACGGCGGAGTTCTCGGAGATCACCTTTGCGGTCTTGATCATTCTCTCCAGATAATGGATCCGGCTCTCGTTCTGATTCTTGTATTTTTTCGCTGCATAATATTCAAAATTCTCACTGAGATCTCCGTGGGCTCTGGCTTCCTTCACGTCCTCCAGTGCCTTGGGACGCACCACCAGCTTACGATACTCGATCTCATCTTCCATTTTCTTAATGTCAGTGGGGGTTAATTCGTCGTACATAATTTCTCCATTCCTATCTGTTCAATTACTTATATCATTTATTGACAGTTTTTCTCCCGGCTCGGCACATGCTGATTTTCTACCAACAGCCGTCCTTCTTTTTCTTCGGCGACCGACCTTCTTTTCCTTCAGCAGATGCCTTTCTTTTCTTCTGACGGCCGACCTTTTTCCTTCCGGCAGCCAACCTTCTTTTCTTGCAGAGGATGACCGGTCGCAGTCTCTATGATGTCCCGGTGTGCCCAGCATTCTACAACTGCATTGCGTAGATTACCGCCAGAGACAGAATGATCTGAATAATGGCAAAACGGAATACGGTCTGTGTATTGGACCAGTCCAACACCTTACGCACATGATCATGCAAGGGAGTACGCACATTTTTCAAAATATGAATCTTCAGGAAGCGGAGCAGGGAAACCTTAAGCAGTCCCAAACCTCCGTCCAGAATCAGCACCAGTGCCAGCGGGATGAACAGGAACGGGCAGCCGCTCTTCAAAATAGCGATGCTGATGAACAGTCCCATGGCCCGGGAACCCGCATCTCCCATCATCAGCTTACTGGGTGTTGCATTGTACCACAGATAACCCAGAATGCATACGGCAAACAGCAGGATCAGGAAAGAATAGGTCTCATTGACGTCCTTCATACGGTCCACGATATAGATGGACATGATCGTAATGATCGACAGGGTTCCGGAGAGTCCGTCCACACCATCGGAGCAGTTGGTCACGTTCACGGAGGTCCATACCAGGATCACCGTGAGGATTGCGAATACTACGGGAGGTAGCGTGAACTTTACATGGAACAGTGCCAGTTCCACCACGTTGGAGTTGTATTTCAGGAAGGTGATGGCTACCAGTGCCGCCACGCACAGATCTAAGAAACCTTTTTTGTACTCACCCCATGGAGTCTTGGAGGCGTCATCCAGAAAACCGGTCATCATGCATACCACGATCAGCAGCAGATAGATCACCAGCTCTGCGCTTAAAGGGGAAAACAGCAGAACGGATGCCACAAATGCCATGACAAAAATAATTCCGGCACCTCTGGGTTTCCCCGCAGACAATTTTCCGTCATGGGCAAATTCTCTTCCTGCATCCTTGGGCAGATACGGGCTTAATTTTGCCGTCGCCAGTACCGTCGCTCCAAAAGCAAAAAGGATTCCAAAAAAAGCAAGGAGAGAACTGCTTCCCTCCGGCAAGATCATCTGTAACATACTATCCCTCGTTTCCACATGAGATACTCACTTTTGTACTCTCATGCTGTATTTTCTGATAAATTCCGTAACTGTTCACAGGGGCATTCGAGAAATGAACACCTCAGAACGGTCACAAAATATTTTAACACAAATATCCCGGAATCTCAAATAATTTCCACAACAGTTCAGTTCTGAACATATCTGGGCGCAGAAATCATGCTTGCATGATTTTGCGGGCAAATATGTGCAGGAGCTAAGCGCCAATCTATGAGCAAAGGTAGTCACGAAGTGACATAAAAGCGTGTTAACGCGACTCCCGTGAACGGCGCGGCTGAACTGTTACGTTTGACAGTTTCCCCACGGTGGACTACTATATTCTTATGAACACTTTCTGAAAAATAGCCATAAAAGGAGAAATACTCTATGATGATCCATAAGATCGAACCGCATAAATATTACCCGGAATTCCGAAGCCAGGATCCTAAACCTTCCGATTATCTGCTGTTATTTGACGGAGAAAAGGTCTATCTGCCCTCCCATACAGAAAACAGTGATGTAACGGATACTTCCGCCGGTGCCGGCATCTCTGAGCATCCTCAAGTATATCTTCCTACTTTTGAAGAAGTCCATGGACTCTTGGGAATCCGTCAGCCTATGGAACGTTTTTTTCTGGACTGTGAATATCTCTTTTCCATTGATGACCGAGCATTCTTCCGCAAGACGACGGAGGATGCCGGTGCTCTCATGCTCCCGGAAGAAGACCTCTACGCTTCCGGTGTGTTCCGTAATTTTGAGCCGGAATATCTGGCATTTGCTGGAATCACTGCCACCCAGATCAATCGTTTCCGTCTGGACCGGAAATTCTGCGGCCGCTGCGGACATCCCACAATTCACAGCACCACAGAGCGGGCCTGCATCTGCCCGGAGTGCGGCCAGATTGAATATCCCAAGATCTCTCCCGCTGTCATTATCGCCATCGTGGATACCGAACAGGACAAGATCCTACTGACCCGCTACGCCGGCGGTTCCTATCGTCACTGGGCACTGGTGGCAGGCTTCGTGGAAGTCGGTGAGACTTTCAAGGGTGCTGCCCGCCGGGAAATCATGGAAGAAGTCGGTTTAAAGGTCAGCGATCTGGTCTATTACAAATCCCAGCCCTGGTCCTTCAGCGATTCCGCCATGATCGGCTTCTTCGCCAAGCTGGAGGGGGATCCTTCTATTACTTTGCAGGAATCGGAGCTTGGCGAGGCTGCCTGGTTCTCCAGAGAGGATGTCCCGGATCTGCCCTCCACTATCAGTGTCGGTCAAGAAATGATCACATTATTCAAGAATGGTGGGGATCCGTTCTGCCAGAGATAATTGATACATTTGAAAGTTTTTCACTTCTATTCCATGATATACCTTGACCTTGTGCCCCCGTGTTTTCATGCCCCGGGGGCTTAATCAGCTTCTTTTCCTCTCTGCGCCCCGCTCTCTCGATTTCCCCGGGGCTTAATCAGCATGCTCCTTATATCTACGCCCCATGTACGCAAAAATCTGCCTTCGACAATAACATTGTCATGAGGCAGACTCCTTTCTGTACTTATTCTCTTCACTGTTTCTTCACCTAGAGCATCGTAGCTGTCATCGCTTCTCTTTATCTCAATAAGTGGCACTTCTTCGCTACCTTCACTAACAGATATCCCTTCGGGAAGCTGCGAAGCTCCTGCTCCGTGATACCCCGCATCAGGATCAGCATGACAAAGTAAACCACCGCTGCAATGGCAATCGCCGGAATGACAGAAATCCGCATGGACTTTGTCACCATATACAGGCCTTCATAAATGGCCCAGGCTACTGCTCCCATAAATGCGGAGGCGAACGCCGGAATGACAAAAGTCTTTACAATCTCCTGCCGGTAGCCTACCGCTCTTCTTACCGCCCACTGGTTCAGCACACACATCATACCGGAATACAGCGTATTGGCGATGGCAATGCTGTACAGATCCAGGCTTGTGAACATCAGAAGCAATACTGCTGCCACCGTCTGCACCACCAGCGAGATCCCCGCATTGATGATCGGGGTATTTACTTTGCCAAGCCCCTGTAAGATCGAACTGTTCAGAGTCGACAGTGCATAAAAGATAACCGACAGTGACAATGTCATTAAAAGAGCTGCCGCCAGATTCAATTCCTCTGCCGTCTTATTCGTGAACAGCAGACTGATCACCGGCTTCGCCAGTACAAAAAGTCCCACAGCGCAGGGAATCGAGATCACCATGGTAGTCTTCACTGCCAGTCCGATCTTCTCTCTGGCTCCCTTCACATCCCGGGCTGCCATCAACTGCGCCACCGAAGGGATCATAGCCGAAGCCATGGCTGAGGCAAAGGCAATGGGAATATTGGACATTGTCAGGGACTGTCCGGAAAAAATTCCATATTTTTCATAAATAGACACCGTATCCAGATTGCGAAGGGACGGATACCATTTGGTGTAGATACTGTTGTTGACCGTACTGCTTAAGTTATATACAGCCGTACTCAAAATAAAAGGGGTCACCACCAGCGTGATCGTCTTGAATATCTGTCCGTAGGAATCCACATGTTCATGCCTGTCACGCTGCACTCTGCGCAGGATCATTCCACGATTCAGAGCATAGACTCCCGCCATAAAAAGCAGCGCCACTAATACGCCGACACCGGTACCCAGTGCACTTCCCACAGCACCGTAGGTTGCTCTCATCACCTGCCCTGCCTGATCCGCCGGAACCTCCATCGTTCCCATAAACATTTGGATCAGAAGGTATGCCGCGCCTACGCTGACTACCGCATTGGCGATCTGCTCCAGGATCTGCGATACGGAGGTCTGCGCCATGCTCTTATGTGCCTGAAAATACCCTCGTAAAACTCCCAGGATACCATAGACGAAGATCGTCGGTGCAAAGGTGCGCAGTACTGTGACCGCTGCTCCGGACACGAATAATCCCGCTCCGAAAAACAGAAAAAGGCTGGCTATACCGCCAACCACCAGTACATAGATCATGGCTCCGTGGAACAGTCTGTGGGCGTTACGGTATTCCTTCTCTCCCAGCTTCTGTGCGATAGCTTTGGAAATTGCCGAGGGAATACTATAAGAGGAGATCAACAGAATGATCGTATAATAGTTATACGCTGACTGGTAATAACCAAGTCCCAGATTCCCGATGACACTCTGTAAAGGGCCCCTGTAAAGGAGCCCTATGATTCTGCTGATGATTCCGGCTGCCGCCAGAATTCCCGCCTGCATGATAAAATTGTTCTTGGAACTGTTCTTATCTGCCATATGTAATCTTACCTTATTCCAGTTCTTTATCCGATCAGCCAGTCATACATCTCCTGGTATTTTCCGGCGGATACCTTCCAGGAGTAGTCGGTGGCCATGGCACGATCCACGATCTTATTCCACTCTCTCTTCCTGTCATAGTAAATATGCTCCGCATAGCGGATCGTATTCAGCATCTCGTGTGCATTGTAATTCGTAAAGCTGAAGCCCGTACCGGTGCTCTCATACTCATTATAGGGCTGTACGGTATCCTTCAGTCCGCCGGTCTCTCTGACGATGGGTACGGTACCGTAACGCAGCGCGATCAACTGACTCAGGCCGCAGGGTTCGAACAGGGACGGCATCAGATAAGCATCACAAGCCGCATAGATTTTATGGGACAGTGCATCCGAATAATAAATGTTGGCAGACACCTTGTCTCCATACTTCCAGTCGAAATGACGGAACATATTCTCATAACGTTCCTCACCGGTGCCCAGTACCACGAACTGGATATCATCCTGGCACAGTTCATCCATTACATAAGCGATCAGATCCAGACCCTTCTGGTCTGTCAGTCTGGATACCAGACCGATCATCATTTTCTTATCATCTACGCGAAGTCCAAGCTCTTCCTGCAGGGCTCGCTTATTCTTCACCTTTTCCTTGCGGAAATTCACTGCATTATAGGCTTTTACGATATTTTTGTCCGTCTCCGGATTGAACTCTCCATAGTCGATGCCGTTGACAATACCGCGCAGATCATGACTTCTCGCACGCAGCAATCCGTCAAGGCCCTCACCGTAAAACGGAGTCTTGATCTCCTCCGCATAGGTATCACTTACGGTGGTCACTGCATCCGCGAATACAATACCGCCCTTTAACAGATTTGCATCCTTATAAGCCTCCAGCTTGTCAGAAGTAAAATAATACTCCGGCAATCCGGTAATGCTCTGTACCGTCTTCACATCCCATTTTCCCTGGAACTTCAGATTATGTATGGTGATCACAGACTTCATGTTGCGGTAGAAATCTCCGCCATGGAAACGCTCCTTCAGGTATACCGGGATCAGACCGGTCTGCCAGTCATGGCAATGGATCAGATCCGGCTGGAAATTCAAAAGCGGTAATGCCGACAGCACTGCCTTGCAGAAATATGCATACTTTTCGATCTCATATCTGGGATCATCCCCATAAGGCTTGAAACCACCGAAATAACTCTCATTATCAATGAAATAATAATGCACCCCGGCTTCCTCTGCCTCCAGAACACCTACATACACATTCTGCCAGTTGAAATCCATGTAGAAATGTGTCACATACCTGAGCTTATCCTTCATCTCCTGCTTCATACAGGTATACTTCGGGATAAACACTCTTACATCAAAATACTCCTTGTCAATATACTTCGGCAAAGATCCTACGACATCCGCAAGTCCTCCGGTCTTGATAAAAGGTACGCCTTCCGATGCGGCAAAAAGAATTTTTTTCATGTAAACCCTCCACATATGCTACGGCTTGTATTCAAAATATAGATTGATTATACCATGTTTACGATTCATAGAAAAGAGTTCAAAGGCAATTTACAAATCTTTAATCTCCCAGTAACCCTTTCGATCCGATCCTACTCTAACTATTTTTCCCTCTTCTTTCAGTGCCTTTATAAGACGAGCTACCTTTCTCGGACTTATGCTCATTTGTTTTGCCATTTGTTTTGCTGTGACAAATGGATTTTCTTTTAGGATCTCCAAAGTTTCCATTTCTTCCGACTTTTCATTGCCAATATCATTGCCAACATCATTGCCATTGGCAATGATATTGGTATCCTCTTTTTGTTCTGTTGAAAATGGAATCTCTACTTTAATAAAATGCTCTGAAATATGAAAGATGCTCTTATCATATACTTTGAGAATTCTGCTCATTCCTGACCCCAGCTGTTCCACAAGTCCTACATCTTTAAATACTCTCATCAATTCACGATTTCTTGGCATGCTGCTACAGCTAAAAAAATCCTCTTCACTCTGTCCCGGTATCAATCCTCCATAGGAAGTAAAAATCATTCTGTCACTAAAAATTTCAAAAACCGGAGGGATCTCTCTCGTAAAATCAGAATGAACAATTGTATTTATTACAGCCTCTCGCATAGGAATAGGTGCAACCAGATTTGTTTCTGTTCTCTGCGCAGTTGTCACTTTTGTTCTCGTAACATTCTCAATCTTTAATTTTTCCAACACTTGATAGGTTGCTTTAATCAAAGAACAATAACCATATTCTTCATTTTCAATCAGATCTACTTTATCTTTTCCTGCATATTTTGCGACCTTTACTGATATGCCGTTTTCATCTGCTAATAAATATGCAACATAATTATATTTTCCATCCGGGGTCAGGAGTTCCAGCGAATTTACAAATTTATCATTTAACTCCATTCCTCTTTCCTGATAATATATTTTTAATTGTGCAAATGTCAGATCCTGTCTGGGGGATGTGATATTTCTTAATGTATTATGAAGCCTTTTACTGTAATAATTGTCTATCAGCGGTGTCGGCATCGGTTGCGTAGATGTTCCTATCCGCATAAAACATCCATTCGGCGACATCCCTTGTTTTTTAATATAATACGGCTTTTCAAGTCCACTGGAAATCAAAATTTTAATGATTGGAATATTATCTATTTCCTCTGTTACAATATCAAATAATCCCATAGTTGATGGAAGAATATTATTTTTTATTCGATCTGCTATTTTCAATTGCGTAGAATCTAATTCCGGCACACCGATAGGGCTCCCTATATCATCTAAACCGATATAGAGTATTCCTCCCTCTTTATTGTTCAGAAATGCTACAACTTCTTTTTCCAGTTTGTCATTTAATTCCGATTTAAATTCTGTTCGACTATTTTCCTGAAGCATATTCCCTCTTTTCCACAATTATCATCAACTATTTACATTGACCCTTTATTTCTTCTATAGTGTCTTTTAATCCACGTATCTTCTTTATAATCTCAAAGTTTTCACTATTTAAATCAAAAACATTAACCGAACCTATTGCACTTACTAATTCTTTTTCCACCTTACTCAAAGTATTGTAAATTTCAGCTTTTAATGTATCCTCTTTAGCATTATTAGAAGATGCTTTCGTATTAACAGATGTACTTTCTATATCTTTAGAATATAAGCCTCTCCCAACTCTTGAAATATCATTTGAGTCAACTAATTGTGCAATAGCTCCGGCAATTTGATTTTTCGTAGGTATTTTCCCACTTTTTTGAATTATGTATTTTTTAAAATCATCATTAGTATACATGCCATATGTTTTTACGCATTCAATAATATAAATCTTAATTTCTGCTGTCGATATCTTCATTTTTTCCTCCACTTCATGTATTTCGTTTAAAGCGTTTGAATCGTTAAATTCGTTAAGCGTTGTTTCTTTAGTCATTTGTGGCATCTTTTTAACAAATTATACCATTTTAAAATTCATTTATCAATATCTTTTATTTTGAATCCCGTTGTTTTTCCATATAATTAGTTTATATAAAAATAGCAATAATTACTTATTTCACCATACAAGTAAAACAAAGTAATTATTGCTATTATTCAGTCATCATTTACTTTTTCATCTAACTTTTCGTTTCAAATTTCTCATGATCTGTAGGAAAGCCGGATCCTGTCAGCGATCAGTGCAATAAATTCCGAATTGGTAGGTTTGCCTTTGCCCGTGTCGATCGTGTAACCGAACATGGCATCCAGGGTCTCCATGCGCCCTCTGCTCCAGGCAACCTCAATGGCATGGCGAATAGCGCGCTCCACGCGGCTGGGTGTGGTCTGGAACCGCTTGGCGATGGTCGGATACAGGATCTTTGTGATAGAACTGATCATTGCCGGATCCTCTACCGACATCATGATAGCTTCCCGCAGATACTGATACCCTTTGATATGTGCCGGCACTCCGATCTCATGGATCATATCCGTGACATCCTTTTCCAGGTCATGGATGACTTCCCGGGTCTGTTCCTTTTTTTCTGTCGCTTTTACTGTGCTGTCTTTGGCGTTTTTCGTAGAAGGAACCGTGATCATAATTTGGAATTCCTTGTTGGCATTCATCAGATCCCCCAGGATTTTGTATACTTTTTCATTATCCTTTGTAGTTGTAATGTTTAATTTTTCCATTAAACTACCTCCATGACTACAAAACTACTTTTTTCACGTACCGTTCTATTATAAATAGATATGCGTCGTAGCTTCAAGCAGAACCCATCGCAAGATTTTTCCAAATTTCGCAGAATAAAAAAGGTAAAAAAAGGCGCCCGGAATGACCCGGACGCCAATAAGAGGGAAAATGTATAAGTAGAAAAACTACGAGTAAAGCAAATTAAATTAATGATGCTCTGCCAGGGTGTGAAGTGCTTCCTTGATGGCTGTCTTCACGGTCTCATCCTGTTCTGCATTCAGTCTGTGCAGCAGATAGGTCTTGGCATATTCGGTGCCGATGCTTCCTAACGCTTTTGCTGCTTCGATACGGATCTTCGTATCCGGATTGTCGATCATGTGGGCAATGCTGTTAACACTGTCTTCATCCTTGATCCGGCTCAGAGCTTCCAGTGCAGCTACCACCACGGTATCATCGGAAGAACTCAGATATTTGATGATCTTGTCGGATTTTCCTTTCTCTTGTAATTTTTGGATCTTACTTAAATCATGTTGTTCCATAAACACGCGCCTCTTTCTTTCTGCCAGCGCGGGGGCGGTAAAATCGTCTCCGGATCATCACTGTATGTCGCCTGTGGTGATTGGCTTCTCTTGATAATGTTATGATAACACCTTATCTGTCAGAAAACAATTATAGTAAAATGAAGGATTTCTAAAAATTCTATAACCTGCTACTCTTTTGCTCAAATAAATCACATCTGTATTCTAATGCCCTGTAGTCCAATGCCGATTTCACATATCCCGCAGTCATATCATTCATTGCTTTCTGCTTAGCTCCTTGTATTCACTTTGTTGGAATATACATTCGGGAAATCCTCTCGAAGCCATTCCACATATTCATCCGAAATACTGTACAATTTGAATTCTTTCATTATACTTCCTTTCTTCGGTATAAAACAAAAAGAGAGCAAATATTTTACTATTTGCTCTCTCAGAATTTAAGATTCTCCACTTATATGGCAGGAGCTCTCCCGATAATCAATTCCTTATCTATTAATCATTATATGCTTTCTTAATGAAAAAAGCAATGAGTATTTTAGCAACGATATCTTTCAAAATCTTATTATTTTCTCCCAATTATAATAACATGATTACTTGCTCCTAAAACCGACTGTTCACGGCATACACTATAATGATAGTCGCACCAAGTTTTGAACTGTTTTTCATCCCATTTGTCAACCTTTTGTGATAAAAGAGGAGCTAAACCATCTTG
>CECA01005134.1_pt1 | contig 23016 bp, 13 predicted proteins | sample 557351 | NCBI WGS metagenome assembly CECA01 (sample SAMEA3182051, study PRJEB8094) | gut metagenome | biome: human; feature: gut; material: Stool; isolation source: human stools | place: Canada | collected 2012-03-07 | reverse complement strand
TGTATAGTGTTGTCCTGCCTATGCCGAGCAGTTCTGCGGCGACACTCCGGTTGCCGTTTGCCTGTTTCAACGCACGCAATATCCGCTCCTTATCCTCCGCGTCATTGCGCAAGGCGAAGCTGACAGTAGAGGTCGGTTTCGTCACGGCAAGTTCCAGATGCTCTTTCATGACAACACCTTCCTGCGCCTGCAATACAGCACCCATAACTTTCTGCCGAAGTTCCCGCACGTTGCCCGGCCATGCGTGTGTCAGCAACGCTTTACGTGCTTCGGAACTGAACCCGCTCACGCTACACTCCAGCTCTCTGTTTGCCATATCACGGAAGAACTCTGCCAGCGGCATAATGTCTTCTTGACAGTCACGCAACGGAGGAACGGTTATCCCGAAGTCGTGCAGGCGGTACAGAAGATCCTGCCGAAAACGCTTTTCATTCACCGATACCTCCAAATCTTCATTGGTAGCAGCGATGATGCGGACATTGAAATTCCGGTCTGCCTTGTCTCCGACCGGGCGATACCGCCTCTCCTGTATGGCACGGAGCAACATCTGTTGGGTTTCCAACGCGAGGTTTCCTACCTCGTCCAGAAACAACGTGCCGCCTTCCGCCTCATGGAAATATCCTTTCTTGGCATTGTCCGCACCTGTAAATGCACCTTTGACGTGTCCGAAGAAAGCCGACGGTGCAAGCTCTTTGGAGAGTGAACCGCAGTCCACCGCCACAAATGGCTTGCCTGCACGTTTGCTCTTGTCATGCAACAGGTGGGCAATATGCTCCTTGCCCGTGCCGTTCTCACCAAATATCATCACGCTCATATCGGTGGCGGCTACCAGCCTTATGCGGTGCATGATTTTCTGAAAGGCGGAACCTTCACGGGCGAATATAGGCATACGGCGTTGTCCTGCCTGACGTTCTTTCAGTATGGAACGGATCAGGGGGACAAGTTTATCCTCCACAAGCTGTTTGGGAATATAGTCTATCGAGCCGAGTTTCATGCTTTCCACGGCGGTATTAACTTCGGCGTAGTCGGTCATAATGATGAAGGGCTGCATCTTTCCCTCCTTTCGCATCCAGCACAAAAGGTCTATGCCACTGCCGTCAGGCAGACGCAGGTCGGCAACCACGATATCATTATCTGTTGCCTGTTGCAGATGTTTCTTCGCGGTTGAGAGGTGGTAAGCCTTCATATTGCGGTAGCCCTCCCGTGACAGCATATTGCAGACATATTCGCAATACACGATGTTGTCTTCCACCACAATTATTTTTGTCTTATTCATCTTCGTATTTTCTCCTTTCCTCTTCTGCCAACCGTATTATTTCCACTCCCTTATCCAGCACGGCAGTCACGGCATGGCTTAACGCTTCACCATCCGGGAGAGCATCGCCACGAAGCAATCCGTAAAGTACATTCAGCGGTTGGTCGGCACGGAGCACCTCCCACGAACTGCGCAGGTGGTGGATCAGGGAATCCAGCTTTTGCAGGTCTTTTTCTTTTGCTGCATCCCGTACCGCCTGCATTTCCTTTTCTGTTTCAGTTATCAACTTTTCCAGCATGACGGCTTCATTGCCATAGGACAATAAGGCGGAAAAGTCCGGTTTCCCGTCCGGTGTCGCTTTTATGGCACACCTGTCGGAAACCTCCATCAGTTCCGATATGGAGAACGGTTTGAACAGGCATCCGGCAAAGCCTTTTGCCAATAGTTCCCCTTTGTTACAACTGCCCGAAGCGGTTGCCACAACCACCGGGATTGTTGGTGAATTGCCCACGTTGGACGAACGCAACAGTTCCAGCAATTCGAAACCGTTTATATCGGGCATATTCAAGTCTGTCAGCAACAGGCTGTATTCTTTCTGGCGTATCATTTCCATCAGTGCCGCAGCATCGGTGCAAGTGTCGCAGTGTATTCCTTCTTGGGAATACATCTCTTTCAGCATCAGAAGTAATACCTCATCATTGTCAATGGCGACAACATCATGGAATTTATTGTTATGATAAACAGGTGTATTGCTTGTATATCCAAGCTGTTCTTCAGCTTCCTGCATAGAAATTTCAACTGTGAAACGACTGCCTTTCCCTTTCTTGCTGTCTAAACGGATTGTTCCGCCAAGCATCGACACAATATTACGCATTATGGCAAGCCCAAGCCCGAAACCCTCCTTTGCGGCGGCATTTGATAGACGTTCAAACGCACCGAACGCTTGTTTCTGTTCCTCTTCTGTCATGCCTGTACCTGTATCTTCAACGACCAGTGTCAGAACTCCATTATCATATTCAGTAATCAAAGAAACACCGCCTTCTTCTGTGAACTTGACAGCGTTTGACAGCAGGTTATTCCCGATTTGTATTATTCGCTCTTTGTCGGTCAATACAATGGCATCGTGTCCAGTCTTCACGGACAAGGACAGCCCTTTGTTCACGGCAACAGGCATGAACTCCGTTTCAAGTGTGTGCGTGATTGCTGAAATCCGGCAGGGTGACAGACGGGGCTGTTCCTTGCCGTTGTCCAGGCGGAAGAAGTCAAGCAAAGTGTTAAGCATATCCCGCATACGGTCGGAGGATTGCAGTATGTTTTGGATATACTGCCCGGACTTATCCTCACACTGTTCTTTCCGTATCAGTCCGGCATAGCCTGTTATTGCTGTCAGCGGTGTGCGCAGTTCATGGGTGATAGTATGTACCGCCTTCTTCCTTGACGTTATCAGTGCCTCGTTCCGTTGTACGGATTGTTCCAGTTGCCTTATCAAATCAGTTGTCTTGTGCTTGTATTGTTTAATGCTTTTTGCATCACGATGTATGATGATGTAGGAAATTAACAACAATAGAAGAACGAATCCCATTAAACCGCCTACTTGCATAAATGACTTTTCACGCATGGCAACTATTTCGTTTTCCCGGCTTTGCAGTTCGGTTTGTACCTTTTCTTCTATTTGGCAAATCAATTCTTGCAGTTGTCTGTTAAGTTCTGCATTACGAGCTGCAAGGCTGTCGGCTTGTTCCGACAATTGGCGATCCTGCACTTTCTGTTCGCTGATTACGTTTCTATTGACCGAATGAAGGATAGTGGTTGATACTGCTGGAGTTACTTCCTTTTTTTTGCCGAATATGCCTAAGAAACCTTTTCGTTTTGGCTTTTTGGACTGTTCCTGCACACTTTTCTGTACAATAACCGGAATTTGATTGGCTATCTTCTTGTTAATAGATTGTTGTTCATCCATTAACCGGACTATCTGGAACATCTGTCGTTCCTTATCCTCTAAAAGACTGCGCACACTATCGATGCGCTCTGCTGGATAGGTGGCCTTGAAACGGCAGAGCATACTGTCCATTGCCATACGCCGTGCATGGTAATGCTCGATATCTTTATCGTTCCATTCCAGTATTGTTTCACCCAATAGAGAAAATTTTATCATTTGAATATTGATATTGTTTATTTCTTTTCGGAGCTCGTCTATTTTTTTATTGCCAAGTTCTAATGCTTCTATCTCCTGCCATTCATAGAGGCTATTATATGCCATACATCCGATAAGAATGGAGATAAGTATATATCCCAACCGTATTGCCTTATAGAAATTTCCTGACCGCTCCATTATTTTAATGACATTGATTTTTGGAACATGAATAAAAGTTTATCTTTTTCGTTCATGCGGATATTATCAGAATAACCGTCTTTTGTTATTTGATACCCACATGGCTTAACCATAAAAATGCCTAAGCCCTTAGTGTACGAACTTACTTCTGAGGCATAGTCTTTACTTGTATTTAATGGAACTTTCCCTTTAATATGACACCACTCATTATTACAACTGATGTCTTCAATCTCAGACATCAGTTTTTGCAAATCTGTAATAGCTTTGGAACTCGCTACTTGGGGTATCTGCAACTCAAAACAGAGCATCGGTTCGAGAATGTCCACACCTGACTGTTGCAAAGCCAGCCTGAAGACATAAGGGGTCAGCTGTCTGAAATCAGCAGGTGTACTTACCGGGCTATAATACTCGGCTTGAGTAAAAGTTACTTTCAGATCTGTCACTTCCCATCCATGTAAACCAGATTGGCAAGACATACGAATCCCTTCAAAAACGGCATTTTGAAAAGAATGGTTCAGATAACCATAGGAGATGTCACTTTCGATTTGCAACCCTGCCCCTAACGGTAAGGGTTCAAGAGTCAGCCCTATTGTGGCCCAGTAAGGGTTGGGTGGTACTTCGATCTGAATAATCTTATTGACCTTTTTTATAGGTCGTTCTTTGTAGATAGTCTTGATCTCATCAAAATGGACCTTTACGGAAAATCGTTCTTCCAGCAATGTCTGTATGATTTCCTTTTGGGTCAAACCATATAACGAGATTTCCAATTCATCACTATATGAGTTTATGGAAAAGGACAAAGACGGGTCTTCAATCCACAATGTATTCAGAGCGGATATCACCTTGCTTCTCTCTTCGGGCTTATTTGGCCGGACGGAGGATTTGAGAGCGGGATGCTGATGAGATAATCCTTGAATCAAACAAGGTTTAGCACCTAAATAATCTCCGATTCGAAAATCTTCTATATCTTCTACAATCGCGATATCATTGGCACCCACTTCATCAACATTTATCTCTCTGCCCTGATAAATAGTCTTTAGATTTTTAATCTTGATGAATTTTTCCGAATCGTTGATTCTTACAACGTCTCGAAGTCTCAGACTTCCGTCAATTATTTTAAGAAAACTTCTTTTATGCCCTTTGGGGTCATGCTCTATCTTATAGAGATAAGCTGAAAGTCTGTTTGAGACTGATGCCGGAGGAAGTATAAAAGAAGAAATGGCGTCCAACAACTCATTGATACCGATATTGAACATTGCTGATCCATGTAGCACCGGATAGACTTTGGCTTTTGCCACAAGAGCGATTATCGTATTCCAATAATCAGCCGGTGAAATTTCGCTATCCGCCAAATATCGTTCTAATATATCGTCGTCATGGTTGCATACAAATTCTTTGTATTCTTCCTTTATATATGTTTGGGAGCAAACCGGATAAACCGATCCATCGACAACAGTTTGCATAAACAGGACATCTTGCGACAGATTTGTTTTTATATCCATATACAAACGCTCCAAATTCACACCGGCACGGTCAATCTTATTGATAAATATAATTGTCGGGATTTGCAGCTTTTGTAAAGTACTGAACAGCAACTTTGTCTGCGCTTGTATGCCTTCCTTTGCGGATAAGATGAGGACTGCTCCATCAAGCATTTTGAATGTCCGCTCCACTTCCGCAATAAAATCCATGTGTCCCGGAGTGTCAATGATATTGCATTTCACTCCATTCCAGATAATAGATGTCGTAGAAGCCCGGACAGTAATTCCTCTACGTTTCTCTATATCCATAGAGTCCGTTATGGTGTCACCATTATCCACACGGCCGCACTTTTCCGTTGCTCCACTGGCAAACAGCAGATTCTCGGTTACGGAAGTTTTTCCTGCATCAATGTGAGCAAGAATTCCTAAATTTATAATATTCATTTGGATTAAGCAATAATATACTACAGTAGATGCATTGTCGAAACGCACCTTTTAATACCTCCTCGTAGCATATGAGAACTACAGGATTACTAACTCGTATTAATATGTATATTATTACTGCCGCATAACGATTACAAAATTACACAAAAAAATATATCTAACAAAAGTAGGAGGATTTTTTAACTTTTTACCATAGACATTTTATTAGGGAAACGTAGGTTCAACTGGTAAGTACAAATAAGTAGAAATGTTTGAACAACACTGTTTTAGGAAGTTGAAAAATCAAGTTTCTCTCTCGGTATAGCGTTTATTTTGGCCAATATCTTCTTTAGTTTGGCATTTGAGTATTTCCCATTCGTGTTCTATTTAGCTCCTTATTATGAGTATGTAGCAAGTTGCTTATCAAATTCAGCCTCTTTGAGGGTCAAATATGGTTTTGCAAATGGTGACTGACAAGACATAAACAAGGTCAGCAGGAATTTTTTACATAAATGGACATGAATGTATATAACCTAAAATAAGAATAAATTTTAATAAGGGCTGCCCAAAAAGAAAAAAATGCAGTTGCCATCCTACAGATACTTGCAGAAAGGATAAAATTTACTTTTAGACCTTTTGGGATAGCCCTTATTAATACTTCAGATAAAATTCCTAAGGTTATATTTTCAATCCTTTGAACCGGGTTTCCTCCTTGGCATACAGTCCCGGACGCCCGATTATGACATGGTTGGCAACGATACTATCCGCCGGACTGCGTATCTGCGGCGGTGCATTTTCGGGATATTGCGCCTGCCTGTTCCTCACATCTTCCGCTTCCGGCTTGACCTGTTGCCCTTCTTTCTCCTTTTCGGCGACTTCGGGCGTGGGCGGCGCAAGTTCCAGCTGTATTTTTCGGTCAAGGGCGGCAAGTTCGGATTTCAGCTGCTTCAGCTCGTCCTCCTTCTTCCACACCTTGCCCGCTATCTCCTGCAACTGCGGTATCTCCCTCTCCAGCACCTCGTTCTTCGCCTTGTACTGGTCGATAATGGAGGGTATCCTCTCCATCGCGTTCAGGAAGTTTCGGGCGGCAGCCATCGGATCAGCCATTGCCAGATGTCCGTTGTTATAGGTGTACTTGTAGTTCCCCTCTACCACGAAGCGGTTGTCGGTAAACTCCAATCCCTCTTTGAGTATCCTCTCGCTCACCACCTTTATCGGAAAACCGTACAGTTCTCCGACCTGTGTGTAAAGCCCGCCCGTAGTGGCGTTTTTCGCTATCTCCTGCAAACGCTTTCCGATAACCTTCTCATCGGCGGAATCCACACCGTCCACCTTTATTATATTAAGGCGGTTGCCCTCCCTGTCGGTCTGCGCCACCGAAAGGAAGCGGTTCCAGTCCTCCGTCATGGCATCTATGAAAGCCGTGTTGTTACGCAACTCGCCCGTCTTCGACTCTAACTTGAACTCCGAATCACGCTTGCCCTTGTTAAACGACTTGCGTTCCCCTTCGAGCGAGGCGATGCGCTTTTCAAGTTTCGCCTTGTCCAGCAGGTCGGTGTTGCCGGATAGCAACGCCATATATTCCGAAAAGTTCATGCCCGATTTCTCGTCCACTGCCCCCTCGTCGATGGTACGCGCCCCCATAGCACCGCTTTTGAGCTGGCTGATGAAAGTCTGCTTGCAGTGCAGGAGGTTGAACTTGTAGCTGTCCAGTGACTTCTCCACCGCGTAGATGATTACGTCCACGTTGTTCCCGGCGAAATGCTTGGCAATTTCGTTTCCGGCTCTAACTCCGCGTCCGTCACGCTGTTGCAGGTCGGACGGTCGCCACGGCGTATCGAGATGATGAATTGCCACACACCTTTTCTGTGCGTTCACACCCGTTCCGAGCATGGAGGTGGAGCCGAACAGAACACGCACCGTTCCGGCATTCATGGCGTCTATCACCGCCTTCCGAGCCTTGTCGGTCTTGCACTCCTGAATGAAGCGCACCTCGCTTGGCGGTATGCCGTAATCCTCCGTCAGCTTGCGCTTGATTTCCGAATAGACGTTCCACCCGTCGCCCGGCTGATATGTCCCCAAGTCCGAGAAAACGAACTGCGTGCCTTTCTGCGCGTCGTATTTTTGGTAATACTCCGCGATCATCTTGGCACAGTGGCTCGCCTTGTTATCGGGGTGGTCTTCATAATGCGGGTCTATCATGCGCATGTCGAGTGCCATCTTGCGGGCGTAGTCGGTGGCGATAAGCATCTTCGCCTTTTCCTCCGTTTCCGAAAGCGGCAGCCTGCCCAGAAGTGTGGCATCGCCAGTCTTGGCGAACTGCATCAGCTTCTGTATGAAGTCCTCCTGCTCCGGCGTGGGCGGTATGTGGTGCAGTATCTCATTCTTGTTGGGACGATCTACGCCCACGTCCTCTGCCGTGCGGTAGTCCGTGATTTCATTATAGAAGGCGGCAAGTTCCGGCACCTTGATGAAGTAGCGGAAACGCTCCTTTTGAACCACGTTGTTCGTCACGTTAAATTCAAAATCCGTCGTCTTCTTGGCGAATATCGCCGCCCAAGCGTCGAAACATCGGATGTCCTGCCGTTCCAGCTCCTTCGGACGCAAATACTTGAACAGCAGATACAACTCCGTCAGCGAGTTGCTGATGGTAGTACCCGAAAGGAAGGTCGCTCCCAAGTCTCTGCCCGTGCGCTCCTGTATGGTGCGTATGGCAAAGAGCATGTTCAGTGCCTTCTGGCTTCCCTCGCTGTTGCCCAGTCCCGCCACACGGTCATGGCGCGTGTTGAACGTCAGATTTTTGAACTGGTGGCTCTCATCTATGAAGATGTGGTCGATGCCCATCTGCTTGAAATCCACCACGTCGTCCGTGCGTGACTTTATGGCGTGTTCCACCTTCTCCAGCTTCGCTTCAAGGTTGTGCTTGCGCTTCTCCAATCCTTTCAGCATCGCCCGCGACACGTTCTTTCCCTGCTGCCGTAGCACTTCGAGGTTTTCCTCCACCGTGTCAAGCTCCGCTTGCAGGATGCGCTGCTGCAACTCCGGCGACTGCGGTATCTTGCCGAACTGGTCGTGCGACATGATGACGCAATCGTAGTCGTTGTTCTTTATATTATTGAAGAAGCGCACACGGTTGGCGGTCGAAAAGTCCTTCTCCGAAGCGTACAGAATACGTGCGTTGGGATATGCCGCCTGATAGGTGGCTGCAATCTCCGCAACGTTGGCTTTCAGCCCGATAATCATCGGCTTGTGTGCCAAATTCAGACGCTTCATCTCATGCGCGGCGATGCACATTATCAGCGTCTTACCGGTTCCCACCTCGTGGTCGCAAATTCCGCCGCCGTTCTGTTTCAACATCCAGACGCAATCCATCTGTGAGGGATAGACGCTCTTGATACCCCGGCTTGCCAGCCCTTTCAGGTTGAGGTCGGGAAAAGTCTGGTGCGAGCCGTCATACTTCGGGCGCACGAAACAGTTGAACTTGCGGTTATACATCGTCACAAGCCGCTCCTTGAACTGCGGCGACTGCTCTTCCAGCCATTCGGAAAAACCGTTTCGTATCTCGTCAATCTTGGCGTTGGCGAGCTGTATTCCCTCGCTGTCGCGCACCTTGATGTCGTTGCCATGCTCGTCCTTGCCGATGGACTTCATCATGTCAGGGCAGGTGTTGTGCAGGGCGTGTTTCAGGAGGTGCATACCGTCATAGTTCCGGTAATACCCCTTCACCAGAAACTCGTCCGTGATTTTCATGGTGCGGTAGCCGCACGCCACCGAAAACTCGTCCATGCTTGCGGAATAGGCGATTTTCACCTCCGTGTCGAACAGCCGGCTCATGTAGGCGGCATAGACACCCGTCGGAATCCATCGTTCCCCGAAATTGAAGTCCAGATCCTCGAAGGCGATGCGCGGCGGTTCGGCTTCTTTCAGAGCTTCCAACGCCTGCTTCACCTCCGGCATACGCTCATTTTCGGGATTGTCGCCCATCCAAGCCTCTATGCGTTCCGCCTTCTCTATCACGTTCCCGGCAATGAAGCGGTCTTTGATCTCGTAACCGGTCACGAGCGGATTATAATAGATGCGCCCTTGCAGGGCTGTGAGCAATTCCTCCGCCGTGCTGTCGGTTATCGTTCTCATATAGTCAATATCGACAGTGCCGAACTTGTTGAGCGACGCGGACAGGGCTTCTTCGGGTGTGCCTACGTTGGCATGGCTCTCCACCGCGAAGGAAACAGGATGCTCGAAGATGTCCGCCTTGACGAACTTTCCGTTCTCCACCCGTTCCAGCGAAAGGATGTCGCGCCCGCCCGCATCCATCATCACTAACTTCACGTTCTGCTTGGCGTTGAGGTTGCCGTAGCGCATGACAAACTCATCGTAACAGGTATTCAGATGCTCTCGCCACGGAACATTTGCCTCGCGCCGGAGCGATTCATAACGATACAGACGCTCGTAGGCGTCACGCAGTGACACATACAACAACGCCTTTTCCTTCTGGTATCCTTTCAGGTTGAGCGGCTGGAATGTCGCCCCGTATGGCGTGATGTCTTTCAGGTAGCCGATGTTATGACGCCCCCGGTCAGCCACCAGCGACCCTTCGCGCAGGTGCATCTCCGGCGTGCGGTGGTAGGCACGCGGAGAAAGGTCCACGATTTCCTCCTTCGGCTTTTCCGCTTCGATGTCGGGGAAAAGGGAGGTTGCCACCGCTTCCGATGGGGTATCTGTAACGGCAGGTGCTGCGACTGCCTCCGGCTGTGTTTCCTCCTGTCGAGGTTGCTCACGGGGCGTTTCCGACATAGCTTTCACTTCCGTCTTTTCCGCCGCCGCTTGTTTCTCGTTATGCTGTCTCGCCAGCTCCCGAAGTTCTTTCCTGCGTTCCGGTGTCAAACCCATCATCATTTCATAGAAGCCGTTGATGGGAGGATTGGTATCCCAGTCCAACGTGGCATAGATGTCGTCCGGGTCGGCAGGCTTGGCGGTGTTCTCCGTTTTAGCCTCCTTGTTCTCTGTTACAGTCTTAGGGGTGGTAGCCGTCGGCACAGCCGTAACATTTTGTGTGACATGCACCTGTGGCTTGGGTAGAACGCGCCTTGCCGGGCTTTCCTTTTTCGCCTCCTTTTTCTTTTTGGCGGTTTTCGGTTGTTGGCTGACTTCTTCCGTCATCCCCCAGAGGTCGAGCAAGGATAGCTGCACACCGTCAAAATATTTCGGACGTGGCTCTATCTCCGGCTTTTCCTCTGTGGGTTGCGGTTTCTCCGTCGGAGTTTCCACCGCCTGCATCGAAGATGTTGTTTCCATCTTTATGGCAGTACGCTCCACCTCCTTTTGAACGGTAACTTTTTCTTCCGTTCCCGACTGCCGGATTGAACCCGAATACAGACGCATGGCGAGCCTGTAATGGAAATCCTCGTCGAGCATACGGTGCAAATCCCCGGCGATGCCTGCTGCCTTGCCCTCGTGCAGATAGACCATAGCGGGCTTCCCGTATGGGTCGGTGTCAAGTTTCGACGTCGTATGCACGATGCGTTCCGGGTGGTGGATGAAATAGGCGTTGTCGGTCAGGTCGGTTTTCGTGTCCGTCTGTATTACGGTCATCAGCCGCTCGTCCTGCGACATTTCCTTCTTGCTGAGGTTCTTTTGCAGGACAATCAGGTCACTGCCCACTTCTGTCCCCGCGTTGTCCGTGAACAGGTTGTTGGGCAGGCGTATCGCGGATACCAGATCAGCCTTACTGAACAGCTCGTTACGCACGGAGGTCTTGGTGCTGTTCAATACCCCTTGCGAGGTGATGAACGCCACGATACCGCCGTCACGCACGGCATCCAGTCCTTTGAGAAAGAAATAGTTGTGGATGGCTTTCTGGGCGGAGCGTCTGCCGAATGAGTCGCTCCGCTGAAACTCAGGGTCGAACACGGTTATGTCTCCGAACGGAATGTTGGACACCGCCAAGTCGAAATAATTGTTGAACGGTCTTTCGATTTTCTCAAAACCGCAGGTGCGCGTTTTCTTGCCGGGATAGAGATGCCTCAGGATTGTACCCGTGAGCAGATCCTTCTCGAAAGCCATCACATCCGCATTGGGGTTGTGCCGCAGCATGGAATCCACGAACACGCCAACACCCGCCGACGGTTCGAGCATACGGGCGGGGCGGATGCTGTAATCTGCCAGCACGTCCGCGATGGTGTCGGTTATCTCTTTGGGGGTGTAGAAAGCGGTCAGCACGGACGCTTTCAGCGAATCCACAAACCGCTTGTACTCTGTTTCGTCCTTGCTGTTCTCACGGATAAGCCTGTGCAACTCCACCGTCGGGGCGAACAGTTCGAGGTCGGATTTCGCCCACCGGACGGCATCCGTCAGTTCCTTTGCAGGGTTGAGGATACATTTCAGACCGCCGAAACCGCAGTACCTTTGAAGTATGGCACGCTCTTCGGTTGTCGCTGTCCTGTTTTCCCTGTCAAGGATGAATGCCGTCCGTATCGCCTCGATGTTGTCCCGCAGTTTCTGTTTGCGGTTAAACGCCATATTCCCCGATATAAAGGACGGTTGCCCCCGTCAGCTCCGTGTAGAGCAGGTCGTAATCGGAAGACAGGGCGAAATTGTCGTCCGAGAGGTCATAGACGGAGAACACGTTGCCGACAAGCGGCAGGAGTTTCTGGACAAAGGCTTCGCGCTTCTCTTCCGGCACTTCGTCGGAAAACTCGTTTTCCACGACTTCGCGGAGCATGGCGTATCGGGAATAATGCAGCCCGCGCAGAAGCGTGTCCATCGCCAGCTCCTGCGCACCGTCGGCGGGATAACCTTCAAGACGTGCCTTCTCATACGTTTCGGCGGCATGGTCGGCCCGTTCCCGTATGAAAGCGGTGTCGTCAGCCTGTTCAAACTTGTTCGTGCGGAGATAGTCCAGCAGGTACAGACCGTAATAGGAAAAGTCGGTCTGACCCTCGTTTTTCTTCTTGTTGTTCATTACTTTGGATTTAGCGGATTGATAATTAACGGGATAATCGGTTGGAAAAAGGAAGAAAAAGGCACTCGGTATCCCTCCGAGTGCCACCACTAAATCCAAAGTATGAGTGTAATCCGGTATCGAAGAACAATTCATTACTCTGAACAAGTGGCAAAGTTAATACTATTTCTTCCGTCCTGAAAATTTCTTGCCCTTTTTAGCCTCCGGGAACACGAAAGTCATGTTATATTCCCCGTCAAAGGCTACGACGGCATCGAAACTCTTGCCTTGTTTGCTCTTGAAGCCTTTGAGCAACTTGGTATGTCCTTCGGTGAGCAGGTCTTTGATTTCGTCGTCGGACAGGGTGCGTCCCGCTTTCAGCCGGAACACGGGCAGACCGCACTCGGCGTTGTCGCATCTGACGACCTTCCCGTAGAACCGCATCCTGCCCGTGCCACACTTGGGACAGGCACAGCCGGAATCACGGCTGCCGAAGAGCTTGTCGCACGAGAGCAGTTCGGAAGTGATTTCCCGTGTGTACGCCTCTATCTCCCTGTGGAAAGCGTCGGCGGACACCTCGCCGCGCTCGATGCGGGCAAGCTCCCGTTCCCATTCGCCCGTCATGGCTACGTCGGCTATGCGCATCGTCTTGACGACGGAGTTGAGGGCAAGACCTTTTTCGGTAGGCACAAGCGATTTCTTGCAACGTTCCATGTAACCGCGCTTGAAGAGCGTTTCGATGATGGAGGCGCGTGTGGCGGGAGTGCCGATGCCGCAGTCCTTCATTGCCTGACGCAGCGCGTCGTCCTCAATTTCCTTGCCAGCCGTTTCCATCGCTGAAAGCAGGGTGGCTTCGGTATGCAGCGGTTTGGGCTTGGTTCTTCCTTCTGTGACGGATACGCCCTTAATCGTCAGATAATCGCCTTCATGCAAATCAGGCAATATCACATCTTCCTTCTCCTCGCCATAGACGGCACGCCATCCGGCTTGTTTGACAACGCTACCTTTCACGGTGAACTCCACTCCGGCACATTCCGTCGTGATAATGGTCACGTCTTTGACACATTTTTCGGAGAATGCCTCGACCATGCGTCCGGCAATCATGTGGTAGAGGATGCCGTCCTCTTTGGAGAGGAAGAGCGGCTTCTCGCCCGTGACGAGCAGGGCATGGTGGTCCGTCACCTTTCCGTCGTCCACGCTGCGGCGTGTCGGTGTAGCTTTCGCCCGCACCTTGTCTTTCCATTCTGGCTGCGTGCCGATGAAGGCGAGCAGCTTGGGGATTTCGGCGTACACGTCTTCGGGGATGTAGCGGCTACCCGTTCTCGGATAGGTTATCAGTTTCTTCTCGTAGAGTTTTTGCGCAGTTTCAAGCGTCTGTTCCGCCGTGAAACCGTGCTTGGTGTTGGCTTCCTTCTGGAGGGTGGTCAGGTCGTACAGCAACGGAGTGTCCTCCGTCTTCTCCTTGCGTTCGGCTTTCGTTACTGTTGCGCAGCCTGCCTCCTTTACCTTATTATATAGCTCCATAGCCGGTTCTTTCTCTTTCCACTTCTCGGAGGATGAGAATTTCACGACCTCGCCGTCGCAACCGTCCGTTGCGATATGGAGCTGCCAGAAGGCTTCGGGCGTGAAGCGGCGGTTTTCCCAGTAGCGTTCACACACCATCGCCAACGTTGGTGTTTGCACCCGTCCCACGGAATACGTGCCGTGTCCGGCGGCGATGGATAACGCCTGAGTGCCGTTGATGCCCACGAGCCAGTCGGATTCGCTCCGCGCTTTGGCAGCGAGATAGAGGTTGTCGTACTTGCTGCCGTCTTCGAGCTTCCGCAGTCCCTCTCGGATAGCCTTGTCGGTGAGCGAGCTGATCCACAGGCGCACGAAAGGAGTGGTGCTGCCCGTATAATGGTAGAGATAGCGGAAGATAAGTTCACCCTCGCGCCCGGCATCGGTTGCCACGATGATTTGTTCGCTTGTATCGAACAGCCTTTTGATGATTTTTATCTGCGACACCACGCCGCTGTCGGGCTTGTAGCCCTTCTCTGTCCTGACCTGACGGGGGACGAGCGTGAAGGTGTCGGGGATAATCGGGAGGTTGTCACGGACAAAGCCGCGCACGCCGTAGCCGTCGGGCATGGCAAGCTGGACGAGGTGTCCGAATGCCCATGTCACGGCATAGCCGCCTCCTTCGAAATATCCTTCCTCTCTTTTTGTCGCGCCCACGATGCGGGCGATTTCACGTGCCACGGAGGGCTTTTCTGCAATGATTGTCTTCATGTTTTCTTGCTTTTGTTGTTGATACTTTGGATTTTATTTTGGATTCAGTGGTGGACACGGGATTACATTTTCATGCCTTTGTTGTTTTTCTTCGGTTTGTCCTGCTGCTGTTGCTGGCGGGCGGTCTTCGGGGCTGTCTGACCTTTCTGCAAAGGCTCTTTCAGGTTCTTTGTCGCCTCGTTGGTCTTGCCCTCGTTGTTCACCGCCACCTGCGTGCGGCTCTCGTTGGACGGGGCGACCTGCTGCCCGATGTCGGGATTTGTTTCGTAGCGGTACGGGCGGCCCTTCTCCGGGTTGAACTTGATATACATCGTGGCATGGAAGCCCTGCTTGTCGGTCACGTTCTCCAGCTTCACGGCTTTGCCCGCCACGTAGTCGGCTTTCTGCTGGTCGGTGAAGTTCACGTCGCTCCATTTGCTGATGGGGCGGATGCTGCCGTCCTCGTTCGTCCACGTGTTGCGGCGTTGCTCCTTCTTGGTCTGTGCGGCATTTTCCCCGCCTTGCGCCTGACTTTTCGACGTGTCGCCTTTGGTTTCCTGCGTCTGTGCGGTACGGGGCGACCTGCCGGTTCCCGGCACGAACTCCACACCGCGCTGCTCCACGTTCACTTGCAGGGTGGTGACGAACTTCCTGCCGTCGTTGCGCTCGATGAGCTTGTCGCGCACGGGCAATCCGGCGCGGAGCATGTCCTGCTCCTGCTTGGTGATTTCCGTCTTGCCGATGCGCTCCGGGATGCGCACCTTGTTTGCCGGGATGTCCGTGATCTCATTCGTCTTGCGGTCGATGCTGATGTAGGAGGGGATAATCTCGCCCGTTTCCCTGTCCACGATGTCCACGACCCTGCCGAGGTTGCCTGTTTCGCGGAGGTTCTTCCGGTCGTCGTCGGAGAATTTGTGTTCCTTGTATTCATCCAGCTTCTGCTCCTTGCGGATGAAGTGCGGGACAAGACTGATGTTTCCCTCTCCGTCTTTCTTGAAGGAGAGGCGGGCGTCCAGCTCGAATGATTCGCCGCCGAAGGTCGGCTTGACCTTCACCAAGTCGGACTTGCCGTAGTTGAGCATCTTCGTAAGGTCGCCGGACTTTTCAAGGTCGTCACGCTTCACGCCCCATCTGTCCTCCAGCTCCTGCCAGTTGATTTTGCTCTCGTCGATGGGCTGGTAACCCCGTTTGCCCTGCGTCTGTTGCGGGCTTTCCTGTTGCTGTTGTTGTTCTTTCTGTTGTTCCATGTTCTCCTGTTTTTGAGGTTCTTGTTTTTCTGTCTGTTGTGCAGTCTGTTCTTCCTGCACCTGCTGTTGATAAGGGAAGGTGTCAATCTTGTGCGGTGCAAGGATGTGTTTGTTCTGGTACGGATGCTGAAGCAGGTCTTTCATCACGCCGAGCATGGAATCCACTTGGTCTGCCGCGATGCGGTAGAAACCGAAGCGGCTGGGTTCCTTGCACTGCCGGAAGAAGTTTTTGAAGAAGTTGTCCAGCACGTCGCCGTGACGGTCGAATTGCAGGAAACTCTGCGCGTTCTCCGCTTTCGCGGGGGTGCGCTTGGGTGTGCCGTCCGCGTTCAGCCCGGCAACCACGCTGATCTCGCCCGTCTTCTCGTCACGGACTACCAGCACGTCCTTTTCGTCTTTTTTCTTTGCCATTTGAAAAATGTTTTAATTGGGTTATTTATGAAAGAAATTATGGATACGAGCCTTGTAGAAGGCTATATCTTCCTTTTTGAAGTCCTTGATATGGTTGGAAAGGAATGTCAGCACGTCCTCCTCGCTGTAATAGGTCTTCTTGCCCAGTGTCTTGTAGGGCAATGCGCCGACGCTGCGGTAGCGTTGCAGGGTGCGCTTGCTTATCTGGAGCAGCATGCACAGATCCTGATTGTCGAAAAGGCGGATGCTTTCCGTGATAGCGGGCTGTTTCCCCTCAGCTTTTATCGCCAGCAGCAGTTCGTCCTGACGGTCGAGCCGTTCCATCAGCTTCTGCATCCAGCCCTCGAAGTTGTTTCGTGTGAGCAGTTCCATGACTTATGTCCTCCTTCCTTTGGGGTTGCCGCCCGTGCGTAGCGTGTGGTTACGTTTCAATTCCTGCGGTGTCGCCGCATCCTCGTTGACGGCACACGCTTCAAGCAGGCGGTCGATTTCCGACTGCCGGTAGCGGCATTTGCCGCGCAGCACGACATAGCCGATGCGTTGTTCGCTGCGCATACGCTGGAGGGTGCGGGTACTTACGTTAAGCAGGTGCGCCGCTTCGCGTGTGGTGAGCAACCTGTCGGACGATGCCGCTTTCTTGTCGCCGGAGACGGCACGGACGTGTGCCGCAATCTCCGCTATCTGTTCCGTCAATGACCGGAAGGCGGAACTTTCCATCGTTATCACTTTCATATTCAGTCCTTTCTTTTTGTTTCTGCGGCAAAATTCGGCAATAAACAAAAGGGGCTTTAACAACTCACTACGTGACTCACGTAAGATTTTTACGGAAGATGGCTCCGTAACCCGGTCAAACGGCGCAACAGGCAGCCTTTCAGCGGAAAACGGCACATGTTCGGAACCGTACCGTTACCTTTGCGGGCAAACCGATAATTGCATGAATATGGAAATAGTATCTATCGAGAAAAAGACTTTCGAGATGATGGTGGCGGCATTCGGCGCACTCTCGGAGAAGGTCGCCGCCCTGAGGCGCAAAAGCGACACGGGGCGCATGGAAAGATGGCTCACGGGCGAGGAGGTCTGCGGGCAGTTGAGAATAAGCCCACGCACGTTGCAGACGCTGCGTGACAGGCGGCTTATCGGCTACTCGCAGATAAACCGCAGGTTCTATTACAAGCCGGAGGAGGTGAAGCGGCTGATACCGCTTGTCGGCACGCTCTATCCGCATGGCAGATGATTTGATTTATTCACCCACTGAATCCGAAGTTATGATGAACGAGAACAACGATGTTTTTACGATGGAAGACGAGCCGATAGCCTCTGTGATGCAGGATATGCGCAAAGGTTCGAAATGGCTGTCCGCCTTTCTGGAAAGTTACCGTCCTCCGCTGGACGGGGAGCGTTACCTGACGGACGGCGAGGTGTCGGAACTGCTCCGCGTGAGCCGGCGCACCTTGCAGGAATACCGCAACAACCGCGTGTTGCCCTTCATACTTTTGGGAGGGAAGGTGCTTTACCCGGAAACAGGGCTGCGTGAGGTGCTGGAAGCGAACTACCGCAAGCCGCTGGAGTGAGGCGGTTTCATGAAAAAGTAAACGGGTGACACCTTTTGTGGTGCTACCCGTTTACTTGTCTTATGGGGTATGTGCAATCAGCAATACCCGGCTTTTCCGTTCTGTATGAACATCACGTATGTCTGCCGTTTCTTTTGTGAGAGTGCCTTTCCCACCAGCCATGTGCGGAACAGGTGGGTGTTGTAGGTGTTCAGCCGGAAAGCGACCGGGATGATGATTTCAAGCGCGTACACGTCCGCGTACAGCCCGTTTTCAAGCTGCATGTAGCGGCACACCTCGTAGTCGTTCAGCACGTCCGACTTGCGGACGGCTCTGATGGCGGCGTTCACTGCCGGGACGGTCGTATGGAACAATCCGGCTATTTCTGTGGCGGTCATCCACACGTCGTTACCGGTTACGCTGACTGCCTTGTCCTCGATGATGATTGTGTCACGTTTCATGGCTTTTCTTTTTAGATGGTGCAACCTGCAAATTCCTCGACGCCGTTCAATCTTGCGGCAAGGTTCTCCATGTCCTGATTGAGCTTCTCTTTGGTTATCTTTGCGTAAATCTGCGTCGTCTTTATGCTCTTGTGTCCGAGCATGGAGCTGACGGTTTCGATGGGAACACCGTTGGAGAGGAATATCGTCGTGGCTGCCGTGTGGCGGCTCTGATGCCACGTGATATGCTTGGTGATGCCGCAACGCTTGGCGACGGCACGGATACCGGCAAGGCACGTGTTATAATGCGGAACGGGGAATATCTTGCCGTTCTCGCACAGCCCACGGTATTTGCCGATTATGCGGTTGGCGATGTCAAGCAGGCGGATGTTGGACACCACGCCCGTTTTCTGGCGGTTGATGTTTATCCACTCGTGTTCGTCGAAGTAGGTGCGGATATTCTCTTCCGTGAGGTTGCGCATATCCGAGAACGACAGCCCGGTGAACGCGCAGAACAGGTAGAGGTCGCGGTACAGTTCCTGTTTGGCGTTTTTCAGTTTCCCGTCCATCAGCAGGCGTATTTCCTCTTTGGTCAGGAAACTGCGTGTCGTTTCCTCCTTCTTGATTTCATACTCGCGGAACGGGTCGCGTGTCAGCCACTCGTTGTTGATGGCGATGAACACCATCGTCCGTAACGGGCAGACGTACAGCCACACGGTATTGGTGCAGCAGTGCTTGTCCGTGCGAAGGAACATCTCGAAGTCGGAGATGAAAGCCGGGGTAAGCTCTTTCAGGGCGATGTCCTTCACATGGTAGCGGATGTCAAGGAACTCTTGCAGGTGCTTGTAAACGATACGGTACTTTTCCAGTGTACCTTTGGCTTTCATGCCTGCCTCCACCTGTTTCTCATAGTCCTCGTTGTGCTGGCGGAACACCTGCATCAGCGTGTGGTAGCGGTGTTCCAGTCCGAGAAAGGCATTTTTCACCTTTTCCGCCGTGACGAAGTTGTCACGCTCCATGATTTCCTGATAGTGTCTGTTGATGCGTACCCGCATTTTGTCAAGCATACGGTTCGCTTCGAGAGCCGCCGTGCTTCTGCCCGTGACACGTCCCCCTTTGGTGTCCCACAGTTTCGGATCGACGGTCAGCTTGCAACTGAACTGCGTCTGGCTGCCGTCCACCGTGATGCGTCCCATGACGGGAACTGTCCCGTCTTTCTTCACTACCTGACGTTTGAGGTAGTAGATTACTGAAAATGTACTCTTCATCGTCCTTAATTTTTTTTGGTTTCAAAATTAGTTGGTGAAGAGTCCGGTATCGGTACGCAAAACGGGGAGGAACGGAGCAATCTTTTTCCGTAACCGGATTTTTCGCGTGAGTTGTGAGTAACTCACTATAACATAGTGCCTTGTTTCGCCATTCGTGCCCGTTTGTCGCATTTTCGGGCATGGTTACGAACAAGTAACGTTGCGGCGTCAAGATTTGGCTTCGGCAGGGATTGTAATGGCTTCACGAATTATCGCCACTTCAACTAAAACCCTTGTAACTCAATTCTATCACTATATCTTTCCGCATTTCACTTTTTTGTAGTAACTTTGCGGCACCAAAATAATGAATAACATGTCTGAAATTGCACCTCTTATTTCCGACTTGGCGGTTATATTGATTGCGGCGGGAATAATTACATTGATTTTTAAATGCTTGAAACAACCTGTCGTTTTGGGGTATATTGTCGCTGGCATTCTTGCCGGGCCCGCCGTACCTTATATACCAACGGTATCCGATCCTACCAATATAAAAATATGGGCAGATATAGGCGTCATCTTTCTTTTGTTTGCTATGGGATTAGAATTCTCTTTCAAGAAGTTGATGACCGTAGGAGGTACAGCTGTTATCGCCTCTATAACCATAGTCTCCGGAATGATGTTTCTAGGCTATACTGCAGGAAACGCGCTTGGCTTCTCGCATCTAAGCAGTATATTTTTAGGCGGTATGCTTTCTATGTCATCCACCGCTATCGTATTCAAGGCGTTCGATGACATGGGACTCAGAGGGCAAAAATTTACAGGAGTAGTATTAGGCGTCTTGGTGGTCGAAGATTTAGTGGCCGTAGTTTTGATGGTCTTGCTTTCAACCTTAGCAGTCAGCAAGCAAGTCGAAGGAATGGAAATGCTGGAAAGTATTCTAAAGTTAGGAGCGTTTCTTATATTTTGGTCATTACTCGGAATCTATCTGATTCCAAGTTTTCTTAAAAAGATTAAGCCATTTCTTAACGACGAAACCTTATTAATCATAGCATTAGGCTTCTGTTTAGGTATGGTTATGATTGCGGCTAAAGCGGGATTCTCCTCTGCGTTAGGAGCTTTTGTTATGGGATCGTTATTGGCTGAAACCATTGAGGCCGAGAAGATAGAAAAATTGGTAAAACCGGTAAAAGACCTGTTTGCGGCCATATTTTTTGTTTCTGTAGGCATGATGATACAACCGGATTTATTGATTGAATACCTTGTCCCAATCTGCATCTTAACCATATTGGTTATCATTGGGCAAATCTTTTTTGGGAGTCTTGGTGTCCTCTTGTCCGGACAGCCATTAAAGATAGCTCTACAATCAGGATTCTCTCTGACCCAAATAGGTGAATTTGCGTTTATTATCGCTTCATTGGGAGTTAGCTTAAAGGTAACAGACGATTATCTGTATCCTGTTATTGTCGCTGTATCAGTCGTTACAACATTTCTTACTCCTTATATGATTCGCATGGCGACCCCGGTCTATCAATTGATTGACAATTATTTGCCTTCATCTATAAAACTAATGTTGAACCGTTATTCTTCCGGATCCAACACGGTCAAACATAAAAGTACATGGAATAAGCTGTTGAAATCTATGTTACTAGATGTAATACTATATACAGTATTGACAATATTCAGTATTATCATATTTTTCACTTATGTAAATCCAATTATTCGCGAGAACATATTAGGCTTCAAAGGGGCTCTATTGAGCTTATCTATTATTTTGGCCATTATATTACCTTTTCTTTGGGCTATCATTATGAAGAAGAATCATTCTCCTGAATTCCTGAAATTATGGAATGATAGTAAATTCAACCGGGGACCATTGGTTTCTTTGATAGCGATAAAGCTGCTCCTTTGCGCAAGTATTCTAATGCCAGTCATAGTCCATATATTTAATGTAGCATCTGGTGTTGGATTTATTATCACCCTGTTGATATTGCTAATGATTATTTTATCCAAAAAACTGAAAAAGCGTTCTCTCTCGATCGAGAAAAGATTTATTGACAACTTCAACGGGAAAACAACGGACTCAAACATTGGAAGTCCTTTGACTGATAATATCTTGAAATCTTTGCCTTTCAATGATTTGCACTTGATGGATTTCGTTGTTGGCCAAGAATCCTCCATTGTCGGCCGGAGTTTGAAAGAGATCAACTTCCGTCAAAAATATGGAATAAATATCGTTTCCATCATTCGAGGTGAACGACAAATCAATATACCTAGAGGAGAGGAACGCCTTTATCCTTTTGATAAGATTATAATTGTTGGTACGGATGAGGAATTGGATCTTTTCCAGGAGATAATACAAAAACAGGACAAAGAATATAGAGATCAGTTGGCGCAAAGCTTTAATAATAATATCAAAATAGAGCAATTTAATATTGAACCAGACTCTCCGTTGATCGGGCGATCTATTCAACAGTCTGACATTCGGGATAAGAACGCTTGTCTGATCTTGGGTATTGAACGAGACGGAAAGTCAATGATGAATCCTCCATCCCAAACCGTATTCAAGGAAAACGACAACGTATGGGTTGCTGGAGAATATCGTCAAATTGTTCAATTGAGCGAAGGTTTAAGTTATAATTAAGTGTTTCAGCCAAAGTGTAAAATAAACACATAGCGAAAAAGTAAATTTGGGCAAAGCGTAGCGAATTAGCTGATAGAGCGTTCGTTACGCTTTGTTTTTCTATGGGGCAGAGCCAACGAAATACCACCTCGAAGCCAAACGGTGCAGAAGTTCAGTTACCACCTCGTTACTCCCGTAACGGATGCAGATTTCTTGCTAAAAGGTTCTTTTTCTGCGTTTTGTGTTGATTTACATAGCTGTCGGTAACTCACTAAGAACTAATTTTGTAACCAAAAAAAGGAGTGAGTTATGAACTATAATAAGAAAATCGAATACGGTTAACGATAATTAGCATAGATATGCAATTATCTCATTCACGGAAGCTCGTCGGGGCTGACTGCGCAGCCCCTTGCCGCATGGCGTTCCCTCCGCAGGAGCTATTATGGCTTTTCAGACTTGAATCCATCGACATATGGCTTTTCTTGAGTGACTACCGCAAAGGCTTGCCTTACGAGTTTGTTGGCGACTGCAATAACCGCCACTTTTCCCGGCTTGCCGTTAGAACGTAATCGGTCAAAACACGCCTTGCATTCGGCATTGCATCGCAGAGATGCCATGGCAGCTATATAAAGCTGACCACGTAAGGAAGAATCACCGTTGCGATTGATGTGACCTTTGACATTGACTGACGTACCGGATTGTTGGTAAGTAGGTGATAAGCCCAAGTATCGGGTGAGTTGCTTGGCATTATCAAAGTACGTGAAGCCTCCCGTAGCCATTATCAAGGCTGCCGCCAGCGTGACGCCGATACCTTTAATTG
>CECA01054805.1_pt1 | contig 23248 bp, 32 predicted proteins | sample 557351 | NCBI WGS metagenome assembly CECA01 (sample SAMEA3182051, study PRJEB8094) | gut metagenome | biome: human; feature: gut; material: Stool; isolation source: human stools | place: Canada | collected 2012-03-07 | reverse complement strand
ACTCTGCGGAAAGTAAGATACTGCTGCCAATAGATTGTGTCCTTGCGTGTCTGGTTCACACGTCTGATGATAGCGGAAACAATGTTCGCATCATCGAATAATGTTTGAATCGTTAAAAACATATCCTACCTCCTTACTCGTTAAATTCAAACCATCCCTTCATGTTGGCTTTATCGTTCTCGGAGAACGGCATAACCAATTTTGAGGGTTCAATTTCTGCGGCTGTACGAAGCAATGAAATCAATGTGATCCCGTCCTCAACCTTTGTACGGTTAAACAGAGCCGAATTAGCCACATGCTTTTGCTTTAAACCATCAACTGCAACCGCATTGAATAATACAGCATCTTTGGCAATATTCTCACCAAAAGCAGTCTTGATAGTCAATACATCGTAGTTGGCATTAGACTTATCAATTGCCGTTACTTCTGCACCTTTCTTGCCGTTTCCGACAAACATACCCACATAAGCCAAAGAGTTCTTAGCTACTTTAATAGACAAAGCCTCTCCACCAGTGGTATAGGCTTCCGCAACTCTCACATTGATTACCGCATAAGCGAACTTGTTTTTCAAGTCCGCACAAATCGGTGTAAATCCGGGAAGAAAACTTCCCACTACCAGGTTCTGCGTATCAAGTTTGAACGGACCACGTCTACGAATGCCGGTCTGGACATCGTAGCGTTCCTCTTGCTCAACGGGCGGAACCAAGTCATACTTAAATCCTGCTGACATAATTAATTCTTGTTTTGTTCAACAATAGTTTTCGTACCCTCATCAATCATTTTAGCGATAGATTCAGATTCTTTCTCAATCTTCTCTTCCGCTGATTCGGGAGGGGTCACGCCTTTGAAGCCGTCATTTGCGAACTCCTGCTTCAAGTCCTTGAAGTATGCGTCCAAGTCCTCATCGTCCTTAATGGCGCATCGTTTGGCGTAGTTTTCGGGAATACCATACTCTTTTGCCTTTGCCAAAATCTGCTGGCTACGTGTTGCTTGAGCCTTTTCCGTTTCAAACTGTGTTAGCTTATCAGAAAGGTTCTTGTTGGAGTCAATTAAAGCTTGCGCCCATGCAGGCACATCGTCTTTATTCTCTTCCGTTTTGGTGGTTGTGGTAGTCCCGATTGGCTTACCGTCTTTAAGGTTATGCTTCTTCTCGTAGTTGGAAACTGCGGTCTTGGAAGCATCCCCGGCACGGAAATCACCATAGGAGTTAAGCACGTCCGAAAAACTGATACCCTCAACAATGGAGTTTACCTTTGTCTCGTCCGTTACACCCTCTGCCTTTTTAGTAGCGATTCGGGTTAAGATAGCAGTGTCCACCCCAGCGAATTTCTGTTGTAGCCCTGCCAAGATTTGTTCTAAGATTGTCATACCGTATGAATTTGATTTATAAATTTCTACGGTAAATTTCGTTATTTATAAAGAAGGTGAAAAATTATCAGATAGGTGATACACGACAATAAAACGATTGTCATAAATATGGTAAAAAAGGCGTGACCATTGCCACGCCCTGAATCTTTTATACTTCCTAATGGAAGCAGGCCCCATAATATTATTTTTTTAAAGCAATCAATTTAATCATTAAATTATAGCCATATTCAGATAATTTCCACTTTGTTTCCGTTTGTAATCTATTTTTAACCGGATGCAAAATACCTAAAGCTAACATCTGTATTTTTATCTTCTTAAAATCACTGTTTGAGATTTCTGCAGATAATTCTTCTATAGGCACATTAGAATACTTCAAAGAGGAGACATGTTGTAAAAAAGAACATAAAATGTTATCTATTTCTGAGTCGCCAACAGGATCTATCATTTCAGGAAGGATATATTCGAAAAGCTCATTCCAAGTCATTTTATATGTTTCAGGAACATCATCGCCATCATCATTTGGGCCATATAGTGTATAAGAAATTGTATAATAATCCTCTCCTTGCTGAAAATTTCCACAAGGAGATGCCGAAGCTGTTTTTAATTTCTCTATTTCATCCTTCAGTTTATCATTTTCTAATTTTAAATCTAAAATCTTTTTATTAGCTTCAGAAGAGGATGCCTGAGTTGCTTTTATCCAGCCAATACGAGGTTTAGCTTTAATCAATTTCACTAAACTTCTGCTTACTTTCGATCCTAAATCTTCTGGGGACGTCCAAAATTGACACATTTTTTTCTCAACTAATTCAATAAAATTCTTCAATTTGTTTTTCCCCTCATCTGTGGCTTCTGTATTTGATGCAGGAATGTTACCGGGTTCTTTGTGCACAAATGAAATTACAGGTATCCCCTCTTCAATAGCAAATTCATATTCCATTTGCGTATAACTTTTCCCTGTTTTTCTATCTATAGATCCATACCTACCTGCCACTATTAAAACATAATAGTCACAATCACTAATAAGCCCTTTTATTAGAGTCCATTGGTCGTCATCAGCTGCTGGAAACAATTCCATTCCAACAGGTATGCAATCAAGTTCTAAAAGAGCCTGCATTACCTCTTGTCGTTCTTTTTGCAAATCTTGATAAGTTGAACTAACAAACACTTGATATTTCTTTTCCATAGTAGTTTATTCTTTGAATTTATACTCCTAACACAATATTAGCATCAATATTCAGCTTCCGACTTATCTCACGAGCAACTTTCAAGGTTGGCTCACATTTACCTGAAAGGTATTCGCTAATCCGGGAAGGACTTACATTCAACAATTCTGACAGTTTTGTTTGGGTAAGCCCCATTTCATACATACGAAGCTTAATAACATCCACCAAAGAAGGAGTTTCTATAGGGAAATGCTCCTCTTCATAGTCTGCGACCAAATCGGAAATCAAGTCCAGTTCGAGGAAATTTTTATCATCGGTTGGAGTATCATTACTAACCACCTTAAGCAGTTCTTCAATTCTTGAACAAGCAGCCTTGTACTGTTTTTCTGTTTTTATCTTTGCCATACCAAACAAATTTAAGCATTTGAACAATCTTTGTTATCATACTCTTTATGAGTGCCTATCCAACGAATAAACACTTTTTTAGCAGCAAACAAAATAATAGCAACCAGCCTATAATCATTGCCTTTGATGTTAAAGACAAATCTATCATTACCTACATAGTCAACACTATTGAATGTTTGCTTTATATCAGCCAAACACGACCAATCTGCCTTTTCTGTCTTTTTATACCAATCACGCAAAGGCACATCAGCATCAGCATACTTTTTGACGTAATTTCTTATGGCTGCAAATGATATTATTCTCATAACGCATTAATTTGACACAAAGATATTATTTGTTTTTCTGGAAAACAAAATATTTTTCCATTATTTAGAAAATAAACTAGCGGTAACTCATACGAACCACCGCCAACTATCCTGTTTTTCTTATCACAAAATTATAAACCCCGCAATTTTTTTGCTAAGAAGCGTTTTTCTATCCCTGATTTCCGATTTGCCCATTCCTGGCTGCTTGTTCTTCTTTTATCTCAGCGAGTTCTTCTTCAATGCGGTCAGAGTTACCAGCAAACATTATCCCGTGTTTCTGAGACCATATGCCACCGGAAACAGCTTTCACAGCTACACTTACTTTATCATCAAGGCTATCAAGGCGATATGGGATAATTTCTGTAATAATGTCTATCGTTTCAGATGCTCTGTTAAATTCGGATGGGTTAATTGCACCTAAAGCAGACACCAAAAAATTCACTCTACGCTGCAAGAACTCACCTATCACCTCGGCATGATTTTGAACTTGCAAATGTGTCGAAAGAAACACGTAATCGAAAGCCACTCCCGATAAAGCGTTACCAGCACCATTTAGTTTCTCAAAGCTAATTTGCGGAGTATTGGTCATAGAATACGCTTTTTCAAAGAGTGTTTCAACCTCAAATTTGACGGTGTCATTTGCCTGATTCCACGTCAGATATTGAGCATCCGCACCTTCACCCGTAAGTTTAACCATTCTGTCCTTCACCTTACCCATGAAACCCTCTACATCTCCAATTAGCTTCAACAAGGGGAAGAAATGGTAGTCTATGCAATCGGCGTAGTTAGAAAGGAGTTTCTCCAGCCGTACACGGAAAGGCTTTATCTTCTCACAATACGCTTCGGGGCGGTAAGCATAGAGAATCGGAAGTTTCCCGAACCCATGAGCGAAAGACGGTCTTTCCTCCAGCTTAGACAAATCCCACTGATAGACCATTTTTTCAGTGATAGTCATAAAGCAGGTTATCTCCGAATCATCCATCAGCTTCTTCTTGTACTCACGAGAAAAAGCCACTAAATCGCCCTCATCATTGAAGAAAGGATATAGCGTATCGCCCCGAAACGGAGACCACAGCACGCTTTTCAGCTTCTTGGTAGGCTTTACCTTTCCACCAAAAGAGGTTTTCACCTTCTTCCAAAACTTTGCCCAAAATGAATCGTCATCGGCCACATACCAATACTCGGCTACTTCCTGTTCGGAAAGCCAAGCACGGACTATCTTCTTGTTCTGATACTTGATTTTATTGGACTTGAATACAGCCTTAACAGCATCCAATAGTTTCTTTTCGTCATCATCAGTTGGAGTACAATCCATAGACGGCTCTGTACCAACCGTGAAAGCCGTCTGAATGTTCACGATGTCCTGTTCCAAAGGAATAGAGATACGGTTCACCGGCTCGGTCTTGTACTTCGCTTCGATTTCGTATGTCTTGCCAGTCTTTTCATCGTAGTGTTTTTCCGCTTCCTTTTCAAGCACCTTTCTGTCCGGGTACTTCTCTTTGTCGACCATTATTTCATGGCGTTTGGGGTTCCAGTCGTCCCACAGCTTGCAACGGTTGGGAAGTTCGGTCTTTCTACCTTTCTTTAGGTAACTGATTTTCTGCCCGATGTCGGGGAGAGCTAATATTTCTTCGAGTGTTAATGGCATAATCTATAATTTTAGTGTGTGAATATTCCTGTTAAATCTTTTGGCTTCAAAATACGCCCAAGTATATGCCCCAAGATATAATACCTTATCGGGTCGATGCAGTGATTCCAAGCATCAACGGGAGAGTTGATATAATGCCCGTCCTTATCTTTATCCCAAACGTATTTACGAAGTTCTTCTATAATGTGATATGAGCGTTCTGTGACAAACAATTCCATTTCTTTTATCTTGTCAATGCCTGCATTAATAGAGCCGGGGAACTTATCTACCGGATAGATATTCACACCTCTGTTCTTGATTTCCTGTATCAAACGAGGGTCTGCGCTATCCCCGTAAACTTTCAATCCCCACGGCTTGAGTTTTTGCGCAATGGCATTTGTAAGCATCCCTGTTTCGTAGAATAACTCATCCACATAAAGCCTGTTATCGACAATTCCACAGCGAACGCCAGTTGACGGGTCATTTGTGTAACCCCAATCGGAAGCAAGAGCCACCTTCTTGGCGTAAGAAGGGAACTCTTTCACTATTCCCCATTTCTTGAACACCGCACCTTCCGCTACATCAGCCCAGCAACCGATAACCACATGGGCATACTTTTCAGGATTGTTCACTTTCATATCCTCCACCTCTTTCAGGAACTCCGGAGAAAGGTTCTCTATATTATCAAAATAGGTAGTATGGATATGAAGTACGTTCGGATGCGTGGAGATTTGCACCTGCACACCGTCAATTTCCACCAGTTTGTGAGTGTTCTCGATAAACCGCTTATAAACCCAGTGATTGCTATCCGTGGGGTTCATCACTATAATGATACGGTTCTGTATTCCTAATTGACGGATTGAAAGCATGATTGTTTCAAACTCCTTTTCTGAGACCCATTCTTCGGCTTCATCAACTACGAATGTCGTAATACCGTGTATGGATTTCAGTTTGGCCGTCTGTATTCCCGAAGAAGTCTTGATTCCACGAAACATTACGCATCCACCACTTCGCAAATTCTTTACATCAGTCTTCGTACTCTTGAAAAACTTGGAATGCCCATCCAATTCCACCTTTTCCATAAATTCAGGGATAACGGAGATATGGGCAGATACCATTGTATAGCGTGTATATAGGATTTGGTGTACAATCCTTTTCGCGGGTGAAGGATGCCGAACCTCGAAAAGCAGCCTTTCAATGAAAGTGGAAACGTTGAAACTCTTTCCGCTGCCACGTCCCCCGGTTACAAGGATGATAAATTTGTCCTTGTTGTGGTATAATGGAGCATATATTTTTTGCGGTTTAATCTTCACTTTCGTTTTCCTCCATCCATTTGTCTATGTCGATGCCATTTTCAGAATACAAGGTACTTTCCTCATCCTGCTTACGTTCAACTTTTCTCCAATCCTCATCGTAATGGTACAACCAGGTCATTTGAGCACTTAAATTGGGAGCCAATTCACCTTCAACAACTTGTACTTCTTCTTCACCTGTTAGATTTCCATCCTTATCTCGTATTTTCCGAACTGTAGTATTCTTCGTTTTTATGCCACCCAAAGCCATAGCAAGAAACTTAGCACGTACAAGAGAATTAATAGCGCAACGCGCACGCGAAAGGACATCACTTAATTCACTGTATCTACTTTTCTTCTCACTAAATTTTTGCGGTGACAATCCAATGGCATGAGCGATTTCCTTGTCTGTGAATCCCTTTTTGGCATACGATTCCACGAGAGAAAGAAAGTCCTCGCATGTGTAGTCAAACTTGGGCTTTCTCCCTCCCTTACCTTTTCTATTTTGAGATTCACTATTGCTCATATCAATCTACCCGTTCCACTTGTTCATCGAACACTTCTCCTTTTATGAACTTCATGTCCGGCTCATAGCCGAAACGTTCACAGAAAGCTGCTTTTGCTTCATAGGTATCGAAGGAAAGCATTACATAAGCATCCATATTCTCGGCTTGCCTCTGTGCTTTCTCCTTAACCTGTTGCTTGACCTCTTTCATGTGGGCGACCTTTTCGGCACGTTCCAACTGTTTGGCGGCTTTATCAGCTTCTTTCTGTTCGTTTACTGGTGCCATCATATCAGACAAAGCATCCGCAATAGAGCTTTCTTCTTCGGTCTGCAAAAGATAGTCAACACCAATCATGTTCAGGTCGGCATCGGTCAAACCTGCGTTTTTCCAGTCAATATCAGGAACAATACGAGCAAGAGCGTCAAAATCCCATGTACCTTGTGCATTAGGGTTGTTCATTAAAATATTTAATTCCTTTTCCTGCTGCTCGTTCACGTCTATGACATCGACACGGATATAGTAGTCATTATCGGGGAACTTCTGCAATTCGTCCATGACGGACAAACGCTGATGCCCGCTGACTACTGTAAGACCAGTACGTTTATTCACAACTATTCCACCCACCAATCCGAATTTCTTGATACCACGTTTCAGTGTCTTACGTGATTCATCGGAAAGTTTCCGGGGATTATAGTCTGCAAAGTGAATGGCAGAGCGGTTAAGTTCCACCGATTCACTCTTTATGTATTTTGATAATTCCATATTAGCCATTACTTAGACCGAAACCTCTCTGTCGAAGAGTATTCCTTTCGGCTCTTGCTATAAGATTATCACGAGATTGTTTTGCGCGCCTGCTTGCGGCACTGCTACTCCATGTATTTTTTCTTCTCCAATTTGCTTCGCTCAATCTATCTGATTGAGCATATATTTGTGCTCTCGTTTTTGTTCTTCTAACTCGGCAATCCTCCTATTATTTTTGTTTATTATGATACTCCCAAAGCACCCTTTCGGCCATTGGGAAAGTTTTGTAAATTCTCTGCAAATCCTGTGGGTAATTTTTCTCCATCCAAAGCATACAATCAAGGTTAAATCCAACACCTGAGCTGGCTTTCAATGAATATCGGACAGGCTTGGGTAAGTTATGTTGCTTCATGTAAGCAAGAATGTCCTTCTGACTAAAATCGGCGAGCGGATAGCACAAACCGTTATTTTCATAACCGTTTGCCTCATACCCTTTCAGCATTAAGTTGCGGTTCATTCCGTCCGCTTTCTTCATGCCCAAAAACGTATAATAGATACCGTATTTGAACTGCATAGCCTTTACGACATCAGCCAACTTCAACAATTTCACTTTCGGATTTGGAACACAATACATACCGCCACGAAGAATATATGTCAAGTTCCAGTGTGGCACTTGGATAAACTCAATATTCGGATATTTAGCTTTAGTCCAGTTTATCCAACGGTTGATGTGCTCCAAGTCTTTGACGAAGTACATGAACACGCAAACAAGTCTGTCAAACTTCGGATAGAGCAAATCAAGTAGAACAAGCGAATCTTTACCTAATGATAAAAACAGCAAAGCCTCATTCGATTTTACGCGAATGAGGTCTATATATCGATTCGCTTGTTCTACCTTGTTCATAGGTTAGCCACCGTTTAATCCCATTGAAACACGCAAATCAGCGTAACGCTGCCTACGTGAACCTAACTGCGTAGTACTTGCAGTACCTCTACGATTGGCGACCAATCGACCTCCAGCCCCTGCACCGTTCATATTTCTGCGAGGCCCGGCTACTCTGTTAATTCTTCTTGCGACTCTGCTTTCTAATTTTAAAAGTTAAACAAATCAATCTATATGTTTCTCTAATATCTTGCCCAAAGTATAATCCATTTGAGCTGCGAGATATTCTTCACCTTGATACTCATAAACAATATCGTTACCATTTTCATCTGTGAGAATTACTGCTTCTGCGTTCTTTACCTCTATAATGATGTAAGGACGCTTGCCCGTATATGCACCTGTCAGAAGCTTGATTGCATCGTACTTGATAGGCTTTAATTCTACTTCACCTTCTTCGGGTAGTTCTGCATCAGCCGGATATTCTTTACCGCCACAGAGATAAGTGATATATTTCTTAGCGTTTGTTGGTCTGATTTCGCGGTATTCGTGGGTTTTCTTGCCTGCTAAGATTTCATCGAAATACTTCTGTTTGATGCTTAATGTAAGAATGTTCATAATCGTGTCAAATTTAAATTAATACTCATAGTTGCGGGGGGCTGAATCGAACAACCGACCTTCACCAAGTCAAAGTGAAAAGCTACCACTGCTACACCCCGCGATAGTATCCCAAAGGTACTACCACAACCAAAGATAACGAAACATCTTCAACCGCTATACGCAACAATCGACTTATTGTTGCGAATTGAGCCATTTATCCCGTCTTTCTCTGCATACCTCTAAGGTAGGCGCACAACAAGAAAATAGTTCACCACTTTCAGTACGATAGTCATACTGGTACATTCTCACTCTTTTACCTCTCAACCTGGTGTTGTAGGTAGTGTAATTCTCTTTACCGGGTTGACATACGCTGCAACCGTTTTTGTTTATTGAGTTCATAATCAATCTTATTTAATGTTTCACATTCAACCGTTCTTCACTCGTATAAGCCACTACAAGCCCGGTTTCATCATGTTGTATCGTGACATACTTTTCGCCTCTTTCTATGGTAGAAAAATCACACATAGAACATAACTTGCCTAATACTTTGCCCAATTGTTTCATCAGTGGTGTTTCTGGGCTGATAACTAAAACTAAATCTGCTTTCATAATCGTATGTATTTAAGCGTTAATACCTATTGCCTTTCTTACGAAGTCACCAGCCTGTTCTACTGACATATTCAGCTTCTTCTGAATCAAGATAATCATACAGGCTACTTGTTCTTGTGTATCTAAGTTACCTTGTGCAAACTCTGACATGATGAACTTTTCTATTGTTCTTTGTTTAATTACTGATGTTGCCATAATCATATATCTTTTAATTGTTATTACTTCGTTTCTGATGATGCAAAGGTATAGTATATATACGAAATAAGCAAATATAAATTATGTATATATACTATATTAAATACATTTTACATAGCATAGACACTAAATTTATATTCATTCACATAAAATATAGCTAAAACAAATAATTATCAAACTTTTCTTTCGCATATACACTATATTATATATCTTTGCATCAAAAATCATAATTTATGGCAAATACAGAATTAAGAATTAAAGAGTTGTGTAAAGAGAAAGGCATTACACAAGCTCAATTGGCTGATAAATTGGGAATACAGCCTGTATCTTTTTCGCAAGCTATAGCAAGAAATAAATTCAGCGTTGATAGGCTTGCTGATATAGCTGACGCTTTAGGGGTGGAAATTCCTGACTTATTTAGGAATGATTCAGACACTATCACCTGCCCTCATTGTGGAGGTAAAATCCATTTTGATGGAGAACCATGTATGCCAAAGCATAAGAATATACGTGGGAAAGAATACTATAAATAAAAAATATGAAGAAAGAAACTATATACAATATTGCATGGAACATCAGAAAAGAAGTTGAGCAATGTCAAAAACGTGGATACTTCACATCTTTCCCTAATGGTTTTTGCGCACTTAGTTCTATATGGATTTACGATATATTATGCAAAAAATCTCACTTTGTTGAAATAAGGCAAAAAACTCCATTCTATAGAAACTATCCTCATACATGGGTGCATTGCGATGGCTTTGATGTAGATATTACATCTGACCAATTCAAAGGAAACAACTTTCCTAAAGTTTATGTTGGCAATGACAATGCCCTGTATCACCATTTTGACGAAGTATCATCTAAAGAAATATTGTTTCCTACGGAATTTATATTAAAGCAAATGTGTGATAATCTGTTGAAAGAAGGAGTAGAAACATTATATACAAATCTAGATATAGATGTAAACTTATTCTATAAAATTAAGCCGGAGCACTAACCCCTGGCTCACTAATTGATAACCTCATTAAAAGCAATAAAGGCGCACCAAAACGATGCGCCTTCTGTTGTCAATTAGTTCTCGATTTTATATCAGAGCCTCACGGCTGGAATATCAGAATCTGACAACTTCCATTCTTTTGAGGATATTATTATACCCCTCTTGGATTATAGCCTTTTGCTTTTCGGAAGCTGTAACGATCTTTCCTTTGTATTTTCGCATAACGGACTCGTTCAATCCAATTTCCTTTGCGAACTTACTGGCATTTATGAAAGGGAATGCCTCGAAGAATCCACTCAAATCATAAATATACGAAACAGAATAGCCAGACTTATACCACACAGGAAACTCACCATGTTTCTCTTTGTAATATTCAGCCTGTTCTTCCAGTACAGACAGGAAATCATCTTTGGCTTCCTGCTCCGTAAGACCGAAACCATACGCGCCGTTCACGTCTTCCGAATAAATAGAAATACCTCCATCATTCGCCTTTTCGATAATCGCCTTAATCTTCTTCATAATCGTGTCATTTTTAATTTCGTCAATTAAAGCACCCACTTCGGTGGGTGCAGTCCTTTTACTTCTTTAACCCCGCCTTTTTCATCATACTATCAAGAGTACCGTTTGGAATCTCTTTTGCCGGATGCCTACCGACAGGGATAAAGTAGTCAAAGTCGGGATGAACATATTTGTAATGGTTCGTCCCCTTTTTGATTGTCCAGCCTGCTGATTCAATCAATTTGTAAAACTCTGAATACTTCATAAAATCAAAGAACTTTTTAATTGACGCCACAAATATAACGTTTTTGTTACAACCACAAAAGTAACCACAAAGAAAACAGTAACATATTTGTTGCTTTTAACAATTAACGAAGCCGACCTACTTCTCCGGCTTTATCCTTTCCATCATCTCCCCATATATCCAATCCACATCTTGCCGGAAATACTTGTACAGCTGGTAAGAGAAAACCAAGTTATTACGGTTATTGGATATGGTTGTCTGGGCATTTACACCTAAAACCTCCGCCAGCTTATCTCGAAGGCCATTTTTCATCTTTCCTCCGGCAAGGGTACTCGGAGAATACAAAAACAAGATGATAAAAATGAATTTCTTTCGTTGGGTAACATTCCCTGACCTAAATATCTCCTTTTGAGAAATAATCTCTTGGAACCACCGATATAACATTCCTATCATATCAAGGTCCGTCAATATAGGTTCTGTCAGCTCTTTTTCCCTTTCCGATAACTTTGATTTCTGCTCTCTAATTGATTTTATTTCCGCAATTTCTGAAAACATGGCACAATTATTTAGAAGTAAATAGTATATTTGTACTAAATAATCGTGTGGGGAGGTAACGTTACTGGTGGTTCGGAGCGTTGCCTCTTGTATTTTTTAGAATGGAAGATCTTCTCTTGATTGTTCAGGTTGATAGAGTTTCGATTGTGGACTGGCTTCTTGCTGGGCAAGTCTACTTCCCAATAACTCCAGCTTATCAACAAATATTTCTGTCACATACCGCTTTGATCCCGTTCTATCCTCATACTGCCGGGTCTTGATCTTGCCCTCGATATAGATTTGAGAACCCTTCCTGACATACTTTTCTACGACCTCGGCCAGACCTTTCCAAAAGATAAGACTATGCCATTCCGTGCGGTCTGGAACCTGGATCCCGTTTTGAAGGGTATAGCCTTTCTCCGTTGTAGCAAGCGATAGATTGGCGACCTTTGTCCCGGCAACTTCTTTCACTTCAGGGTCCTTTCCAGCATAACCGAGAAGGATTACTTTATTTATGCTCATTCTTCATTCTTTTTTTGTTTTGCAAATTCTATAACATATTCAACGCCGGCATGAAATCCTTTCTTATAGCCATCTTTGTATTGGTTATTTGAGATTCCATAGTAGTACGCTGATCCGATACACAGGGTAAGCCCTATGGCGGTCAATACAATTCCTAATCCGAAATATGGATAAGTAATGTCTATACGAAATGGTTTGAGCTGAAAGATATTCCAGATGTCATGACAAATAGCATCAAAAGCGATATTATCGCCCATATTAAAGCCTTAATCATTTCGTGCCTCCTTTCAGTAGTTCTGGGTTGTCGTATATGTTACCAACGACTTCATAATCAAAATTATCAATAATACCATTATCTATATCTTTTTGCTTAGGCATCCGAGTTATAAACTCCTCCCCAAAGCGTATTTCTGGACACATTTTTATAACTCCCGTTTGAGATTCAACCCATCTTTTTGTCTCATGTTGTTCCTTTATGTGAGGCATATATTGTTCAGGATAGAAATCACTTTTTATAATTTTTCTTTTAACAATATCCCCCTCATATACTTCTTGTCCATTTTTGTCATACAAGCCCGTGAACTGGCCAACGGTTTGTTTATCAACGCACCAATCATCCATCTTAGATGAATTTTCTTTTCGTTGAGAAAGTATGTTGTACTCCCCATCAGGATAAACAATAAGAGACCCATAAACCCATTCGGTTGATTTAGTTATACGCCCTCTGAATTTGATTTTCCGGTTCATAATTATGCTAATTGTTTGATTTTACGATTGTATATTTCTTCACATAGTGCTTCGCACCACTTCCTGGCAATAGTCACTTCAACTGCGTTGCCGATGAATTTCTTTTGGTCTGCCTGTGTGCCAATAAGTTCGTAGTCTTTCGGGAAACCCATTATCAGCTTCAGTTCATCAATCTTCAGCATACGCATAGTGATGTCTATGATGTTGTAAAGTGCCATAAATTCTTTGATTTTGACAGTCATAGGACTGTCTGTTTCATAGACTTCAATAGCGACTTCGCCGGTTTCAGTCGTGACAAGATATGGCGGCATTTTATCCATTCTTGCGATGAGCGTGAAACACGGTTTATCGACAGAACCACCATTTGACGCAAATTGTGGGTTCATCAAGTAGTGCTGCTTCACGGTGACAAGTTTCTGCTTCGGGTTCGTCAGCACAGCCGGGTTGGGCTGTTCGATGCTTGAAAGCTGACCACCGCCCGAATACTCATTTGCGATGAAACTGCAAGATGCAACACCAATTTGACCTACCGTGCATATCGTTTGTGCTGGGTCTTCAATAGAATGACCTGTATTATTGAAGCGATAGTTTACAATAAATTGCGCTTTCACAAATGCGTGGTGGTCAATAGTCGTTATTGTTCCTGCCGGTTCTTCGACAGACACGTTCTTGCTGTCAGGCTGACCGCTGAATTGCTTTGACAGAAAAGACACTGATGCAAGTGCAAGACGCTGTTGTGTCGCGATAGTGGGGCAGGGTTCATCAAGTGACGGCGGCACATACTTTCCGCGTTGGTTCATCGAATTGTATTTCACCATAAAGGCATCTTTGCCACCTGCGACAAACTTAATCAGTCCGGCATATATGCGTTCAAGCGTTTTTTCTGCAAGCGGTTTCTTTCGGTTGAAGATTGATTTGCCTTCATCTTCAAAGTCAAGAACTTCACGCACTGGCTTCCACTTCGGCATTGTGCCGAACAAACTTGCTGCACCTGTCTTGCAATGTGTCTGTTTCGGGAACACAACCGGCAGACCATTCTTCGCAAAGATGCCGAAGAAGCGTTTGCGCGATGTGTATGCGCCGAAGTATGCTGCGTTCAGTATGCGATGCGTGAAGTTGTAGCCGTATTTCTTCACGTTGTTCACCCACTTGATATATGACTTGCCACGGTCTTTTGACACCGGCTTTCCGTTTTCATCAAGTTCACCCCACGACATAAATTCTTCGACATTCTCGATTTGAATATAATCGGGGTCTATTGCTTCGATGTATCTGAAAAGATGTTCTGCAAGTGTCCGGCTGTCTGCGTCACGTGGCTGACCGCCTTTTGCACGGCTGAAGTTCGTACATTCAAGCGATGCCCATAGCACAACAAGTGCGTCAGGGTTCTTCGTGCGACACTTCTGAAGATGATGCACAAGTGGTGACAGTTCAAGCGTTCTGATGTCTTCTGTGAAGTGAAGCGCGTCCGGATGATTTGCAGCGTGTGACGCAATGGCATTCGCATCGTGATTGACACACGCAATGACTTCTGCGCACTGTTCGCCATGAAGACGCGCTGTGTTCACGCCGGTAGAAGTTCCACCGGCACCGCAAAAAAGGTCTATGTATAATAACTTTTTCATTTCACTATCTTGTTAGGCATTCATTAAACGCCTTTTCAAACACATCCGGACTTAACATTTTATTGGCAATAGCTTGAAATGCCGTAGATATAGCAGGTATATCGTTCAAATTAATGCTTACATCCTTTGGGGTTAGATTATCCGTTATCATTCTTGCGTAAAACATGGCTTTGTCAATAGACAGCCAAGCCAAAGGATTCACAGCTATTGGGACCAATTTTCGCATTGATATGTAAAAATCACGTATTGTAATCTTGGATGTTTGGCATAACATATCAATAGTAGAAGCGATTGATATTAGATGGTTCAGTTCTCCTGAACATCCATTATTTAAAAGCGTCTGACTTATGGCAAACCCGTATTTGTCGATATGAGGTTTAATATCGTCTTCCATGCTTTGCGTTATAACCGCAAGCGTTTCAACATTGACATTCGCAATCCTGCAAATGTTTGTATTGTACGATTCCATGAATCTTTTCAATTCGTTTATGTTCTTCTTTACTCCACGCCTGTAGTATGGAGTATTACGGCAACTATCGTAAATATTAAGTGCGTAATTATAAACTTGATCATTTACGAAGAGGACAATGTAAGTCAATGAAGTAACAAGTCCGTCTGTGTCTTTGTCTATTTCTTCCCAATTATTGTATTGTTTCATAATCATATAGCCATTAAATCAAACAATGTAGGAGCACTTACTTCGTTCTCCGCTTCCCGCAGATAAGAAAGCCCGTCTTTCCAATAATCATAATTGAGTTCTGTTGAAAGTCCCCTACGACCCAACTTGATAGCACAATAAGGGACAGTACCGATACCTCCGAACGGGTCAAATACCAATTCTCCTTTGTTCGAGTACCGTTCAATCAGCCTTTCAACGATATCTAACTGAAGAGGACAAATATGATTTTGTCGTTTCTTTTGTGATTGCTTTGTGTTAAGCGTTCGCATACGAATTACATCATCCCATATCCAATCTTTTTTACTCACAGGATCAACGGCCATAAATGTTTTGGGCAACTTTCCGTATGCTTCTAACTCTTCCGCAAAAGACACGTGTTCTTCATAATTGTAGATATGCTCACGTTCGTAGTTACGGAACAAATGCCGAATCTTATCTATTCCAGCACCTTTCATATCTTCGTATGACAACAATGAATTGCCGGAAGACTTCCAACTTGCATGGGCATCGATCTGCCAACGGGCCAGCGAGTATTCGCTCTTATCCTTCTTAACAGGCCGGTCGGCATAAGCACGTGAGGTATCGGTAGGCAACTTGCGAAATAGCAATACATATTCAGGGCATCCGACTCCCATCTTGGAACCATCCTTGCACATCTCGGTATAGCCCAAACGGTAGGTCTGGTTGTTTTCCCTCACCACGTCAGTATCGACCGTAATGCGCCCCATATATCGGAAGCCATGCTTCATGTAATGAAATACTGTCATTTCGCTGAACGGGTCAATAGTTGGCATACCGTCCCCCGTGGCGTTGCCGAACAAAACACGATCTTTCACATGGATGCAGGCCAACCGACCCGGTTTCAAAATGCGCATTAACTCTGGTGTAAGATAATCCATCTGTTCAAAGAACTTATCGTTATCTTCATTGTGCCCAAAGTCATTGTATGTAGGCGTGTATTCGTAATGATTTGAGAACGGGATACTGGTTACGATCAGATCTACAGAGTTACTTTCCATCTTCTGACATTCCAATACATTATCGTTATTGATTGCTTTCCACAACTTTCCGGATTTTTCTTCCCGACTGGCGAACATCCAGCGCATCATCTTTTCCTCGGCCTGCAAACCGAACAAACCGTTATGCCGGACAATATCAGTCATATTTGCGACCATTTCCCGGTGTTGTGCCCATTTCTGCATGAAGCTCTTAAATATTTCACCCTCGCTTTCGGCATAGACCAGATAGAGATCAACGGGATGCTGCTGCATAAAGCGGTATATACGGGCTATCGCTTGGAACTTATCGTTGAAGCGGTAGTCAATGAACATGATTGCTTTATGACAATGATACTGGAAGTTCAGACCTTCACCAAGCATCTCCGGTTTAGCTGCAAGGTATTTCAGCCAGCCATCTTTGAAGTCGGATATTACCTTGTCGGCTTCTTCATCGTCTTGTAAACCATAGACAGCCTTACAACCAGGAATCGCTTTGCATAGTTCCAGCCGTTCAGCTTCCAAGTCATGCCATAAAAGGAAATGGTCGTCCTTGTTTTCCGGGCGATTGATTATCTCTACCACACGGGCAATCTTTTCCTGCATGTTATCTCGGCGTTCTTTTGCCGCGTCAGCAAGTCCGAGAGCAGCCTCACGAAACATTTTCACCTGTCCGTCACGATCAGCTCCAGCCGTAGAATTGTCCACATTCACAATCTCTTCATGTACGCGGAGTTCAGGCAACTCATAGCCAGTATCCGGATAACCGAGGTCGGAAGGCTTGGTTAGGAACAACGCCCATGTAGATACCCACAACCAAAACTCTTTTTCCTTATGCGGATAAAGTGTCAAGTTATTCGCCTTCGTGCTGTCTCGCTGAAAGAATCGAGTAAGAGCCTGTCCGGTGTCCATCACACCAAGATAACCAGCATAATGTATAAGTTCCTTGTATCTGTTTGGCGAAGGTGTAGCCGTAGCAACAAACCTGTAAGGGACACCCGAGAACAACGGTAGAAACTCCTGATAGGTCTTGGTGCCGAATCCGCGCAACACGCTGGCTTCATCCAATGATGTTGCAGTAAAATAGGACGGATCTATTCTCACTCCATCCTCACCATCACGCACACGTTCGTAGTTTGTTACCATGATGTCGGTAGGACATATCATCACATCTGCCATAGTTCGGACATAGGTTACTTTCATGTGCAAGTGTTGTTCCGCTTGTGTTAGGAACTCGACTACCACACGCTTAGGGCAAACGATCAATCCCTTGCCTCCTTTATGGTTCAAGATTAACCGAAGTATTTCCAGCTGGGTGACTGTCTTTTGCATACCGAAGCTGGAGAATATAGCACGGCATCCACCGGCAACCGCCCAACGAACGGTATCTTTTACATGAGGGTATAATGTCGGGGTAATTTCTTCCGAATTAATATAAAACCCCGTTTGATGACTGATAGCCATCTTGTTTCTTAGAAATTCTATATATTCCATGATAATTTTAATTATTTCAATTTTGTATCCACCTCCTCAAACACCACACTCTCACTATCCGGTCTATATTTGGCAAAACAAGCCGTCATATACTTGCAACTATTCGCACCACCCTTGCTACGGAAAACGCATCCGCGACAAATTACCATTTTACCCTTTACGATAGCTCGGAAACGCTTTATTATCAGTGTCCGATCTGCGAAGTTTACAATGGTGCCAATAGGTGCTATTCTTAACTTTTCTACTGTTTTCATTTTCTTAGCTTGATTCTGATTCCATAATCTTTTTCAGAAACTCCAAATGATCCGGAAATGGTACGGAGTTCTTGTCTTGCTTCTCGTATCTTTTTTCTCGTTGTCTTTCCTGTTCTTCCCGGTCGTATTTCTCCAGTTGCCTTTTTCTGTATGCTTTGAACTCAATTAGAGCAGACATGATCACCATAGGATCCACAACACCGTAAAAGGTGCCATATTCGCCAGTTTTCAACTTGAAGAAAAAAAGCAACAATTCGGAAGCTTTCAGGTAATAGTATTCCACACGTATCATCACGGAAAGCTCCAAAACCTGTTGGAATGTAGGCTTCTCTTTTACACCGGCAAACTTGTACAAGTCCATCAGTTGAGCAATTATCCAAGTATTCACCTGTTCATCTGGATAGGTTTCTCCGAGCAAAGCCAATGAAGGCGCATTCCCCTTGAACGAACGTTCCACATTTTGAGCACATACAACCTGTAATGAAGGATTGAACTTTTTAGCGAAACTTTCACCGTCCCCGTATCTATTTACTACTAACCGTGTCCTTTCCGAAAGCTTTTGCGGCATATTCGAGGATTTCACGGTCTGTTTGTTCCTCTCGTGATTTTGCCCCGTTTGGAATTGCCGGATAGTTTCTGCTATTCTTGTTGTCATAATTACCTGATATTACTTTCTCAAAATTCGTTGGTTTGATAAGCCAATCGAAAGATGCTGTCCAGCCTTTTTTGTTCTGACCTTTCAAGAAATCGCTTTGATATGCCCTATGAATCATGTCGGCAAACGTCTTTTTGCCATAAGATTTTATACGTGCGTTAATCATCCCTTTACGGCTATCAGAAAGCGGAGTCCTGACCGTACCAAATACACCTTTTGTTTCCTCATTGAAGAATTTGACAAGTTCGGAGTAGTCGATATGTTCGGCGTGGGGCTGCGAAGTCCCACATACAAGAGATTCGTTAGAATCTCCTATATTATTTTCTTTTCTTTTCTTTCCTTTACTTGCTATTGTTTTTTCGACTTTTGCTATAGCATTGCTATCGTTTTCCGTAGCATTTGCTATAAATTCCGTAGCATTTGCTATTTCTGACTCTTTTTTCCCCCATCTCTTAGCGACACCTTTCTTTCCAGCCTCGGATCGTTTCTTCGATTTATCGTCTTTGTATCCCATTCTTTTCTTGAAGCTTTCGGAGTAGAAGTACTTACCATCCTCGGTAAAGACAAATAACCCAAAATCTTCAATCACGGATTTAATTAAGGAAGCATCTTCACGAAGGTCAAAAGCTATCATGTTATAATCTTTGACACTCATGTATTCTGGCTCCTCTCTAAGACGTTCTAAAATCATGAAGAACACTCCATATCCGGATGCCTTATGCCTCATTCGTAAGCGTATCAGCTTGTCTGAGTTCCTAGCGTTGCTGTCGTGGGGGAAATAACTCGTTAGCTCTTTCATAATCAAATCGCATAATCACAGTTTCGTTTGCTGTCGGCAACGAAACGCCTGTTGAAAAACTACATAGAACCACTTTGGGATTCCCCATTGATACCTTGACCGGCTTCCCTCTCTTACATTTTGAGCAGGTATCCGGACGGATGGCCTGTCGTTCGTTCTTCTTTACCATATCTTTAGAATCTTACGTTTGTCAATTGTCTTCCTCTTGAAAACACAGCCCACTTTCCGTTACCCGTGTCTTTCAAATGCAAATCGGAAACTTCACCGAAACGGTTGATGTTACCGCATAAATCCACAAACCATGCGGCTTCCTTATCTTTATGAGGACGGATGCAACGACCTACAATCTGGTAATACATCGCAAGTGACATGGTAGGTCTGGCCATAACAACTGTGTCAAGTTCTGGGTAATCAAAGCCGGTAGTAAGTACACCAACATTGGCTACTACAGGTATTTCCCCGACCTTGAACATTTCGAGTATTCTTTCACGTTCCTTCTTTGGAGTATCACCGGAAACAATGACACATCCGGATATGGACATCGTCAATCGTTCCGCTTCTTTCAAAAACCGGGTAAATACCAAAATACCCTTCCTCTTGCCTCCTGCTTTCGGATTCATCAGCCTTTGGACGATATGAACGATGTAACTATAAAAGTCTATCCGTTCATATTCCTTTTGGACTGACTTATCGGTATAGTCGGCTCCGGTAGTGTTTATCTTCAAATTGAGTTCGTTCCATCCGGTAGGATTCATCGGATAGTAGTTCACCTTTGAGAGATAGCCCATATCAAGCAAGGTCGATACCTGTACATGATAAATGACCTCTGAAAACACATGGGGCTTTGTCCGGGTTATGAATTTTAGCATAGAGCCAAAGTCACGGCTGGAACTCAAACGATATGGCGTTGCCGTTAATCCAAGAACCTTGCACTTCACAGCATCGAAGAAATCCTTGTACATTCCCTCTATCGGATTCACAAGGTGACACTCGTCCACGATGATATTCTTGAAGTGGGTGAACAGTTCGGGATGATTCTTCACACTGCCGATTGTAGCAAATGTTATCCGGCTTATCTCTTTTGAGTTGAAGGAAGCCGAATAGATGCTGCAATCGAGTATTCCGTATGAACAGAGTTTCTTGAAATTCTGTTCGAGTATTTCCTTCGAGGGCTGGAACACTAAGGTATGTCCATCAAGTCTTGCGGCTATATCCGCTATGATAAGCGACTTTCCGCTGCCCGTAGGTAACACCATAATGGCATTTGTTTTCTTTGCCTTGTTATTGAAGAAAGAAATAGCAGCATCAGAGGCCTTCTGTTGGTAATCTCGTAATACATAACTCATAGCCCTTTCTCCTTTCGTAACTTTTTATTAAGTGCTTTGTAATACTTGATTAGCTGTTCATACTCAAAATCAGTCATTTTGGAAGTGCCGGCAGCTTTCACCTTCAGCAAATCAAATTTCTGTTGACCTATTTTAGCAATTAGATTCACCCGATAGCCTTCCAAATGGTCAGCTTTGAATCTGTTGCAGTGTCGACATTCGGCATGGCAATTATTCTCATCAAACCGTGTCGCCAAATGTGTACGACTGAAATAGTGCCCGCAGTCCGCTTGTGTAAACGGCTTTATCTGTCCGCACGAGATACATCTAAAATACCCGTTTGGCATTGCATCACGAAGCCGGATAAAAAGGGAAAACTCCTTGTCGAGCTTAGCTTTCAAATCCGGCTTCTTCTTTATTGTTATCCCTGCTTTATCAAACAGAGGTAAAGGCTTGTCTTTCTTCTTGGCCTTTGTTCGTTTTATGTAGTATGGCATTATTTAAATCCCCATTCTTTCATGTAGTCAATGTTTTCAGGAAATCCCTCTACTGATTTAGGACTAAGGAATATTTTCTCACTCTTCAATGGAGTGCCTCCCCAAACAGTAGCAAGGCATTCTCCATATTCTTCTTTAGAAACTTCACTTACATTAAAATGGGGTTGGAAGCCATATCCCATTACGCTTTCCCCTAAGTAAGTACCAAACTTCTTTAAAGCCCATTGAAATGCAATATCTTTATATAGGTAATGTTTAGAAAACACAGCCACATATATTTTATGAGAGAAATTTCCTGTTTCTGTTAAGTCAGGATTACATCTGATACAGAAATACTTAATACGTGAAAGTATTTCTTCAACAAACCTTTCATGCTTTTCGCAATCTTCTTTCGTTAAGAACTCTTTCCCGTCATTTGCAATGTAAATAGTCTTGGTAATTTCTTTTGTTTCCATGCTGTTTTTTATTAAAGCCCCGAAGCGTATTCTCCGGGGCACAACCATTATTTACTAACCCTTGCCATTTATGTGTGGCTCACATTTATGTGGAGATGGGGCGATTCGAACACCCAATTAAGGACTTATCCTTTTGCGCTACTTCTAAGGTTAATTACTCCTTATATCTCACGTACCGTACTTTCTACCATGTGCACCTCTCGAAAGTCAAAAGCACTCCACTGCGCACCCCCATTTTCGCCCGCCCCATCTTCACAGACCGGACAGGCAGGTTAACAAAGTTATTCCATATAAGCCATTGAAAACTCTTTCGGAATAAACCGCCCGACCGGAATAGGTTTGGCTGATTCAATAGCCGTGTGAATTTCTCTCTTTTTGAACTCATGTCCCTTTTCTTTGGCTTGTTTCTCACATTCTTCCTCTTTGTTTTTGAGATAGTGGGTAATAAGCATCATCGCCCTATCAACGTTAAAAGTGTTCACGACAAAAGTTTGAACTCTTTCATCTTCATTTTCTCCATTCATGAAGGTAATTTTCGTCTCAATTTGGTAGAACTTCCTTTCGTCAGGCTTGGATTCTTCATCTTCCTGATTCTCTTCATCCATCTTATCAAGATATTCTTCTGTAGTAATCTCTTCTTTGAGGTAGGCTATCGAAGCGTCGTCCACCTTGCGTTCTTTCAAAGTATCGGTGAGAATTACACAGGAATCGAACTCTTTTACCATAGTCAGAGTGAATCCGAACAAATAGTTTAGTTCGATATAGTCTTTCAAGATAAGGCAAGCATTCTCCAACCCTGTTGCGTAAAGCAGGAACTTGCTTTTCTTACCTCCTATTTCCGCTTGGGCAATATGCGGATATAACACATTATTTTCATTCTCGAACGCCAAACGGTTCTGATTGCTGACTTCTACTTCCCTGATACCGTCAGCTTCTATGCTGAAACGAATTTTCGCCAAAATGTCTTGGTCTATCAGCGTACCACGGTCGAAAAGAATTTCATTCCGTTCAATCGTTACTGTTTCACCGGTATCTTCATCAATGAAAGATTCCTCCCATGTTTTGAGGACACGTTTTGCAAGGTACATGTTGAGCATCTTCTTTGGGTCAGATGTCACATACCGGATTTCTGTTTTTCTTGTTTCTATCATAACTAAATAAATTCTTGATTTCTTTGTATTTCCTGCTGGGCGTATATCAGCATTTGATGTTCATTTGCAGCCGGCAGATAGATACC